>Ga0164298_10000225_pt1 | contig 16589 bp, 16 predicted proteins | sample Whisoiple_216_MG_FD_109713 | JGI IMG/M metagenome (GOLD analysis project Ga0164298, IMG submission 109713) | Unamended control soil microbial communities from upstate New York, USA - Whitman soil sample_216_MG | ecosystem: Environmental > Terrestrial > Soil > Agricultural land ...
CAGGAAGCAGGACACGGGTTCGCCGCGTTGCTTCTTGCCTGAGTTCAAAAAAGTCGGGGTGGCCGGCTGGAAGCGGCTGTCGTTGATCTCGTCGACCAGCTTCTCGGCCAGCATCGTGTCGCCGGCGGCCAGCGTCAGCGCCACCAGGACGACACGGTCCTCGAACCGCTCGAGATAGCGCTTCCCGTCGAACGTCTTCAGCGTGTAGGACGTGTAGTACTTGAACGCGCCGAGGAACGTCGGGAACCGGAACTTCTTGGCGTAGGCGCGGTCCAGCAGCGTCTTGACGAAGTTGCGCGAGTACTGGTCGAGCACCTCGCGCTCGTAGTAGTCCTCTTTGATCAGGTAGTCGAGCTTCTCGTCGACGTCGTGGAAGAACACGGTGTTCTGGTTGACGTGCTCGCGGAAGTACTGGTGCGCGGCCTCGCGGTCCTTCTCGAACTGAATCTTGCCGTCGGCGTCATACAGATTCAGCATCGCGTTGAGCGCGTGATAGTCCGTCTCACCGGGTAACGCACCCGGCGAAGTGGTTACAGGCTCTGCAGCTGTGACGGTTGGTGACACGTCTGGTCCTTCCAGAATTCTTCCAAACCCTCGCGGACGGCTTGCACGTCGTCCGGGGTTCCCATCAGTTCGAATCGGTACAGGTACGGCACGCCGCACTTGCCGGAGACCACGTCTCCCGCATAGGCGAACTCCGCACCGAAGTTGTTGTTGCCTGCCGCGATCACGCCGCGGATGAGCGAGCGGTTGTGCTCGTTGTTGAGGAAGGCGATGACCTGCTTCGGGACGTATCCCCCGTCGTTGATGTCCGGTGTGGCGTGTCCACCGCCGTAGGTGGGCAACACCAGCACGTAGGGCTCGTCGACCTCGATGCGGCCGTGCAGCGGGATTCGGACGGCGGGCACACCGAGCTTGCCGACGAATCGGTGGGTGTTTTCCGACACGCTGGAGAAGTAGACGACGCGGCATCCTGCCATTTCGGCGACCCTCCCTCCCTCGATGTCGGATTGCGATCTATGCGGTGAGTACCCCGGCACCGTTCAATGCCTTGATGCGATCGGGACGGAAGCCCGACCAGTGCTCGTTGCCCGCCACCACGACAGGTGCCTGCAGGTAGCCGAGCGCCATGACATAGTCGCGGGCCTCGGAGTCGACGGTGATGTCCACCTTCTCGAACGCGATGCCCTGCTTCTCCAGCGCCTTGTAGGTGGCGTTGCACTGCACGCATGCCGGCTTGGTGTAGACGGTGATGGTCATCTGCGGTACGACTCCTCTGCGGACGGAACTAGACACTGACTGGCAACTGATCGGGTAAAGCCTCTCGCTGAAGTTCAGCGATCCGCGGGCCCTCAAAATTCCGGTCGTCCGAGCTGCTCAGCCGACTCGTCGGGAAACCGATTCCGCCGGGTTCTGCACTCCGGCCGGCCTCCGAACCGTGGGGGTCTGTCGGTGCGCCAAACACTACACCTAGTGTCAGACAATCCGAAGGGATACCACATCTTCTAAACAACATTTATGGAATTCCCTGGTCGTAAGCCCGTCGGCGGCAGGACTCCCGGCGTGTCGCACGTCACATATAGGGTGTGTCGCCTGTCGCCATCGGTATACCACCAGGCACCGACAAGTACACCGGGACCGGATCGTCACGGTGACGTAACAGCAAAGCCGCCGGAGGGTTATGAATCCCTTCCGACGGCTCAGCGACTGGCTGAGGTCAGCCGACTTCGGCGGCCAGCTTTCCGACGATGTCGCGCAGGCTCGCGACGACCTCGGCGTTCTCCCGCGGATGCTTCCCGTCGAGGGATTTGAAGGGGACCGACAAAGTGAGGTCCTCGACAATGCGCGGCCCCGCGATCCCGAACGACTTGCGGGTCTCGTCATGCGCCCACACACCGCCGTACTGGCCGAACGACCCACCGATGACAGCGGCCGGCTTGCCCTTCAGCGCGCTGTTGCCGAACGGCCGTGACAGCCAGTCGATCGCGTTCTTCAGCACACCTGGGATGCTGCCGTTGTATTCCGGCGTGACGACGAGCGCGGCGTCCGCCTCGCCTGCCGCTTCGCGCAGCGCCACAACGGACGCAGGAACGTTCTCGTTGTCGATGTCCTCGTTGTAGAACGGCAGGTCGCCCAGCCCCTGGAAGACCGTCACCGCGACGCCTTCCGGCGCCGTCTCCGCAGCCAGCTCGGCCAGCTGCCGGTTGATCGATGCGGCCCGCAGGCTACCTACCAATGCCAAGATCTTGACGTCCGCCATGTTCGCGAATCCCTTCGACGTGTTCGTTGCCATCCTCGCATGCATCAACCGGACTATGGTCCGTTTTGTTCCGGTTGCGTTAAAGTGCAGAGATGAGCGCCCAACCGCTCGGCGGCCTGCAGGTATCCGCTCCGCAGGAGCGGGGCGATGCCGCGCGCAACCGCGCACTGCTGCTCGACGCCGCCCGTCGGCTCATTGCCGAGCATGGCGCGGATGCCGTTTCGATGGACGATATCGCCGCGGCCGCAGGAGTCGGCAAGGGCACGGTGTTCCGCCGCTTCGGCAGCCGGGCGGGGCTGATGCTGGTGTTGCTCGACGAGGACGAGCGGGCCATCCAGGAGGCATTCCTTTTCGGTCCCCCGCCGCTCGGGCCCGACGCGCCGCCGCTGGAGCGCTTGCTCGCGTTCGGCCGTGCGCGGCTGTGCTTCGCCGACACCCATCGCGCACTGCTCTCGGCGGCCAACCGGGATCCGCAGAGCCGCTTCGGCGCTCCGGCGCTGCTGCAGCACACGCATGTCCGCCTGCTGCTCGAGACCGCAGGCAGCACGGGAGACCTCGACGCGCAGAGCGATGCGCTGCTGGCACTGCTGGACGCCGACTACGTCCATCACCAACTCACCGACCGGGGCGAGACGCTGGAGTCTCTAGGTGACAAGTGGGAGAGCTTGGCGCGCAAGCTCTGCGGCAAGTGAGCCACTGGATCCTGCACGTCGACCTCGACCAGTTCCAGGCCGCGGTCGAAGTACGGCGCAACCCCGAACTCGCGGGCCTGCCCGTGATCGTCGGCGGCAACGGTGATCCGACGGAGCCGCGGAAGGTCGTCACCTGCGCGTCGTATCCGGCACGCGAATTCGGGGTGCACGCCGGGATGCCGCTGCGCACGGCGGCGCGCAAATGCCCCGATGCGGTATTTCTGCCGCTCGACACGCAGGCGTACGACGAAGCCTCAGAAGAGGTGATGACCCTGCTGCGCGATTTCGGCCACCCGGTCGAGGTCTGGGGCTGGGACGAGGCCTATGTCGGCGCCGACCTCAACGATTCCGACGACCCGATCAAGCTGGCGGAACAGATCCGCGAGGTGGTGACGGCCGGTACCGGCCTGTCGTGTTCGGTCGGCATCAGCGACAACAAGCAACGCGCCAAGGTCGCCACCGGGTTCGGCAAGCCGGGGCGCACGCGGGGAGCAGATGAAGCTGCAGGCATCTATGCGCTGACCGATTCCAACTGGATGGCGGTGATGGGCGACCGCTCGGTCGACGCGTTGTGGGGGGTCGGCCCGAAGACCGCCAAAAAGCTTGCCGGGCTGGGCATTACCACCGTCGCCGACCTGGCGGCAACCGATGCGACGCTGCTGACGTCAACGTTCGGGCCGACCACCGGCCTGTGGATCCTCTTGCTGGCCAAAGGCGGCGGCGACACGAACGTCAGCGCCGAACCGTGGGTGGCCCGCTCGCGAAGCCACGTCGTCACCTTCGCCCAGGACCTGACCGAGCGCGCCGAAATAGACGCAGCGGTGGTCGATCTGGCCCGGCAGACCTTGGCCGAGATTGTGACTCAGGGTCGTGTCGTCAACCGGGTCGCTGTGACCGTGCGCACCAAGACGTTCTTCACCAGGACGAAGATCCGCAAGCTGCCCACGGTAGGCAACGACGGTGACCGCATCACCGAGACAGCCCTGCAGCTGCTCGACCAGTTCGAACTCGACCGACCGGTCAGACTGCTCGGTGTGCGGCTCGAGCTCGCAGCGCCGCCGGGTGGCTACTGAGTCAGACCCGGGCAATACCCTCGGCACATGTTGCACACGATCGCCATCCGCGGATACCGCTCGCTGCGCGAGATCGTGCTGCCACTACGTCGCCTCACCGTGGTCACCGGCGCCAACGGCACCGGCAAGTCCTCTCTGTATCGAGCGATGCGACTGCTGGCCGACTGCGGGCGTGGCGAGGTGATCGGGTCGCTCGCACGCGAGGGCGGGCTGGAGTCGGTGCTGTGGGCCGGTCCCGAGCAGCTGGGCGGAGCGCGCAGGACGGGGCGGGTCGAGGGCACCACTCGCACCGGCCCCGTCGCGCTCGAACTCGGTTTTGCCTCAGACGATTTCGGCTATCTTGTCGACCTCGGACTGCCGCAGATGGCCGGTCACGGATCGTTGTTCGCCCTCGATCCCGAGATCAAACGCGAGGTGGTGTTCGCGGGCGCGGTGATGCGCACCGGCTCGACGTTGATGCGTCGCACCCGGGATTACGTAGAGGTAGCCGCGGACTCCGGGCGCGGCTTCGAGCAGGTGTCGCGGTCGTTGCCTCCGTACCGCAGCGTGCTCGCCGAATACGCCCATCCCGGTGCGCATCCGGAGTTGGCGGCGGTTCGTCACCGGCTTCGCACCTGGCGGTTCTACGACGGATTCCGCGTCGACGCGACAGCACCGTCGAGGCTGCCTCAGGTAGGCACCCGCACACCTGTGTTGTCGGACGACGGCCGCGACGTTGCGGCGGCGGTCCAGACGGTCATCGAGGCAGGGTTCGACGACCTTTCACGGGCCGTCGCGGAGGCGTTCGACGGTGCATCGGTGTCGGTGGCCGTGCACGACGGGCTCTTCGACCTTCAGCTGCACCAGCGTGGAATGCTGCGGCCGCTACGTGCCGCGGAGCTGTCCGACGGCACCCTTCGTTTCCTGCTGTGGGCAGCGGCGCTGCTGAGTCCGCAGCCACCATCATTGATGGTACTCAACGAGCCGGAGACCTCGCTGCACCCAGATCTGCTGCCGCCCTTGGCATCTCTGATCAATGCGGCGGCGAACCTGACACAAGTCGTCGTCGTCACTCACTCGAAGGCGATGCGGGCATCCCTTGGCAGCACCCCCGTGACCGATGCCGACGACGACACTGCGGTGGTGGAAGTGCCGCTGTACAAGGAGCTGGGCGAAACGCGCATCGAAGGCCTGGGCATGCTCACGGCGCCGCCGTGGGACTGGGGCAAGCGCTGACAGACGCACACCGGCACCCAGGTACGCGTCGGAGCTTACGGCCCGCGAGCGACCAACGTCGTCGGCATCACCGACCAGACCGACCTGTATTTCACGATCACCGACGCTCGCGGCGTCAAGCGCTGATGCGGGTCGCGATCACTTCAGGCCCGGCCGCAGCGCGCGGGTGAACACCACGTTGGCCTGCCGCATCGCGACGCTGTACGGCCACCACGCGGCGCGCTTGAACATGTAGAGGGCGCGAATATCGGGCGATGTGTAGACGAGATACCGGTTCTTGACGACGCCGCGCAAGATTCGGTCGGCGACGTGCTCCGGCGAAACCGCGTGGTTGGCGAACCGGTCCACCCACTGGCTCACGTTCGGATGGTCACGGTCGACGCCTGCGATGTGAACCGTCTCCACCAATGGAGTTTTCACCGCACCGGGCACCACGACGGAAACCCCGATGCGGTGGCGCGCCAGGTCGAATCGCAGCACCTCGGATAGTCCTCGCAGGCCGTACTTGCTGGCGCTGTAGGCGGCGTGCCACGGCAACGCGACCAGGCCCGCGGCCGAGGACACGTTCACCAGGTGGCCACCGCGGCGCGCCTCGATCATCGGCGGAACGAACGCCTCGATGACGTGGATCGGGCCCATCAGGTTGACGTCGATCATCGACTTCCAGTGGTCGTGCGTGAGCCGGTCGACCGTGCCCCACGCCGAGACGCCGGCGATGTTCATCACCACGTCCATCGCGGGATGGCTGGCGTGGATGTCGGCGGCGAACTGGGTCACGGCGTCATAGTCGGAGATGTCGAGCGCGCGGTGCTCGGGCACTTTCGCGCCAAGCGCCAGCGCGTCGGCGACCGTCGTCGCCAACCCCTCGGCGTCGCGGTCGGTGAGATACAACTCGGCGCCCTGTGCGGCCAGCTTCAGCGCCGTCGCACGGCCGATGCCGCTGGCCGCTCCCGTCAAGAAGCAGCGTTTGCCGTCAAAGCCGTTCTGCGCCATTGCGGTGACCTTACTGACCTAGGCCTTGCGCAGGTTGGTGCCACCCCAGATACCGGCCACCCACAGCTTTTCGAGGGCGGCGATGGCGCGTTTGGGATCGCCGCCGCGACCGACGAACGCGCTGTCCTGCGTGAGCGTCATCGTGGTCGTCGCCGCCAGCGTGCGCACCAGCGCGGGTAGGTCGTCGGAGATCGGTCTCGCCTCCGAATCCTGCTCGAGCAGCGCGATCAACTTGTCGATGATCCCGTCGTAGAAGTCGTCCATCATCTCGCGGATCTGGGCGTCGGTGTTGCGGGCGACCGCGCAGGCCGTCAGGACAGGGTCGTCGTTGGCGTACACGGCCGCAGCGCTGCCGACCATTCGTTTGGCGAACGCAGCGGGCGTCTCCCCCGGTTCACGCGGTGCGAAATGGTGGGTGAGGCTGTCGAGCAGCTCGCTGGCGTCGGCCAGGATCACCGCGAGCACTGCGTATTTCGAGTCGAAGTAGAAGTAGAAGCCCGATCGCGCGACGCCGGCCCGCTCGCTGATGGTGCTGACGGACAGGTCGGCGAATGAGCGCTCGTGGAGTAGCTCGCGGACCGCGGCGACAATGGCGTCGCGCTGACGATCACCGCGGCTGCGGCGAGCCTCCTGCGGGGCCGATTCAGCGGTCATCGCAGTAGACCTTTGCATTACTGTCCGCCACGTCAAAACTTGACATGCGTCAAGTCTGCCATTCAGGATGAGCATGGGAGTGACAACGGCCACAGTCTTTCTGCCTCAGGAGCAATTGAATGCCGACGATCAGCACCACGGACTATGTGCTCGACAAGGCCAAGCGACGGATCACCACGTCGCCGATCCTGACCGTTCCAGGTATGGGGCTGCTGGAGAAGCGGCTGCTGGCCCGCGAGTGGCCCCAGCACGCGATGGCCGAGCCGCCCGCGGGCAGCGACCTCAAGCCGGTGATGGGTGATTCCGGACTACCGATCGTCGGCCACATGGTCGAGATGTTCCGCGGCGGTCCCGATTTCTGGCTGCACTGGTACCGCAAGCGCGGCCCGGTCATGCTGCTGGATTCGCCGATCATTCCGACGGTCGCCGCGCTGGGCCCCGATGCGGCGCAGGTCATTTACTCCAACCGCAACAAGGACTACTCGCAGCAGGGGTGGACCCCGATGATCGGGGCGTTCTTCAATCGCGGCCTGATGCTGTTGGACTTCGACGAGCACATGTATCACCGGCGGATCATGCAGGAGGCCTTCGTCCGCACCCGGTTGGCCGGCTACACCGAGCAGGTGGACAAGGTCGTCTCGCAGGTCATCGCCAGCGACTGGGTCGCCAACGACCCGCGCTTTCTGCTGTATCCGGCGATGAAGGAGCTCACCCTCGACATCGCCTCGATGGTGTTCATGGGCCACGAACCAGGCACTGACAAGGAACTCGTCACCAAGGTGAATCGGGCCTTCACCGTCACCACTCGCGCGGGCAACGCGATCATCCGCACCAGCGTGCCGCCGTTCACGTGGTGGCGCGGCCTGAAAGCACGCGAGTACCTGGAGAACTACTTCGATGCGCGCGTCAAGGAGCGTCGCGGCAAGGACGGCAATGACCTGCTGACCGTGCTGTGCCACTCCGAGGACGAGGAGGGCAACACGTTCTCCGACGAGGACATCGTGAACCACATGATTTTCCTGATGATGGCCGCGCACGACACATCGACGTCCACCGCGACGACGATGTCGCACTACCTGGCCGCCAACCCCGAGTGGCAGGAGCGCTGCCGCGACGAGTCCGACCGGCTCGGCGACGGCCCGCTGGACATCGAGGCGCTGGAGAAGCTCGAAACGCTGGACCTGGTGATGAATGAGTCCATCCGGCTGGTGTCACCGGTGCAGTGGGCGATGCGCCGCACCGTGCGCGACACCGAACTGCTCGGTCACTATCTGCCCGAGGGGACGAACGTCATCGCCTACCCGGGAATGACGCACCGGCTCGAGGAGATCTACCCCGACCCGTACAAGTTCGATCCGGACCGCTTCGCCGAGCCCCGCAACGAGCACAAGAAACATCGCTACGGCTTCACGCCGTTCGGCGGCGGTGCGCACAAGTGCATCGGCATGGTGTTCGGCCAACTGGAGATCAAGACGATCATGCACCGGCTACTGCGCCGCTATCGTCTCGAACTGGCCCGGCCCGGTTACGAGCCGCGCTATGACTACGGCGGCATGCCGGTGCCGATGGACGGCATGCCGATCGTGTTGCGCCCCTTGCGCTAAGACGCGGCCAGCAGGCGATTCGCACACGCGATGACGGCGCTCAGCGCCGATTGCGTCGCATCGGCGTCCAGGCCCATGGCCCACTCGGCGTGTGCGCCGTCGCTGGCCCGGATGAACGTCGCCGTTTCGTCGCCGCTCGGGAGCTGATGGAACGCGGTCATCTCGACGGGGATGCCCTGCGCGTACAGCATCTCCGTCAGCGCCCCGACCGGTCCGAAACCGGCTGCCGAGGCGACGCTGATCCTGTCGCCGATCGCCAGGGTGGCCTGGTAGTTGCGCGGCTGCGGCCCGAGCCTGGTGGCCGGGCACTCCTCGTCAGTGCAGGTCCATTGCCCAAGCCGGAGCGGGCCGGTGGTGGGCGCATACGTGCTGCGGAACAGGTTCCAGTCCATTCGATCGGCCTCCTTGCGCAGGCCGCTTGGCACCCGTGCGGTAAATGTGTCGGCCGCGCGCGGCGCTGCGCTGGTTGCGGATTGTGGTGGAGAAGTCATGTGCCGGTCTTCTTTGGCTAGAAGGTTTGACCGACGACGTAGCAACGACCCACAGCGGGGGGTCGGTCAGAATCAGACCCCGCTGGGGATTGCTACGAGTCGTCTCGGCACGTCAGGAATGGTAGTCCTGCCCGACGAGCGGGTGCAAACACTTTCGAAGATTTCCGCCCCTAGTCGAGCGCACGGACCAACAACGCGACGAACGGCACGTGGTCGGGGGTTTCGCCCCTGCGCAGCGGCATGCTGTCGTGCGACGCCGCGTACCACTGCCTGCGCGAAATCGCGCTGAGGTCGAGCCTGCGCCCGCGCAGCGTGGTCACCGTGTGCAGCAGCAACGTGCCCGTTCGCCCGTTACCCTCCCGGAAGGGGTGAAGGTAGTTGTAATCCGCGTAGAGCCGGGCGAGTTGAGAGGCCAGCGCGTCGTCGGCAATTGAGGCTGTCTCGGCCGCCAATGCGCGCGCGGTAGCCACGATGCGGGCCGCTTGCCGCTGCACCGACGCTCGTCTGGCGAAAACGTCGTCGCCGAGCCGCAGTTCCGTGACTCGGAAGTCGCCGGCCCACCCGTAGACGTCGGCGAACAGATGCCGATGAATCGCCCGGATGTCGAGATCATCGGCACCGACGTCGCCGTTCGCGAGCCGACAATGCCAGCCCGCGATGCGACCCGCGGTGGCGACGTATTCGAGATCGGTCAGCACTGCCTGGTCGTTGGCGCCGAAGTTGTTCCGCAGCAACGTTGTTCCCGGCACGAAATAGGGCAGACTGCGACGGCGGGTCCGGCGAGGCGCATCCCGCGTCGCCGTCACCGGATAGCGGGATCGGTAAGACGCCAGATAGTCGGCGAAGGCGACCTCGCCGCTGACCAGTGCCACCAACGCGTCAACCTGCTCATCGGTCGGCCGCCAGCCCTCCAGTGCTTCTGCGGCGATCGTCTGGTCGACGCAGTGGCGCAGCGGCTGCGGCAGTCGATCGGGGGCGGGCACGGCGTTGATTGTGCGAGCAGGCACCATTGCGGTCAATGTCTTGGTGGGACGCCGCCCTCCTCGCCGCGGCCGGTGTCATAGGAGGGCTGACCGGCAGCATCGCAGGCCTGGCATCGATTGCCACCTATCCCGCCCTGCTGGTGGTGGGTTTACCGCCGGTGACGGCGAACGTGACGAACACGGTGGCGATGGTGTTCAACGCGATCGGCTCCGTGTGGGGCTCCCGGCCCGAGCTGAAGGGCCAACGCCCCTGGCTGAAGCGGATTCTGCCGGTCGCTGCCGTCGCAGGCGCGATAGGTGCGGTGCTGCTGCTGTCCACACCGGCGGAGGGCTTCGAGAAGATCGTGCCGATCCTGCTCGGCGGCGCCTCGCTCGCCATCGCCATCCCCCGTCGAGGCAACGGGGAGGCGAGGGTGGCAAGCCATCGACGGCACACCGCCACGATTCTGCTCGAGTCGGCGGCGATCTTCGTGATCTGCATCTACGGCGGTTATTTCGGCGCCGCGGCGGGCGTACTGCTGATCGCGCTGCTGCTCCATCTCGGCCATGCCACCCTGGCGCACGCCAACGCTTCCAAGAACGTGATCACCGGCGTCTCGAACACCGTTGCGGCCCTGATATTTTCGTTCACCGCCCCAGTGCACTGGCCCGCCGTGTTCGCGCTCGGGCTCGGCTGCCTGATCGGATCCAGGCTGGGCCCCATCGTGGTACGGCACGCGCCTGCAGGCCCGCTGAAGGCCTTGATCAGCGTCGCGGGCATCGCCTTGGCGATCAAGCTCGGGATCGACGCGTACACCTAGTCCAGTTGAAACGGATTGTCGCCCTTGGCGACCCGGGTACCCATGTCGATCAGATTCTGGGCGTTGAAATGCAGCGCCTCACCCGCGTCCCGGCTCGCCATGCCCATCAGATATCGCGACCAGGTGCCCTCGATGACGACGCCGAGCTTGAAGCAGGCCATCGCCATGTACCAGTCCAGCCGCGAGGTCCTGCGGCCGCCCGCCGCCCAGTACGCGTCGAGCAGTTCGCGCCGCGTCGCCAGTCCGCCGAGCGCGCCAAGGACCGCGCCCGCGGTGATGGCGTTGGTGTCCAGCGGCCAGCAGATCAGCATCCACCCGAGATCGAGCAGCGGGTCACCGATCGTGCACATCTCCCAGTCGACGAACGCCGCCAGCTCGGGCCTGTCCCGGCGGAGCAGCACATTGCTCAAATGGGGGTCGCCGTGCAGGATTCCCGGCTCACCGTCGGGCGGACGGTTGGTCTGCAGCCACTCCGCGAGGTCGGTGACCGCAAGCGACTCGGGATCGTAGTGCTCGTGCCGATAGCTCTCGAGAAGGCGGAGGAACTGCGGAACCTGGCGCTCCAGAAAGGATCCCGGCCGTTTGAGCGCCGCGAGCGGTTTGCCCTCCCATTCGACGTTGCCCAGCTGAGCGAGGCTCGCGGCATAGGACAGCCCCACGTCGTGCCGCATCCCCGCATCGCGGACATACGCCTCGGACATGTCGCTGCCAGGGTTGAAGCCGTCGATCTCCTCCATCAGGTAGAAGACCACGCCGAGCACGTCGAGGTCTTCGCAACCGGCGATGAAGCCCGGGTGCGGAACGGCCGTGCCCGCCAGCGTGCGTAACGCCGCGATCTCACGCAGCATCGTCTTGTCGCTGGTCGGCCGAGGGTGCAGAGGTGGACGCCGCAGCACCATCGGACGCCCGTCGATGTGCACGCGCACCACGATGTTCTGGGTACCGCCGGTCAGCGGCGCCACGTCGGTGACGGTCGAGCCGAGACCCTGCTGCCGTACCCATACCTGCAGGGCGGCTTGGTCGGCCTCGCTCAGAGCCGGGAGCCGATGCGCGTCATCGGGCATGCGGAGTTGCTCTCAGTCGAGGATCCGGCGCGCGACGTTGGTGGTGACGAGGTCGAGCAGTTCCTCGCCGCGGCCGGCGAGGATGGTCCGGATCGCGTACAGCGAAAAGCCTTTCGCCTGCTCGACCGTGATGGCGGGCGGGATGGACAGCTCCTGGCGGGCCGTCACCACGTCGATGACGGCCGGGCCGTCGTAGGCGAACGCGTCGACGATGCCCTGCTCCAACTCGGCGGGATGCTCGACGCGGCGGCCGAAGATGCCCATCGCCTTGGCGACGTCCGCGAAGTTGGGGTTGTGCAGGTCGGTGCCGAAGTTGACGATGCCCGCGGCCTTCATCTCCAACTCGACGAAGTTCAGCGACGAGTTGTTGAACACAATCACCTTGACCGGCAACCGATTCTGGGTCAGCGTGATCAGCTCGCCGAAGAGCATCGTCAAGCCGCCGTCGCCGGCCAGCGCGACCACCTGCCGGTCGCGGTGGGCGGTTTGCGCGCCGATCGCATGCGGCAGCGCACACGCCATGGTGCCGTGGTTGAACGATCCGACCAGCCGACGCCTGCCGTTCATGCCCACGTAGCGGGCCGCCCAGACAACCGGCGATCCGACGTCGACGGTGAACACCGCGTCGTCGGCAGCCAACTGGTTCACAAGCCCGGCAACGTATTCGGGTCGAATGGGGGTGCGGTCGCGGTCGTTGACCGCCAACTCGTTGAGCCGCTTACGGGTCTTGCGGTAGTGGTTGAGCGACCTGTCGAGATGGTCGCGCTGCTGCTTCTGGCGAAGCGAGGGCGCCAAGGCGGCCAATGTGTCGCCCACGCTGCCGACAAGACCCAGGTCGATCGGCGTGCGGCGGCCGAGGTTTCGGCCGCGGATGTCGACCTGGATGATCTTCGCATTCTCGGGATAGAACTGCTGGTAGGGAAAGTCGGTGCCCAGCATCAGCAGCGCGTCGGCTTCCTTGATGGCCTTGTAGCCCGAGGCGAAGCCGAGCAGCCCGGTCATCCCGACGTCGTGCGGGTTGTCGTATTCGATGAACTCCTTGCCGCGCAACGCATGCACGATAGGAGCGTTCAAGGTCGCCGCCGCGGTGATCACCGCGTCATGACTGCCCTCGACACCGGCACCCGCAAGGATCGTGACCGCCGAGGCGTCGTTGAGAATCGCCGCCGCCCGCTGCAGCGACTCGTCGTCGGGACGCACCACCGACCGGGCAGCGACGATCGGCCTGCTCGTCCACGCGGAGTCGTCGGCGCGCTGCAGGAACACCTCACCGGGAATCACCACGACGGCGACGCCGCGCACTTCGACGGCGGCACGCATCGCCATCTCCAGGATCCGCGGAGTCATCTCCGGGGTGCTGACGAGTTCGCAGTAGACGCTGCACTCCCGGAACAAGTCCTGCGGATGTGTCTCCTGGAAGTAGTCGGAGCCGATCTCGGACCGCGGGATGTGCGCTGCGATCGCCAGCACAGGTACGCGGCTGCGTTGCGCGTCGAAGAGCCCGTTGATCAGATGCAGGTTGCCGGGCCCGCAGCTGCCCGCGCAGACGGCGAGCTGCCCGCTCAGCGCAGCGTCGGCGGCCGCTGCGAAGGCGGCGGTCTCCTCGTGACGCACGTGCTCCCAGGACATTTCGGGAGCACGCCGGATCGCGTCGGTGAAGCCGTTGAGGCTGTCGCCGGGCAACCCGTAGACGCGGGAGACGCCGCTGCGCGCAAGCGCGGAGATGACATGATCGGCAACGGTCGCCACCCGGTCACCCTATGGCGTTTGGCTGTTACTTGGGTGCGAAACGCTGGCCGCCGTCCAGTCGCAGACACTGCCCGTTGAGCATCGCGTTCTCCACGATGGCGACCGCCAGCTTCGCGTATTCCTCGGGACGGCCAAGGCGCTTGGGGAAGGCGGCATCCTTGGTGAGCACCTTGGCGAACTCGTCGGGGATGCCTTCGGTCAGCCCCGTCGCGAAGAGGCTCGGCGCTATCGCGAGCACCCGGATTCCCATGCTGCCCAAATCGCGGGCCATCGTCAGGCACATCCCCGCGATGGCGGCCTTGGACGCCGTGTAAGCCACCTGCCCGATCTGGCCCTCGAATGCAGCGATCGACGCGGTGTTGATGATGACGCCGCGCTCCTCTGCCTCGTCGTCGACCGGATCGTTCTTGCTCATCTGCCATGCGGCCAACCGGCTGATGTTGAAGGTGCCGATGAGGTTCAGGTCCACGGAGCGACGGAAGTCGTCGAGGCTGTGCGGGCCCTCCTTGGTGATAGTGCGCTGGCCGATGCCGCCGCCTGCTGTTGTCACGACGATGTGCAGGCCGCCGAGTGCTTCGATGGCCTCATTCAGGGCTTTCTCCGTGCCCTCGAAGTCGGTGACGTCCACTTCGTGGAAGGTTCCGCCGACGGCGTCTGCCACGTCCTTGCCCTTCGACTGTGGCCGATCCAGGATCGCTACGCTCGCGCCTCGCTTGGCCAGCGCCTCGGCGGTCGCCTTGCCGAACCCCGACGCCCCGCCGACGACGACGGCCTTTTTCCCAGCGATCTCCATCTGGCTCCCTTTCCAAAAAGTGCTCGATTCGTAAAGCAACCTAACTGACGTCACTCATCGGTAAGGCGTTCGGGTGGGCGGATCGGTACCTTGGCCTGCATGGCGTCGAGCGGGTCACGGGCGATGGCAGGCATTGCTGCTGCCGCGGTGTCGCTCGGCATCACCCAGCTAGTGGCCGCGTTCGTCGGCCCGCAATCGGATTCCCGCACCGCGGTCGGGTCGTCGGTCATCGACCTGACGCCCGGCCCGGTGAAGGAATGGGCGATCACGACGTTCGGCACCGCCGACAAGCTCGCGCTGTCGATTCTCGTGCTCGCGGTCATCGCCGTCATCGCCGCGGTCGCCGGTTCGATGGAGCGACCGCGGTTCCCGATCGGCAGCGCCGTGATTGTCGCCGCCGGGGTGGCAGGCTGCGCGGCGGTGCTGTCCCGCGGCGGCGAACTGCCGATGGACGTCGTCCCGACCGTCGTCGGCACCGTGTGCGGGGTCGTCGTGCTGCGGTTGCTGACCTCGGGACGTTTCACCGACACGCCGGCCGAGCCCGACGCGTCCGATGCGTCCGACGAGCCCGACCACGGTAGGCGGCTGTCGCTGATAACCCTGGGACTGCTGACCGCGGGTGCGGTCAGCGGTGTGGTGGGCGTGGTGCTGTCGCGGGCGAGGACATCGGTGGCCGGTGATCGCGATGCGTTCGCATTGCCCGCGGTGGATGTCGCCGCACCGCCGATCCCGCCGACGGTGCAGCCCAAAGGTGTTGCGCTGCCTTCGTTCATCACAAGCAACGACGACTTCTACCGGATCGACACCGCGTTGACCGTCCCACAGCTGAGCCGCGCCGAGTGGCGGCTGAAGATCCACGGCATGGTCGACCACGAGGTCACCTACCGGTTCGAGGATCTGGACCGGTTCGAGGTCGTCGAGAAGGTCGTGACGCTGACCTGTGTGTCCAATCCCGTTGGCGGGAACCTCATCTCGAATGCGAGGTGGACGGGCTACCGGGTGCGGGACCTGCTGGCCGACTCCGGCGTGCACCCCGATGCCGACATGGTGTTGTCGACGTCGAGCGACGGGTTCACGGCCGGAACTCCCGTCGAGGCGCTCACCGATCGCCGGGACGCGCTGCTGGCCGTCGGGATGAACGGCCAGCCGCTGCCCACCAAGCACGGCTACCCCGCACGCCTCGTCGTGCCCGGCCTGTACGGCTATGTGTCGGCCACCAAATGGGTTGTGGACCTGGAGATCACGCGGTTCGACAAGGCGGAGGCGTACTGGACGCGGCTGGGTTGGTCGCCGCGCGGGCCCATCAAGACCGAATCGCGCATCGATGTGCCGCGCAGCGGCCAGGAGGTCGCCCGCGGGCCGGTGACGTTCGGTGGGGTCGCGTGGGCACAGAACCGTGGCGTGAAGACCGTCGAGGTGCGCATCGACAGCCCGAATAAGCAGGGCACCTGGCAGCAGGCGCAGCTGGGCGCGGGCTACTCCAACGACGCATGGCGGCTGTGGAGCTTCCCCTGGCAGGCTGAAGACGTTGGCTCGCATAAGATTTCGGTGCGGGCCACCGACAACACCGGCACAACGCAAACCGATCAGAGGGCCGATCCGGTGCCCGACGGGGCGTCGGGCTGGCACTCGGTCGACTTCGCCGTCCAGTAGCTCCGCGAGATTGCGGGTCTGCAGACGACACGCCGCAAAATCATGTGCAATTGCGCACGCTCGCGCGTACTCTGCATCGCTCCTGGCCGCCCGCAAGAAGAGATGGTTGTTCTCACCGGCCTGCTGGGAGATGTCCGACCCTCGTCAAGTAGGTTCGCACGCCGATGCGAGCGGGTCGAAAGGCCACGGCGGTCGGACGCCGTATTACAGGTTTGCGGGGCCTAGCGGTGGATCTCCAAGACCCCCCGGTGCGATCGTCTCGGCGCTGGGATGCCCCCCCTGAGGTTGCGCTCCGGCGGCACTCCGGTATTCGGGTAGGCCGGGTTCGCGGAAACTGCGCCCAGTCATCTTCTCAATCCGAATCCGCACAAAATGATCCCGCCGACCGTCAACCCATGGCTGCAGGAACGTTCCCGACAGCTCCACCAACTCGTCGACGTCCGTGATCCGCTGCGCGTGCCCGACAACGGTCACACTCCATCCTTGACGTAGGTCTGGGTCCAACTCATCAGCCTCGAACGCCACGACGATATTGTCGTTGTTTTCGGGCAATCTGCCACCCCCG
>Ga0164298_10000226_pt1 | contig 16569 bp, 26 predicted proteins | sample Whisoiple_216_MG_FD_109713 | JGI IMG/M metagenome (GOLD analysis project Ga0164298, IMG submission 109713) | Unamended control soil microbial communities from upstate New York, USA - Whitman soil sample_216_MG | ecosystem: Environmental > Terrestrial > Soil > Agricultural land ...
AATAATTCTAATTTCAATCGTAAACTTACTGTAAATGCAATTAATGATACAAATAAAATACTAGCATCACAATCTAAATTAGCAGATAGTCAACAATTAATATTAGAGAATCTTACAGCTCAATTAAAACTAAAAAGTATGGCTCATGCAGAAATATTACATCATTTAAACAAAACTGATGCTTTAATAATAAATAGAACAATCAGGTAGTAGAAGTAGATGATATAGCAACATTCAATGGAATAGGTATAGGATTATTAACTAACCTGTTTACAACCTTTACTTTTCTACCAGTTCTTCTAGTATATTCTCTGACATAATTATCTTTTTCATTAGACTCAGTTTCATCATATACTCCTAATACTTCCTTTTTATCTAATAACACATATACCATTAATGTCGTCATTATATTGTTATTTACTTAAAGAAATTATCACTATAATATTATACGTATATTAAATGCAGAATAACAATACTCAGCAAGAGCTTATAAAATATCCAGTTACAAATCCTAAAGCATTCGGGCCTAAGGCATGGTTTGTACTACATAATAATGCTGCATTATATCCAGATAATCCCTCTAGAACTGACCGTATGGAATATTCAAGATATTTAAAATTCTTTGTTAATCATTTACCATGTGTAGATCCTTGTAGAAAGGATTCATATGAATATCTAAATAAGAATCCTCCAGATTTCAGTAATAAAGAAAACTATTTCAAATGGACTGTAGATTTTCACAATTGGGTAAATGAAAAAACTGGAAATCCCAATCGTTACGATTATAGAGATTTGCTTGATAGGAGTAATGTTAATATTAACAATTCTTCATCAAGCAAGCCTTGTAGTACTTGTAATTACGTATCTAGTGATAATCATACACATAGTGATGTGGCTACTGAACAAAGCGTTTCAAATGGGGTATCAGAACCAGAACCAAAAGAAGTAGTAAATGATTCAAATTCGAATACTGAATATGCATTAAAACAAAACCTTCAAGCATTCAAAGATGTTACATTACAAATAGTTCAGGATGTTTGTAAACAAGAAGGTATACCAGTTCCTACTATAGTTTTCAATAAATGCCCTGATAATTCTAATACTAGCTGTATAACATCTAATGATAATGTTATCTATCTAGACCCTGATAGTTTTAGTCCTAAAGTCATATTTCATGAATTAGACCATTATATTGATAGTGTGAAAAACAAGCTACCAATAGATGATAGTTACAATCCTAAAGCTGAAGAATATGCTAACTCTATGATGAATAAATATTTTGAATATGATGATGCTATTACTAAAACAGATAGTAGATTAACTCATTATAATTATATTGCTCATGCTGGAAAAGTCAAGAAAGGTAAACTAAAGAAGATAAAACATAGGATTAAAAGAAGAGTAAAGGCTTCAGCATATAATGATGATGGTACACCAGTTAAAGAAAATAAAAATACTCAAATTCAACCAGCTCAAGCTCAAGCACCATTAAATCCATATCAAAAAATAGTCCATGAAGTATATTCTAGACCATCGGCAGTAGTAACAACTGACCCTGAAGCTGCAATATTAGCATCAAGTAATGGTGCTATGTCTTCAATGCCTACTTTTCAAAAGACATTATCTGAAATAGAAAAAGAAGAAATGAAGGAAGATATTGTAGAGAGGGTTAATACTAATAGAAGATCAACTGGAGGAGGTATATTATCTCATATAGATAGTGTATACAGGTATCCGGCTCAATTATTAGGTGTTAGTGCTGAAGAATTAAACTTAATTCATACACCTAGGATATTATCAAATGCTGTAATGACTATAATTGAATCATATACTAGTCCGGCAGCATCAATAATGATACAGCTAGTATTTGGTATAGTGTTAATGGTAAGTGGTATTTTTATCAAAAATAAAGTACCGGTTCGAGATGTTTTGTTTATGGAAATGTTAGGTGCTTTACTATTTTGGGATGTATCACGTAACTTAAATCCAAAGAAGATAATTGACTTGAAAGATGAATTTGGAAGGATTCAAGATCATATGCAATCTGGAAGATTCAGCTGGAGAGATTTGATTGAAACCCCACAGCAATATGCAAGGTTCAAAAAATTAGCATTAAAGGCTAGGCATAATAGTGAAGCTGTATCTGCTATACCATCTTCGGCAGTAGTTGGTACTCCAGATAAGAAAGGTAAATTCAAACATGATCGTATAATTGATACTACTCCAGAACAAATTCATACTTATCCTGATGCTGGTTCAGAACCATTAAGACCACGAGATACAAATGATTACTTCCCTAGTTCTTCTAGTATATTTGGTTCGGGAAATAGTCAACCAACTGGTGTAGTATCAAGTGTATTTGATAATATGGGTTCAAGTGGAGGTACAGTAAGCAGTATAGAAAACCCATTAGGTAGAGGTCAAGGATTTACTAACAGACTTAGAGGATATAACAGAGATAGGGGTTTTATAACAACTGGAGAGAGTAGAGTTCATGAAAATGTATTAAAATTGCCTCCATATCATTATAGTAATTCTTCAGTCTTTTATTAGATATTTATTATTATTATTTGATAAGCTATGGAATATCAACCATGCCATATAATTTACTATGATTCACAACCTTACGTTGTAATAGTAGATGCTAACAAAAGAAATGCTGAAATATGGATTGAAGAATTTTGCAGAAATCAACGTATGGAAGTTCAAGTTGATAAATGGTATATATTTTCTATGGAGGCAAGATGTTTAATTTCAACTGATATACTATCAAAAATATGCGGGAGAGGAAATACGTCTAGTAGTGGTACTTCAACTGGTTCAAAGCTAGGTGATAGGACTATGGCTATTCCGGGAAAACTAGAAGTAGCAATCAATCCCAAATGCTTTACAGCTTAAGCTAATCTAAGTTAATTTTTTTTAGCTTTAATATTTTCATTTTTTGACAAAATCTTTTAATAAGCCTTTTTTAAGTAATGTAAGGAATGGTCTATAGTAGCACTACCACAATTAGTAAATATCAACCAACACTTACTAGAAATAGTAATAAATCTGATAATTACGATAATGAGGTAATTAAAAGAAAGCCAGTTATTCCGGAAGTTAAAATAGAAATCAAAGATCCTGTTAACATTATTCCAGAAGAAATTGTTTTAGCTGAGGATGAAGATAATCTAAACTTAGATTCAGAATTAGAATCTAAATCTGAATTAGATCAAGAAAAACCCAAGTCTAAAATTAACAAGGAAGAATGTGAAATTTCTATAATGAAGACTATAAGTTTACAGGATATAACTAATGATGTTGTCGCAATAGACAAAAACTGGTATAATGATTTTAAAGAATATATTAACTTACCTGATTTTGTCAATAATAGAAGACAAATCAATCATACCCAAGCTTTTATGAAAATAAGACTTTATCGGATTATATCAAATTCGAAACAATTTTCCAAGGCTTTTTATGAAAAGCTTTCTTCTGAAGAACAAGAACTTTATATCAATTTATGTAATAATGTTAAAGATTTTGAACGTAAAATTTTAGAAAAAATAAATAAATAAAGTTAGCAGTTATTTATTTTATCGCTTTCTTCCGCCTTTTCGACCTGCTTTCCTTAGCGCACCTCTACGACAATTAGCCATATACGTACCTAAAGCCTTACCCCTTGCTCTCTTACCATGTGCTGAACTGATTCTTGCTCTTAGATTTGAACATTTAGCTGACGATCTCTTTCGACTTCTTCTCCTTCTAGCCATAATTTAATTATCAAGACTAATTAATTTGTTATAACATAATAAGCAAAATAATAATTCTACACAAACAACCTAAAAAGGATTTTATACCTCATTAGGTTGTTTTGCATCTGGTAAGAATGCAAGTATACTGTATTAAGTGCAAGGATAAGAACTTTTTGATAGAATGTGCATGTCCTAACAATGATATCATATTCAAAAGAAATCAATATGGCTATGTAAGAAAATATGCTTTTGGTCATCAATATCTAGGTAAAAAATTTTCATATGAACATAAAAAGAAAATGTCGGAAAATTCTAAAGGAAAAAATAGTATGGAGCATAATAATAACTGGAAAGGTAATGATGTTGGTTATATTGGTCTTCATATGTGGGTTAGAAGGCATCTACCTAAACCAGAATTATGTGAATTTTGTAACAAAAGACCAATTGAAGATCTAGCAAATATAACTGGTATATATGATAGAAACTTTGATAATTGGAAGTATCTTTGTACTAAATGTCATCTTAGATTAGATATTGGTATTCCTTCAGATAGAAAATGTTTCAATTGTAATTCAAATGAAACATATGTTAGTAAGAAAGGATATGCATTATGGCGTAAAATAGGCGATTACTATTATTGTTATAAGTGTTCTTAATATAGAAATAATATTATATACTTATGAGCATAAATTTTGATGAGTTGGAATATAAGGAGTCTTCATAATTGCAAACTATACTTGTTAACTCTAAAAGACAGGATAAGGATGATGATATACATTATACGCATGATGATAGCAATACGAAAAAGTATGAAGACGATGAAGAAGATGAAGACATAGATGAAGATGAAGATTTTGATGATGATGAGTATGAAGAAGATGACGAATACGATGAAGAAAGAATCAATAAGCATGTCATAATTAGGACTAGAACTAAGAAGGAAATTAATTATTTTTACTTGTTTATAACAAGTATCGTATCTACTATGTTTGGAGGGTTTCTAGTTGACCATTTATCGAAAAGATCGAATAATAATGACCTTACCCAACAAATGTTAATGATGTTATGTAACCATTTAATCAATAATTCTAGTAATAATAATAAAAATGATAATTCTGATAGTGTTAATACCAATACTAAGAATATATTCTCTAGTATGATTGATAATAACTATGCTAATTATGGTAAACTAAGAAGAGCTAGGGTTCATGAAAACTGGAAGGTCAAAAAAGATCTTGATGGTAATGTTATAGATGCCTATAAAACTCATGATTATGTTAAATAAGTGAGTTCAGGTATTAAACCATCATTACTCAACAAATTATAATACTTACGATTTATATAGTTTTTCATCATCTTCGAATAGATATTCACCTCTAGTATAATACGAATGATAATCATATCGTTCACTATCCAGTATTTTATCTAATAGTTTATCAAATCTAGAATTATCGTCACGTTCATCTTCCGGAGTCCTATTCAGTAATAAGATTATCCTAATGATATGCTTGCATATTTTCTGTAAATATAAGAAATCCTGACAAGTACAAATCCATGTACCAAATCTAGTCTTGTATACATGATAGATTATACTTTTCATTCTTCGGTTTTTATTTGCTGACTTTACGATATATCCTCCCTCTTTATCTTTTGATATCAAAAATGCTGGCATTTTTCTAGCACTTAGAAATCTATTTTTGAGGTTAAATTTTGTAGTATCTTTTTCTTCGTTATGTTCTACCTCCAGAACACTTTTCCAATGGTCAATCGGATCATGAATTAAAATGGCTTCTATATCAGTACCCATTTCATACTAAATATATTTTCCAATTATTAAGTTTTAAAATAATATTATGTGTGTCTTTACAACTTGGATTAGATGATGATATTAATCATACTAAAGCTCAATATCAAGCTCAATCATCATCTTTACCTCAAAATCAACCCATTAGCAGTATTACCGATAATACAGGTGATGCTATAGCTAGTGCAATTGATTATTATTTACAAACTCATGATTTATACACAACTGATGCTTGCACATTAAAAGATAATAGGTTTAAAATTAATAATTTCGTTGATCCTGAAGATAATAATAAAGTAAAGAATCTATATTGCTGGAAGGGTATTATCTATCAACAACCGGAATGTGTGATTGGAACTGTATGTGACCCGTATTCTTATACTAATGCTAGAACTAGATTTTGTCTGACATGGGGTTGTGAAGCTCATAAACTCGTAAGTAATGAAGGTACTGAAGATGCTGGATTGGATGTAGTGAATGGCAGAGGAGGTATAGTAGTATACAATCAAAAAGATAAATGTCAAGGTGCTATGGTGAATAAACTAAAATGTATACTTGATGGTATGCATCAAAGTGTTGATAATGCTCTAGATCCTGAACATAAGACCAGATCCGTATTAACTATGGTTATAGCATTAGTAGTATTGATTGTAGGTGCTGTAATATTTAGGACAATGATAAAAGATAAGACAAGAAAAGGTATACTGAAATCTATTTTACCAAGTTCGAAAATCTAATCTGTTTAGGTTTTATTGTTGTCTTTCTTGCTTCTGCATATTGATATTCGAGTAATTTTTCATAAGAATAGTAATTAGGATTTACATTGATATGAGCTGCTCCAGCTAGAGGAGTTGGCATATTAGCAGGACTAGGACTGAATGGTTTAGGAGGAGTTGGAGTTGGAGTTGGAGATTTACTTGTGGTTGAACTTGTGGTTGAACTACTAGTTGAACTTGAACTTGCACCTGAATCTTTAACTATTGGTGTAACTAATTCATAAGCAGTAGCACCTAACATTTTAGCATCCGGACAATTATCAACTCGTATTTGTATTGATTGTTTCTTTTCACCTTTCATACCAATTTGTGTTAATATAGGGCCGGGAGACATATTACCGATATCTTTCTTCCTTCCTATGAATGTCCATGAATCTGTTTTACCTTCAGCATTACCCCATACTTCCATTACCGGAGTACTACCGTCGTTATACATAATACATTGAAGTGCTATATCTTTACTTTCTATACTTCCTAAACTGGTACCTTTATCGTCAGCTGAATATGGTTTAGTTGTAGGATGAGGATATTCTTTAACAAAGCTAGCATCACCATTGAATAATACACCAATACCATACCATCCTCCATTAGTATCTTTATGACTACCTCCTCTAAATTTAACATCGACATTATCTGCTTTCTTTGCTTTACCGATATTCATTTTGAAAATGACAGCACAATTAAGATATTGTGCATCACTATCCCAACGCCTACTAGGTGTAGCTTTACCTCCGATGTTAGCTGTCTGTCTTCCCCAATCTTTGAAATTACCATTAGTCTGACCAGTACCTTTGTAGACTAGAGTACCGGTTACGGTACCTTCAGTTGATCCAGAACTACTAGAACTAGCATCTCCAACTTTACCGAAAAGGTATTTTAATGTAAATATTAAACCTCCTATTACTATACCGAATAATAATAGATCGCCTAGTAAATCGTCATGAGCCATAATATTAGTTATTATTATTATTTTTTATTTTAAATGTAGATAATTAAAACATAACGTATCAAGCAAAATGTTTGAAATCATCAACCAATCTTCAATTGTAACAACTGATTCATCTGCGTTCAATCCTAGTACTTCGGCTACTCCACAGGATTTAATAACTCCTATTAATGTTAGCGAACTTGCATATGATTATCTATGGTTAAGAACTCTAATATCAATTGAACAAACAGGTACTTCACAAGCTCAAACTCTTACTATTAACATATTAGATGGTACTACAGTAGTAAAGGTATATACATTCAAGACATATGCATCTCTGAAATATGATATACTACCAGTTGAAATGTTCTTGAGAAAGAACACTAAAGGTGCTATAAAAGTTCAGTTGGCTCAAGCTTCTAATAATGACGCACAAACATCAATCATAGTAAAGACTGTAATGTTAGTCGGTATAGATTAAATCTTTTATTTTTTAATCTGACCTTTTATGCCTAAACATTCAAAAAAAAGCCCAAAAGATTAGTTTTACCTAGAGATAATGTTAATCATGCATTATCTCATAATAGACGTACTAATAATGAAGCAAGTTTAACTTTTTGTACTTTAGACAGAAAAGATGAATTATACAGTTCTAATTATTCATTAGGCGATAATAATTCTACAGAAGTTAAAGACTGTCATGAATATGATAAGAGAAGAAGTAAATCAAAATATGTAGCTGATTTTCATACACACCCTGATAAAGATACTCTAGGTATTACACCTAGTCCAGCTGATTTTCATGGTACTATGATTGAAAGCTATGAACAAAACAAAAAGATACTATCATGTATAGCATCTCCTAATTCAAAGAATATACATTGTTACAAGCCAAAGAAAATACCTAAACTAAAGACATTAGACCAATATGCTAGAGGGGTACGAGCTAAAAACATATTTGGATTATATGATTATAATCCAGATTCTAAAAGAGCAAAGAAATTAGGTAATTCAGCAGCTAAGATAATGGAAGATGCTGTAATAATGGATGTAAATATAGCTAAAGATTTCAATCATTACTGGTTTGATAAAAAGACATTCAAACAGGTAGATAGTAATGTTGATAATAATCATGAAAAGATTACAGCTGATGCATTAGGTACACGCTGGAGAAGTGGAGGAGGAGCGTTTAAACCTGATATCAAGGAATTAGATAGAACTGGATTCTGTTATAGAATTATCCAGAATTATAATAAACCAAATGATAATAGGATATCAAAGGATTGTGAAAGGCGTTTAAATAAAAAATTCCCTTTTATTCCATTTCTCTCTTAATAATTTTTGATTATAGATATATGTCAGGTCAATCAATATACCAGCAATCACCGGTAAGACATCCCTTACTATATGGAGATGCTGGAGGTAGATTTAGAAAAGATTTAAGCTATTGTAGAAATTATCAACCAGAACTAAGACCAACATTAGAATCAGCTGATGTTATCGCTATTGTCAATCAGCAAAAAGAACGTAGATTCTTTATGATTGACCCATTTACAAAGCCTATGCAAGTAGCTGCAAGACAAAAATGTGTAGCTGTAAAATGGACTAATGCATTACCAATACTTGTAGGAAATGCAACTCCGGGAAGAAATGCTATTGACTTTACAGAACTCAATGCTGTCAATGGTGAGATGATTCTATGGAAGATATATGCATTATCACCAAACTTTATGTTTGATATTGAACAACCGGGTTCAGCTCCAATTAACACTAATGGTAGTCAATTAGCTAGATTACACTATGGTAATACTGGTTATTATGCCAAGAAAAACATATGGGGTGCAGTACCAGAAGTAGCAGTAATAGAAGATAAAACTCCAGTAGGTCTAAACATATATCCAACAAATATGAATGAACAAACTTTCATTGCATATGTAGGATATGAAGGCTACAGGTATAGATTAATCTATGTAGATGTTGACGATCCTGAAGACGAACCTAGAGTAGTACAAACAATTACTGTATCAGCAATGGTATAGTATAAGAAAAATTTTTTATAAAAATTTTATGGATTTTGATGCGCTCCAAAGAGCGCATATAATAAATATATAAATATATATTTATTTTATTTTATTTTACTGATTCTACTGATGTATCTGATGTTGATGCTTGTTTGTCAATATTTCTGTTAGTTACTTTGTAACTTACCCTATTCAATAACTCATTAGTTCCTATTGCTGCCAAGAATGTTTGTATAAACGCACCGGTTACAGTACTATTTTGGGCTACGGATATGTTTGAATATACACCTAAAGCTATTACAACCGATGATACCATTGATATCACAGCTGTAAACGTGTATTTATGAAGCCATTTTAGTACGCTTTGATCTTGTGTCTCCATTTCTTTTACTTTGTCTGCATAAGGATAGTATGTTCTATATGCGACTCCTAGTATCGCTCCAAGTAATGCTATTACTTGGATTATCGAATCTGACATCATTTTATATCTAAAAATAAATTATTATTTTATGAAAGAATAAGAAAATAAATTTATATAAATTGAACTCGAAGTTTAAAATGCAAATTATTGTATTAGCAATTGTAGCTGCTATAGGTGCGTATTCTTATTTCGCATATTCTAGAAAAATGTTTCCGTTTACTGATTCTAACGTTAGTCAGATTAAATGTATGTTCAAATCTGGAAAAGCAGTTAAAGCTAATGGTAGATTCCAAAAATGTGTAGATAAAGATGGTAAAGATATTGATGTATCATACTCTAGTCCTTCAGGTGTAGTATTACCTCCTAATGCGTTACCTGATGGTACTGATCTAACAAACATATCAGATCCAAGTGGAGGTACCGGAGCTGTATCATTAGACAATCCTAAACTAGCTGAATATCAACCAAAACCAGATCCAACCATAGAACAAAACTTCCAGAAAGAATTATACAAACAAATATTCTTACCATATGATCAGTATCCTTATCTGTATGACCAGAATTATCTACAGGCTCAAACACTAGCTAATCCTGATGGTACTCCAGCTGATAGGGCTAATAATCCATTTAATACAGTATTTGGATTTAGACCTCCAATACAGGGAGGAGATGTACCGCCTAATGCTAAAGATTTCAATCAATACTTTGATCAGATATATAATGCATATGGCCTATTCCCTCCGGGAGGAGATGCTAATACAATGCTAGATGATAGTTATTTCCAACAAGCCGGTGATGTACCGTTAGGAAGTGGTTCCGGAAGTGGTTCGATACCTCCTAACTGTTATAATGTAAGTGGTAAAATATATTGTCCTACAAATAGCACTACAGCAAGCGATTGTATTATGATTGGAGGAGTTAGATATTGTGCGCTTAGTGCTACTCCAACTACAGGAGGAGGTACTACCGGCGGCAGTACTGGAGGAGTTACTGGTACAATACTACCTAATGGAAATATAATATACAGAGATTCTAGCGGCAATATAGTTTATGGTTCAGCTACCGGAGGCACTCTACCATCCGGTTCAACTAATACTGGAGCTGGTGGAGCTAGTGGTGGTGGAGGAGGTAGTGCTGGTGGAGGTGGAACTGGAACTGGTAGTGAGACTGGAACTGACTCTGGAGATTCTGGAGATAGTAATGACTTTTCACAAATAAGCGATCAATTCTTTAATGATTCTGGAGATTTCATAGGTAATCCTAGTGGAAATGCTACTGATGTAAGCGATACCGGTGATAGTCTAAGTAGTAATAATAGCAAATGTAGTCAGAGTAGATGTAAATCAAAATATCATGGTAGCTGTCATACTGAATGTCAGCATTCATCAAGTAGTGCTTGTAAAGATTGTAAAGCTACATGTTGCAGTAGTGCCAATATGGCTAGAACATTTGCATTGGCTACATTATTATCTCCTAGTGAAACAAAGAATGCATATCAATACGCAGCACAAAAAGCTAAAGAACATAGACTGTTAATGGAAGCTGAGATAGAACATAGAAAATTAGAAAGACAAGCATTCAATAGAAATATGCATGAACTGAATCGTAGAAGAAATATAGGAGGAGGAAATGGTAGATTACCATCAACTGCAAGTAAAAGCTTTTTAGCAATGGGCTTGTCAATAGCATGAGCTGAATTTGCATTCGAATATTACTAATCTTCATTTAGCTAATCTGATAGCAGCAATAACTAACCTATGTAATCTTGTTTTTGTTTCATTTTTAGTGTATTTCTATCTGAATGATACATTATTAAAAATAACAGCATTCATAGCATGGACTATGACAGTATTAAAGGTAGTTACAGCTAAAATGATTAAAAATAAAAAATATAAGTATTAAACTTAACCATGAATTAGTCTTTTAACTCTAACTATTTGTTCATGTATTATTACACGTTCAGCGAAACTAATATTCCAATTCCATGAAGTCATAATATCTACGATTAAGTTAGTAGCAATATTAACATCAAAATTTAATCTATTCCTTATACCCGGACTTCTAGCTAAATTAACTAAAATATTAAATCCAATAGGATGATTCTTACGCCAATCACCTATGAAATCAAAACCTTCACATAATCTACCATTCTCATCTTTGTAATGTCTTCTTAATGCATTATGTAGATCTTGCTCGGAATACTTTTGTAAAATATTCTGCATAAACGGTACTACGATTAATGTAATACCCTGAATAACTTGATTGATATCGATTTGACCTTTATAATTCTGACAATATCTTTTGATAGTATTAGCCATTGCATCGGACATTAGTTTAGCCTGATGTTGTTTGACTATTTGATAATTATTATTATACAACTCTACTTACTACTCTACTACTTACTAACCATGTTTTTTATTAAATTCATTCATTAAGTAAGCTATGCCGGCTTCATAGTTACCAAAGTTAGTACAAAACTGTTTAAACATAATATACAATCGTTTATCGATTACCATATGGATATCTACTGTCTCTCGGTTCGGGTCTTTTTTTGATTTTTTAAAACCATCCGTAGGTTCAATGAAATTCCAAGAATTACATGTATTACATACGAAATATTTTGATGGTAATTGGTTATCAGTTATAGTAGAAGAAGGAATTTTACCTGACTGTATCATATCATACAAATGTATTATATCATCCACGCTTTATAATACATCATAATTTTTCAAAGATATTTGTAATATTATGAGTAGTACAGAAGCTCAGAATGACTTGATGATGAAAGCTGAGACTATAGATCCAGCTTCCATAGGCTTACAGACAGGGCCGTACACAGCACTACTTCCAGTAGACATACGAGCAATTGAACAACAGCTAAGAATTATTACAGCAGCTCAAGCTTTAATGCAGGTAATCAACACATCACCAGCAGGTCTAGTACTCCGGGATATTTATGTCCAGTACGATTTGTTAGATGGAGCTGGAGCAGTTATCACTAGCGGTGACTGGAGACAACCGGTTACCGGAAACTTTGCAACAGCTACAGGTAACATCAAAGCTGATGGTGTAACCGTATACACAACTGGAATCAATAGCAGATTTACCATGAAAGTATTGACTTTCTACGGTGTCGAACTAGTAATGGTTGGCAACCTTAGAGGTCACAAAGCAAGTGTTAGCAATGCTCTACAGTTCAAGAGAGGTATTGTAAAGTTAATCGATATAATCGATATCCAATCGATTGATAATCGTGACCCTCCAATGCTTATCTTCAGAGCTCCAATTATGTATAAAGCAAGTGATGACGGCAACATAATCATGGTACCAGATGCAGCAACACCAGCTGATGCTAACAAAATTGACCACATAAAGTTTATAGCAGTTGTATGCGAGTCGCTTGGAGCGAGTCAGACTGGATAGGAATAGCACAAACTGGGTAAGTTTATATTACCCCATCTCTTTTATTATTTTTGATGTCGAAACGAACTATTTGTAAAATACAAAATTGTGAAAAATTTTCTGTAAGAAAAGGTCAATGTTATCAGCACTTTAGAGAAAACTATCCTGAAGAATACAGATTTTTATTAATAACTAGAAAGGATAGAGAAAAGTGTAAAGTTCCTAATTGTGATAATATGATTCAAAGAAAAGGTTTTTGTAAAACACATCTTAAAGAAATGCTAGCTGATACAGCATCGAATATTGATGATAGATATGCTAAATGGTTTCAAAAGAAATATCATGGAGATCCTGAATATAGACAAAAATATCTAGAAAGAAAACATACTCAATTTCAACAAATTATTAAGGATTCAAGATACAATGTATTAAATCATTATTCCAATAATACTATGAAATGTCTTTGTTGTGGAGAATCTAATCCTGATGCATTGACGATTGATCATATTAATAAAAGAAGTCTTGATGATGTATTGTCAGGATATAAATTTTATAGATGGTTAATCATAAATAATTATCCTGAAGGATATAGGACTTGGTGTTATAATTGCAATTGTTCTAGAGGTAGAATGAAAACGGATTATTGTCCATTACATCAAGCATCAAGACCCCATATATCGGATTTACAGCTAAAAGGGCTAGATTATTCTTAACTTAATTTATACCCAATTTTTTAAAAGTCAATCATTATGAGTACTACACGTATTACCTCCGGAGGAGGCCCATTAACATTCTTAGTTGTATTCGCTATTGCATTTGTATTAGGTTATACTGTAGGTAAATATCGTGTCAAGATTCAGGTACCTCAATTAGAGGTAGATCAAACTGCCGGTATGAATCTACATAGATAAAATTATACTGGATTGATTATTGCCTCTGGTTCTCCAGTAATCGTTCCGGGTAATTCAACTGGTTTATCTCTATTGTTTAATTTCTGTAGAAAGTCTTTTGGATATCTCAATGCATCCCTTACTTCTAATGATTTAGTCTGAAATTTGTTTGCACATATAGGATTAACACATTTCCACATGCCGTTACCTACGTAATTTATTTTATCATTAACACAGATAAGCGAACCTACTAGTTTGTTTCCGCAGAATTTTCTTAACCATCTTCTTCTACTAGTCAATTTTTATTAACAGTAAGATTTATAGCTGTCTTATTTTAAGCTTTATTGACAATTTAGTTGTCAGTTAGAATAGATGAATTAAGAAATCAAATATTACTCGGTGATTCATTGGATGTTTTAAAAACATTCCCTGACGATTGTATTGATTGTGTTATTACTTCTCCTCCGTATTGGCAACAACGGAATTACAAAGTAGATAATCAATTAGGTCAAGAAAAGACATTTCATGAATATATTGATAAATTAATAGCAATATTTACTGAAGTTAAAAGAGTAATCAAGCCTACCGGTAATGTATGGGTTAATCTAGGTGATAAAATTCTAGACCAGAACTATCAGGATATACCAGAAAGGTTTTCCATTGCTATGAAGGATAGATTAAACTGGATAAAGACTGATGATGTGATTTGGGAGAAAAGTAATGCAACTCCGGGAAGTGCAAAGAATCGTTATCGTACTGATTATGAAAATTTATTTAGATTTGTCAAGACATTAAAATTTTATTTTAGAATCCAGTATAAACCATTATCTGATACTACTCTCAAAGAAATCCAGAAAGAATACAATGGAATGGCTACTAAAGATTACAAAGGTAATAATGTTCAAGACCCATCGAATATGAAAAGGAATATAATCAAATCTATTAGATTTGGAGGTAATAATTTTAAAGAATATGGCAATCCTGTTTATTCTGGTAAGGAATGGAATCCCGATACATCGAATAGAATAGTATTAACTGAAGGCGATAAGAAAAGAGCAATGAGTTTAGGTTGGGATGGTATTACAGATTATGCATACTGGTATTTTGTATTAAGAGAAAAGAAGAGCTGGCATAATCATAAAAATGATGATACTATGGGAATGTTACAAAGAAAACATGGTACTTATTCTAATCTAGCCTATCCTTACGGTAGTGCTAAAGGTAGCGTGTGGCGTATACCACATGCAACAAATACCGGAGGTACTCACTTTGCTAAATTTACACCTAAACTGGTTGACGAATGTATCAAATCATCATGTCCAGAAAATATATGCGCTAACTGTAATACGCCTTTACCATTACCTAGAATTAAAATGAAACTTAAAGTTAAATGCTGTGATAATTATGATGAGAATAATACATTAAAACCCATACTGCTTGACCCATTTGTAGGTGATGGTACTGCGGTATTGAAAGCAGTTGAATATAATCTAGATTTCATAGGTATAGATATATCTCAAGAATATGTAGATAGCACCAATCGACAGTTAGAACAACAAAAATTCAAACAATTTATAACAAATGTTTTTAGCTAAAATGTTAACAAACTTTAATTGTTATCTTTACATATGAAAATAGAAATTAAATAATATGGCATGTAGAGAATATTGTTTAAAAATTAAAGAAAAAAATCTCTGGAGTTATGACACCAACCCTAAGAATCCTTTTATGATAAGAACGAACCCTTATCATGATAATAAAAAATACTGTAGGATTTGTGAAGTTTATTTACGTTTTGAAGGTTTGTTTTGTCCTTGTTGTGGTGTTAAATTACGTGTATCTCCTCATAATAATAAGAGTAGAGAAAAATTAAAAATTTTTAGACAGGAACAAAAATTAAAATTAGAACAAGCCAATCTTATTGATGTAATTGTAAAACATGTCTGATTTTAGTTGTGAAATCTGTAGTCTACAATATTCTAGAATTGAAAGTCTATGTGAATTACAGGATGTTCAAAAACAAAAAGATAGAACTAGGATAAGACAGATGAAACCTAGAGATATTGATGATCTAATGTTGTATGATCCGAACTAAATTTTATCAGTCAATTTGTGAAATTCTTTTTTAGCAGTTCTATCAAGGCATCTTAATAATTCTGGATGTCTGAATATTTTATATACATTTATTTTTACTTCTCCTTGTAATCCATAATAAGGACTATATTCATCGATTACATTACTGAGATTAACTACAAAATATGTATTTTTTAGTTCTTGTTTATTTTTCATTATGGATAATATATGTATATATCTATATTTATATATTTATTTTAAAACAAAGACTATAGGGATGGGAAAACCAAACCATCCCTATAGAATGAACGAACTGCCACAGCCGCATATGCATGTTGACGATTTTGGTACGAGATCTGATCTGATTAGAGCCAATATATCTTAGATATTCCCATTTAAATTAGTTTCTATCTATTATTCTAATAATCTTTCAAATTTCCGTCTTTCATAATCGGTTAGATTTAAGTTATATTCAGATTCAGGTTTATTTTCATTTTCTATATTTGGTGTAACTTTA
>Ga0164298_10000227_pt1 | contig 16554 bp, 16 predicted proteins | sample Whisoiple_216_MG_FD_109713 | JGI IMG/M metagenome (GOLD analysis project Ga0164298, IMG submission 109713) | Unamended control soil microbial communities from upstate New York, USA - Whitman soil sample_216_MG | ecosystem: Environmental > Terrestrial > Soil > Agricultural land ...
CCGCCCCGTCCGGTTCGGCCCCGTCGGGCTCCGCCCCGTCCGGTTCGGCCCCGTCGGGCTCCGCCCCGTCCGGTTCGGCCCCGTCGGGCTCCGCCCCGTCCGGTTCGGCCCCGTCGGGCTCCGCCCCGTCCGGTTCGGCCCCGTCCGGCTCGGCCACCTCCGGTTCGGCCCCGTCGGGCTCGGCCACCTCCGGTTCGGCGACGTCCGGTTCGGCCACGTTCGGCGCCACCGGCCTCACCAGGCCGTCGGCGGAGCCTGCGGTGGAAGGGACACCGTTCGGTTCCCCGCCAGCCGACACCGCGGCCGAGCACACCGCGGCCGAAGAGGCCACGGAGGAGCCGTCCGTGCCCGCCCCGGTGACCCCGCCGAGGCGTCAGCCGCGCCGCGCCGCTTCCCGTCCCGCGGGGCCCCCGGTGTCAGCGAGCCACGATGGCTGACCCCCGGTTGGTCCGCCTTCCGGAGGGCACGTATCCTGTAGGTCGGCCCGCCGCAGTGGTGGGCCGACTCGTGCGCGAGCCCGGTGTCATCTCACCCGGTCGCCGCGTCGCCCCAAGGTTTTCCGAAGCAGTCGAGTAGCAGGAGAGTTGCGTCCGATGTACGCGATCGTCAAGACCGGCGGCAAGCAGTACAAGGTCGCCGTCGGCGACATCGTCGAGGTCGAGAAGCTCGACGGTGAGCCGGGCGCCGAGTTCACCTTCCCCGCGCTGCTCGTCGTCGACGGCGATGACCTCACCACCGACGCCGATGAGCTGGCCAAGGTGTCGGTGACTGGCAAGGTCGTCTCCCAGACCAAGGGCCCGAAGATTCGGATCCACAAGTTCAAGAACAAGACCGGCTACCACAAGCGGCAGGGGCACCGGCAGAAGCTGACCCGTGTCGAGGTCACCGGCATCAAGACCAAGTAGGAGCTGAGCAGATATGGCACACAAGAAGGGTGCGTCCAGCTCCCGCAACGGACGCGACTCGAACGCCCAGTACCTCGGCGTCAAGCGCTTCGGTGGCCAGGCTGTCAACGCCGGCGAGATCCTGGTCCGCCAGCGCGGCACCAAGTTCCACCCGGGTGTCAACGTCGGCCGCGGCAAAGACGACACGCTGTTCGCCCTGGCCGCGGGCGCGGTCCAGTTCGGCGAGAAGCGCGGTCGCAAGACCGTGAACATCGTCCCGGTCGAGGGCTGAAGCCCGCGACCTAGCAAGACCCCACGAGGGGCGGGCCGGCGATCAAGCGGCCCGTCCCTCATTTGCGTTCCAGGAAGGTTCCAGCGGTGTCCCGATTCGTTGATCGCGTGGTCATCCACGCGGCCGCAGGCAGTGGCGGCAACGGTTGTGCCTCGGTGCACCGCGAGAAGTACAAGCCGCTCGGCGGCCCCGACGGCGGCAATGGCGGCAATGGCGGCGACGTCATCCTGGTCGTCGACTCCGGCGTGCACACGCTGCTCGACTTCCACTTCCGCCCGCACGCGAGCGCGTCCAACGGCAAGCAGGGCCAGGGCAGCAACCGTGACGGTGCCGCGGGCGAGTCGCTGGAGCTGAAGGTGCCCGAAGGCACCGTCGTGCTCACCGAGGACGGCGAGATGCTGGCCGACCTGACGGGCAACGGCACCCGCTTCGTCGCCGCCCGGGGTGGCCGGGGTGGCCTCGGCAACGCCGCACTCGCCTCCAAGGCCCGCAGGGCCCCCGGCTTCGCCCTCCTCGGCGAGCCGGGCGACGAGGTCGACCTGGTCCTCGAACTGCGGTCGGTCGCCGACGTGGGCCTGGTCGGGTTCCCGTCGGCCGGCAAGTCGTCGCTGATCTCGGTCCTGTCGTCGGCCAGGCCGAAGATCGCCGAGTACCCGTTCACGACCCTCATGCCGAACCTGGGCGTCGTGACGGCCGGCGCGAGCACGTTCACGGTCGCCGACGTGCCTGGCCTCATCCCCGGCGCGAGCCAGGGCAAGGGCTTGGGCCTGGACTTCCTCCGGCACATCGAACGCTGCTCGGTGCTGGTGCACGTGGTCGACTGCGCGACCTACGAGCCGGGCCGCGACCCGGTGTCCGATGTGGAGGCGCTGGAACAGGAACTGGCGCAGTACACGCCGGCACTGGGCGGCAGCCTGGCCGAGCGCCCACGCGTGATCGTTCTCAACAAGATCGACGTGCCGGACGCCCGCGAGCTGGCGGAAATGGTCCGTCCGGACTTCGAGAAGCAAGGCCTACCGGTCTTCGCCGTGTCCACGGCCAGCCACGAGGGCCTGCGTGAGATGTCATACGCACTGGCGAAGATCGTCGAGGAGGACCGAGCGACACGCCCGACGCTGGAGGCGAGCCGCATCGTCCTGCGCCCGGTGGCCGTCGACGACGCGGGCTTCACCGTGTCGGAGGACCCGGACGAGGAGGGCGGCTTCATCATCCGAGGCGAGCGCCCGGAGCGTTGGGTCCGCCAGACCGCGTTCGACAACGACGAGGCCGTCGGCTACCTGGGCGACCGCCTGGCGCGCCTGGGCGTGGAGGAAGTACTGGCCAAGCGCGGCGCCAAGCCCGGCTGCCCGGTGACGATCGGCGGCGTGACGTTCGACTGGGAACCGTCAACCCCGGCCGGCATAGACATGGTGATGCACGAGCGAGGCGCGGACCCAAGGCTGGACCGCAACGCGCGAGTGGGCGCCTCGGAACGCAAGGCCGCGAAAATAGCCCGCCGCATCCCGTCCACCGACGAGGAAGCCGAAGAACAACAGTGACCGGCGTGCTGTCCGCGACAAGGTCGCAGGTGGCGGCCGCCAAGCGAATCGTGATCAAGGTCGGTTCGTCGTCACTGACGACCGCGGAAGGCGGACTGGACCCGGCACGCCTGGACGCGCTGGTGGACGCGCTGGCCGCCCGCAGAACGGCGGGAAGCCAGGTGGTGCTGGTGTCGTCGGGCGCCATCGCGTCCGGCCTGGCACCGCTGGGCCTGGGCCGCCGCCCCAAGGACCTGGCGACACAACAGGCGTCGGCGAGCGTGGGCCAGTTGGTGTTGGGCCACGCGTACGTGTCTTCGTTCGCCCGCTACGGCCTACGAGTAGGCCAGGTCCTCCTGACGTCGGACGACGTGGTCCGCCGCTCCCACTACCGAAACGCCCAACGAACCCTGTCGCGACTACTGGCACTGGGCGTCGTCCCGGTGGTGAACGAGAACGACACGGTGGCAACGGAGGAAATCCGTTTCGGCGACAACGACCGCCTGGCGGCCTTGGTCGCCTACCTGGTGGGCGCGGACGCCCTGGTCCTACTGTCCGACGTGGACGCCCTGTACGACGGCGATCCACGCCGCACGGACGCCAAACGCATAGCGGAGGTGCTGGACCACAAGGACGTAGCCGAGGTCCAGGCCGACGAGGGCGGCTCCGACCTGGGCACCGGCGGCATGGCGACAAAGTTGGCGTCGGCTCGGCTGGCCTCGGCAGCAGGCGTCCCAGTACTACTGGCAGCGGCCCATGACGCAGCACGGGCACTGGGCCCAGCCGATGTGGGCACAGCCTTCGCAACGGGCGGCCGCCGCCTTACCCCACGGCGCTTCTGGCTGGCGTACGCAGCAGACCCGGCCGGCAAACTCCGGCTGGACGAGGGCGCGGTAAGAGCCGTGGTGGATCGCCGCAGGTCACTGCTGGCAGCCGGCATAACAGCGGTAACCGGCAACTTCGAAGCCGGCGACGTCGTGGAACTGACCGACCCGGGCGACAGAGTGGTGGCCAGGGGGGTAGTGGCCTTCGACGCAACAGAACTCCCAGCCCTCATGGGCCACTCGAGCCAGGACCTGGCCCCAGAACACCGCCGCGAAGTAGTCCACGCCGACGACCTGGTCCCACTACGCCCCTAGTCACAACCCCGACGAGCCAACCCGCAAGCCCCGACCAGCCAACCCACAACCGGACGGGCCAACCCGCAAGCCCGACGGGCCACACCTCGACAACACCACCAGCTGCCTGATGTGGGCCACGCCGCCAACAGCGGCAAGTACCCGTGAGGCGACGCCGAACTGTCCGAATTGGACGGCCCCGATCTGCGTGACCCGGCCTGCCGCCAGATCGCCGCCTGGCACCCCGACCTACGCCGCATGGTCGCCGACCACCCCTGAGGAAGCCGTCAACCTGCTACCAATCCGCACCTCCATTCCGATTGAACAGCGGGAAACAACGAACGTCACCGTTCCGGGCGACGCGATCCACAGCATGACTCCCCTCCGCGGCATCAGCGCGAACACCGCACTCCGAGACGCACAACTGTTGGCACGCAGCGTCATCGCGACCGCAGACGGCCAGCGAGACCTGCGAGGCCATCCGCCACTGCGAGACGCAAATGATCGACTACGGCTTCGCCGCGTGCGCCCGTCGGTGCGCACCGCTGAGCAGACCATCTCCACCAACTGGCTGGGCCGGTCGATGTTCCGGTCAGCACTGCGACTCTTCGCAGCCGATCCCTTCGCTCAACCGCAAGGCGTTCGCCGATCCGACAACGACTGAGAGTCGGTGCCCGGGCCAGTCCCATAACAAGACCGGCCCGGACACCGCCACCTCCACCGCGCCGCGGGCGGTGGGATCGGCAGTCCGCATGCACGTCAGGCCCACCGAAACTTGACGGGGCATGAACGTCCGTGCCCGAACCAACCGTGCAGGGCACCACTCCTGACACGGTTCCTCTCCGCCGTGCACCGTCCTCCGCCGGAGCACGCGTCCACTCCGGACAGAGCAAACGCATCAAACTCCGCACAGAGCACACGCGTCGACTCCGGACAAAGCAAAGGACAACACGTCCTGCTGACGGCAGCACTCGAGTCGCGATCTGGAGGCGGTCTGTGATGGTCTCCTATCTTCTCGGGCCGAGACCGCGATCAAGATGGTCAGGACGTGACGGCCAGTGCGAACGGTAAGACCGTGGGCACCCCCGTGTCGCGCAGGAGCTTGGCCGCCACCGTCATCGTCCAGCCGGTGTCGATCCGGTCATCGACAAGCAGGACGGGGCCGTTCACCGCATAGAGACGTTCGGAGAGTGGAGCGTCGACGGTCAGCTTCTGCCACACCTGCGCCAGGCGTAACGCGCTGTTGGCACGCGGCTCTCCAGACGGTTCGGACCCGATCTCACCGAGCAGCGTCAGCTTGCCGATCGTGGCGAGCCGTTCACCTAAACTGGCGACCAGCTTCGGTCGGCTCTGCGAGCCGATCGTCACCACCCCGACAGGGCGCTGTTCCCACTCCCATGACGCCAACACCTGTACGCATGCGTTGAACATGTCATCAGGCACCGGACCGTCCGGCGCCTCTGACGCGGGCGAGAACAGGTCACGCAAACGATTGCCCCAGCCGACGTCCGTGAGTCGCCCCAACGCCCTACCTGTCGCGGCGACCATGTCTGCGCCAATTCGACCGGAAAGTGGTACGTCCAGCCCCGCCATACCGCTCGGCCACTGGCGGCGGGGCTCGACGTCGACGCCGGGGCGAAGTAACCGTTCGCGCGCCAAAGTGACCCGGTCCAACGACACCTCGGTGCTCCACCGTGGTCCCGCACAGTTGTCACACCGCCCACAACGCGCCGCATGCGGGGCATCCAGCTGCCGCAGCAGGAACTCCATCCGGCAGTCGCTGGTCGTCTGGTACTCGAGCATCGTCCGCTGCTCAGCCTGCCTGGCCTCGGCGATGCCCTTGTACCGGTCCCCGTCGTAGCCCCACTCCGCCCCGGTCGCGAGCCAGCCACCCTTCACGCGCTGCACCGCACCGTCCACGTCCAGGACCTTGAGCACCATCTCCAGCCGCGACCGGGACAGGTTGCATCGTGGTTCGAGCGCGACTGTGGACAGTGGCCGACCTGCGTCCACCAACGTGTCGACCACCTGTCGGACGACGGGTTCCGGCGGGAAGGCCAGCGACGCGAAGTACTTCCAGATGGCCCGGTCCTCGACACCCGGCAGCAACAGCACCTCGGCCCGCTCCACCCCACGGCCCGCGCGACCGATCTGCTGGTAGTACGCGATCGGCGAGGCGGGAGAGCCGAGATGGATCACGAAGCCCAGGTCCGGCTTGTCGAAACCCATGCCCAGCGCCGAAGTCGCCACGACGGCCTTGATCCGGTTGGCCAGCAGGTCCTGCTCGATCCGCTCCCGCTCGGCCGGCTCGGTCCGGCCGGAGTACGCCGCCACCTCGTAGCCGTTGTCCCGCAGGAAGGACGTCGTCTCGTATGCCGACGCCACGGTGAGCGCGTAGATGATGCCTGACCCCGGCAACTCGCCGAGATGTTCCGCGAGCCACGCCATCCTGGCCTGCGGGCTCGGCAGATCGAGCACACCCAGATGCAGGCTCGCCCGGTCCAGCTCACCCCGCAGCACCAGCGTGTCCTTCCGACCGAGGTCGAGTTGGTCCGCGACGTCCCGGACCACGCGGTCGTTGGCCGTGGCCGTGGTGGCCAGCACCGGCACGCCGGCCGGCAGCTTGGCCAGCAGCGTGCGCAACCTGCGGTAGTCCGGCCTGAAGTCGTGGCCCCAGTCGGAGATGCAGTGCGCCTCGTCGACCACGAGCATGCCGGCCGACGCGGTCAGCTCGGGCAGCACGGACTCACGGAAGTCCGGGTTGTTGAGCCGTTCCGGGCTGACCAGCAGCACGTCGATGCGTCCGGCGAGGACGTCCTGTTCGACCTCGTGCCACTGGTCGAGGTTCGCGGAGTTGATGGTCGCCGCCTGGACGCCGGCCCGGGCCGCCGCCTCGATCTGGTTGCGCATCAACGCGAGCAGCGGCGAGACGATCACCGTCGGCCCGTTGCCCAGCTCTCGTAACAGTGCGGTGGCGAGGAAGTACACGGCCGATTTGCCCCACCCGGTGCGCTGCACGACAAGGGCGCGCCTGCGTTCGACGACCAGCGCCCTGATGGCGGTCCACTGGTCGTCCCGCAGCGCGGCGCCGTCTCCGGCGAGGGCTCGGAGTCGGGTCTCTGCTGAGTTGCGAAGTGCTTGCTCGTCCACGGGGTCCACGATGGCGCATGGCGGGCGAGTGGGCCAGGAGAAGGCCGAGCGAAAGGGACTTTCGTACGGGAAAGTGGTGGGTGACACACGCTGCGTGCACCCCTTACACGTACGCTGACCAGCTATGACAGGTCTTCGGATCGGGATCATGGGTGGCACGTTCGATCCCGTGCACCATGGGCATCTGGTCGCGGCCAGCGAGGTTCAGGTGCGGTTCGGCCTCGACGAGGTGATCTTCGTGCCGACGTGTCGGCCCTGGCAGAAGACGGACCGCAAGGTCAGCGCCGCCGAGGATCGCTATCTCATGACCGTGATCGCGACCGCGTCCAACCCCCGCTTCTCCGTGAGCAGGGCGGACATCGAGCGCGGCGGGACCACCTACACCGTCGACACCCTGCACGACCTGCACGCCGCCTATCCGGACGCGGACCTGTTCTTCATCACCGGCGCCGACGCGCTCGAGCAGATCCTGTCCTGGCGGCAGGCCGAGGAGCTGTTCTCGCTGGCCCATTTCGTCGGCGTGACCAGGCCCGGCTACCGCCTGGACGACACACACCTGCCGAACGGCTCGGTGAGCCTCATCGACGTGCCGGCGATGGCGATATCCTCGACGGCGTGCCGGGAGCGGGTCGCCTCCGGCCTGCCCGTGTGGTACCTGGTGCCCGACGGGGTGGTTCAGTACATCTCCAAACGCGATCTGTACCGGAACGCGTGACCCGAACGGTCTCCGCACGGGTATTCTCCCAGGGTTGAACGAACCGGTTCCACCAATAGACAGTATCGAGGAGTGACGTGGCCGCAACGCACGACGCACGTGAGTTGGCGCTGGTCGCAGCCAATGCGGCAGCCGACAAGAAGGCCAGCGACGTGATCGTGCTCGACGTCTCGGACCAACTGGTCATCACAGACTGCTTCGTGATCGCCTCCGCACCCAACGAGCGGCAGGTCGGCGCCATCGTGGACAACGTCGAGGAGAAGATGCGCGACGCCGGCACCAAGCCGGTGCGCCGCGAGGGCGCGCGCGAGGGCCGTTGGGTCCTGCTCGACTTCGTCGACGTCGTGGTGCACGTCCAGCACGCCGAGGAGCGGGCCTTCTACGGTCTCGAACGCCTGTGGAAGGACTGCCCCCGTATCGACTTCGACCTGGAGGCCGGCGTGGGCGAGACGAACGGCGGGACGACGTGACCCTCCGCCGGCTCGTCCTGTGGCGACACGGCGAGACCGACTACAACGCGGCCAGCAGGATGCAGGGGCAACTCGACTCCGTCCTCACGGACGTGGGCCGCAACCAGGCCAGGTTCGCGGTGCCCGCGCTCGCCCGGTTCTCCCCGGACGTGGTCGTCGCGTCGGACCTCAAGCGGGCGACGGACACGGCGACGATCTTCACCGAGGCCACCGGTGTCCCACTGCGGTTCGACAAGCGGTTGCGGGAGACGCACCTCGGCCTGTGGCAGGGCATGACCGGCCCACAGGTGGACGAGCAGTGGCCCGGCGCACGGCAGATGTGGCAGACGGACCCGGCATGGACCCCGCCCGGCGGCGAGGCCCGGGTGGAGGTCGCCGCGCGGGCCTCCGAGGTCGTCGCCGAGCTCGACGAGTCCACTGAGGACACGGCGGTTCTGTGCGCACACGGTGGCCTGATCACGGCGCTGACCGGGCATCTGCTGGAGCTGCCGATCGCCGCGTGGGCGAAGCTGGGCGGCATCGGCAACTGCCACTGGGTGGTGCTCGCCCGGCGTGTCTCGAGCGGTCTGGCCTGGCGCCTGATCGCGTACAACGCGGGGATCACCGGCTGACCGGGATGACCAACCTGCTGGTGTTCGGGGACTCGTTGAGCTTCCAAGGACCGGATGGCCCCCGACCGGCCGATGACGAGCGGCTCTGGCCCAACCTCGCGGCCGCCGCGCTGGGTGGGCGCAGCGAGTTGTTCGCACGGTCCGGCTGGACCGCCCGGGACGCGTTCTGGGCGCTGACCGGCGACCCCAGGCTGTGGACCCAGTTGCCCAAGGCCGACGTGCTCGTGCTGGCCGTCGGCAGCATGGACACCCTGCCCTCCCCTTTGCCGACGTACCTGCGGGAAGGGCTCCGCTACCTGCGGCCGGATCCGCTGCGGCGATGGGTCCGGGACCGCTACGTTGCCGCCCAGCCCTGGCTCGCCAGGGCGACGAACGGCCGCCCGGTCGCGCTGCCGCCCGCGCTGACGGTCCACTATCTCGACAGGATCCTCGGGTCGATCAGGGCGTTGCGGCCGGACCTGCCCGCCGTCGGGTTCCTGCCGCCCCCACACAAGGCCAGCTCGTACGGCTACGTCCACACAGGCCGGTTGCAGGCGACCGCCGCGGTGCGTGCCTGGGGTGCACGGGCGGGGGTGTCACTGCTGGATCTGACCGCCCTGGTCGGCGACCATGTGCGGGCCGGGCGGGGCAACCCGGACGGTATGCACTGGGGCTGGGAGGCACACGAACTGGTGGGCAAGGCGGTCGCCGACGAGGCCGGCACGCTGCTGCGCCGGCCGCGATGACGGTCATTTCCCCACCGACCACGTAGGCTCCGTCCGTGCCGGTCGCCGTGGTCACCGATTCCAGCGCGTATCTGCCGGATGGCTTCGCCAGCCGGCACGCTGTGCATGTCGTGCCGCTCCACGTGCTGATCGACGACTGCTCCGGACGGGACGGTGTGGACATCGGGCCCGTCGAGGTGGCCGCCGCGCTGACCGGGCGGCACGCGGTGACGACGTCGCGGCCCAATCCCGACGAGTTCAGCCAGATCTACCGTCGGCTGCTGGACCAGGGCGCGGACGGGATCGTCTCGGTGCACCTGTCGCGCGAGCTGTCCGGTACCTGGGAGTCGGCCTGCCTTGCCGCGCGTGAGATCGGCGTCGACACCGTGCGGGTCGTGGACTCGCGTACCGCCGTCATGGGGTTGGGGTTCTCGGTGCTGCGTGCGGCGACGGCGGCGGGTGGCGGCGCCGACGGTGCCGTGGTGGAGGAGGTCGCCGTGGCGGCCGCCGCACGGACCAGGACGTTCTTCATGGTCGAGACCCTCGAGTACCTGCGCCGTGGCGGTCGGATCGGCTCCGCCGCGGCGTTCTTCGGCACGGCGCTCGCGGTCAAGCCGGTGCTGCACGTGAAGGACGGCCACATCGTGCCGCTGGAGAAGGTGCGCACCACCAACAGGGCACTGGCACGCCTCGTGGACCTTGCCGAGGCAGCCGCGGCGGAAACCGGGGCGGACGCCGTGGAACTCGCCGTGCACCACCTCGCCGCACATGACCGGGCCGTCGATCTCGCGACGAGGTTGGACGAGCGGATCTCGTCGGCGTCCGGCTGTGTCGTGTCGGAGCTCGGCGGCGCAATCGGAGCTCACACCGGCCCCGGCATGCTCGGCGTCGTCGTCTGCCCAGCGGACCGCTGACACCCTCTGACCAGCGGCTATCGCAAGTTATCCACAACTCGACCAGTTATCCACAATCGGCGCCCGTCCCGAGGCTCCCAAGCCCCCGCCGACATAAGGTCGAACCCGTGATCGAAACAACCTCGCGGCCCGACCGAACCCGACAGGACCGCCAACGCCACGACCAAGCAACCACCGAGCCCGGGGAGCGCCTCTTCCGCCTGTCCGGCGAGGCACACGCCGAGCCTCGCGAAGAAGACGTGGAACTGCCACCGGACCAGCGGTGGGTGGACGTCTCGATGGATCCGCCGGATCCACCGGACCCGCCGCCGAGCGACCCGTGGTGGCGGTCCGGCCGAGTCGGCAGGCTGGCGGCCGACTGGATACCGGAGGTGTCCGCAGGCGGACGCCGCAGGCTTGCCATCGTGCTGGCCGGTGGCCTCGTGTTCGCCGTCGCGGTGGCGCTCTGGATGGTGACGTCCTCGCGCGGGGTCGAGCACGAGACGCCGCCTGTGTTGCCCGTCGCGGCGGCGTCCCAGGCGCCTTCGGCCGCTGCGGAGGCGTCGATCGTGGTGAGCGTGGTCGGCAATGTCACCAGCCCCGGCCTGGTGACATTGCCCGACGGGGCACGGGTCGCCGACGCCTTGCGAGCGGCGGGCGGACCGGTGCCGGACGCCGATCTCGGCGCGCTCAACCTCGCCCGCAGGTTGACCGACGGAGAACAGATCTACGTCGGCGTCCCGGCGCCGCCCGGCGCCGAGCAGCCTCCGGCGGCGCCAGGAGTCCCGGGCGTCGCGGACAAGGTCGACCTGAACATGGCGACGCTCGCCGCGCTGGACACGCTGCCTGGCGTCGGGCCGGTGACCGCGCAGCGAATCGTCGACTGGCGAACGGAACACGGCCGGTTCGACAGCGTGGAGCAACTGCGCGAGATCGACGGGATCGGCCCGAGCCGGTTCGCACGACTCAAGGATCTGGTGGTGGCCCGATGATCGAGTACCGCAGGGTGCACGAGGAACGAGTCCGCTCCGGGACAGGTCCGGGCATGGCCGGCGGATACGTTCGCCATCGGGCGATGCGGCGGTCCTCGATGGCCTTGGTGGTGTCGTGATCGGCCGGCTCGGAGTGGACACCGGCCGTCGACCGGACGCTCGGTTGGTGCCTGCTGCGCTTGTCGTGTGGCTCTCGACGCTGACCGGTCTGTCCTTCGGCTGGTGGTGGTCCGCGGTCGGTGGACTCGTCGGAGCTGTGCTGGGGCTTGTGGTGTTGGCCCGGTCGCGGGGACGTCCGGCCGTCGTCAGGTGGTGGCGGCTGGGAATCGCCTGGTCGGTGCTCCTGTGCGGGATGTCGGTCGGCGTCGTCGGCACCATGCGGTTGCGTGCCGCCTCGGATGATCCACTTCGGACACTCGCCGGCGCGGATGTCACCGGCATGTTTCGAGTCGAGATCACCGAACGCGCGAAGCCGGTGGTCTCCACCGGGTTCGGTGGGCAGCAGAGCGGGGTGCGTGCCGTCGTGCTGCCCGCGCGGGTGGTGTGGGCCGTCGTGGCTGGTCGTCGGGTGTCGTCGACGGGTGCGGTCATCCTGGTCGCTCCGGTCGACCGCTGGCGGACACTCCTGCCGGGACAGCAGGTCACGGCGACCGCGGCGGTCGCGCCGGCCGACCCGGGGCAGCTCACTGTCGCGGTGTTGAGAGTCCGCGGGCCGCCGGACGCGTTGAGTGAGGCGGCCGAGTGGCAGCGGGTCGCGCAGAGGCTGCGATCGGGCTTACGGGACGCGTCCGGTGTGCTTGGTCCGGAGCCGCGCGGCTTGGTGCCCGCGTTGGTCGTCGGCGACACCGACGATCTGTCGCAGCGGGTGACCGACGAGTTCCGTGCGGCCGGACTGGCCCACCTGTTGGCGGTGAGTGGCGCCAACTTGGCTGTGGTCGGTGTGGCGGTGCTGTTGCTGCTGCGCGTGCTGCGTTGTGGCCCGCGGACGGCGGCGGCCGGGGCGATGGTGGCGCTGGTCGGGTTCGTCGTGCTGGCCGGGCCCGAGCCGAGCGTGTTGCGGGCCGGTGTGATGGGTGCGGTCGGGCTGCTGGCGTTGGCGATCGGACGTCAGCGCGCGGCCTTACCGGCGCTCAGCGTCGCGGTGATCGTGCTGGTGCTGTGGGATCCCGCGATGGCGGTGAGCATCGGGTTCGCGCTGTCGGTGCTCGCGACCGGTGCGCTCGTGCTGATCGCGCCTCGTTGGGCGGAACGACTCGCCGACCGGGGTGTGCCGCGAGGGCTGGCCGAGGCGCTGGCGGTGCCGGCGGCCGCACACCTGGTCACCGCGCCGGTCGTGGCCGGGTTCGCCGGTCAGGTGAGTGTCGTGGCGATCGGTGCGAACCTGCTGGCGGCACCTGTGGTCGCGCCGGCGACCGTGCTCGGGGTGCTGGCGGCGGTGGTCGCGCCGGTGGCGCCCTGGCTCGCGGAGTTGCTGGTTCGGCTGGCCGGACCGGAGGCGAACTGGCTGGTCTTCGTTGCCCGGCACGGTGCCGGCCTGCCGGGTGCGGTGATCGGGTGGCCGACTGGCTGGCTCGGCGGGCTGCTGCTCGCCGGGTGCATGGCGCTGCTGGTGGTGGCGTTGCGCCGGCGGCAGCTGCGGGTGCTGATCGGCATCGTGCTTATCGGGTTGTTGATCGTGGTGATCCCGGTGCGGGTGATCGCGCCGGTATGGCCGCCGGACGGCTGGGCCATGGTGGCCTGCGACGTGGGGCAGGGCGACGCGATCGTCCTGGCGACCGGTGAGGCCGGGCGTGCGGTCGTCGTCGACACCGGGCCGGAGGTGGCGCCGCTGGCCGCGTGCCTCGATCGGCTGGATGTGTCGCGGGTGCCGTTGGTGGTGCTGACCCACCTGCATGCCGATCACATCGGCGGGCTGGACGCGGTGCTGGCCGACCATGCGGTCGGTGCCGTCGGAGTGAGCCGGGCGCGAGTGCCGCGCTGGGCGTGGGAGGAGGTGCGGGACGAGGCATGGGACGCCGGGGTGCCGGTGGTCCAGCTGACCGCTGGGCAGCGGTTGGCGTGGCCGGGACTGGTTGTCGAGGTGTTGGCGCCGGATGACGAGGAGGTGATGCCGGCGGTCCAGTCCGATGGGACGGAGATCAACAACGCGTCGTTGGTGTTACGGGCGGTGACGCCGGCCGGGCGTGTGCTGCTGAGCGGAGACGTGGAGCTGGCCGCGCAGGCGCATCTGCTGGACGAGCGGGTGGACCTGTCCGCCGACGTGATCAAGGTGCCGCATCACGGCTCCCGGTACACGTCGCCCGAGCTGTTCGCCGCGGTTCGGCCGCGGATCGCGGTGGTGAGCGTCGGAGCGATGAACCGGTACGGGCATCCCAGCCCGTTCACGCTCCGCGTGCTTGCTCACCTGGGTGTGTTGGTGCTGCGGACCGACACCGCCGGTGACACCGCGATCGTGGCGACCGCGGCGGGGCCGCGCGCCGTGACTCGCGGGCCGTCGAGATCACCGCCGTGATGTCCGACGTGGCCGGTGGGATCTCGCTGTCCACATCGGACGCTCGTGTACGTCGTGCCCGGCCTTTGCTGCCGCTTTGGTTCGCGTGGTTGGGGATCGTGGTCGGCGCGTGTCCGGGGCCGATCCCCAACCGGGCAGGCCGCGTGCTCAGTCGGCCAGTGCGGCGCGGACCGCGTCGGCTGACGGGGGAACCGTCGCGCGGGGGCCGATCTTGCCCTCGACGGCGTCCAGGGTCTTGAGGCCGTCGCCGGTGATGAGGAGGACTGTTTCGGCTTCGGTGTCGAGTTGGCCGGTCTCGATGAGCTTCTTCGCCGTGGCGACGGTGACGCCGCCCGCGGTCTCGGCGAAGATGCCTTCCGTCCTGGCCAGGAGGCGGATGCCCTCGACGACCTCCTCGTCGGAGACGTGCTCCACCGCGCCGTTGGTGCGGCGGACCACGTCCAGCACGTAGGGGCCGTCGGCCGGGGCGCCGATGGCGAGGGAGCGGGCGATGGTGTCCGGCTTGACCGGCGTCACGACGTCCTGGCCCGCCTTGTACGCGGTCGCGACCGGGGAACAGCCCGTGGCCTGCGCGCCGAACACGCGGTACGGCTTGGCGTCGACCAGACCCAGGTCGGTCAGCTCGCGGAAGCCCTTGTCCACCTTGGTGAGCTGGGAGCCCGAGGCGACCGGCACGACCACCTGGTCCGGCAGGCGCCAGCCAAGCTGCTCGGCGACCTCGAAACCGAGGGTCTTGGAGCCCTCCGCGTAGTACGGGCGGACGTTGACGTTCACGAACGCCCAGTCCTCGTGCTCCGCGGCGAGCACGGTGGCGAGGCGGTTCACGTCGTCGTAGTTACCGTCGACGGCGATGAGCGCGCCGTCGTACACGGCGGTCGTCAGCACCTTCGCTCGTTCGAGTGACGACGGGATCAGCACGACCGACTCCCAGCCGGCTCGTGCGGCGGCCGCCGCCACGGCGTTGGCCAGGTTGCCGGTTGACGGGCAGGCGAGCACGCGGAACCCGAGCTGGCGGGCGGCGGCGAGCGCGACGGCGACCACGCGGTCCTTGAACGAGTGTGTCGGGTTGCCCGTGTCGTCCTTGACCCACAAGGACTTCACCCCGAGCGCGGCGGCGAGGCGGTCGGCCTTCACGAGCCGGGTCAGGCCCGGATCGGTGTTGGGATGTGCGTCCACATCGGACGGCACGGGCAGCAGCTTGCGGTACCGCCAGATGGACTTGGGACCCGCTTCGATCTCGGCTCGGGTGACGTTCCCGAACTCGTATGAGACCTCGAGCGGGCCGAAACACTCGGCACAGGCGAACTCGGGTGCCAGGGGGATCTGGTTGCCGCACTCGCGACAGCTCAGGGCGCGTGCGGGCCCGAGGTCGAGCGTGGTGGTGCCGGCGTCGGCGGTGATCGTCATCGCGAGGTATCTCCTCATCTGTCCCGCGTACGGGTCGGAATTGGCACCGTGGTCGTCGCCGTTCTCGCGGTCGCGAATGGTGTGGCTGACGCTGGTTGCCGGGGCTTCTTCGGGCCGATCCCTCTGCCCCTCTGGATGAGCGGTATGAAGTTGTCTGTCCGACACGTTACGGCACAACACGGTCACTCTGCCAATGTGAGGTCCACCATTCGAGACCACGGTGACCAGGACTCATGGGCCGTAGCAGGCCAGTCGCGCCGCTTGTCGGTGGGTGATGCGAGGATGACGGGGTGAAGGCGCCCGCCGTGACCCCGCCCGCGTTGCAGCTCGTGCTCGGGGACGAGGAACTGCTGGTAGAACGTGCGGTCCGGACAGCGATCGAGACCGCGCGGCTGGCCGACCCGTCCGCCGAGATGACTCGCGTGAAGACGACCGAGCTGACCGGGCCGGAGCTGACCGAGCTCGTCAGCCCGTCGCTGTTCGCCGAGCGGCGGGTGATCGTGCTCGAGGGTGCGCAGGAGGTCGGCAAGGACATCGGTGCGGTGATCACGGGGTACGTGAAGGCGCCGGCGGACAGCGTGCAACTGGTTGTGCTGCACAACGGCGGGGGGCGCAAGCCGGGCAAGGACCTGGTCGCGGCGATGAAGTCGGCGGGTGCGCAGGTCGTCGAGTGTCCCAGGATCACCCGGCCGCAGGATCGGGAGTCGTTCGTCCGAAACGAGATCCGGCAGGCGGGTGGGCGCTCGGACGCGGAGGCGGTCCGTGAGCTGATCGACTCCGTCGGCTCCGACCTGCGGGAACTGGCTGCTGCGGCCGCGCAACTGGTCGCGGACGCGGACGGCCAGGTCACGGTCGAGGCGATCCGCCGCTACCACCGCGGCCGCGCGGACGTGACGGGCTTCACGGTGGCCGAGAAGGCGGTCACCGGGGACGTGGCCGGGGCGCTGGAGATGCTGCGCTGGGCCATGCAGCTCGGGGTGCCGCACGTGCTGGTGGCCGACGCCCTGGCGGACGCGGTCCGCACGGTGGCGAAGGTCGCGGGTGCGGGGCGGGCCGACCCGTATCGGCTGGCGGGTGAGCTGGGGATGCCGGCGTGGAAGGTGCGCAAGGCGCAGTCGCAGTCGCGGGGGTGGCATCCGGCGGGGCTCGTGGTCGCGATGCAGGTGGTTGCCGAGGTCAACGCGGACGTGAAGGGCGTCGCGGTGGACGCGGGTTACGCGCTGGAGCGGGCCGTGCTGCGGCTGGCGGAGGCTCGTCGGCGGACCTGAGTCGGTGCTTTGGTGGGGCCG
>Ga0164298_10000228_pt1 | contig 16539 bp, 19 predicted proteins | sample Whisoiple_216_MG_FD_109713 | JGI IMG/M metagenome (GOLD analysis project Ga0164298, IMG submission 109713) | Unamended control soil microbial communities from upstate New York, USA - Whitman soil sample_216_MG | ecosystem: Environmental > Terrestrial > Soil > Agricultural land ...
CCGGGAATGCGGTGATTAAGTCGGTGGATCCGGGTTTCTGCTGGCAAGGCGCCGGTTCGCCCTCGTACTGGGTCGTACTTGGGCGAACCGGCAACGCCGCCAGCAGGAAGCTGGGCCGCCGAACTAGTTGCCTGATTTCCGGCGCAGGACACTAGCCAGGCCGCAGCATGGTGGCCAGCCGGCTCGCGCTCGGCGCGTCCAGCTTCGGCGCGGGCTCGCGAGGGGCGGGCACCCGCGGCTCGGCCGGTGGGTCGCGCCCCTCGGCCGCGGTCAGGCCCAGCATGTCGAGAAGCTCCGCCAGATCCTGCGCGTCCCGGGCCTGGCCCGCGACCGTCCGCGCGGCCCGGTGCCGCTGCCACGCTGCCGCGAACTCGCCTGTCATGTGTCCAGCGTCGCCCCGGCCTGCCCGGCGGGACAGCGACGAAAGTCCTTGCCGGGGCGGCCTTTCGACCGCTGCGGCGGCACGGCGACCCCACGGCCGCCGCCCGGTCGCCACGCGGATGAACCTCCACCGCCGGAGTCCGGGGACGCCGTCGATACCGGGTCCTTGGTCCTCGCCGCGCGGGCTTTGGTGCTCTGTCGCGGGGGCGGCCCGAACCGCTTTGCTTGGTACAAAAGCGAAAGAAGGAGGCCGTGGTGGACAGGACGACCGTCGGGTCGGTGATGACGAGAAACGTCGTGACCGCGGTGCCGGCGACCCCCTTCCGGGAGCTGGTCGCCAGGATGGCCGAGCACGGCGTCAGCGCGCTGCCCGTGGTCGACCCACAGGGCCGCCCGATCGGCGTGGTGTCGGAGGCCGACGTCCTCGCGAAGCAGGAGTTCCACGGTGGCCAGGACGAGCTGCCGCACCACGACCGGACCGGCCGCGAGCGTTGGTACCGGGCACAGGGACGGATCGCGGCCGAGGTGATGACCACACCGGTGCGTGCCGTCCATGCCGACGAGCCGGTGGTCGGCGCGGCACAGCTGCTCGCGAAGGCGGGCATCCGCAGGCTCTTCGTCATCGACGGCGACGGCCGTCTCATCGGGGTGGTCTCGCGGCGTGACCTGCTGCACGTGTACCTGTGCGACGACGAGGAGCTGCGGACCCGGATAGTCGAGCTGCTCGCGAAGGCCGGTTTCACGCCGGGCGCGGTGGCGGTTCGGGTCGCCGACGGAGTGGCCACAGTGGACGGTTCGGTGGCCGGCCCCGGTGCGGGCATCGCCGCCCTCCGGCTGGTGCGTGCGGTGCCCGGTGTGGTCGGCGTCCACGACAACCTGAGCTTTCCCGTGGACGAACCGAGCGAGCGGATGTGGATCGGAACCAAGCCGTAGGGAAGGGAAGAGCGATGTGGGAGCCCACCGTTGAGTCCGTGATGACGAAGGAGATCGTCACCGCGCGGCCGGAGACGGCGTTCAAGGAGCTGGTCGCGCTGATGAACACCCACCGCGTGAGCGGGCTGCCCGTCGTGGACGCGGCGGGCCGGCCGGTCGGCGTGGTGTCGGAGGCCGACACGCTGGTCAAGCAGGAGCACCTCGGCGGCATCGAGAACCGGCCGCTGTTCGGCCGCAGGCGCAAGGACCGGTGGCGCAAGGCCACCGGGCGCACCGCCGGTGACCTGATGACCGCGCCGGCCGTCACGATCGCCGCGGACGCGACCGTCACCGCCGCCGCGCGGCTGCTGGCGGAGAAGAACATCCGCCGGTTGTGCGTGGTCGACGGCGACGGCCTGCTGGCCGGGATCGTGTCCCGGCGGGACGTGATCGGCACGTTCCTCCGTGACGACGACGCCATCCGCGCCGACATCGAGGAGCACGTGTTCAGGCGGGGCATGTGGCTGTTCCCCGGCACTCTCAACGTCGAGGTCACCAGTGGTGTGGCCACACTGGACGGTGAGGTGGAGCGCCGGACCACCGCGCAGATCGCCGCCCAGCTCAGCCACGCCGTGCCCGGTGTGGTCGGCGTGCGGAACAACCTGCGCTACGAGTTGGACGACACCGTCACCACCCCGCTGTGACAGCGAACGACGGATGCCCTGGACCCCGGTGGTTCCAGGGCATCCGCCGTGACCGGCCGGAACGACCACGGTCGCCCACCACCGAGAGCCCTGGACCCGATCGGGTCCAGGGCTCTCCCGTCGCGATCACATGGTTCTGGCCATCAGGTGGGCGAGGTCGAGCGTGCGGTTGGAGTAGCCCCATTCGTTGTCGTACCAGCCGAACACCTTGACGAGGTCACCCTCCACCCTGGTCAGTGAGGCGTCGAGGACGCACGACGCGGGGTCGCCGATGATGTCGCGGGACACGATCGGGTCCTCGGTGTAACGCAGCACGGACTTGAGGTGGCCGCCCGCCGCGTCGGCGAAGGCGCGGTTGATCTGGTCCGGGGTGACTCCGGTGGCCGCGACCTTCACCGTCAGGTCGGTGAGCGAGCCGTCCTCCACCGGCACCCGGACCGCGATGCCGTCGAGCCGGCCGGCGAGCTCCGGCAGCACCTCACCGACCGCGGCGGCCGCGCCGGTGCTGGTGGGGATCAGGTTCACCGCGGCGGACCGGGCCCGGCGCGGGTCCTTGTGCGGGCCGTCGAGCAGGTTCTGGTCGCCCGTGTAGCTGTGGATCGTCGTCACAAGCCCGTTGATCACGCCGAAGGTGTTGTGCAGCACCCAGAGCATCGGGGCGAGGCAGTTCGTTGTGCACGACGCGTTCGACACGATGTGGTGGGTGTCGGGGTCGTAGGCGTCCTCGTTGACGCCCATGACGATGGTCGCGTCCACACCCTTGCCCGGCGCGGTGATGATGACCTTGCGGGCGCCCGCGGCCAGGTGGGCGGCCGCGGCGTCGCGGGTGCGGAACTTGCCGGTCGACTCCAGCACCAGGTCGACACCCAGCTCCCGCCACGGCAGGTCGGCCGGGTCGCGCTCGCTGGTGACCAGGATGCTCTGCCCATCGACCGACATCGTGTGCTCTTCTGTGTACACCGGCACCTGCCACGGGCCGTAGGTGGAGTCGTGGCGCAGCAGGTTCGCCAGCGTGGCGGGGTCGGCGACGTCGTTGATCGCGACGATCTCCAGCCCGGGCTCACCGTTGTCGGACCGGTTGAACGCGGCACGTGTCATGTCCCGCCCGATGCGGCCGAAACCGTTGATACCAACGCGAATTGCCATGATCTTACCTCTCGTACAGACGTGCGCCGGGCAGGTAGCCGACGGTGTCCTCGGTCCGGCGGACCGGGCTGCGCGGCAGGGGCGGCGCCGAGGTGGGCGCCCAGCCGACACGCAGGATCAGGTGGGGGTACGCGGCGCCGTCGAGCACCTGGTCGCGGATCGTCGCGCGCGTGTCGGCGACCTCCAGCGGCTGGGAGAGCGTGCAGGTGGCGAGGCCGAGGTCGGTGGCGGCCAGCAGCGCGGCACTCGCCGCCTCGCCGGCGCGCAGGACGGACAGCGGGTTCTCCTCGAGCGACGCGACCACGAGCAACTGGCCACCGTCCTGCTCGTCGCGGCCCGTCGACGCGTTGCCGAGCGACCCGCCGGGGAAGGCGCGCATGGCGGTGTCGTCGTGCCACGTCGGTCCCGCTGGACCGCTGGCGGTGAGGATGCCGTCCTGGGCGGCGAAGCTGCTCCTGCTCCACGCCGCCAGCTCGAACTGGTAGCCGGGATCGTCCGCCTGCTGGCGTGCGGCGGTCCCGATGGCGCGGGTCAGCTGCCAGCGACTGGCGCTGTCGGTGACCGGCACCAGGAGGGCGCCAGCCTCTCCGGCCCGGCGCACCAGCAGGTCGAGGTGCTCGGCCGGTACCTCCCACGAGGTGAAGCGCCGGCGGTCGGTGCGCCGGTGCGAGATCGCGCCGGCGAGTGCGATGTCCTCCTCGGTGGGGAGGTACGCGCGTGTCTCGACCACGGCCAGCAAGTCTGGGTCGTGCTCGTTGGGCAGGTGACGCACGACCGCCTGCCAGCCCAGCGCCGCGAACGCCACCCGAAGGTGGTGCAGCGCCGCACCGCAGCTGAGCAGCAGGTCCCGGCCCTCCGGGTCGGTCGCGGCCAGCCCGCGGGTGCGGTCGGCCATCAGGTGTACCGAGTCGTCACCGACCAGCCAGCGCCACGGCTGGGTGTTGTGCACCGATGGCGCACGGTTGGCGACCCCGATCGCCGCGAGCACGGTGGGGCGGTCCGGTGTCGTGACTGTCATACCCCCACGGTCGTCCGGCCGGTGCCGTCGCGGCAGGGCTCAAGTTCCCTCCTGTGAGCGACGTAGGGCCCCGCGATGGAGGACCTCCTTCTCTGCCGGACCCCGCCGCCAAGGCCGGAGCATGGGGACAACGAGGTTTCGGTGAAAGGACGAGTGATGAACGCCAAACCGGGTGACTGGCTGATCGTCGAGATCGCCGGGACCGACAACGCCACCCGGCGCGCCAAGATCCTGGAGGTCGGCTCTCCGGACGGCGCGCCGCCGTTCAAGGTGCGGTGGCTGGACACCGACCGCGAGGGTCTGCTGTTCCCCGGCGTGGACGCGCGGGTACTGACGCGCGAGGAGCTCGACGCGCTCGACACGCTGACGGCCGAGCGAGCCACGGTCGTGCAGCGGCACATCGCACACCGGCGGGGGACGTCATGACCGCTTCGCCACCGTCGCGGACGCTGCGGCTGGCCCGGCTGCTGCGGCCCGCGGGGAACCCACTGGCCCGCGGGACCGACCGGGCCGAGGCCGCGGTCGTGGTCCTGTCCGTGCTGCTGGCCATGGTGCTGGTGCCGGTCATGCTGACCCTCGGCTCGGTGACCTACTCGAACCTCGTCGAACAGAGCGCGCGGCAGTCCAGAGGCCGGCACGAGACTGTCGCGGTCCTCACCCAGGACGCGCCGGGGACGAGCGTCGGCACCCGCGGCGAGACGGTCAGCGGGAAGGCGAAGGTACCCGCCCGGTGGCGGCTGCCGGACGGAACGACCCGTACCGGTCTGGTCGAGGCCGACGACGGCAGCAAGGCCGGCGCCGAGGTCTCGGTGTGGCTGGACCAGTCGGGTAGGCCGGCGCGGCCCCCGATGTCCACGGTGGACTTCGTCGGTGCCGGCGTGCTGGTGGCCCTGTTCGGCTGGTTGACCACCGTCGGGCTGCTCGCTCTCGGCTGCTGGGGCCTGCACCGCGTGCTCGACCGGCGCCGCTACCGGGACTGGGACGCCGAGTGGACCCGGATCGAACCGGACTGGCATGACCAGTCCCGCTGAGCGCCATCGGCGCCCCGGGCCACCGACCGGCCACGAACAGCCGTCGTCCCGCATGAACGTCCGAGGAGTTGTCCGATGAGCATCACCGACACCGTGATCGAACAGGCCCTTCTGGCCGCGGTCCGTGCACCCTCGGTGCACAACACGCAGCCGTGGCGGTTCGTGGTCGCCGCGCCCTTCGTCGAGGTGCACCTCGACCGGGAACGGGTGCTGCCGGTGGTGGACCCCGCGGCGCGGGAGGCCAGGATCTCCTGCGGTGCCGCGGTGTTCAACCTGTGGCTCGCGGTCCGGGCCGCCGGGCGCGGCGCGGTGGTCGACCTGCTGCCCGACCCCGACCGGCCGGACCTGCTCGCGGTCCTGCGCATGGCAGGCGTTCGGCCGGCCACTCCGGAGGAGTCGACGCTCGCGCACACCGTCGCGCGCCGGGCGACCAACCGCCGGCCGTTCACCGACCGTCCTGTGCCGCCGCCGCACCGGGCCGCGCTGGTGCGTGCCGCCGAGGCGGAGCATGCTCACCTGATCCTGCTGGACACCCCGAAGCGGCTCGACACGCTCGCGACGCTGCTGCGCCGTGCCGACCACCTCCAGGTGGAGGACCCGGCGTTCCAGCGCGAGCTGCGTGCGTGGACCGAGCCCGACGCGGCCGGCGGCGACCGGACCGAGGACGGGGTGCCGCGTTCCGCGGGTGGGCCGCGCCCCAGCGTCGGCTCACTGCTGGTGCCACGACAGTTCCACGAGGACGCCACCGCGGAGCGGCCGTTCGAGCAGGACCCGTTCGTCGTGGTCCTCACCACTCACGGCGACACCGCTCGAGACCACCTCCACGCGGGGCTCGCCATGCAGCGTGTGCTGCTGTCCGCGACCGTGCTCGGCCTGAGCGCGTCGTTCCTGTCCCAGCCGGTCGAGGTGCCGCACACGCGAGCCGCGCTGCGCGCACTGCTGGACGTGCCGGGACAGCCGCAGACCGTGCTGCGCATCGGCTACGGCCACCCGGTGGCCACGACCCCCCGCCGCCCGGTGGCCGCCGTCACCACCATGCGGGCGGAGGTGCCGTCATGACACTCCCCGAGCCGACCCCGACGTCGAACTCCGGTGCGGCGCGACAGTGGACGGCGGGTGAGAAGCACCTGATCACCGGGGCGGCCGCGCTGGCGCCGTCGGTGCACAACACGCAGCCGTGGGTGCTGGAGTTCCACGACGAGCACATCTCGCTGTACGAGCGGCTCGACCGGGCACTGCCGCACCACGACCCGGTCGGCCGGGACCGGCTGATCTCCTGCGGTGCGGCCGTCGAGAACGCGGTGTCGGCCATGCGGATCCTCGGCTGGCTGCCGGCGGTGCGGCTGCGCCACGACCCCGCCCACCCGGACGAGGTCGCACGGATCACCGTCACCGGCCGGGCCGAACCGTCTGATGTGGAACGGCACCGTCACCGGGCGATCTCGGCCCGGCACAGCCACCGCGGGCCGTTCGCGGGGCGAGCGATGGAGAACGACCTGCGACGGGAGCTCCTCGGCGCGCACACGGTCGACGGCGTCGGGCTGCGCGCGCTGGCCGATCCCGAGGAGGTCGCCGCACTGGCCAGGCTGGTGAGCCACAGCGCCCTCGTGCTGCGTGCCGACCACGCCTACCAGCGCGAGCTGACGGCGTGGACCGCGCCGGTCCGGGAGCCGATGCCGGGTGCCGGGGTGTCGTCGGCGACCCGTCGCGTGTCGACACTGCCGTGGGCCGGCCTGGTCCGGCGGACGACCGCGATACCGGACATCGGGTTCCTCGCCGACCGGCTGAGCCGGGAGTTCCTCGTGCTCGTCGAGACCCCGGACGACGGCCGGCACGACCACGTCCGCGCCGGCATGGCCGCCGAACAGGTCTGGCTGGCCGCGGTGGACGCCGGCCTCGCCGGCTCGCTGCTCACCCAGCCGTTCCAACTGCCCGAGGTCCGCGCAGGACTCGTGGAGAAACTCGCCCTGAGCGGATTCCCGCAGCTTCTGCTCCGCTTCGGGTACCTGTGAGGAGAGAAGATCATGACATACACCAACGAGAGTGAGCGCCCTGCCGAGCGAAGCTCGCAGAGCGAGAACAGCGTCGTCGTCGGCGTCGACGGTTCGGCTTCCGCACTGCACGCCGTCCGCTGGGCGGCGCGGGAGGCCGAGCGCCGTGGCGCCCCGCTGCGGCTGGTCAACGTCTGCCACCTGATGCCGGTGCGGCACCCGAGGCAGATCTCGCCACCGGCGGACTACCAGACGGCCGTGATGGAGCAGGGCCGGCACTGGCTGGCCGAGGCGAGTGCGGCCGCGCAGCGCGCCGTGCCCGGTCTGGCGGTGGTCACGGACCTGCGCTCGGGGATCGCCGCCGACGTGCTGGTCGCCGAGTCGCGGACCGCGCAGCTGATGGTGCTCGGCTCCCGGGGACTGGGCGGGTTCACGTCGCTGCTCGTCGGTTCCGTCGCGGTGGCCCTGTCCGCGCACGGGCAGTGCCCGGTCGTGGTGATGCACGCGGCCACTCAGGACGGCGTCCCGCCGGAGGACGACCCGGTCGTGGTCGGTGTCGACGGTTCGGAACTGAGCGACGCCGCGCTGACGTTCGCGTTCGAGGCCGCGGCGGCCCGCGGCGTCCCGCTCGTCGCGGTGCACACCTGGCTGGACGTGAACGCGGCCGGCGCGTGGGCGGTGCTGCCGGGGACGATCGACTGGACCTGGTTGCAGCAGGAGGAGGAGAAGCTGCTGGACGAGCGGCTCGTCGCGTGGCGGGACAAGTTCCCGGGCGTCGAGGTGCGGCCGCTGGTGGTCAGGGACCGCCCCGACCGCGCGCTGCTCGAGCACGCGGCCGGTGCGCAGCTGATCGTCGTCGGCACCCGTGGCCGCGGCACGCTCACCGGCATGGGCCTCGGCTCGGTCAGCCAGACCCTCCTGCACCACGCCGAATGCCCCGTCGCGGTGGCACGAACGGACCGGACATGAACACCAGGTCCCGACGAGTCGTCGCCGGCGTGTCCACAGCGGACAGTCGTGCGCTGGTGCGCTGGGCGGCCGCGGAAGCGGCCACCCAGCACGCAGAGCTACAGCTGGTGACCGCCCGGCCCATGCCGGCCGCGCCCGACCGGTACATCCCGAACGACATCGCGGCCGCGCATCGCGTCGCGGCCGTGCGGATGCTCGCGGAGCTGGCGCAGGACGTGGCGGCGGGCTGGCCGGAGCTGGCAGTCACCACGGAGGTGGTCTCCGGTCCACCGGCGGCGGTACTGCGTGCCGCGGCGGACGGCGCGGACCTGCTGGTCGTCGGCGCGGACGACGCAAGCCCGTTCACCGAGGCCATCAGTGGCTCGGTCCCGGGCGACCTGCTGGCCTCCGCGCCGTGCCCGCTCGCGGTGGTGCCACGGCGGGAGTGGACGACGCCAGCGTCCGCCCCCGTCGTGGTGGCCTTCGACGAGTCCCCGGTGTCCCAGGCCGCGCTCACCTACGGGTACGCCGCGGCGCACCGCACCGGCAGACCGCTGACGATCGTGAGCTGTGTCACCGCGGACTACCCGGGCCGGTCCGCCGCGACCCGGCTCCACATCGCGTTCGCCGCGCTGTACCCGGACGTCGAGGTCTCCACCGAGGTCACGACCGACGACCCGCGGCACGTCCTCGTCGCCGCGTCCCGCCGGGCCTCGATGCTGGTGCTGGGATCTCGTGGCCGGGGCCGGCTCGCGTCGGGTCTGTTCGGCTCGATCGGCCGCCACCTCATCCGTCGCAGCGCGTGCCCCGTCGTGGTCGCGCGCACCCAACCGGCGGCGGTCGCCCTGTCCTCGTAAGGAGAGACCCATGACGTCACATCGGAAACCGGTCGTCGTCGGTGTCGACGGCTCGGCAACGGCACTGCACGCGGTCCGCTGGGCGGCGGAACGCGCCCGCCGCGACGGACTCCCGCTGCACATGGTCCACGCCTACCACCTTCCGCTCGGGCACCCGTCCGGGGTGACCGAGGAGGCGTCGGTACTGGAGACGCTGCGCCAGGACGGCCACCGCTGGTTGGCGGAGGCCCGTGACGTGGCGGGCGTGGCCGCGCCCGGGCTGGCCGTCCGGACCGAGCTGGCCGCCGTGCCCCCGATGACCATGCTGCTGCGCGAGTCCGAGAACGCGTCGGTGCTGGTGCTCGGCAGCCGGGGGCGCACCGTCCTCGGCGACGTGCTGACGGGCTCGACCGCGCTCGCGCTGACCAGCCACGCGCACTGCCCGGTCGTACTGGTGCGTGACGGCACCGACGGGTCGCCCAGGACCGGTCCGGTCGTGGTCGGTGTGGACGGAACGCAGGCCAGTGAGGCCGCCGTCGCGTTCGCGTTCGCCGAGGCGGCGGCCGCGAACGCCCCGCTCGTGGCACTGCACGCCTACACGGAGTCGGTGCTCGAGACCGCGCTGGCCGGCAACAACGCGCCGCTGGACTGGACACTGCAACGCCAGGTCGCCGACCGGACGCTCGCCGAGCGACTCGCCGGCTGGCAGGAGAAGTACCCGCAGGTGCGCGTCGAACGCGAGGCCGTGCACGACCGGCCGACGCGGGCCCTGCGGCGCTGCGCCCGGACCGCTCGGCTCATGGTCGTCGGCCGGCACGGCCGTGGCGGGTTCCGCGACCTGGTCCTCGGCTCGACCGGCCAGCACCTGGTCCACCACGCCGACTGTCCCGTGGCCGTGGTGCGCACGGAGAACCCCGACTAGCAAGGAGGACCGACCATGCGCGCACGAGACATCATGAGCCGGCCGGTGGTCAGCGTCGATGTGCACAGCACCGTCCGGGACGCCGTCACGGCCCTCACCGAACACGGCTTCGCGGCCGTGCCCGTGCTCGACGACGGTGACCGGGTCGTCGGCATCTTCAGCGAGTCCGACGGCCTGCGTGCCGGGCACAGGCACGGGGACGCGGTGACCACCGCCATGGCCGCACCGGTCGAGGTGACCACACCGGACGCGGACGTCGCGGTCATCGCGGAGCGGATGCTGGCCGGCCGGCTGCGGTCGCTGCCGGTGGTCGAGGAGGGCCTGCTGGTCGGCATCGTCGCCCGCCGCGACCTGCTGCGCACCATGGTCAGGACCGACGACGTGATCGCCGCGAACGTGCGTGCCCTGCTCGACCAGTACGCCGGCAGCCGCAGGCACTGGGAGGTCGAGGCGGTCGACGGCCACATCACCGTCACGGGTGACTTCGCCGACACCGCGGAGAAGTCCCTCGTCGCAGCGCTGGTCCGCACCGTCGGCGGCGTCTGCGCCGTCACCCTTGCGGTGCAGCTGCCGGCCCAGGTCGGTTGGGACGACTGAACATGACGACGCGGCCCGCCGGTACGAAGGAGGACGCTCCCGCACGCTGGGCGTGACGAGAGCGTCCTTCGCTGTTCGGCCGCGGTCGCGGGGGGTCAGCGGCGCGCCATGGTCGGCACGAAGGCGAGAGCCTCGGCCAGGTCGACGTGGCGCTCGAACCACTGGGTGAGCTGGGCGAGTCCGTCGCGGTAGCGGCGGAGGTGGTGGTCGCAGAACGCCAGCTCGCCGCCGTCACGCAGGACGGCGAGGACGGTGGCCTGGCCGGGACAGCGGTCGCGGCGGTCGTTCGCGTCGAACAGGGCGGCGGTGCGCACGTCGGTGGCGATCATGACAACCCCTCCTTCCGGAAGACTCTCCGACTCTTCCGTGCCGAAGGTGCCCGGCCCACGGTCGTTGGCCGCCGATGTCCGGGACGTTCGACCCGGGCTCGCGCCGTGGTCACCGCACGCGATGGACCAAGGTCCCGCCAGGTGGGGACCTCCGCCAGCGGTCGGCTGCCCGAACCTTCGTTAGTTTCGTTGGTAGACAACGAAACTGAGGGAGGTTCGGTCATGGCGCATCCGATCGTGGTCGGGGTGGACGGCTCACCGTCGGCGCTCGACGCCGTTCGCTGGGCGGCCCGGGAGGCCGTGCGCCGCAAGCTCCTGCTGCGGCTGGTGCACGTGTACTCGACTCCGGTCGGGCTGCCCGGGGGCATCATCGAGCCCGCCGTCGTCGAGAAGGCGCTGCGCGTCCAGGGCCGGCGATGGCTGGACGACGCGGCCCAGGTGGCCAGCGAGGTGTCCCCCGCGCTGAAGCCCGCACTCGTTCTGGTCGCGGCGTCCGTCGTGCCGGCCATGATCAAGGAGTCGGTGACGGGCTCGCTGCTCGTGCTGGGCACCCGGGGGCTCGGCGGGTTCACCGAGCTGATGATCGGTTCCACCGCGGTGCTGCTCGCCGGGCGTGCGCACTGCCCGCTGGTCGTCGTCCGCGGTGACGAACCCGAGCACGGTCCCGTGGTGGTCGGCGTCGACGGCCTGCCCACCAGCGAGGAGGCCGTCGCGTTCGCGTTCGCCGAGGCTTCCGCCCACGGCGCGGACCTGGTCGCCGTGCACACCTGGGCCGACCCGGTGATCGACACGATCCTGCTCGGCCACCCGGAACCGCTCGACTTCGAGCCCGCGCAGCAGCGTGCCTACGAGACGCTCGCCGAACGGCTGGCGGGTTGGCAGGAGAAGTACCCGGACGTGCACGTCATCCGTGAGGTCGTTCGCGACCACCCGTCACGGGCACTGCTGCGCCACGCCGACGGCGCGCGGCTCGTGGTCGTCGGCACCCGTGGCCGCGGCGGCTTCAGCGGCCTGGTGCTCGGCTCGACCGGCCAGCACCTCCTGCACCACTCGCCCTGCCCGGTCGCCGTCGTCCGCACGGAGCCGGAAAGCCGGGAGTAACGCCGTGCGCGAGCCCGCCGGCCGCCACGACGACGAACGGCGGCTCGTGCACGCCGTCGAGCGCCCGTCCGAAGACGCCGCGGACACGGTCATCGACCGAGATGTCCGAAGTGGACGGTGACCAACGTCCCGTCCGGAAGGGACCAGTAGCTCTGGGTGCCCCGGTCGTGCCGCGGTTGACTGGAACCGTGGTACAGAGGGAAAGGAGAACAGATGACGAGTCTGATGCCGCGTCCCTTCGTCTTCCCGGAGGTCGTCCGGCTGCTGGAGGGTGGTTGGCCGTTCGGTGACCACCACGCCGCGCGGATCGAGGACTACCGCGAGGACGGGAGGTATGTGCTGCGGGTGGAGCTGCCCGGTGTGGACCCGGAGAAGGACATCCAGATCCACGTCCAGGGCACCGAGTTGTCGATCGCGGCCGAGCGGGCCGTGGAGAAGCACGACAAGACGCACAGTGAGTTCTCCTACGGCAAGTTCGCGCGGACGGTTCGGTTGCCGGCCGGTGCGTTGCCCGACGAGATCTCGGCGACCTATGAGGCCGGGATCCTCGAGGTGACGGTGCCGGTGAAGCCCGAGACGGACAACGCCAGGCAGATCGAGGTCACGGTCACCAAGTGACCGAGTGAACGGGTGGCGGGCCACTCTCCCTCCCTGGAGGCCCCGCCATCTTTCCCGTAGGAAGGGTTTGCCATGTCCACGGTGGATACGACGGTGGGGGTCGCCATGACCCCCGAGGTGCTCGGGATCGTCCCCGGCGCGCCGCTGGAGGTGGCGTTGCGGATGATGGTCGAGACGGGGGTGCGGCATCTTCCGGTGGTCGACCGTGGTCGCTGTGTCGGGTTGCTGCACGAGTCGGATGTGTTGTGGCGGTTGTGGTCCACGGCCGGTGCCGCGCCTCGGGCCGTCATGGTGGCACGGACACCGGTGGTCTCTGTCACCGTGTCCGACGACATGCGCACGGTCGCACGGCGCATGGTCGACGCGGAGACGGACGCGGCGGTGGTCACCGAGGACGGCCGGATCGTGGGAATCGTGACCGTGACCGACCTGCTGCACCGGCTGGCTGAGGGGTAGGCCCCACGCCGGTCGCTCAGTGCCAGGAACCCGCTTGCCGATCTTGCGCGGCTCGTCCGCGCTGGCCGCCAACCGCGAAGTCGATGTTGTGTCGGCGTGACCGACCGGCATCGGGGTCAGGCCGTCAGGAGCGCCAGTGTCCGCGTGCCGCTGGGGGTGAGCATCGCGGGCGCGGTCGTCCCGGCCGGAGCGGGCCATGCCGGCCCGACCAGGCCGTTGCCCACGAGGTCGCATGCGGCGGCGAAGTCGCACCACAGACCGTCGACGGTGAGTTTGGCGTGCCGGTTGACGACGATCTGCCCGCGACCGTCGGCGATGGCTCGCAGCATCGAGCGGTGCCTCGCCGTGAACTCCTTGATGCCCATGATGGCCACCTCCGCTGCTGTGTTCGTTGTCACAAGCATCGTGGATGGGTGGCCGTGCGGGCAGAGGACAAGTCCATCACTTCCTTGCGACGCAAGGCCTTGCGCCGCGGGCACCCAACCGGCCGGTGGCACGGGACCAAGGTCCCCGCCAGCCGGTGACCTACGTAGCCCAACCGAGGACCGTCGTGCCGGTGTGCCGGCGGCGCCGGGTTGCTGCGATGGAGTCAGGAAGCCAGGACGTGGGAGGTGGATGTGATGTCACGTGCGGAAGACCTTCGGGCGGCACGGGAGTCGCGTGCCGGCGCCGCGGAACGGGTGAACCGGCGGGGCCCGGGGGACGCGGTGACCCGCATGGTCGACGCCGCCGTGCACCGGGCGACCCGTCACCCGGTGCAGAACCTCCGCCCCGGCTGGCGTCGGTGCTCCACAGTGGACACCGGTCCGGCGCCGCTCGGTCCGGACTTCCGGGCCGCGATGCGCACCGCGAACGCGCGGATCGACGCGCTCGACCTGGCCGAGCTGCGGACCCCGGCCGGCACCGTCCGCTACCTCGATGTCGGTGACGGTCCGCCGGTGCTGCTGGTACACGGGATCTTCGGCGGCCCGGACGCCGCCATGCGGCAGCTGCGGTCGTTGGTCCCCGGCGGCTTCCGCCTGATCGTGCCGTCCCGATTCGGGTACCTGGGGTCCTCGCTGCCGGCCCGCGCGACCCCGGCCCGCCAGGCCGACGTGTTCGCCGACCTCCTGGACGGGCTCGGTATCGAGAAGGCGGCCGTGGTCGCGGTCTCGGCGGGCGCGACGTCCGCGCTGCAGTTCGCCCTCCGGCACCGCGACCGGGTGTCGTCGCTGGCGCTGCTCTCGCCCAACGGGCCGGGTTGGCAGCACGAGCGGCGGCGGATGCCGTACCGGATCGCGCGGGCACTGTGGGGCTCGGACCGTCTCATGTGGACGGTACGGCGCCACTTCCGCGACCGGTTGGCCCGGCTCGTGGCGGTTCCCGGGGGCCAGCCGCTGCGCGCGGTAGACCACGCGCGGCTCGATGCGGAGCTCGACGGGGTCTTTCCCCTGTCCCGCAGGGTGAACGGCGCCCTGTTCGACGCGTTCGTGTCCAACCCGGACATCAACGCCTGCGACCTCGCGGACATCTCCACACCCACGCTGATCGTGCACGCACGGGACGACGCGCTAGCCCCGTGCTGGGGCGGCATCGCGCTTTCCGAGCGGATTCCGGGCGCCCGGTTGCTCGTCGTCGAGCACGGCGGTCACCTGATGCTGGGCGAGCACCCCGAGGTCGCCGCCGCGGTCGAGGCACTACTGAGGTCCACACAGGACTGAACAGGAGACGACGATGCCGAAGTACGTCTACGACTTCGCCGAGGGCAACCGGTCCATGGCCGACCTGCTCGGTGGCAAGGGCGCGAACCTCGCCGAGATGACGGTGATGGGGTTGCCCGTGCCACCGGGGTTCACGATCACCACCGAGGCCTGCCGCGCCTATCTCGCCACCGGTGCCCAGCCCGACGAGCTGGCCGGACAGGTGGGTGAGCACCTGCACCTCCTGGAGCAGGCCATGGGACGCAAGCTGGGCCAGGTCGACGAGCCGCTGCTGGTGGCCGTCCGTTCCGGCGCCCGGTTCTCCATGCCCGGCATGATGGACACGGTCCTCAACATCGGCCTCACCGACGACTCGGTCGCCGGGCTCGCCGCGTGGGCCGGGAACGAGCGGCTCGCGTGGGACTCCTACCGCCGGTTGGTGCAGATGTTCGGCACCACCGTGCTGGGTGTCGACGCGAGCCACTTCGCCGACGCGCTGCGGGAGGCGAAGCTGGCCAAGGGGGTCGACGGCGACCTCGGCCTCGACGCGGCGGACCTGCGCGCGCTGACCGCCACGTTCAAGCGGATCGTCCATGAGCGCGCCGGCCGGGAGTTCCCGCAGGACCCGCGCGAGCAGCTGGACATGGCGATCCTGTCGGTGTTCCAGTCCTGGCACACCGACCGCGCCCACACCTACCGGCGTGCCGAGCACATCGCCGAGGACCTCGGCACCGCGGTCAACGTGTGCGCGATGGTGTTCGGCAACATCGGCGACGACTCCGGCACCGGCGTCGCGTTCACCCGTGACCCGGCGACCGGCTCGCCCGGCGTCTACGGCGACTACCTGCCCAACGCGCAGGGCGAGGACGTCGTCGCCGGCATCCGGAACACGCTGCCGCTGCACCGGCTCCAGGCGCTCCAGCCCACGGCCTACGAGCGGCTCATGGAGATCATGGCGACGCTGGAGGAGCACTACCGCGACCTGTGTGACATCGAGTTCACCATCGAGCGGCGCAAGCTGTGGATGCTGCAGACCCGTGTCGGCAAGCGCACCGCGGCCGCCGCGTTCCGCATCGCCGACGCGTTGCGGGAGGAGGGCCTCATCGACGCGGACGAGGCACTGCGGCGGGTGACCGGCGCGCAGCTGGCGCAGCTGATGTTCCCGCGCTTCGGCGACACCGAACGAGCACCGATCGCCACCGGCGTCGCCGCGTCGCCGGGCGCGGCCGTCGGCGAGGTCGTGTTCGACTCGGCCACCGCCGTCCGGCGGGCCGAGGAGGGCGCCGCGGTCATCCTGGTGCGCCGCGAGACCAACCCGGACGACCTCGACGGTCTCATCCACGCCCGTGGCGTGCTGACCAGCCGGGGCGGCAAGACCTCCCACGCGGCGGTCGTCGCGCGTGGGCTCGGCCGAACCTGCGTGTGCGGCGCGGAGTCGCTGACCATCGACACCAAGGGCCGCCGGTTCACCACCGCGGCGGGCACGGTCGTCGCGGAGGGGGACGTCATCTCCGTCGACGGCACCGCGGGGAAGGTCTACCTCGGCGAGCTGGACGTCGTCCCGTCCCCGGTCGTCGACTACTTCGAAGGCCGCCGCCCACCCGAGCGCGACGCCCTGCTGCGAGCCGTCGACCGGATCATCCACCACGCCGACCACGGCGCCCGGCTGGAGGTACGCGCCAACGCCGACACCCCGGACGACGCGCACCGGGCCCGGCTCCTCGGCGCCGGTGGCATCGGCCTCGTCCGTACCGAGCACATGTTCCTCGGCGACCGGCGGGTGCTGGTCGAGCGGCTGATCCTGGCGGCGGACGACGACGAGCGGGCGGACGCCCTCGCGGCACTGCTTCCGTTGCAGCGCGCGGACTTC
>Ga0164298_10000229_pt1 | contig 16538 bp, 23 predicted proteins | sample Whisoiple_216_MG_FD_109713 | JGI IMG/M metagenome (GOLD analysis project Ga0164298, IMG submission 109713) | Unamended control soil microbial communities from upstate New York, USA - Whitman soil sample_216_MG | ecosystem: Environmental > Terrestrial > Soil > Agricultural land ...
GGGCGCTATCGGCCCCAAGCGCCTTGGTTCATTTGGTCAGCTCGGAGGGGAGCTGGGTTTATTGGCAGCTTCGATCCGGCGGAGTTACAGGCCAAGGAAATTGAGAACAACCGTAGAACGGGAATCCTGACCCATATTGACCCAGAGACGGGACTAGAAAGCAGTTTTCACCTCGATTGCTGGGCACAAATTAGGGCGCGAAACAACGCTTCTAAGTTGAGACAGCGGGACGTTCTACGCAAACTGTTGATTCGTGAAGGGCATCACCTTTTTGAGGTAGAAGGGGACGCTGGAACCCTAATTGCTGAGGCGCTAAAAGCTGCAAAATTGCGGATTGAGCAGGCCGAGGCCGAGGCGACCGCTGCCGCCGAAGACATCACCGCTGCCGAAGCCGAGGCGCTAGAGTATCGGGCTGAGCGTTTGACCGAAGGCGATCGCCACAAACTCAACAAGTACAGGCTAAAGCAGGGCTATCAGCTCGACGTAACCCCAGAGCTGGTTATTAAGGACCGTGAGGGGCGCTTGCTGCGCTCGATTTTGGCCTTGGAAGAACTGCTTTTCCCTGAGACTGCCATTGAGCGCGACTCACGCGACATGGAGAAACTTAAATTTCTGCCAGACAGACGGCATCGCACCTTAAAACGCACCTATCGCGAGCATCTGGGGCTGAAGGAATTTCTAAATTTAGAGCGCCAGTGGTCGAGGGATGACCTAGAGCAGCTTGACGAGATGATCGCGAAATATCGCAACGACATCAAGAAAGTGCTCAATCTGTCCATCCCTGAAAATGCGTCGCCCTGTTGGGTTGTCTCACAGCTCTTAGAGCAGTTGGGGTTAAAGGTACGCTCCAGGCGCGAGGGGGGAAGGGGTGAGCAGGTCCGGTTCTATCAATTGGACCGTGAACACTACCAGTTTGTTAGCGACGTTTTAGAGCGACGGCGACGGCTGCGCGAGAAAAAACGATCAGCTGATCCACCAAGGGAAGATTCTGGTAGTCAACCCTGTTTATATTTGACAAATACAAGCGGGGTTGATTACGAACAACCTACGCTACCCATCTAACCCCTAGGTGTTTATGGATTTAGCCGTTTTTGTTGCTGTAGCAGTCCTAATTTCAGCAGTTGCCTACGCGATCAGCTTTTGGATCACGCTCTGGCTGCTCAAATTCCTGGTTAAAAACTTGAATGCCCGTTACGCGCTAACGGCAATCATTAATGCTTTTTTGACCCCGATCGGCTTCGCAGTCCGGCTGCCCGGATTGCCCAAAATCGCAACTTACATTTTCATCGGGCTACCCATTCTAGGGTTGATGTATTGGCGCTCTACGTCCCGTGAGAATCGTGCAACTTAACCGCACGTTGCCGCAATTCAACGGCGACTTCCTCCATTGCCATTGCATAGGCAAGCAGCAGCGGTTCATCCCAAAAGTCCTCAACCCCATCTCGGAGAAAAACTTTGAAGATGGCGACTTGACGGAGGTTGATCTCTCCGCTGTTGTAAACCATTTCTACTCGCGTCTCAAACAAGCGGTGAGCATTGCTTTTAGTTCTGATAGCTCGCGATGTAGCGCTTCAAACTTCTGCCAAACCTCGTTATGTTCACGGTCTGAGCGCTCATCAAATTCCTTAGTAAGCAGGTCAAGATTTTGGATCATCTGCTCCTGGTTGCGTCGGAGGTGAGCAAAATCGCGCTCAGCCGCGTATTCTTTCTTAGCAGCGGTCTTGGTTTGCTCACGCTCAATATCTGCCTTCTGCTTCGCGAGCGCCTGATTTTGCTTCTTTGCAGCGATATAAGCAACCAACCAGCCCACAACCGCTGTGAACACTGAAAACAGAAAACCAGCCCAGTTCAAATCAAAATTCATAGCAAGAGGTTTGCCCTACCAGGGTAAAGAATGGTCGGTTTTTCCTGATTGTCCAAACGCTGATAGCGTTGGAACATTAATTGCTCATCTACCTTTCCATACACCCGATAAGGCATCTTGAAATCAGCCGGATCATTCTCCGTCACAGTGGGGAAGAACCAAAAACTTAAATCAAACATCACCAGATTTCCTCAAGTTTGAATCGCCATTGAATATCTGAAGTTACACCAATATATTTGCTATGGCGAAAAATCTTCATTACTTCAATGTGCCTGAGGTAGATGTTTCTATCTAGCAGATCCCTAGGAATCGGCATCTCAAAAATTTGGATTTCTGGTCTGGGGTATACCCGAATTGGCTGAGTGAACTGACTTGTGCGAGCTGTAAAGAACTCCGCCCGGACTAAGGCATAACTGTGGATTCTGGGGAAGCTCTCGCAAAAAAATGTAGCTCTAAAAACCCCATTCATGCCGTTAGAAATAACCGGGAACTTTGACCACTGAGCAGGGATTGGGGTCAGCTCGCCTAGTTGGTTCCAGACTCCAACTTCATCTTGAATTGTGGGCATGGATCACTCGAAAGCGTAAATCAAACCAGCTTCATCATCAAAAACAATGCCGTTGTCTTCGGTATCGCCAATTTGCTCAAGCCGCTGATCGTATTCACCACCTTCTAAATATTCGTCAAGCTCGCGAGCGTTCACAGGTCGCAGCAAGCCTGCCTCGTCTGCGACAAAATAAACCTCGTTGTTCCGAGCTGCGTAGTCCTTCCAACCAGGTGTAAGAGTTTGACCCAGAACCTCATCAAATTCTGGGTCACCTGGAAGGATTAGAAGCTGCGAGGAGGGGCTACCTGTCGCCATTTCATATTCCCTGAGCTGTCAACTGTAAACAAGGTGTCCTCTTTCGAGGGGTCGTAGAAGGCCGAGAACGTCGCGTCGGTGGCTGCGTTAGCCGCTGTGGGTCCAAATTCAGCGGTGATATTAGCCTTAGCTCGTCCCGGTCGAGGGCGACTGGTTCCCATGACCATTTTCTTAATAGCGCCGTCGCCTAAGGTCAGGTCAATACCCAGCTCAGCAATCAAGCTAGGATAAGCGGCAATATCATCGCGCCTCAACAGAAACCCATAAAGGGTACTACCAGCCTGACCAGACGGATTAGTTAAAGCAACTGCAACCAGGCGCTTGATTTTGCCCCCTCCGCTCGCAGTGGGCTTGCCTTGCTTGCTAAAGCTCCAACCGAAGTTATTTAAGGCAGCTCGAAGCTTGTCATAAGCACAGAAACCGCTGAAACTGCGGCCCCCAGCAAGTTTTTTAGTAACTCTGGGAGGTTTGGGCACGTTTGCCCCAAAAACGACTAAAGCAATAGCGGTTGATTCCGCCGAAGTCGAAAAAGTAGTCCAGCCAAGCTGACTAGTCAAATCGGATTCGCTAATTCCGATTGCATTTTCATCCTTAGCTTTAAATCCATAGCTAATGTTTTCATTAGCCTTAACGTGATAGCTTTTGTCTCTTGCTATCCCTCTAGTAGGGTGCGTCATTGTTTCCTATAAACCTCCTATAAGGTTAATTTTGATTTCCTTTAGGAGTGATTAAGTCAGGTATTCAGTAGCAGTAAAAGAGATACTGCCATCGGTATTAACTACCTGAGTAACAGGAATTGTGGCTGCAATTGTCGCCGTTCCTGCATCAGTGTTGATGCTCACGTTAACAAAGTTACGGCCATCAGGATTATTGGCAGTTGTGCGCTCTAATGCCTGTACTCGCATTGCAGCTTCTAGGAGTGCATTTTCAGCAGTTTCAGATTTAATCGCACCAACAGCTAAATCAGCCATGAGTTTGAGTCCTCAGAGAAAGAAAACCAACACCTCAAAACTAATAGAGCCTCAAAGGATTGCCAATAGGGGGATTCACGGTCAAAGCCTAGGTTTAAATAGGGCGCTACACTAGTTTGTATTCATTCCCATATCCTAGGGTGTGCAAAAGTTCGGCATCGCAAAAAAGCCCACCAAAAAATTAAATGTAAATCTTTGTTAAAAGTTATGGAGCTGATTATCTATCCCAGATTGCATCCGAAAAGCCAACGACTTTTTGTAAGAACTTTGACGGGTTACGGCAAAAAGTACGAATATCAACCTAGAAGTGATCTAGTGCGTAGATTGAGCGAAGAACTGTTACTGCCTAGGGAAGAAATTTTAGAGCAGGCTGAAAGAGAGAGACGCTACCTAATTGGGGAAAGTTAGTTTAAATGGAAGTCTACAACCGCAATCAACCCATCGCTTTGAAACTTGATAGCAGTTCTGCGGATCGCATCATTACAATTTTTCACTGCAAGTCAGACACCGAAGACGCTGGGTATTTAAGAAACGCTGATCATGTGGTGCTAAATGGTTTCATCAAAACTCTGCGTTTGAAAGCAAATATTAAATCGGTCGCAGAAGTGCAACTGCCTAACCTGTCCCCAGAGCAAAGCAGAACTGAACGATTAAATTTGTTGAGGAATCTTGAATGGTCTTCACCTAGAAAGGAAGTCAATCTGTATGTAGCTGAAACCTTCAACAATTGGTTTTGCATTGCTACAGTATCCCTGCTCAATATCCAACCTTTCAGAATCATTAATTTGATGGAGTACTTGACTGAAAACTTGGCTTTTGAGTTGGGCACGACTGGAGCAGTGGGGATCTCAGTTCACAATGCTGGTTATGGGCTGCTTGATGCGAACGACGAATTAGTGATACATGGATCGGCCACTACTGAGGTAGTTGTGATTCCTGCCACGATTCCGCCGATTGAGGCTTGTACTCCGTACGGCTGGACTGTCCAGACTGATTCAGGCTTAGTACTGCCTGCTCAGCAAAATTCAAAGCAAATTACTTTCACGAATCTGGGACCGGGGAAAGTTTTTCTATCAGTTGGAAAACATGCCGAATTGAACAAAGGAATTGCCCTTTTCCCTAACGGTGGTTCCTATGAGTTCAACAGGTCAAACTATCCCTTCACTTTGCCTATTTACGCAATCGCTTCTGAAAATTCAGCTCTGAGCGGTCTGGTGTGCGTATGACGCGAAAACGGACGCGAAAACAGACTAGACGAGAGAAAAGCGACGAGGGAGGCTTTGAATTTCCCGATGTCAGTTTCAGTCCAGAGCCAGAGATCACGCCTGGGTTGGTGCCAATCGGCAACACAGGATTTTATCAAAGCCCAGTGGAACCAGTGGACCCCCACGACTGCGAGAGGTGGCCGAGTTCGCCCTATTGCGGAAGCACTGGTTTTAGCCGCGATCGCCTAGGGTTAGACACGCAATATTCGGTCAATCCCTGTGAGATTTGCATGGTGATTGACCCTACTTTAGTGTTTGTCAACTTGCCTCCTTACACAATTTGCAAGCGCTCCAACGCGCCGGGATGTATCCCTGAGGTTCCCCTTCCTCCACCCGATTACCCCCCAGAAGACAGCAACGGCTATCAAAGAACCTGTAGAGATGGCACTTATGCTTATATCGGCATACCTGCTGACACAGAAATTCAAGGTATGTTTTTTCTTAAAGATACCGATGTTGCAGATATTTGGAACGCACTTTTTAGTAAAGCCTTAACAGAATTAAAAAGCTATTATTCAAACTTGCCTGACGGTTGGAGCGGGTTGTATTTTGCTCCCGGTTATGTATTTCCTGCTTACGATATGGGCTATAACTCCGTTTTAGGTGGAGCGCAACTAATCAAAGTTAAAAACGGAGAAAAAAGCTATTTCAGAATTGAAAGCCCTACCCTAGACGTTCAGACTCAATACTATGGATTTTATGACCTGAACGGCGAGGAACAATTCTTCAATCCAGGGGGCTTTTCAGTAGTCCATAAGATAGTTGAGTTTTCAGTACCAGGCTGTGAAGACGCTGGAAACATGGGGCCAGTTGGCTCTCCACCATATCCACTCGATAGAGAACCTTGCTGTATGGCTTGCTCCCAAGACTCTGAGGAACTTTTACGGCTGATTTATCTGCGATTGGGGGGACAGCAGTATCCCATCCCTGTGCCTCAATCTCTGCTCGCTAACAAAGGAAACGGGCGGAAGAACATCGAGAGCATCACTGAGTTTATGCACTGGTTTGTACTTCAGTTCGATGCTTTAACGGGACAGTTTCCTATTGAGATTGAAGTCAAAGACAATGACCCCACAAAAGAGGGGGACCAAAAAGAGAAATTTACTGTTCCAAATTTGGCTGAAGGTATCGCGGAAGTTTTAGGATTAGCGCTCAGCGCTAACATCAACACTCAGACTCTAATTAATGCTTTGATTCGCACTTTAACTGAAGCTGGAAGCGCCAAAGTTCACGCCCTAGAAACTCGTTACATTGCCCAAGCAATTGCGGATTATTTAGCCTTTGATACCAAGGAAGTAAAAACCGACGTAGGAATGACTTTCACTCCTGGCAAAGAGGAGTTAGACGAGATTCTACAAGAGCGCGATCAGCAAGTCCCACTGGTAACGTACAACGATGATCGGGACTTTCGCGAGGAAATGACCGACCTCCTACAAGCTGCTGCGATCATCAGAGCTGTTTTCTATCGCAAAGTGGGCAAGACCGGAAACATCAAGCAGGAGCTAAAGGACCGTTTCAAGGACTTGATCAAGTTGGGAATGGAAAACCCAGCATCCCCCGACGTTCACCACGAACCAGACCGGACGAACGACTTCGACAGATTTATCGAAGACGCTGAAACAGGGTTTGCTAACACCGCTGGAAATTCAGACGTACTTCATCCTTATGGCCGAACTTACGATCAGCGGCCCAAGATCCGCGAGCTGGGGAACACCTCCGACAATACCAGCGAGCGTATTTAAACTATGGGCCTAGAAATTGTTGAGACGGCGCTTGAATCAAGGACGATCCGCAAGGCTATCGGCTCGCGTGTCGTTTCGGCTTTGCAAACCTCTGAAAAGAAGGACGACAAAGGCAATTTTCTGGGCAGAATCTTGAATTTTGCTGCCAATGCGATCGGCTTCCTTTGGTCTAAGGTGTACGGGTTCTTGGGCAGAGTTATTAACTGGGGTAGCTTATGGTCTGCCGTCGTGGGAGCTGGGCGCTTTCTCCTAACTTTTGACTTCAATGTGACGGATGCAGCGCTAGACCTTCAGAGTAAGCAGTATGAGCAGGCCATCTTCTCTCAACTTGGTGGGACCATTGGTAATGCTCTGGGGTATCTAGTTTGTGGAGTGGCCCCAGGCGTAGCACTGCTCACTGTCAACGAAGCTTTAGGCGCTCTAGTCCTTAAAGAGGTGGGAGAGGAGTTCTTAGACGAGCTGGCCGGAAATATCGCAGCGCTCGCGCAAACCACCTTTCGAGCGCTCGCCCAAAAGACTTTTGCCGCTGCATTCAAAAATACTCGTCGATGGCTCAAGAAGCCTAATAACCTGTTAGCTCAAGTGATTTTCGGTGATCGCTATGCCGAGGTGATGGCGACCTGGGGCGCGCCGGGGTCGAAACCCTTTACCTTTGCCCAAAAATTTGAGGATTGGATCGAATCCATCCCTAACGAAAATCTGCGAGCTGCCGTTGAAGAGGGAGTTGAAGAATTTGTTGATGCCTGTATAGAAGCGGGGTACGTGGTTGCAAACACGGTTGATGGATTCATGGCAGCTCAGAAGCTCCAACAGCAGGCGCTACTCGGTGAGCGCCGGATCATCGAGGTGCAGCCTAACCGCTCCAGTGACGAGAAAATTTTGCTGGCAGGACCGGAGGAGATTCTTAAGCCTCTGGTAGTACAGACGCTCTCGCAGCATCAACTGATCGAAAATCGCGATATGGGGCAGTTTATTGGAGCTTCCGAGGCAGAGGTGCAGAAGGCAAAGCCTCACACCCAGAAGCTCAAAATAGTCATGTATCCCGTCAAAGCGCCTCCCTACGGCAAGTCGAAGCGAGTCACAATCAACATTCCCGATGTCCCTAGAAGCAAGATGGACTGGGAAAAAATCAAGGCCGCTGTGGGTGGAGAAAACGGCTATATGTGGGGCCGCTTCCGAGCGCAAGCCGAACTCGACAACGGAAGACAAATGGCTTTGTACGGCGCGACGGAGAACGAAGCGGAACAACGCTTGCTCGCTTGCTTGGCATTGTCTGAGGCGAACTTCTACACATTGAATGTGACTGAAGAAAAGAAGGCAGGCACTAGGGCCACGAACGACGATCTACAAAAAGATCCGACGCGAGTTTATCCAGGCTGGGTCACTATCGAAGTCAATCGAGTTGGAGTGAACACCGGAGGTAGAGTTCACACTGACGGCAAGCGCCGGAAGAAATTTAGTAAGCGCTTCTCATTGCACTCAGGTTTTAAACCTCCCAAGTGGGAAGAGGAGATCACAGAGTTGTTTAGAGGTGATACGGATGCCGATTAGAAATCCGGTTACGGTCACGATTACGATCAGCACCCCTGGAGCGGGTGAGCAAGTGTTAACTGTTATTGGAGACGACGAGGACATCATGCAAAATTGGCAGCTACGCACCGATGACTACACCGCTCAGAATCGCGATCGCATCATTGCCGACGTGAGCGTTGCGGGCTTTGAACTAAAGATGCCACCAGGCGCGAGCTATGGGCATGAAGTTGAAGTCTTGATTGATGGAACCAACCCGCTAACTATCAACCCCAACGGCGCAAAGGTTAACGGCGCTGTTGAGCCGTTGGAAATTGTGAGCGATCGCGCCAAGCTCGCGATCGTTTATAAGGACAGCGATCGTGGGTGGATTGTTGGAGCTGGGGCAACTGCTGGCAGCTCTCCAAGCCCAAGCCCAACACCAACGCCAACACCAACGCCAACGCCAACACCAACACCAACACCAACGCCTGCGAGCGGTATGGTTGCGGGGGCTGAGTTCCTTATGCTAGGCACAATGCAAGACGTGAGCGGCAATGATAGACACCTAACCGTAGTTGCTGGTACAGCTCCAAGCTTCGCAACTGGATTGAATAATAAACCTGTACTTCGCTGGGAAGCTGCCCACACTGGACAATTAGCAGTTCCCTATTTTATGGAGGGGGCCACGGCTGGAACCCTCTACGTTGTCTCAACTGTTAGCCCAGAAACGAACCATTACAACTGGGCTAGAACGCGAGGGAACGATGACTACATGCAATTTAATGGGTCTGGAAACGGCTACTTTAAGACTTGGAGAACTGCACGACTTGAGGGCCAACCCCAAGGCATGCCGACGAGTGGATCGCATTTAATCGTTGTCAAATCCAGCGCTTTTGCTTATGAAGTTTGGGTTGACAATGAACTCAAATATCAGGGAGCTGGGGCATTCGATCCGGGTGATGTGTTCTTGTTAGGAGAGCATTCAGGTTATGTTTGCAGAGATGATTTGGCGTTAGAGGCTGCTTATTCCACGCTATTAACTGAGCAAGAACACGCTCAAAACTTGCAATTCATCAAAGCTCGATTCGCTGCACTCCCTTTCACGCTCTAACTTAAAGCCAACAGGCTAGATCCACTGCAAACACTAAATGTGGAATTTAGCTGGGGGCGATCGCCTAAACCCCCTACGCTAAATCTAGTGATTGAGCGGTTTTGAACGACGCAATAACTCAAGACTATGCACATTTACCCGGTCTTCCTCGCGCTTCTGTTAATAGCCTTGATTATTGGCTACATGGTTCTAGGCGTTCGCTACATGGAACGCTTACCAGAGCGCCTATGGTGGATTCTGGTCGTAGGTTGGGGAGTTCTTAGCCTAGCTTGCATGCTCGCGATAACTGCCTATGCCAGCAATTACGAAGGCTAAGATATTGCTTCGGACGCAATAACTCAAGCTTCAAGATGAAACCTCAACTGTATAGACTGGAAATCTGGAAGCGTGGCGAGTTCAATCACTGGGAGCTGCACCGATTCAGTGAGTGGATGACTAAAAGTGAAGTCAAGAAACTTAGAAGGCAACTACCGTGGAAATCTCCTGAAGGATTTTGGATCAGAGTTCGACCGGATAGGCTTCACCACATTGGCTATTAATTGCGTGGTACGCAATAACTCAACGAAGCAATGCGGGTTTCAACCGCTAAAAAGCTCTCAGATTACGCTGTAGTATGGGGGCTTTTTTGATGTTCTAGTCCAGAATTAGTCCAGTCGCTTGTAGTACGGGGGGGAGAGTATGCTTATCGGTCGCAGATTGGTGAAGAGTTGGGGCAATGGTATAGTGATCGCTTTAGAGAAGCTCGCGCCTAGCCAGTCGTTGCCTGAAGGCTTGTACGAGGTCTTTGAGTTCGATGGTGAGTTGAACTATTTACGGATAGGCCAACCTCACCAGAATTGCCAAGGCCGCACTGTTGGGGAGATTTTTGAAACTCCTGAAGCGTGGCTGACTGATAGTGAAGTCTCTCAACTGTCACAGGGCTGAATGTGCCAGTGTACGTTAAAAAATTGCATACCAACACCAACCCCCCTCTTAAATGGGGTTTGACTAATATTAACTGTATAAAGCACTTGTTTAACAGCAACCCCCCTCTTAAATGGGGTTTGACTAACATTAACTGTATGAAGCACTTGTTTAACAGTAATTCTTGACATTACATACACAGCTTGCAGAGAAACTGTCTAGACTGTCCTCAGGACACTTAGTAAAATCCTCAGGACAACAGGACAATGGGAGAAACACACTTAGATCGCTTGTCTGTCAGTTCGCTTCAGGATAGATATAGCTTGGTTCGCTCGGCTGTCTATACTCGCCTCAAACAGCTCAGCATTGAGCCAGAGAGAGAAGGGAAAAAATCTTATGTTGACGGCGCTCAGTTAGCGTTGCTGGATGAGTTTGACGGGCACATCAAGCGAGGTGGTTCAATCGCAGACTTTAAACCAGCTTCAGGACAGTTAGTAAAATCCTCAGGACAGATGGTTGAGTCCTCAGGACAGTTAGTAAAATCCTCAGGACAGTTAGTAAAATCCTCAGGACAGATGATTGAGTCCTCAGGACAATCAAGAGAAGAATCCTTTATGCTCCTGCTTGAACAAATGGCTGAGCGATTGCGTCCTGTTAATCCGCTTAGCAGTTTAGAAGCATTGGAGCAAGCAGCCGAGAAAGGTTGGCTGCTCTCTACTTCCCAGCTCGCGCCGTTGGTCAAATTAACTCGTAAAAGTTTGATTGGAAAGAAGCGCCTGGAGCGGTTTGGTTTCACCATCACAAAGGCTGGTAGGAATGGGGCCGAGTCTGCCTGGAGAATTTCCAAATAAAAAAACCTCCTATTACTAGGAGGCTCTGAAGGGAAACTTTAACCGCTGCTCGCTCTACCAGGGGGAATCGTCGTCGTCGGTGTCGTGGTCGTCTTCCTCTACCCATCCCTCGTCGTCGTCGTCGTCGGGAACATCATCATCATCAAAGACACCAACCGGGACCGCACCTGGGGGAAACTCGATCGCCTCGGCATCTTCAATCAAAGTCTTGGGTTCCTCAAAGAAAAGCAGTTCTTCAACCTCTACACCATGAGCAGCTAAGACTTTTTTGGCTTCTATCCAGCGTCCTTGCAATCCTAAGAGTTTTTGTTCTAAATGCTTAACTCTATCTTCAAGAATTGCTGTTTCTCGCTTGTAACTGCTCAATCGATTTCTCAAGTCCTCAGGCAACGAGAGCTGACTTGATACAAACTCTTTAAGACCTAGAACTACTTCCTCTAAATTATCTTCCTCTTGGACTTGTGCAACTGCTTCTAGCTTCTCATTTTCATAGTTGCCTAAGTTCTTAAGGCGATGATAACCAACTGATTTAATTCTAAGAGTGGTTTTCTGGCTGCTTTCAGCTTCAACCACTTCTTCATTTATTAGGTAAATTGCTTCTGTATCTGGCATTTTTGCTTCCTCATTTACAGTTGGGACAATGGTCGGGACAATGGTCGGGACAATCGGGACAATGGTCGGGACAATGCCTGGGACAGCTTAAGGGACAGCAGTTTTGGCTGTCCCGGTCATTGTCACGCGGCTACCCTGGTTAGGTGAAACGTAAAGGTTCTTCCATCACTGGTTATTTCACCATAACCTCGCTTTTGTAGCTCTCTTAAGTACTGCTGCATTTCCTCAGCTTTAACCTTATCTTTGAACTGCTTTTTACGCATTAAGACCCGTTGCGTAATTTTTCCCCCCTCTTCTTGTGCTAACTGAATAATTGTTTTTAGATGTTCCGGTAAGGCATCTGGAAGCATCTTTAATTGAGGAGTTCCTTTCAGCTCTTGTTGCGTTTCCTCAACTGCTACAGGTTCCTTCTCTAGCTGAGCTGGCCCCAGATACTCAGCGTCTAAACCTTGCTTGAGAACGTATTCTCTTAAAGCAAAATCATGAATCAATACTTCACGCTCTTGGACTTCCTCTTGCTTTCGATACCAGATTTGTTTTTCTAGAGGATCAGCCAAGGTGTAGGCATAAAGGAACCCGCCACAACTACCAATGAAGCAAAAGAAAATAACAGCTTTAGGAGCTTTAACATTGATAGGAACAACCCAGAGAGCTAACGAAACGACACAAGTTATTGCATATCGGGCGCTAAGCATACCAGGCTAACCCCCAGGACTGCGGCAAGTGCGATCGCGATCATGACTGCGTGATAGGTCCGGGTGTCTAACCCCAAGAAGGGACTGAACAGATCATCTAAGGCAAAGGTGATCGCCCAGAGCAGGAACCCGATGAGGTAAACCGAAACGCCGACACTGTAGAGAGCTGGGTGAGACGCTGCCAACCATGCCAAAAGCGAGTTGGCAGCGCACCCAAAACCAAATAAGGCTATGAGGTGCGCTGGATTCATGGTTTATTTACGTCCTTGGTTGTATCGGGCTTTGATTTTTTCGACCTCGTGATCAGTAGTCTGGATTTTGTTATCCAAGTTATGACCCATACCAGCAAGCGCTTTACGGGCATCTTGGATTTTGTCAGCCAAGCCTTTGTTGGCCGCAGAGATCGTCGTCGTTGCTTTGACAACCACGCCTGAATAGTTGCGATGCTCAAGCACTAATTTGACGTGTTCACGAACTTTTTTAGCGCGAGCTTTCATCACCCGGACCCCGTTGGCTACTTGGTTGCCATATTCAATCGCCTCCAGCTCTTCTTTTTCAGCTTCCTCAACTGTTGCAGTAGTTGGAGTTGCAATTCTTGTAGGCGCGTTAACTTGCCACTGAAAATCAGTGCTGGGTGTGATGCCATCAGAAGACCCATCGAGAACTTTGTCAGTAATAGTGCCGTGAGAATCATAGTGTCTTACTTCTCCACGGGTTGAGGCTTTGGTGATTGAGTTGTAAAGTCCCATTTCTTCGCTACCTTTGAATTGTTTACAGAGTTAATTGGTTGATCGCGACTCGCATCTTGGTGGACTGCGAGCGCGATCGCTTCCTTCTACTTGGAGCAGAACATCACGCATCTTCCAGGGACCACCACGGGCACCTGTTTCTCGACTACAAACGGCTTTTCTACAGTGACGGGTGGCTTGGTGTATGCGTACCAAAAGAAGAGGCCAAAGGCCAAAAACATCAACAGGAACATAAATTGCCAAAAGCTTGCGTCCCCTCGAAATCTGCGATAGTCGCGCAAGGGCACAACAATGCGATCGCCGTCCTGGGTTGGGAGAATTGGATAGTCTTCCCGGCGCTTGGGGATGATTGAGAATTTTTTTACTGTTTGAATTGCAAAATTTGGATCATTCATCCTTGTTTCCTCGCTTGGTACAAGCGCTGCTCTAAATAAAAAGCAGCTCGAAACGCTGAATCTGCAAGCATTTCTAGTCCTGCATTGGTTAACTGTGCGTCAGTGTGGAGAATAACTGGATTGCTTAGCAGTCCTAGAAGTGCCAGTCTTGCGCTTTGCTCCAGTTCTGGTGAGCTTGCAAGTTCTTGATTCATCGGCCACTGCCTCTGTGTTGACCTGGATATTCGGGCATTGCTACCTCCTGTGATGGGGTATCTGCTATTTACATTTAGCACAAATGCCACAAATTTGTCCCATATTTGTGTAATCTATGGGCACTAAAGGCTATATTGTAGTCACACGTTGACTTTCAGCTACACAGATTTGGGGCAAATAGGAGGGAAGATGAGAGCAGCCGGACTCAGTAAAAGAAAGATGCCAAGACGTAAATCAACAGATAAACCTGGCAAGCAGACTGATGATCGCTTGTCTGTTGCTCCGTTGGGCGAGCCTTATATGGACCGATTGGAAATTGAAAAGTTTTTGAAGGATTCCTCTGTCCCCCAAGAAGCTGCGTCCCTGCTGCGAGCTAAGTTGATGGAGCGAGAAGACTATAGAGACAAGCTTTTAGCCGAGCTGGCCCGTAAGCGGGGTATTAGTTTCGAGCAAATGCGAGACGACATCCTCACGGGGAAAGCTCAGAAACTAACTAAGGAAGAATTCATCCAAATGGAAGAGATTAGGTCACAATCGAGCGAATCTTAACGATTTGTTCTGTTTTTGGTGTCTTTCAACGAATAAATTCTATGGATTGCTTCTGTAAAACCCGATACCCGGAAGAATTGACCTAGATCCATTAGTAAAATGAAAGTGCCAAACATCAGGTATTAGATTGTGAGTCTTTTATTTACTTCTAATACTCAAACCCCCAAGCGCTGTTTCTTCAGTTGCCAAACATCAGGCAGCGCTTGAGGGTTGTTTGGCCCTTCGTAGGCCAACTTCATTGTATCGGTGAAGTGAAGTAGAATCTTCAGCTAACTCACGTACAAAAAAATACCCCCATTGAGTAGATGCCTTTGGCCGGGTCAGAAACTCAACAGGGATATTTAGGACTTTTATGGAAAAAGCCTTTGATTTTGCATTCATTCTAACTCGTCTGCTTTCCGAAATCATCACCTTTCTTTACAAGGCGATGCCAACGAGGAGGGCAGATGGATGACTACAACGCCACTGCCTGCAAAATATCGCGCTGAGCTTTTAGCAAGCGGGATCACTTCTTCATTGGTTGATTCCCTCATTGAGGGCAAATATTTTTATGAACTCGCTGGGAACTTCGAGGTTTGCGAGTTCTTAAACCGTCAGTTTGCCCGATTCGGCTGGAAGGCGATCAAAGAACAATCGCGAGGCTGGGTTTTTCGCGGTCTGGACCCTGTGACCTGGGAACAGATGCAATGGGGTTGCTTTAAGCCCGACAGACCCAGGCAAGACCCAAGCAAACCGGAGAAATGGGTTAAGTATGACGCGCCCATTGGAATTCAAAAGCGTGTCTTCATCGTGCCTTCCGCTATCGACTGGCAACGTGAATACAGCGATTCTTCAGTTGAGAAAATCATCTGCGAGGGTTTCAAGAAAACTGCTTCAATGGTCGGTCAAGGTTATCGAGCCATTGGAATTGATGGAATCTGGACTGGCATTCGTAAGCAAGCCGATGGCTCACACGAACTGATTCCGGATCTAAAACTGGCAGCGCAACCAGGCACAAAGATCACTCTTTTCTTCGACTACGAAACTAAGCCCAAGACCAGAAAACAAGTGCAGCTCGCGCAACTGGCACTAGGGCGAGCGCTGATTGCTGCCGGGTGTGTTGTCAAGATTGCTAGATTGCCCGGACCAGAAAAAGGGGTAGACGATTTTCTGGTAGCTCACGGTAAACAGGCAGTTGATCAGGTCTTGGCCGAGGCGATCGACTTTCAAGAGTTCATAGACTCCCTGTGGGACTTCGCCATCCCTGAGATCTCCTATGAACCCAACTTAGAAGTTGATCAGCGCTATCTGAGCGTAAAAATTCCTGAAACTGGGCTGATCGTCGTGCGATCGCCTATGGGCACTGGCAAAACTGAAGTATTGAAAGGCGTTTGCGCTCAGGCTTCCAGTGTGTTGAGCGTGACGCACCGCACCACCTTGGGCAGGCAAGCAGCCGAGCGCCTGGGGCTTGCTCTCTACTCCGAGGCAAATATTAAGCGTGTCAACCGCTTAGAAATCACAGTGGATAGCCTTTACAAGCTCCCGACTTACGGCAACCGCTACAGCACTGTGATCCTCGACGAGGTTGAACAGATCCTCGCTCACATGCTCACCTCAGACACTTGCAAAGGGCAACGAGTCGCCATTCTGCAAAAGTTTGCCTATTTTGTCCAGAGCGCTGATCGCGTCATCTTGCAGCAGGCCGAGCTGAGCGATAGCTGTATCGATTACATTAGCCAGCTCAGAGGGGGAGAAGTCCCCTATGTGATTACAAATAAGTACAGTGGCTCTCCTCGCGTCGTTGGCTGGTATGAGCAGCACAGGCCCGACAAAATTATTGAAGACTTGCAGCAGGCGCTTGAAGCTGGGGAAAAAGTTCTGATCGCCTGCTACTCCCGCAAGAAAGTTAAGCGCCTGGAAGACCTGATCCGCACTAAGTTCCCTGAGAAGGTTGTCAGGGTTGTTCATGGGGATAACTCCACCACACCGGAGGTGATCGGATTCGTCGAGCGCATCAACGAAGAGGTGAAGCACCTCGATGCGTTGATCTTCACTCCCTCAATGAGTACAGGCGTTTCCATCGATACCCCAGTTTTTAATTCTTGCTGGGGCATTTTCGATACTGCTGAGTGCCACGCTTCAGAACTGCTTCAAATGATGGGGCGCTATCGGCCCCAAGCGCCTTGGTTCATTTGGTCAGCTCGGAGGGGAGCTGGGTTTATTGGCAGCTTCGATCCGGCGGAGTTACAGGCCAAGGAAATTGAGAACAACCGTAGAACGGGA
>Ga0164298_10000230_pt1 | contig 16534 bp, 20 predicted proteins | sample Whisoiple_216_MG_FD_109713 | JGI IMG/M metagenome (GOLD analysis project Ga0164298, IMG submission 109713) | Unamended control soil microbial communities from upstate New York, USA - Whitman soil sample_216_MG | ecosystem: Environmental > Terrestrial > Soil > Agricultural land ...
AAGGTCAGCTCGCCGGCTAACGGCGGCGGTCAAGTTTCCGCCGACGGCCACTCGGCGCTGATCGAATTCGAGATCGCCGGTGACAAAACGCAGGCCGAAGAAAAGGTCGACGCCAGCCTCGCCGCGACCGCGGCAACACAGGCGCACAACCCGGACGTCCGGGTTGAGCAGTTCGGCGGCGCCAGCGCCAACAAGGCGCTGGAAGAGGTCTTCGGCGAAGACCTGAGCAAGGCGGAGACGACCTCGCTGCCGATCACCCTGCTGATCCTGCTGGTCGCCTTCGGCGCTCTCGTCGCCGCCTTCGTGCCGCTGCTGATCGGTTTCAGCTCGGTGGTGGCGACGCTCGGCCTACTGGCCCTGCCGAGCCAGTTGGTGCCGATGGACCCCAACGTCTCCTCGGTGGTCGTCCTGGTCGGCCTCGCCGTCGGTGTCGACTACGCGCTCTTCTACATGCGCCGCGAGCGCGAGGAGCGGCGGGCGGGGCGTACGGCCTCGGCCTCGCTGCAAGCGGCGGCGGCGACCTCGGGACGGGCGGTGCTCGTCTCCGGCTTGACCGTGATCGCGGCGATGGCGGGGATGCTGCTCAGCGGCGACCCGACCTTCACCTCGTTCGCGGTCGGCACGATGACCGTCGTCGCGGTGGCGATGCTCGCCTCGCTGACGGTGCTGCCCGCGGTGCTCTCGAAGCTCGGCGACCGGGTCGAAAAGGGCCGGATCCCGTTTATCGCCCGTTTGCGCGGCCGCCGTCAGGGCCGCTCGATCTGGACCGGGATCATCGACCGCGTGATGCGTCACCCGGTTGCCGCGGTAGTCGCCTCGGCGGGCGTGCTGATCGCGCTGGCGCTGCCGGCGCTGGGCATGCACACGGTCGTCAGCGGCGCCGATGACCTGCCGCGGGACATCCCCGTGGTGAAGACATACGACCGCGTCACCGCTGCCTTCCCGGGCGAAGCTGCGGGAGCGAGGGTCGTGGTCGAGGCCGAGGACGTCAGCTCGGGCCCAGTCGCGGCGGCGATCGCCGACCTGCGCGGCGAGGCCAAGAGCGATCCGGCGGTTGCCGGTGCGGTGACGGTGACGCGCAGCGCCGACGACACCGTCGCGGCGATCGACATCCCCACCGTCGGCAGCGGCAGCGATGCCGCGGCGACGCGGGCGATGGAGCAGGTCCGTGAGCAGCTCGTGCCGGCGGCCTTCGCCGGAGTGCGGGGAGCAAGCGTCAACGTCACCGGCGATGCCGCCCAGTCGAAGGACTTCAACGATCAGCTGGCCCAGCGCCTGCCGCTCGTCTTCGCCTTCGTGCTCGGGCTGGCCTTCCTGTTGATGCTGATCACCTTCCGCTCGATCGTCGTCCCGATCAAGGCGATCGTGTTGAACCTGCTCTCGGTTGGAGCCGCCTACGGAGTCCTGGTGCTGGTCTTCCAGAAGGGGCTCGGCGAGTCGCTGCTGGGCTTCCACTCCAACGGAGGAGTCAGCTCCTGGTTGCCGCTCTTCCTGTTCGTGATCCTCTTCGGCCTCTCGATGGACTACCACGTGCTGATCCTCAGCCGGGTCCGCGAGGCGGTCGACAAGGGCATGAGCAGCGACGACGCGGTCCGCACCGGCATCCTCGCCACGGCGGGCACGGTGACCAGCGCGGCAATGGTGATGGTGGCGGTCTTCTCCGTCTTCGCCACCCTCAGCATCATCGACATGAAGGAGATGGGCGTAGGCCTGGCCGTGGCGGTCCTGATCGACGCCACGATCGTCAGAGCGATCCTGCTCCCCGCGGCGATGAAGCTGCTGGGAGACCGCAACTGGTACCTGCCCCGCTCCCTCGGCTGGCTCCCCCGCGTCGAGCACGCGGAGCCCGAGCCAGCAGTGGCACAGGGCTAGCGACGACGCTCCAAACCGCGGCCCCGGCCTTTGTGGCCGGGGCCGCGGTTTGGTGGTGGCATCAGTTGGTTGGCAGCGGGGGCGATCGAACCGCCCAGCGGCCCTTGAGCAGGTGCATATGAGGCGACGATTCCCCATCGGCACTCTGCTAATATTGTCAGACAAAATAAGCAGCCCGCCCACGCACCTCGGCTGGGCCCGCTCCGCCACTAAGCATCGGATTTCCCATGAACGCTCTCGATACGTCATCAAGCACTGCGGCTTGCGCTTCAGGCGGGAGCCGCCTGCCGGCGCACCGGCGGGAGCCAGCGTGCGACTCGTCTTTTTGGGTGACGACATGGAGGGGATCGCGTTGGAGGTGATGGGTGTCGAGCTCGAGGACAAGAGTCTGCTGGTGATTCACGCAATGCTGCTGCGCGACCGCTTTCGCGAGCAGTACGAGGAGGCAAGGAAATGGCAAAGGTAAAAAAGACAGACAACGCGAATCCCAGGACGAGTTCCGGGGATGAGATCACCCCCGAGATCGCCGACGCTCTCGCCGCCGAGGCCGAGCGCGGCTACGACCTCTCGAAGGCGAGACGCCAACGAGTCGGCCGTCCATCGCTTGCCGGTGTCGGACCCTCTCCACGATTGAGCTTTCGCACCACCCCCGATCTCTATCGCGCCGCTCAGAAGCGGGCCAAGGAGGAAGGCCGCTCTGTCAGCGACCTCGCCCGCGAGGCCGTCGCCCGGTACGTGGCCTCGTAGCCCCCGACCGTGCCACGATTAGGCGGATTTCTAGGCGATGCGCCATAGGAGGAAGAGATGATCGAGCGAATTGATGGGATGCCGGCCGGGACCGTCGGGCTGCGGGCCTCGGGCAAGCTCAGCAAGGACGACTACACCGAGGTGTTGGAGCCGGCGCTTCGCGAGGGGGTCGAGTCGGGAAAGCTGCGGCTGCTGTTCGTCCTTACTGACTTCGACGGCCTGGAGGCCGCCGCGATACCCGAGGACATGAAGACCGGGCTCAAGGCCTGGGTCCGTGACCACTCCGCCTGGAAGCGCTTCGCCCTCGTCACCGACGTCGAGTGGGTCGCCAAGGCGATGCGCATGTTCACCTGGTTGACGCCAGGTGAAGTGTTGATCCGCGACCTCGACGGGCTGGAGGAGGCAAAGGCCTGGGTCGCGGGCTGATGTGGGTCCAGCGGGCGATTCGACTGCCCGCGCAGCGGCGCGGCTTTCACCTGGTCACCACGGAGGTCCTCGATGCTCTTCCCGAGCTGAAGCAGATCTCGGTTGGAATCCTCCACTTGCTGATCCAACACACCTCAGCCTCCCTGGCCCTGAGCGAGAACGCCTCGCCGGAGGTGCGGCGCGACTTCGAGGCCTGGTTCGACCGCGCGGTCCCTGAAGGCGCCCCCTACTGGACGCACACCCTCGAGGGCGACGACGACATGCCCGCCCACATCAAGGCGGCGCTGCTGGGGCCGTCCCTGACGCTGCCGCTCAGCGGCGGCCGCCCCGCGCTCGGGACCTGGCAGGGGATCTACCTCTGCGAGCACCGCGACCGCGGCGGCCCGCGCTCGCTCGTCGCCACCGCCTGGGGCGAGCCGGTCTAGTCGGGCCGCGCTCCGGTCGCGCGGCCCGACGACACCGTGTTGGCACGCAGCGGACGGACAGCGGTCGATCAAAATCTCCGCCCTGAAAGCCGGGGAGCGCCACCCGCGCGGTCACGATTCTCGTGACCAGGTAAGGCTCAGCCCTGAGGTTGGACGATCTCCTGCACGGCCCAGCCGTTGCCGTCGGGGTCGGCGAAGAAGACGAAGCGGCCCCAGGGGAACTCCTGCACCTCGCTCGCCTCGACCCCGCGCTCCAGCAGCTCCGCCCTGGCCGCGGAGGCGTCCTCGACGACGAGCTGCAGGCCCTCGAGGCTGCCCGGCCGCATCTGGTGGGCACCGGTGGTCAGCGCGATCGAGCAGGCCGAGCCGGGCGGGGTCAGCTGCACGAAGCGCAGCTCCTCGCTCACCTGGTGGTCGTGTTCGGCGAGGAAGCCGACCCGGTCGACGTAGAAGGCCTTGGCCCGATCGACGTCGGAGACCGGCACCTGCACCAGCTCCAGCCGCCACTCGATCTTCGATGAAGTGTTTCCCGCGTCCGCCATTCGAACTCCCTTCGTCGTCCGAGCGTCCTATGATTCTCTCGCCCGGTAAGTTCCTTATCTAACAAGTATCTTAGCAACTAAGAGATATGCCCGCAAGTCCGAAGAGACAGCTGATCGAGGAGCTGGTCACCGCCTTTCGCGCCAGCGGCAATCAGGACAGCGCCTTCGAAAACCTTGCCGCCGATCGGCTCGGGGTCAACCACACCGATCTGCACTGCCTCAACGCGATCGAGAACGCCGGCGGCCTCACCGCCGGCGAGCTGGCGGCCGCGGCGGGGCTGACCAGCGGTGCGGTGACCGGCGTCATCGACCGGCTCGAGCGCGCCGGCTTCGCCCGCCGCGTTCCCGACCCCGACGACCGCCGCCGCGTCAAGGTCGAGGTGACCCCGGAGTTCTACGCTCGCGCCGAGCGCATCTGGGCCCCGCTGGCGGCGGAGTGGGAGGCGTCCTTGGCAAGCCGCTTCACCGCCGCCGAGCTGACCCGGATCACCGAGTTCCTGCGCCTCACCAACGAGGTCGGCAAGCGCCACCTCGATCGCTTGGCGAAAGGGAGCTCCGGGCCGGAGCCGGGCGCCAGCCCGCACGGCTAAAGGCGGCGGCGGCCTGGGTCGAGAAGACCCGGGCACAGCCCTCGTCCGAACGGAGACTCGATTGAAGTCAGCTCGCCGACACCTCAGCTACGCCAACGTGATCTCGACGATCTGCCTCTTCGTCCTGCTCGGCGGCGGCGCCTACGCGGCCGCCCGGCTGCCGGCCAAGAGCGTCGGCACCGCGCAGCTGAAGACGGGCGCGGTGACCGGGGCCAAGATCAAGGACGGGACGATCACCGGCGCGAAGGTGGACAGCCGGACGCTCGGCCCCGTGCCGACGGCGCTCAGCGCCGACCGCGCTACCGACGCCGGTCACGCGACCAGCGCGGACCGGGCGACCAGCGCCCTGAACGCCGACAAAGCCGCCTTCGCGAGCAAAGCGGACCTGGCGGCCAACGCCGAACTGCTCGGCGGCAACCCCGCCAGCAGCTTCGTAAGCAACAGCCAGGTCGGCTACATCGACCGCACCTTCTCCGGCTGCACCCTCTTGGTCTCCTGCGTCTCCGACGTCCTCACGATCGCCGGCGTCACCGTGCGCGCCACCTGCGAATACAACGCCGGCATCAGCGCGATGATCCTGCGGGTGATCGGCGCCACCCGCACTGGCTACGCCTACGCCACCAACGGCACCGAAGCTCGCCGCGGGCAGTTCGAAGGAGACGGCAACGTCATCCCGACCGCCTCGACCGGAACCGAGGTCGGCGCGACCGGGACGATCGTGGCCCGAACGCCCGCCAGGATCATCACCCTGAGCTTCGACGCCAGCTCGCGGGTACCGACGCCGGGCACGGGCTCCTGCGCGGTGTTCGCCACCGCGCTGGCGGTCTGACGACCGTCGCGCGGAACGTTCGGGCGCCTAGGAGCCAGATCATCGAGCCGCGGGCCGGAGACGCCCGCCCGGGCCTGTAGAAAGCCTGTAGACAGCAGGCCTGACCCGGGTCTGCGCCTTACTTCAAGGAGACGAGAATGTCGGTTACGACCAAGGATGAGTTGTCAAAGCAGGTTGCCGCGCGGACTGGCCTCGAGACGGGCCAGGCGAAGCTCGCCGTGGAGGCGACGATTGAGGAGATCACCGCTCAACTCGCGGCCGGCAACGAGGTCAAATTCACCGGCTTCGGCAAGTTCTCGACCGTCGCCCGGCCGGCTCGAGAAGGCCGCAATCCGCAGACCGGAGAGTCGATGCAGATCGCCGCGAAGACGGCGGCCAAGTTCAGCCCCGGTGCGGAACTGAAGAAGGCCGTCAACGGCTGAATGCTCTTCGGGAGGCGGCGGTCTCGCCGCCTCCCGAGCCACCGAGACCTTCCAGCCGCATGGCTTCGATGACGGGACGAGCGCGTAAAGGGGCTTGGGCGAAGGTGGAGGCCAAGCTTCCGGGCTACCTCGAGGCGCTGTTGGCTTCCGAGGTGTTCGGCCGAGGCCCCGACCGCAAGCCGCCGCCGCGAGACCACGGCGTCTACCTGTTCACGGAGGCCGGCAGGCATCTCTACGTCGGTCGCTGTGGCCTCACCGAGCGGGCCGCGAAGAGCGCGGAGGGGAAGGGGCACTCGAACTTCCGCACCCGCCTGGCCGGGCACACGCGGCCGTCCTCCGCCCACAATCAGGCGAGCTTCGCCTGGCGACTGGCAATCGAGGCCGTCGATGGCCGATTCGAGGGATTGCCGACCACCCGCGCGGCGCTGGAGCGCGATGGCCGCTTCCGGCAGGAATTTGCGCGCCAAAAGGAGCGGGCTACCCAGATGGACCTTCGGGTGGTGACGATCGCCGACAACTTCGAGAGCTACGTCTTCGAGCCCTATGCCGCACTAGTGCTCAACACTCCGTACAACTCCTGGGCGACGAGCTAGAGACCAATGGCTGACTGGGCCGGGGTCATCAGTGCCGTGATCGCGGTGATTGGGTTGGGCCTGGTCGTCGTGCAGCTGCGCGGCGCCACGGCCGCCTCGCGGGCCCAGGCGACGATCCAGTTCCAGGCGGCCTTCCTGCGCTCTCAGAAGGCACGGGGCCAGTTGCAGTCCAGCTTCCCCATCCACGTGTCGGTGTTGGAGCAGCTGGCGCCCGAGGTGGAGCCCGGCGAGTTCCGCACCTGGGAAAAGCTGGACGAGCTGACCACGGAGGAGAAACGCGATGCGGCGGTCGTGGTCGGCGCGATGAACGATGTGGCGCAATACGTGGTCGACGGCTTGGCGCTCCGCAGCGCCTTGCAGCAGTACCACACGGTGTTCGTAAGGGTAGGGGTGCTACTGCTTCCTTACCTCGAACAGAGAAATGCTCCGGTCGCGGGTCGCCCGCAAGCCCGTTATGGCTACCGGATCGTCGATCTCTACAACGCCGGAATCTCCTACCACCTGCATCACCTCAAGCACAGGGGGCGGGAGCTCGCCTTGGTCCGTCCGGCGGCTCACGGCGAGGGTGATGTTCGGCTCGTGTTGCTGCGTTCCGACGGGAGCGGGGTGGAGAGGCACGCCGGTATCGGCGCCGACGCGAGTTCGAAAGGGCCGGCGGCGCTGTACAGGAAGTGGAAGCTGCGGCAGGCCGTGCAACATGCCGAGCATCGCCTGCGGCGGTAGTCCTACTCCGCTTCGGTCGCCAGGGCGCGCAGCGTGTTGCGCGCTCCGAAGAGCGCGCTGCGGATCTCCTGCAGGACGTTCTGGGGGCCGGTGAGGATTCCCCGCATCCACTCTGGCGGGAAGCCGACGGCCTCGACGGTGCGGGGCTGCCCCCAGCCCAGGGCCTGCAATGCGATGAAGAACTGGTACGGGAGGTAAATGCTGCTGGTTACGACGAGAACCGAGTCGGTCGGGCCGATCTGGCTGGTGTAAACGTCGTAGTTGTCGCGGCTGTTCGCGCGCCGATCGGGGTCAGCCGATGGCGCGGCGAGCACGAGCGCGTCGCCGACATTCGCTTGCGCCGACGCCAGGTTGGGGTTCGGGTTATCCGTGCGCTCCACCGCGGCGCTGGATCCACTGAACAGCTCGGTTGCCTGTGTCATCACGTCGAACTCGGTGCTCGGTGAGCGGTCCACGACTGCCACGATCTCGGGACATTCGCGGACGATCCGCAGCTCCGGCTCGCCGATCTCCCGCAGGGCGGTGAGCACTGCCACGCGACCGACAGCGAGGCCTTCCTCGCGCAGTTCGTAGAGTCGCCGCAGGCGGTAGATGCTGGCCAGGGCGGTGCCACCGAGCACAAGTGCGTGGTCGTAGTGGACCTCGGCCGGGCGGTCGGCAGCCGTCATCCCCAGCTCAGTCGCATCCGTGAGCAGGCTCTGGTCGTGGTCCCGCGGCGACGCCGGGTCGATCTCCAGTCGCTCAGCGCCCCCACGGAAGTCCCAACGAGCGCTGAAGTCGTGCAGCGCCTCGACCTTCTCCTCCAGCGAGCCCTTTGGCCAGGACCCCCCCTCGGCCTCGACGATCCGCCGCAGGGCGGGCTGGTCGATCCACTCGGCGACGAAGCCTCGCACCGCCTCGGCACCCTTCCCCTCCGGCAGCTGCAGGCGATAGCGCACGCCCGAACCGTACCCCGCATGGCCGATGCCCCGCTGGTGCCAATGAGGGTACGAACGCCGCGCCGCTGCCTCAGTTGACTGGGCTCTTGCGCCGCATTGTGTACGGCGCTAAAGTTCCCCCTACATAAGCGCCACATCAAGAGGGGTGGAGGGACTGGCCCGTTGAAGCCCTGGCAGACCGACTCGGACAATGCTCCGAGAAGTGCCAACTCTTTGGACCTGCGAGTCCATCCTTCCTGATGCGGGAGTTCTAGTTGAGCCTCCGCACCTGAAGGTCAAAAGGTGCCGGAGGTGTTTTTTGTTTGGAAGACAATCAGCGGGACGTGCGTCACTGGACCAGCGCCGCGGCGAGCGCGAGCTGTTCTTTTGGACCGCACATCAGGTCATCAAACTGGTGGTTACGGTCGCGCTGACGGTTTATCTCTTGGTCAGCCTCGTCACTGGCCACGACCCCGTTCCACCAGGACTCGCGTTTTGGAGATAGAGATCGGCTGCCACATGACTCCGGCCGAGCTTCGCAGTCGCTGCGCGAGGAGAGCACCGCGCTCGGCTGGACCGGCGACGCCTAATACGCTCCAGAGGATGCGGCATCCGTCACTCCTCGTCTCGGCAACCGCGATCGTGCTCCTGCTCGTCGTCGCCACGGCGCCGGCCGCGAGCCCGGAAGCGGGAACGACCGTCAAGGTCGAACTCGGATTGAAGGCGAGCAACGGCCTGCGGGCGCAGCTCGAGACCGCGGACGACGGGACGGTGACGCTTGGGCTCCGAAGCAAGGATCGCCAGGTCAGCTACGAGGTGAAGGGTGAAGTCACCGAGGAGGGGCTGAAAGTTCGGTTCGGTCGCCTGGGCCTCATCGACGTTGCCTTCACGCCCACCAGGACGCTGAGCTCGACCGAGCCGTCGGAAGGGTGCACGGGGGCGCCGCGGACCCTGCGCGAGGGCACCTTTACCGGGACGATCGACTTCACCGGCGAGCGGAACTACGTGCGGATAGAGGCGTCTCAGGCAGAGGGATCGATGAGCGTGATCTCGCAGTGGCAATGCCCGGAAGAACCGGCTCCATTCACCAGCACCGCGCGGCCTCTGGCGCTGAGCTCCCGGAGCGAGGAAAAAGCGGCGTCCCTGCTCGCCTTCGGTCGTCGCTGTAATTGCTACTTCGCCGCCGGCGCTCACTTCGGCAAGAGGAAAGCGCGGAGCGTCTTCCTCGGCTTGCGGGCCGAACGCCGCGAAGGGATGGAGATCGTTCGAGCGATAGCCGCCCACGCGGGCGCTTCGGCCTTCGTCTTCGACCACGCGGCCGGTACCGCGACCGTGCGGCCGCCGCGCCCGTTCCGCGGCCAGGCGACGTTCAAGCGCCGCTCCGGCGATCGCCCCTTGTGGCGCAGCACGATCCGGATGCCGTTCCTCGGTGCCGCACCGATCAACCCCCAGGGGCTCGACTTCTCTGTAAGCCTCGACCCCGAGTACTACTTCGACTAGGCAACGCATCGCCCGGCGGGTGCCTCAACAGTCGCCGGCGAGCCCCCGCACCTGGCGGATCTTCTTTCGCAGCGACGCCACCGACATCTTGTGTCGTTCGGCGGTGTGGGCGAGGTTGTGCGTCTGCACCCCGAAGGCCAGCTCTCGCCACCGTTCCACGGTGGCGGTCGAGATCGTCGGGGCGGGGACGTTGGCGAGCGCGTCCGGCCCCAGCAGCTCGGCGATCCGCAGTCGCATCTTCACTGTGTCTGGGTGCAGTTCGGTGGCCTTGGCGATCGCCGCGATCCCGCCGAACCGTTCCTCGGCCACGGTCACCCGCTTCAGCTCGCGCAGCACCGGCAGCGGATACACGGGCGGGGCGAGCGGCTCCGGGCCCACCTCCGATCGCCGGCGAACTTCCCGCAGCACCGCCCCGAGGATCTCCGATTCTGTGACGCGCACGCTCACCGTCTGCCGGCCCGTACCCACTTCGACCACTCCCGGTTCGATTTCATCCCACACCGCGAGGCCGCCACCGCGCACGAGGAACACTTCCCCCAGGCCGTCGGCCTTGATTGGGTTTTGGGCGCAGCTGGTTTCGTTCTGTATCTGGACCGGCGACGTGCACCCGCCCTCCCCTTCGGGGAACCCGCCCTCCCCTTCGGGGAACTCGCACTCCCCGTAGGAGAACGACTGGTACCTCGAGTCGGTCAAGCGCATCCCGGCGAAGTAAGGACCGAGCCAATAGGTCTCAGATGCGCTCAGCTCCCCGTTCTCCTGGCCACTCGCCGGAGCGGCGAGGAGCAGCGCGCAGAACGCGACGAGGAAAGCGATCCGGCTCTTGGGCATGAGCTGATGCTATTCGCAGTACGGTCAGCTCGATGCGGATCGCCACCTGGAACGTGAACTCGGCGAAGCAGCGGCTGTCGCGATTGCTCCCCTGGCTGGACGAGCGGAATCCGGACGTGGCCTGCCTGCAGGAGACGAAGCTCGCCGACGACGCCCTGCTCGCCCTGCTCGGCGACGAGCTGACGAACCGCGGCTACGAGGTCGCCGTGCACGGAGAGGCGAGCTGGAACGGCGTCGCGATCCTCTCCCGCGTCGGCTTGGAGGACGTCGTTCCGGGCCTCGCCGGCGCCCCCGGCTTCCCGCATCCGGAGGCGCGGGCGCTGTCGGCCACCTGCGGCGGCATCCGCGTCCACTCGGTGTACGTGCCGAACGGGCGCGAGCCGGGCTCGGAGCACTACGAGTACAAGCTCGCCTGGCTGGCGGCGCTGCGCGACGCGGTGGCAGCCGGGCCCGAGGCGACGGTCGTCTGCGGCGACGTCAACATCGCCCCGGCCGACGAGGACGTCTTCGACCCCGAGGCCTACGTCGGGCAGACGCACGTGACGGCGCCCGAGCGCGCCGCCCTGGCGGAGCTCCAGGCGCTGGGACTGCGCGACGTCATCCGCGACCGCTGGCCAGGCGAGCGCGTCTTCACCTACTGGGACTACCGGGCCGGGATGTTCCACCGGGACCTGGGGATGCGGATCGACCTGATCCTCGCCGCCGCCCCGATCGCCGCCCGCGTTCGCGCGGCCTGGGTCGACAGGCAGGCACGCAAGGGCAAGGGCCCAAGCGATCATGCCCCGGTGATCGTCGACCTCGACGAGGCCCCCGACGGGGACATCGGCCCCGTCGTGCCGCCGCCCTCGGCTCCGGTCACGAAGCGCGGCGCGGCCAAGCTGCCGCAGTCGCCTTAGGCTGTACCGTCGCCTCATGGCCGAGTGGGACGACGTGCGGCGGATCGCCCTGGCCCTGCCCGAGACCAGCGAGCGCCCGGCGTACGGAAACACCGCCTGGCGGGTCCGGGACAAGATCTTCGTCTGGGAACGCCCCCTCCGCTCCAAGGAAGCAAAGGACCTCGGCGAGCGCGCGCCCTCGGGCCCGATCCTGGCGGTCCGGGTCGAGGACCTGGGCGTAAAGGAGGCGCTGCTTCACGGTGACCCCGAGACCTTCTTCACCACCCCGCACTTCGACGGCTACGCCGCCATCCTCATCCACCTCGACCGGATCTCAGCCGAGGAGCTGAACGAGCTGATCGTCGAAGCCTGGCTCTGCAGGGCCCCGAAACGACTCGCCAGGGAGTACCTCGAGAACGAGGGGTGAAAGCCGCGCTTGACGACTCCTTGACCCGCCCAACAAAGAACTTTCGGACAATCTAGGGTTTTCTTCCCATGCCCTCGGAACTGGCTCTCCCCTTGGCCTCAGACGCCGTGGCCGTGGCAGGAGTTCACGCGGCGATCGTTGCCATCTTCATGGCGATGCTGGTGGCGTACTGGGGATTCATATGGGGCTGGATACAACCGCTGCGACAGAGAGCAATCGACAGAGCAAACTCACTTGAGCAAATCCGAATCACCAACAGGTACATGTACGAGGGCTTGGAGGAAGACTACGACGGTCGCAACCAGGATGCCCGCTCGCAACACATTGCCAATGTCGATGCAATCACCTTGGGGAGGCCCGCATGGGGTATCGACACGGAGGAGGACGAACCGAACCGGCGGGAGGATCCGCGCGTCCCCCCACCGGACAACCCATCAGCGCGCGTCCACTACCTGGTTGCCACCCTTTCCCTAATGCGCCGGAGCTATCCGCTGCATGGGGCAGGTTTTGGTTCCCTGAGCGAGATACGCCCCTGGCTGTCCGACGCCTTGAATCTTCTTCAGCGGACTAAGAAATCCCTGCACTTCACCGAGCGGTACGTAGAGACGATCGTTGGGCGGGCCGCAAAGGAATGGCAGGACGAAGCGCAAAAGCTTCGCGAGGAATTGCGCGGGGAAGAAAGGGAGGCCACGCCCGACGCGGCTGCGTTTGAGTTTTTGTTTGAGGTCAAGGATCCACGCAGACAGTTCGATGAGTTGTCCGGCGAATTCTCTGACCTCCTGGTTGAGGTCGAATCCATTGGCAGTGATCTTGATCGATACGACGACAGTACTCGCCGACTTCCGTCGTGGGGCTTGATCGCGGTCGTATTCACAGCAACCTCGCTCGCGTTCGTCGGCGGGGTCGTGGCTCCGTTGGTCGATACCGGTATTCCACGGTGGATCTACGTGGGAGTTCCGTGTGCGATCTATGTAATCGGAATCGCCTCCGTGGGAGCTTATGCTTGGCAAGAATTGCGTCGCCCTCGCGGTTGAACCCGGCACCAATCGATACGCACCATTCCGAAAATCAGGAACCGGCCTTGGCAGAGCTCGGCGCTCGAGCCGAATCCAGTTGATGCTGCAACCTCCATCAACTTGGTTCGAGTAGGCACGGCAGTGGAAGCTTTGCTCGTCATCCGCTGAGTAAGCGGGGCGGCTGCTTTCTCGATTTATGGCCCCGAAAAGCATACGCAGCCATCAAGGGGTGCCGGGTAGGATGAACGCCATGGCGCCCGAGACCATCCGCGATGCTTCCACGGCCAGCGAGGCCTTCAAGTCCGCACTCGAGGTGGTCGGCGGTGTGGCGCCGGAGGTGGCCGCCGCGATCCGCGCCGAACTCGAGGACCAGCGGCACGCGTTGAAGCTGATCGCGAGCGAGAACTACAGCTCGCTGGCCGTCCAGCTGGCGATGGGCCAGTGGATGACCGATAAGTACGCCGAGGGCGCTACGGGCAAGCGCTGGTACGCGGGCTGCGAGAACGTCGACACGGTCGAGGGCGCCGCCGCGTCGCTGGCTCAGGAGCTTTTCGGGGCCGACCACGCGTACGTGCAGCCGCACAGCGGCGCCGACGCCAACCTCGTCGCCTTCTCGGCGATCCTCGCCGAGCGCGTCGAGAAGCCGTTCCTCGAGGAGCAGGGGGCGCGGGACACGCGACTCCTGTCGGCGGAGCAGTGGGAGGAGCTGCGCCAACGTCTCGTCAACCAGCGCATGCTCGCGATGGAGCTGACTTCCGGCGGCCACCTGACGCATGGCATGCGGGCGAACCTGTCCGCCAAACTCTTCGAGATCGTCCCCTACGGGGTGGATCCGGAGTCGGGCCTGATCGACTACGACCGAGTGCGCGAGCTGGCGCTGGAGACCCGCCCGCTGCTGATTCTCGCGGGCCACAGTTCCTACCCGCGCAAGATCGACTTCCGCCGCTTCCGCGAGATCGCGGACGAGGTCGGCGCTGTGTTCATGGTCGACATGGCTCACTTCGCGGGCCTTGTCGCCGGCGGCGTCTTCGAGGGCGAGTTCGACCCCGTTCCGTACGCGCACATCGTGACCTCGACGACGCACAAGACGCTGCGTGGCCCGCGCGGCGGTCTCGTGCTGTGCACGAGCGAGTTCGCGGACGCCGTCGACCGCGGCTGCCCGATGATCCTCGGAGGCCCGCTACCCCACGTCATCGCGGCGAAGGCCGTCGCGTTCCACGAAGCGCTTGCACCGGAGTTCCGCGACTACGCGGCGGCGATCGTCGAAAACGCGCGCGCGCTGGCCGAGGCGCTCGTGGCCGGCGGTGAGGTGCTGCAGACCGGCGGCACCGAAAACCACCTGCTGCTCGTGGATGTGCGCCAGCACGGCCTCAACGGTCGACAGGCGGAGGCGGCCCTGCGCGAGTGCAACATCGTGCTCAATCGCAACGTGCTGCCGTACGACCCGAACGGCCCGTGGTTCACCAGCGGCATCCGGCTCGGGACCCCGGCTCTGACCACCCGCGGCTTTGGCGAAGGGGAGATGGGCCGAATCGCCGAGCTGATCTCCACCGTCCTCGGGGCGGCAGGGCCGATCGAGGACGTCCGCGGGAAGCCGGAGCTCCCGCAGGCGTTGGTCGACGAAGTGCGTGCCACCGTCGAGGAACTGACGGAGGCATATCCGCTGTACCCCGGCCTCGTCGTCTGACTGCGGTGCGGATCGGCTTCTAGCAATGTCAATTATGTGGTCGCGCTAGTGCGCGCACCATCAGCATGGAGATTGAGCATCTTGATGCCTTGCTCGAGAAGCTTTCAGGTGAGGAATTCGAACGTCTCTGGAAAACGTGTAGCCGAGCCCGAGGAATTGGTTCTGTGTTTGGTAGCGACAGCACGACGCTTGAAGACCCGAGGCAGCTACCGCGCGAGTTGTCTGAGCGTACCGTCACAATGCTCGCCATCAGAGCCTCGGCGCGACTACGCCAATATCTTTACCGTCGCTACCTTCAAGGATATAGAGGCCGGAAATTCCAACTCCTTGACCTAGCGATCGAAGTCGAGCTGCGGGACAAAGTATCTAGCCTTCACGCCTGGAAACGGGTGATCCCTATGTTGCGCCGCCGACCTAGCCACGTTTTGATTCGCTCTGGAGTTCCCATGCAGGATATTCCGCTACAGGTCGCTCAAGAGATTTGCTCGTACCCCGCCAGTTTCGACCCTGAACTAGTCCTCTGGGCCGAGAAACGGTGCAGCTCGGCAACCGAGTTCGAGCGGGTGGCAGAGGCTGCCGACAGGGAAAACTGGTTCCCGGCGAGCTAGTCCAAGATTTCAGGAGCTCTACGACTCTTCGGCCGGATCGAGAGCCCATTTCTGGGGTGCGCAAATCAAGGGGTGGTTTCTTGCTTTGTTGGCTGAGCTAGGACCCTCGTACCGGCGGGCGGAAGCCGGGGGCGATCCCGATGCAGGGCTCCAATTCGAATGCGCGAATCGAGGTTCAAATGCCGTCCGGTTAGGCCCACTCCGCAGACAACAGCATCCGGACAGCTTGCCATGCTAGCTGGATGGTCCGCGTGACGGAGAAGGCGGTTTCGCTGGAGCTAATCGCGGCTCCGGCGATCGAGAAGCGCATTTTCGTCGTTCGTGGTCGGCAAGTGATGCTCGATGAAGATCTCGCGGACCTGTACGGCGTGGAGACGAAACGCCTGGTCGAGCAGGTCAAACGGAACGTCGAGCGCTTCCCGGCGGACTTCATGTTCCAGCTGGATGAGACCGAGGCGGCGGCTTTGAGGTCGCAGATTGCGACCTCAAAGACCGGCCGGGGCGGGCGTCGCTACGCCCCCTACGTCTTCACCGAGCAAGGCGTAGCCATGCTTTCGGGGGTGCTGCGCAGCAAGCGCGCGATTGCCGTCAATATCGAGATCATGCGAGCGTTCGTCGAGTTGCGCCGCGCGGCCGCCTCCTACTCTGCGCTTGAAGATCGGCTCAAAGAGCTTGAGCGAGAGACCACTGAGAGGTTCGGCCGACACGACGAGCAGCTGGATCAGATCTTCAAGACGCTGAGACGGCTGATCTCCCCTCCCGCTCGACCGAAGCGCCCGGTCGGTTTCAGGCCGCCTGACGACGACCAATAGAAGAGGTGCCGCCATGCAGCTCCTTGATCCGATTGCGGAGCCCTTGGTTCAAATGCCGTCCGGTTAGGCCCATCGACTTCTCCCTGCAGGGGACGGGTTTCCGATTGACGCCGGAACCTTTTGTCGTCAGGCTCAATCGCAGAAGTCAACCGTAGGTCAACTCGCGGCCGCAGCGGGTCGCCGTAGGAGAGTCATATGGCCGAGGCGAGGAAGCCGAGACGCACACGCGTGGAGCGTGGCATCTACCGCCAGCCCAACGGTAAGTACGCGGTCTGCGCACGGCGCGGAGGGCGCCTGCACTTTCGCACTGCGGGCGTCGACCTCACGGGCGCACGGCGCGCCCGTGAGGAGTTGATCGCGGCGCTCGAGGCGGGGCGGGTGCCAGCCTCACCGCGGCTTCGGTTCGACACCGTCGCCGGCTGGTGGCGCGAGCGCTTCGAGGCCAAGGTGGCGGCAGGCGAGCGCCACCCCCGCACACTCGAGGCGCATCTCTACCAGCTTGAGCAAAACCGCTGCCGCCGCTTGCCTCGCGGCGGATCGGCTCGCTCGGCCCAGACGACGTGGGAGTACTGCTGACGAACCTACGGGCAAACGGCCGCTCGGCAAAGACAACTGCCAGCGCCCTCGCCACCCTCCACAGCATCGTCCGCTTCGCCCGCCGTCACGGCTGGATCACTACAGACCCGGTCGAGCTG
>Ga0164298_10000232_pt1 | contig 16484 bp, 15 predicted proteins | sample Whisoiple_216_MG_FD_109713 | JGI IMG/M metagenome (GOLD analysis project Ga0164298, IMG submission 109713) | Unamended control soil microbial communities from upstate New York, USA - Whitman soil sample_216_MG | ecosystem: Environmental > Terrestrial > Soil > Agricultural land ...
CTCGGAGATGGCCTTCAAGGTCGCCGGCTCGATGGCTTTCAAGCAGGCGATGGAGGAGGCCGACCCGGTCCTGCTGGAGCCGATCGTGAAGCTGACCGTGAGCTGTCCCGACGACATAGTCGGCGACGTGATCGGCGATCTCAACTCGCGACGCGGTCATCCCCTGGGCATGGAGCCGAAGGGCGCGGTCACCGAGGTGCGGGCCGAGGTGCCGATGGCGGAGGTGCTCGACTACGTCCCCGACCTGCGCTCGATCAGCGGCGGCCGGGCCGACTTCGAGGTCGATTTCGATCGCTACGAGGAGGTGCCCGGTCACCTGGCCGAAAAAGTCGTCTCAGCGGCCGGCTGACTCCCGTCTCCAGGGGCGCTGTGAACTAGCTTTGCGGAGTGAGCATCTACCAGCGCGATCCAGCCGCCCCCGGGGCGAACATAAGGCGGCGGCAGGTGGAAGCACCGGGCGGCCGGTTGGAGCACGCCGTCATCCGCTTCAACGAGAGCCCGGCGGGTCGCACGGTTGCCGGGCTGACGCGCAGCCTCGGGCGTCCCAAGGTCTCGGTCGGCGCCGCGGCCGGGTCGTCCAACGAGGTGCGCATCACCGTGGCCTGGGAGCTCTGCTGGTACCAGTGGGCGGTCGACCCGGCGGGAGACGTTGCCGAGATCGCCAAGGGCGAGGACGTCGAGCAGCTCGATCGCTCGGCCCGCCACTGGAACGCCGGCGTGGGCAAGGGCGGGCAACTCCTCTTCGGTGCCGCCGGCCGCCAATCGGCGCGCCGGGCCTTCTGGCTGAGGCGGCGGTGAAGCTCGTAGTCAACGTCGACGGCGGTGCCCGCGGCAATCCTGGCCCGGCGGCGATCGCCGCGGTCGTTCAGGGTCCCGATGGCGCCGTGCTCGACGAGCGGGGGGAGAGGATCGGGCGGGCGACCAACAACGTGGCCGAGTACAAAGCGCTCCTGCTGGGGATCGAGCGAGCCGCCGCGCTCGGTGCCGACGAGCTGGAGCTGGTCGGCGATTCCGAGCTCGTGGTCAAGCAGGTCAAGGGCGAGTACAAGCGCAAGGACGCGACGATGCGCGAACTGCACGCCCAGGTGAAGCAGGCGCTGCGGGGGTTCGACAACTGGTCGATCCGCCACGTGCGCCGCGAGCACAACGCCGAGGCCGACCGCCTCGTCAACGAGGCGCTCGATGGCTGAGCCGATCGATCCCGGCGCCGAGATCGGCCACGTCCACCTCAAGGTCGCCGACATCGATCGCGCCCTCGCCTTCTACCGCGAGGTGCTTGGCTTCGAGCTGCAGGCGCGCATGGGCGACGAAGCGGCCTTCGTCTCTGCCGGCGGCTACCACCACCACATCGGCCTCAACACCTGGCAGTCGAAGGGCGGCGCGCCGCCCGCGCCGGGAACGACGGGCCTCTTCCACTTCGCGATCCGCTATCCGACCCGCCGCGCCCTCGCGGTCGCGCTGCAGCGCCTGATCGACCACGACGTCGGGCTCAGCGGCGCCTCCGATCACGGCGTCAGCGAGGCGCTCTACCTGGACGACCCCGACCGCAACGGGATCGAGCTCTACTGGGACCGGCCGAAAGAGCAGTGGCCGGCGCCAGCGCCCGGGGACAAGGTGGCGATGTACACGCGAGCGCTCGACCTGCAGGGCCTGCTCGCCGAGCTCGAGGCCTAGGGCCGAGGAGCGGGTCCGAGCTCTTCGCCCTCCGGCGAAGATCGGGACACCCGGGTGGACGGCCGCCGGCCAACTGGCGTCCAGGCCGAGGCGAGGGAGGGAGAGATCGCCAAGGCCAGAAGCGCCACGAGCATCGGGATGAGGGTCGTTCGCTTTTGCATCTGCGCATCCAATGATTGTCGGCCGGCGACCGTCCACCGGGCAGCAGCAGACTACCAAATACTAAGTACGACCCCCGAGACCCTGTCCAGTGGCTACCCCCTGACCGCAGCTATACTCGCCGCCTCATGCGGCTGTAGCTCAGCTGGCTAGAGCGTCTGCTTGCCATGCAGAAGGTCGTGGGTTCGAATCCCATCAGCCGCTTTTTCGCGAATCCCCTGCACATGGGCGGGTTGGTTCCGGCGCGGATCGCCGAAACCAAATGGAACCATCCCCGCATATCGCCTCCAATTTGGGCACTAGTGCCCAAAATGACGCGGATGCGCGGGGACTAGCGTCGATTCCGGCCGATTCCGCCTCGCTTTCGGCCGGCGGCGGAGCTAAATTCGTCGAAATAAGCTTTACGGCCGCGAGCACCGCAACGCCTCGATTCAGCCGGAACTGGCGGTCGCGACGATCAAAGAGCGGAGAGTGGGGCGGAGACGGGCGAATGGGGCGGGGTGCCTGAATCTGATCCGACAGCGCGACTAGAGTCGCCAGCGAAATCGCCTTCGACAGCGCGATGAATCCATGAGCCAGAAAGAGCCAAAAATCAACTACGACACCGACCTTGGTGCCATGTACCAGGGTTCGGTTGAGGACTTTCTTGAGTCTGGGTTGGGTCGAGGGCTTCGAGGCGAGGTGCAGCTGATCTTCACGTCCCCGCCATTCCCGTTGAACCGGAAGAAGAGGTACGGCAACAAGCTAGGGTCGGAGTATCTCGATTGGCTGGGTGGTCTTGCCAAGCAGCTCGGGGATCTGCTTACCGATGACGGATCGTTCGTTGTCGAGCTAGGCAATGCCTGGGAGCCGGGGGAGCCGGTCATGTCCACGCTGGCCTTGGAAGCGCTACAGATGCTTCTGCATGCTGGCGATTTCAAGTTGTGCCAGCAGTTCGTCGTCCACAACCCTGCACGCTTGCCGTCCCCAGCTCAGTGGGTGAATGTAGAGCGCATCCGAATCAAGGACTCCTACACGAACGTCTGGTGGATGAGTCGCGTTCCGCGTCCAAAGGCCGACAACCGCAAAGTCCTCATCCCATACAGCCCTTCGATGAAAAAGCTCCTGAAACGGAAGAGCTACAACGCTGGGAGGCGTCCATCTGAGCACCACATCGGTAAGACCTCGTTCCTGACCGACAATGGCGGCGCCATCCCGGCAAACGTCTTCGAATTCAGCAATACCGTTTCGACCGACAGCTATCGCGCGTACTGCAAAGCCAACGGCCTCAAACCCCACCCCGCACGGATGGCCCCCGACCTGCCGGAATTTTTCATCAAGTTTCTGACGGACGAGGACGACCTGGTCCTCGATCCGTTTGGCGGGAGCAATACGACCGGGGCCATGGCCGAGCATCTGGGGCGTCGGTGGATCGCGCTGGAGCCAAAAATGGAGTACATCGAAGGCTCGAGGGGTCGCTTCGACGCCAGCGCAATAGCCGAAGCGACTCCGGAGCCAGTCTAGTCGGCAGCCTGCTCGCTGAACGCGTCCTGGTCGAGCACAAGCAGGACGGCTTCGGCAAGGCGCTCGAACTCGCCCTTGACGTACTCTTCACTTGGCGTGTCCTCTGCGTCTTTTACCGCCTCGTGCTGCTCGAACAGCGCACAGGCCACCGGGAGCAGATAGCGGTTCTCGCGGGTCTGAATCTGCTCCTGGTTGAGCTTCTTGTTGCGGTTGAGGGCCGCCTCAAGGAGCCGCTGGTCGCGGTTCAGTAGAATCAGAGTCTCTCCAGAGCTCACCTGAACCTCACCGACGGTTCGTGCATCCCAGCCAAGACCGTCCCAGGACTCGCGACGCATCCACTTGACTTCCGGGCCGGTGTCGGGCTCTTCGACCTCGACCTGAGCTTTTTTCGTCTTCTGCGGCTCGACGACCCGGATGGTGGTCGAAGCGCTGATCACCCCGCATGCAGTCACCAACACCGCCTCGACCTTGAAATCACCCAGCGGGGTATCCGGCGCCGACTGCAAGCGCCACTGCGATTTCCCGCCGAGCAGGCGCGACTTGGCGATATCGCGCACCTTGCCGCCCAGTTCAGCGTCAAAGGTGAGCGTGAGGTCGTCCTCGTGGTCGGGCAGGTAGCCGTTCTTCGCATCGATCTCGACCCATACGGTCGTAAGGCCGCCGCGTTTCAGCGTGATCGGGTCGCGCAGGAAGCGCATATTTGCGGGGACGTGTCCGAGGTGGTCGTCGGCAATGTCGCGGCGATTACCTCCTCCGCCGCCGGAGTTGGTCTCGGGAACGGGCCGGATGCGTTTGACCTTGCGCTTTTTTCCTTTCAACAGGGTCTCGATCCGCTTGCGAAGCCGCTCGCGGATCTTCTCGTCGACTCGCTCGGTGCTCTGGGCGAGCAGACGGTCCCTCTCCTCGCGCTCGAGTCGGCGGAGCTCACCGTCCTCTCGCAGAACGGTTACGACCTCCGCGTAGATCCGGTCGCGAAGCTCGGAGTCGACCGCTCGCTCGCGGGTGCTGGAGAAGAGCTCGCGCTTGCCGATCGGGGCGAGGTCGTCGACATCGATCTGGACCACCAGGTTCTTGACCAGGAACGGAAGCTCGGTGCGGTTTCGCAACCAGGTTCGACTCTCGGCGTCCTGGCGCTGGCCCGAGAGGGTCATCGTCACCGCTTGCTCCTTGCCGATGTATGAGGCGGTCGGGTCGGTCTTGCTCGTGCTTCCTGGGGGACGCTGCAGGACCCAGTAGTTGATCGCGAATTTGCCTACGTCGCGGCTCGTTGCGGCGGCGAGGTCGAACGTCTCCGAGCTGCGATAGGAGACGAAGAGATCTCCCCTGGCGGGACCGCGCGAGCTGTCGAGCCGAGCGGCGTTGCCAATCACGACGCGCGTGGAGGCTTTGCCGGCGGCCTTTTCGTCGATCGTCCGATTGCCTCCGACCAGGACCGGCAAGACCGGATCGAAGAGCGAGCTGTGAAGCAGTGCCCACAGGCCGTTCTGGGGCTGCGTGTAGGCGGCCTTGTAGCCCCGTAGCCCGTATGAGATGTGCCTGACCCGCACGCCGTGCCAGCCGGGATCATCGAGGAGGTTGGGGTCGAAGACGGGGATCTCGCCGTCGGCGTCGACCAAATAGCGGTAAACGGGAAGCTTGTCCACTGCCGGGTTGGCGGGGTCCTCCCAGACGACGGTCCAGCCGACCAGGTCCTTGCGACCGCCGTTGAGCGCCGGCTCTCGTCGGGTGACGATCGCCGTGTAGCGGGCAAATCGATACGTCGCAGCGGCTCCTTGGCCGTAAGCGCCCTGAAGGTAGGGCTTATTGACCTTGTTGTTTTCGTTGAGGGAGAGCAGGGTGAGGGGGGCGTCAGCGGGATGCTGGCCGATGCCGTGGTCGGTGATATCGACCGTGGGCCGGTCGGCCTCGCCGCTGTCCTCGAGGATGACGCGGATGTTTCCCGCAAGTGCCCGCCGTGCTTTGTCAGAAAGTTCGGCAAGTCCTCCGCGAGGAACATCGAACCACTCGCGGGCGGCCCGTCGAGGGCTCGACGGAGAGGACTCCGGATGGCGCTCGGCCTCAAGCTCGAGCATTCCGTCGATCCCGTTGGTCACTCGCTCGATCAGGGCAGTGGCGGGGCTCGAAGCGATTTGAACCGTCGCCGCGTTGCCGGGACGGTCCCCAAGGTCGCGCCAGTAATTCTTGCCGTTGCGGCCTTCGTTGGCCTTGAGCAGCTTCTCCACGTCAGCGGTCGTCTTTGCTCCGAGAGCCGCGTTTACGAGCTTTGAAGCGCTAAGCATTTTCGTTGAACGTGCCATCTGTCGAACCTCCTGGTTGTCGTGGAGGTCCGCCCGGCTTGGGCAGGTGGTGCTAGGAATCCGCCTACTTCATGCAGCGCTTGTCGCCGCGGTGGAGGGGACCTCCGATTCAATTTCGTGAGGAAGTTATGTCGCTTTGGTGCGGATCGGTAACTCCCTTGCGACTTTTTCGCCGAAATTGCTACTCGGGCTCGGCCTGGTCCTCGCCGCGCGGTCGTACTTCGACGCCGCTGTCGATCTTCTCGAGCTGTGCGAGGGCTAGATCGAGTTGGGTCGACCAGGCGCCGCGCTCGGTTTCGTAGAAGAGAAGACGGTCATCTATGGCGTCAATCTCTCCTACTCCGATCGCAAACAGCACGATCTCAAGTGCAGCTCGCAGGCGCGGCGTCGAGTCATCGCCAGCATAGACATCGCGATAGAACCGATGTGAGGTGTTTAGGTAGAGCACTTTCTGTGGTCCTACCTGCTCGACTCGGAAGAAGGGCGCCCCCTTGAGACTCTCTTCGGTGACTTTGTAGGGCCGTTCTTTGACTTCTGCCTCGACCTGGCGTTTCACCTGCTCCTTTGGCACGCCGGAGCCCTCTGCACGACGCTCGATCTCGCGTTCGAGCGCGGCTTCGCTCTTACGCTGGCGCTCGGGCGTGTCAGGCGTCTTCTGCGTCTTGAACTTCTCCGCGGCGGTCATTGCCTGCTCGGAGTCACGCGCTTCTTGGTTTTTCCGTCGCTCTACCCGGGCTTCGGCCTTTTCGTCGTCGTAGCGCCGTCGCAGCACGGCGATATTCGCCAGGATGCCCTGCTCGCGTAGCAAGGTCCATATCCGCTCGGAGAGAATCACCCGCTGCTTGGAGGTCGTGATCGACATCTCCTCGTCGAGGGTCGCGGGGAGGTCTATCTCACAGCCCCAGTAGCGATCGTCGTTGTTGACCGACAGCCACGGCCGCTGGCTGACGACGTCGATCTGGCGACCCTCGCGCATCACGATGATCCCATTATGTGCCGCCATGATCTCGAAGCGAGCGTTGTTCTTTCCCCGCTCGACGCTCTTGTCGACACGTGCAAAGGTAGGCGGCATCGATGAGTAGCGGACCTTGACGGTGCCGATTGGTTTGCGGGTCTCGGGATCTTTCACCTCGAAGGAGTGCTCTTCGAGTGCTTCGGCTCGGTCCGAATCGAGATCGTAGAACCGGTATCCGGGAGTCGTAAAGAGTGGGTCTACGGCGGTGACCCGCTTTTCGCCGACCCAGATTCCCGTGTGGCGCAGAAAGTTCCTATAGGTCGTCCCTATCCCCTGTAGAAGGTGGCGCTCGAGGCCCTTTCTCGTCTTCCACGACAAGCGGTCGAGCTTCTCGATCAGCACCACGGTGCCGCGCTCGAATTCGTCTATCCCGAGCTGTTCTCGAATTTGTCGCATCACCCACTTCGGCAGCTCAGAAGGCTGGGCTGGCGGGACGACGATCCGACCGCTGTCGTCCGTGAGGTGTCCGTCGCCGATCTCCTCGAGGTCGAGCGCAACCGCATTCAGCATTCCATGTTCGACCTTGGAGAAGACAGTGAACCGCTGGCCCTGGCTGACGCAAGCACTCGGGAGCCCGTAGCCGTAGCGGCCGAAACCGGTACGGTCGTTCTCCCTATGCGTGCCACCCCAGATCACTGCGAGGCGCAGCATCTCGGGATCCATTCCATGCCCGTTGTCGGCTATCGCGATCGAGGTGGGCTTAGTGTCGGAAGCGCTATCAAAGCCAAACGTCAGCAGGACTTTGCTGGCTTCGGCCTGAAGCGCGTTGTCGATTAGCTCGTCGAGCGAGCGACCGGTGTCCCGGTAGCCGATGTCCCGGATGCCGCGCACAAAGGCGTCGGCGACCGTGAGGCCGAAGTCGAAGCCTTCTTCGGTCTTGCCTTGCGCATACTTGCGCTGGGCAGCGAGATCGTCGGTGGTCCTGGTGTCAGCCGTGCTCATGCTCGCGCTCCTTTCGGCAGCCGTTGCCGCCGCGTAGTGTGGATCCAGCCCGGCTTAGGTCGGGACTGTTCACTCATGCGGCCAGACACTCCTGATGATCGGCGAGATCCCGACGCCCGCGCTCGAAAGCGCGTCGGAGAGTGCGCGAGACAGCCGGCCGGCTGACTCCGCGTCGTCGTGCCGTCTCGGCATGGCTCTGTCCACTCCAGAAGACATCGTGGATAACCGCATGCTGGCCCGGAGGAAGCGCGGCCACAAAAGAGCGAACAGCCTCCGCAGAAAGCTCCTTGTCGGCCCTCGAATACCCGTGGTCGAGCCCGAAGCTGCTGTCGCGGGCAAAGAGCTCGGCCTCGCAGGTCTGCTCTCCGGCCCCATCATCGGATTCGGTGGCGAGGGGAACGAGTTTCGGAGTGGGCCTGCCAGCGTTCCACTCCCGTTGCCGTCCCTGCGAATACCAGGCCTTGATCATCTCACCGCGGATGAAGTTGTAGGCGTAGGTGCTGAAGCGAGCGCCTCTGTCTGGGTCAAAGCGGCGGAGCGCCTCCAAGATGCCCAGTCGAGCGGCAGCAGCCAGTTCGTCGCCGGCGAGACCATAGGTGTCAACAGACCGCGCCAATGACTTGATCACTCCCTGGATCGGCCCATAGCTAACGACCAGGTATTCCATCGCGGGATGGCTTCCCTGCCGCGCTGCGTCCACGAGATCCAGTTCGGACCAATGCTTGAGGGGGACTAACTCTTTTCTGTCCACGACGGCCTCCGTTCGGTCATGGAGGCCAGCCCAGAAAGAGGGGCAGATGATCGTCCGCCTACTTCATGCAGCGCTTGTCGCCGCGGTGGAGGGGACCTCCGATCTATGTTCAGTTCAAAGATATCGACCGTGTCAATTCATCGCTGCGTCCGTGCGGTCCATCGCTTCGGCATCGCGACGAGTGCCAGGGACTCATGCAGGAGGGGCCTGCCGAGAGGCAATTGCTGCTTAGCCTGGTGCCATGGCAAAATGAGGCCATGGCCAAGGCTGAGCTTCATCCGATGGTCGACCGTCTGCCAGATCAGGCGGTCGATGGAGCAGCGATCCTGCTCGGTGGGATGACCGATGGCGGATCGATCCTGAGCAGGCTTGGTTCTGGACCCGCGAGTGGCAGCAGCGCGAGCGCGAGGCGGACGACGACCTCGCCCTGGCCGGGTGAGGCACTACGAGAGCGACGAGCAGTTCCTGGCGGCGTTGGACGAGCGCACCAAGCCACTCGATGCCGACGCATGAGATCCTCGCGTCCTTCTGGCGCGACTGGGATCTGACTCCCCAGCAACAGGGAGCCTTCGCCAAGCGCAGTTCATCGCCGGTCTCTCCGGTGGAGATCAGGCTTTCATCCTCGCCTTCGCGTCAAGCGAGTCCAAGGCCATTCCGGTGTATGGGAGATGAGGTGGGCTACGACCGCCGCGCCACCTTCCAGTACGGCGACGAGGTTCACACCGGCCAGCCGCACGTCATCTGGCGCCGAGTTGGCACGCACGCAATCTTCCGCCGTCCATAGACCGATCGCACGAGCTGCGGTGAGTGGGGCAATCGAACCGGCCCCCTTGATTTCGGGCACTCCTGGTCGGAAGTGCCCGACTTGCGGCATATCGGCGCATATTTCACGCGGAATGTGCGCACCTCGGCAATAACGAAACCCCTGCAATGGTGCTTATTGAGGACCATGGGTCGTAGATGACCTGCCTAATTGCCATGCAGAAGGTCGTGGGTTCGAATCCCATCAGCCGCTTCTCGCGGAATCCCGCTCTAGGGCGGGATTTCGTCGTTCAGGCAGGCGATTCGGGAAATCAAACGACCCCCGCATATCGCCTCCATTTCAGGCACTAGTGCCTCGAATGACGCCGATACGCGGCGATTAGCGGCGATTTCGGTCGATTCCAGCTTGGATTGAACCCGTTGCAGCGGTACTGGGTGGACGGCGAGGTACCCTTCCCTTATGGCCCAGGAGCGAATCACCGTCGACCCGAACCGGATGCGCGGCCTTCCCTGCATCCGCGACACCCGGGTGACCGTCAGCGCGGTACTCGGTCAGCTTGCCGCTGGCGCCAGCCTCGATGAGCTACTGGCTGACTACCCCTACCTGAAACGCGAGGATGTCCTTGCCGCGCTCGAATACGCAGCAGTCGCTGTGCAGGAGCGTGAGCTGGCAGTTGTAGCTCCGGCAGCGTGAAGCTGCTCCTTGACGCGAACCTTTCGCCCGAGGTCGGACGCCGTCTCAAAGAGGCAGGGCACGATGCGATCCACATCAGGGACATCGGGCTGCTGAGCGCGCAGGATCCGGAGATCCTGCTGGCCGCCGCGGAAGAAGGGCGGATTCTGCTTACGGCCGATACTGACTTCGGGGCGCTGCTTGCGTTGGGATCGCTCGCCTCGCCCTCGGTCCTGCTCTTGCGCTCCGCCGACCACCTGCGTCCCTCCGAACAGGCAGAATTGATCGCCGTCAACCTGCCATCCATCGCGGACGATCTGGAGAAGGGGGCGATCGCAAGCCTGACGAGAGATCGACTGCGTGTCCGTGACCTGCCCATCGCGGGTGGGCGCGAAGGCGGATAGTCCACTGCCGATCGGCGGGACGAAACCACAATTTCCGGATTCTCGACCGCTGGTTCGTGTCCGGCGTGGATGCTGAACTTCCTGGGCTCCCCCTAGAAGAGGAGTCTCGCCCACTCACAGGCAGTGCGGCGCCCGGGAGGCGCGCCACCCATTGACTGAGATACCCGACAGGTCGCTTTGCGTGCTGGCACAGTTGATGGTTGATCAGAAAGAGGGCCGGGGCGGGGTGGACACCTATGGACCTTTCGTGGCCCACTGCCTCGCAAAGCGGGACGACGCCGTCGTGTCCACTCCCGTACTCCAGGAGGCGCTTAAGGATGAGTGGGGCATAGACCTTCCGCAGGCCGTCATCAACGAAGTGCTGCGAACGCTGGTCTCACGGGAGCTGGTCGCCGTAGACAAAGGCGTGTACAAACCGGATCGGGACAGGCTTCGCGATTGCGATCTCGGGGAGCTTAAGGCCAAAGCAGACCGCGCGCGCAACGAACTCCTCGCGGGTATCCGGGCATTCGCCTCAGACAAGTTTGGGCTTGAGTGGTCCGACGCCAAGGCTGGCGACGCGCTTCATTCCTACTCAGAAGGGTTCTCGTCGCGCATACTCGCGGCCGCACTGACGGGGGGCAGTATCGACGGCCGTCCACCGGACTCTGAGTCGGACAGGTACGTGATCCATCGGTTCGCGTCGCACGTCAACGAGCGGGACCAGCGGCTGTTCGATTCCCTGGTCATTCGGGTCAAAGGACGGATGCTCGCGGACCGTATGTACTACCTGAGCGAGGACAGGAACGACGTACCTTCGCTTGAGAAAGTCGAGGTGTACCTCGATGGCCCGGTGCTCCTCTTCTTGCTCGGCTACGCCGGTCCCGAGATTCGTGGGCACTACGCCGAGATGTTGGAGATGCTGGAGAAGCAAGCCGCCGTGGTCCGCTGCTTCGATCACTCGGTCACTGAGGGCCGCGAGATTCTCGACGCGGCGGCCTACAAGTCGCGAACCGGGAAGACGAGCGAGAGCTTCCACGGGGACGTCGTCTCGTTCCTCGTCCGCTCGGGGAAGGACCCGGTTGAGATTGAGCTGATGTCTGAGCGCCTACCTAACGACCTACTGAAACTGGGGATCAACCCGGTTGAGACCCCCGCCCGAAAGGAGCATCTCCAGTCCGATGAGGCCACCCTCGATGAGCGACTCGAGAGGGCGCTCAAGTACAGCCACAAACACGCCCGGGATCGAGACATTGACTCCCTCACTGCGATCTACCGCCTTCGTGACGGGAAGAGCACCCGGGATCTTGCCGACTGCCGAGCGCTCTTCGTGACCCACAACTTCACCCTCTTCAGGGTCGCCACGAGTTTCTTCAGAGGGAAGGACCGGCGAGCCGTATCGCCGTGTGCCCACGACGCAGCACTGACGACGATGCTGTGGCTGAGCGAACCGCACGCGATGCCGCACCTCCCGAAGGACCGTTTGATTGCCGACGCCTACGCGGCCCTCAACCCGAAGCCTGAGCTTTGGAAGAAATACAACGAGGAAATCGAGCGCTTGCGCACCAGTGGCGGGCTCGAAGAGGAGGACGCCGTCTTCCTGCGCTACGGGCGCGAGGCCCAGGAAGCCCTCATGGACGAAACCAGGGGCGACCCCGAGGCTTTCACGACCGGGACCGTCTCGGAGGTGCTCCAACGTGCGCAAGAAGTCACGAAAGCGCGCGCCGACAAACGTGTGGAGGACGCAGAGTCGAAGGCGGCAGCGGCGACCTCCAGACTCGAGCACAGCAGGAACAGGGTCCGCGGCGCCTCCCGGCGCGTCGGTTCGTTGATTGCGACCGCTGCTCTGCTGGTCGTCTCGATTCTGATCGTGATCGGGATGGTCTTCGGACCTCTTGGTCCCATCAAGCCCCCCTTCGTTCCCGGCGTGCTGCAGGTGGTGGCGGTCGTCGCGTTCTTGGTGGCGACGGCAGCGACCATGTTCTTCCGTCGGTCGCTTCTCGAATACAGAGCGGCCACGGCGCGGGGGATCAGCGCGCGACTCGAATCGACTGGTTTCAAGTTGATGGGACTCGGCGACCAAGGGCCGGAGCCCGAGGAGTACTCGCCGCCGTCCTCGGATCGCCCGGGACGGTGATCGGGATGGACGCGATTCTGTGGGTCGCGCCAGGAGATGAAACCGCCAAACTCGAATGGCTGCATATCGGCGCTTATCCGCACGCATTCTCGGTCGCGAGTCGTCCACCGCGCAGCTGCGAAAAAATCTCTGCAAATTTGCGGCATTCATGATCGGTCAAGGTTGGAGATGGATCTAATCGACATGCAGAAGGTCGTGGGTTCGAATCCCATCAGCCGCTTCGCTTCGAATCCCCTGCAACGGGTCATTACCGCTCGGCCCAGGCGATCAGCGCCGCGCAGGCCTCGAGCGCTTCGAGGTGTGGGGTTTCGTCCTCGGTGACGCCGGCGAGGATCTCGACCTCCGCGCCCTCGAAGAGGTTGCCGATCAGCGTGGCGAGGGTGCGCGGGCGCATCGGCAGCTCGGCGCCGCGCTCGACCTGGACGCGCTCGAGGCGTGCCTCGATCAGTTCGCGCCAGCGGCGTTGGGTGGCGCGCCAGTGCTCGGCGAGCTCGGGGTCGGCAAGTCCGGCGGCCCACAGCTCCCAGAGGATCCGCACGTAGCCGGAGTCGACGTCTTCGCGCAGGTAATCGCAGGCGCTGCGCCATTGGTCCGCGAAAGAACGGCCGTCGCTGAACATCGCCTGCTGGCGGTGCAGAAGGCGCTCCGTGAGGTCTTCGAGAACGGCGAGCAGCAAGCTGCGCTTGGAGCCGAAGTGGTAGTGAACCAGCGAGAGTCGCGCCCCCGCGCGCTCGGCGACAGCGCGCGTCGAGGTCGCGGCATAGCCCTCCTCGCGCAGCAGGTCGGCGGCGGCGGTAAGCAGCAAAGCGCGCGTCGATTGACCCTGCGCGACTCGGAGGTCCCCACTCGGCGCTGGTGTCGCACGCACGTCGGGGTCAGCGGTTGACATCGGGTCGTAGTATACGGTAGAAGTTAGTTGGTCGTCCGACCAATCATCTGAGACAGCGCACCTTCGACAGATCGTCGAGCCAGGAGAGCAAATGACCATCGCCGAGCAGGTCACAAACGAGCAGGTGGATACAGACGAGCAGACCCGAGCGCAGTATCCGGACGATCAGGGTTACATCGAGCGCGACGGCGTGCGCGTCTTCTACGAGGTCTACGGCAGCGGCGAGCCGACGATCCTGCTCTGCCCGACCTGGACGCTGGTGCACTCGCGGGTGTGGAAGATGCAGATCCCCTACCTCGCCCGCCACCACCGCGTGGTCGTCTTCGACCCACGCGGCAACGGCAAGAGCGACCGGCCGCCCAACGTCGAGGCGTATGCCGAGTCGGAGTTCGCCCGCGACGCGCTCGACGTCCTCGACGCGACCGGCACCGAGCAGGCGGTCGTCGTCGGCCTCTCCCGCGGCACCCAGCGCGCCCTCCTGCTCGCCGCCGAGCACCCCGAGCGGGTTCTCGGGGCGGTGCTGATCGGCCCCTGGTTTCCCGCCAGCCGCTCGCTTGGCGGCGTGCGCTACCGGGTCATGTTCCATCCTTGGTTGCGGCCGATGTTCACGCGCAGGCCGATCGTGACGCGGAGCTGGGCGAAGGTCAACGCGGTGCACTTTCGCCGCGACTTCCGCGACTTCGTCGAGTGGTTCGCGGCCATGTGTACCAGCGAGGCCCACTCGACCAAGGGATTCGACGACGTCGTCGGATGGGGGCTCGAGACCGATCCGGACACGCTGGCCATGACCGTGATTGCCGACGCCGCAGCGCCGGTCACCCGCCGCGATCAGTTGGCACTCGCCCGCCGCGTGCAGTGCCCCGTGCTGGTGATCAGCGGAACGAAGGACAAGGTGACGAGCCACGCCGACGCCAGGGCGCTGGCGAGGGCTACGGGCGGAAAGCTGGTGGCGATCGAGGGTGGCGATCACCTCCCCGAGGGGCGACAACCGGTCACGGTTAACCTCGCGATCCGCGAGTTCGTCGATTCCTCGTTCCGTCCCCGTAATCCCTCGGTCAGGCGGTCGAACGGCCGGCGGCGCGCGCTGTACGTCAGCTCTCCGATCGGCCTCGGCCATGCCCGCCGCGACGTCGCGATCGCCCGCGAGCTGCGGGCGCTGCACCCCGACCTCGAGATCGACTGGCTCGCCCAGAACCCGGTGACGCGCGTGTTGGAAGCGGAGGGCGAGCGCATCCATCCTGCCAGCAGGCACCTGGCCAACGAGTCGGCCCACATCGAAGCGGAGTCCGCCGAGCACGGCCTGCAGTGCTTCCAGGCCATTCGGCGCATGGACGAGATCCTGGCCGCGAACTACATGGTCTTCGACGACGTCGTCAGCGAGACGCCGTATGACCTTTGGATCGGCGACGAGGCCTGGGAGCTCGACTACCACCTGCACGAGAACCCAGGCCGAAAGCGCGCGCCCTTCGCCTGGCTGACGGACTTCGTCGGCTGGCTGCCGATGCCCGAGAACGGCGAGCGGGAGGCATCCGTGACGGCGGACTACAACGCCGAGATGGTCGAGCACGTACGCGAGCACCCGGAGATCCGCGACCGGGCGATCTTCGTCGGCAACCCCGACGACATCGTCGGCGGGCGCCTCGGCCCGGGCCTTCCCGGGATCCGCGACTGGACCGAGGGCAACTTCGACTTCGCCGGCTACGTCACCGGCTTCGACCAGGCCGAGCTGGGAGACCGCGAGCGCCTGCGCGCCGAGCTCGGCTACGGCCCGCACGAGCGCGTCTGCCTGGTCACGGTGGGTGGCTCGGGCGTCGGCGCGAGCCTGCTGCGCCGGGTCATGGCGGCCTTCCCCGCCGCGGCGCAACTCGTCCCCGGGCTGCGGATGATCGTCGTCGCCGGACCGCGCATCGACCCGGCAACCCTGCCCGCGGCCGACGGTCTGGAGGTGCGTGCCTTCGTCGAGGATCTCTACCGCCACCTCGCCGCCTGCGACCTCGCTGTTGTTCAGGGCGGGCTGACGACCGCCATGGAGCTGACCGCCGCACGACGGCCATTCCTCTACTTCCCTCTGCGCCACCACTTCGAGCAGCGCTTCCACGTCGCCCACCGGCTCGACCGCTACCGAGCCGGCCGCCGGATGGACTTCGAGGGCGCCACCCCTGACGTCATCGCCCAGGCCATCGCCGAGGAGATCGGACGCGACGTCGACTACCGCTCGGTGGAGGCGGATGGCGCCCGCCTGGCGGCGCAACGCATCGCAGAGCTACTCAACTGAAACAGGAGGAGGACACACCATGCGATCCATCCCACGTGAGGACGTCCCGGTCGTCATCGACGACAACGGCGTCGAGGTCCGCTTGCGCGACGAGGACGGACTCTCCGTCGGCTTCGTGCGGCTGCCAGCCGGCGCCGATCTGCGCCCTGCCACCGTGGGCCTCCCGGATGACCTCTGCCCGTGTCCGCACTGGGGGTACATGATCAAGGGCCGGGTGCGGATGCACACCCTGGACGGGCATCGGGACTTCGCCGCCGGCGAAGCGTTCTACTGGGCCCCAGGCCACGCTCCCGAGGCGCTCGAGGACTCCGAGTACGTCGACTTCTCGCCAACCGATGAGTTTTCGCCGGTGATCGATCACATCACCTCGGGAGCCGGCGCATCCGCGTGAGAAACGTCGGTCCCTGCTCTGGCGCTAGTCGGCCCACCAGTCGCGCCGGCCCTCGACGTCCTCGCGCGGATCGTCGCCGAGATTGGGTGCGCCGATGACGAAGATCTCGAGACCATCCGGCCCGGCCTCGTAGCCCCGCCACGTACCGGGCGGGACGCGCACCGCGTCCCACTTCTTGAGCTCGACAATTTCCTCGTCGAGCTTCATTCTCCCGCTTCCGCTCAGGACCACGTACACCTCCTCCTGCTGCTTGTGCGTGTGGCCGTACGGAAAGCGATAGCCGGGCGGGACGCGCTGGTAGCCCAGGCCTGATTGCTCGAGCTCGAGCGCCTGGGTCGCCAAGCGGAACTCCAGGTCCGGCGCGCCGTCGAAGTTGGACCCGACATCCTCCAGATCCTCCTTCAGGTTCCTGAGCGTGAACGGCACGGGCGCAATCCTATGCGGAGGTGGATCTCACCGCCACAGCTCGCGGCGCAGCATCGCGTTGCCGCGCTCGAGTTGCTCGATGGTGGCGCCGGCGACCGAGCGCACCCGGGTTTCGCGATTGATGCGGGCCTGGACTTCCCGGTGCGACTTGCCGGTGCGACGGGCGACGTCGGCGACCAGGCGCCTGCGCTCGCCGCGCAGCCGCTC
>Ga0164298_10000233_pt1 | contig 16350 bp, 15 predicted proteins | sample Whisoiple_216_MG_FD_109713 | JGI IMG/M metagenome (GOLD analysis project Ga0164298, IMG submission 109713) | Unamended control soil microbial communities from upstate New York, USA - Whitman soil sample_216_MG | ecosystem: Environmental > Terrestrial > Soil > Agricultural land ...
CCGGGCCAAAAGCCGAGTCAACCCAAACCGCTCCAACCGTCCCAACCGCCGCGCGACACGCCGAGCTTCATCCGTCCCCAGGCGGAACACACCGCCTTCATCCCTCGTCAGCAGCCGCGGCAGAACACCCGCCCACCACAAGCCGACTGGTCGCCCCCCGAGCCACCCCGAGCCGCCCCGCAGCGCGTCGGCCCGGCACCCGAGGAACCGGCGCCCCGCAAGGCCAGGAAACGCCTCCTCATCACCGCCATCGCGATCGTGGCGGTCGTCGGCGTGGCGGCCGGCGTCGTCTTCGGCGTCCCCGGGCTCACCGAAAAGCTTGGCCTGACCAGCGAAGACGCCGTGGCCATCGCGCCGCCGCCCGCGCCGGTCAGCTACTCCGCGGACCTCCACGGGCCCGACGCCAACGCCCCGACGCCGACCCAGCAGGGCGTCGGCCAGGCGCTCGCCGGGCCCATCGCGAATCCCGCCCTCGGCACCATCACCGGCGTCGTCATCGACCCCGCGAACGGCGGGACCCTCTACGAGCGCGACGCCGGCCGCGCGATCACCCCGGCCTCCACCGGGAAGCTCCTCACCGCGGCCGCCGCGCTCCTGAGCCTCGACCACACGTCCCAGCTGGTCACCAAGGTCGTCCAGGGCGAGAACCCCGGCGACCTGATCATCGTCGGTGGCGGCGACCCGTCGATCTCCTCGCTCGCGGCCGGGCAGGAGACCGTCTACCCGGGCGCCGCGCACCTGTCCGACCTCGTCGACCAGGTCAAGAACAGCGGTGCCCAGATCGGCACCGTCTACATCGACCAGAGCCGCTATGCCGCGCCGCACCTGGCGCAGAGCTGGCTGCCCGAGGACATCGCGAACGGCTACATCGCGCCCGTCGTCCCCGCCATGCTCGACGGCGACCGGCGTGACCCGACCTCGAACTACTCGCCTCGCACGACCGATCCCGGTCGCACGCTGGTCAACGCGTTCGCCAACCGCATCGGCGCCAGCGCTGCCGGGGCGATCGAGAAGAAGGCGCCCGCGAACGCGAAGGTGCTCGGCGAGATCCGGTCCGCGCCGATCTCCCAGCTCGTCGACAACATGCTGGACCACTCCGAGAACACGCTCGGCGACGTCCTCGCCCATGAGGTCGCCATCAAGTCCGGCCAGGAGCCGAACTTCGACGGCGCCAGCAAGGCGGTCATCGAGGTCCTGCGCCAGAACAAGTTCGACGTCGAGGGCATCACGCTCAAGGACGGCAGTGGCATGTCGACGGAGAACAAGGTCTCCGCCAAGCTGCTCGCCCAGATCCTCGCGGTCGCCGCCGGCCCGGACGGCAAGGACCCGCGGACCGCCAAGCTCCGCCCGCTGCTCGGCGGCCTGCCCGTCGCCGGCGGCAGCGGCACGCTCGCCGACCGGTACGGCCAGGGCGCCGCGGCCGAGGGCAAGGGCTGGGTGCGGGCCAAGACCGGCACGCTGACCGGCGTCAACTCGCTCGCCGGCATCGTCATGGACAAGGACAACCGGCCGCTGGTCTTCGCGTTCCTGACGAGTGGGACGAACGGGAGCACCGCGCGGCCGGCACTCGACACGGTCGCGGCCGCGTTACGTGGTTGTGGCTGTCAGTAGCGAGCGCTGTTCAACTTTCGTCAGGTAGCGTCGATGGCATGAGCACGGCGACCAGCCCCGCGGAGCAGACGACCCACCGCAACCCGGTCGACTGGGGCGTGGCCGTTGCCACCGCACAGCGGCTGATCAAGCCAGGGCCCGCGGTCCCCATGGAGGAGGCCGAGCTGGCCGTCGCGCAGCTGCGTGGCGCGACCGACCTGGCCGAGACGCACGTCCGCGAGCTGACCGGGCTCGGCGCCGGTCTGCCGCTCCACCCGGGTGACGTCGTGGACCGGCGTCGCTGGGTCGAGGCCGCGGCCGAGGGGCTCGCCGCACTGACCGACGGCGCGTTGCCGGTCGGCCCGAGCCGGGCGATGGGCGGCATGCTCGCCGGCAGCGCGGGTGTGCAGGCCGGCATGGTGCTCGCGTTCCTCGGTGGCCGGGTGCTGGGCCAGTACGACCCGTTCGGCGGCGACCCGGACAGCGGCCGGCTGCTGCTCGTCGCGCCGAACATCATGGCCGCGCAGCGTGCGCTGGACGTGCCGGCGGAGGACTTCCAGATGTGGGTGTGCCTGCACGAGTGCACGCACCGGCTGCAGTTCAACGCGGTGCCGTGGCTGCGGGACTACTTCGCGGGCCAGGTCGCCGCGTTCCTCGCCGGTCTGGACGAGACCGCGACCAGCGCGTTCGCCAGGCTGCCCGAGCTGATGAAGCAGGTCCGGAACCGCGACGCCGACAATGGTCCGATCGGGCTCGTCGAGGTCCTGCAGTCGCCGAAGCAGCGAGCCGTGTTCGACCGGTTGATCGCGCTGTCGACGCTGCTGGAGGGGCATGCGGACCACGTGATGGACGCGGTCGGCCCCACCGTGGTCCCGAGCGTGGCGACGATCCGCGCGCGGTTCACGGCGCGGCGGCGGGGCGGCGGGCTGCTCGACCGTATTCTGCGGACGTTGCTGGGCGTGGACGCGAAGGTCAAGCAGTACGCGGCGGGCGCGGCGTTCACCCGGCACGTGGTGGACGAGGTCGGCATGGCGGGCTTCAACCGGGTGTGGGAGTCGCCGGAGACCCTTCCGCTGCGTGCGGAGATCGCCGACCCCGCGGCGTGGGTGCGGCGCGTCCACGGGCAGTAGGCGGAGCTTGCGGAGCGGACCATTGCCACCCGGTGTGACGGACTTCCAGCCGGTCGCACGCACGCGGCAGGCGGTGCGCCGGCTGCTGTCGAGGTGTCCGGTCTCGGACGTCGCGGTCGCGGTGTCGGGTGGCGCGGACTCGCTGGCACTGGCGGCGGCCACGTCCTATGTGGCGTCTCGCGGGAACCTGACCGTCCACGGACTGGTCGTCGACCATCAGCTGCAACCCGGTTCGGCGGACGTGGCGGCGGCCGCGGCCAAGCAGCTCCACGGCCTCGGCATCGACGACGTCCAGGTGCTGACCGTCACGGTGACCGGCCGCGGCGGCCCCGAGGCGGCGGCCCGAAACGCCCGGTACGAGGCCCTTCGCTCGGCCGGTTTCCCGGTGGTGCTCCTCGGCCACACCCTCGACGACCAGGCCGAGACCGTCCTGCTGGGACTGGGCCGCGGCTCGGGTCCGCGGTCGGTGGCCGGCATGCGTGACCTGGACCCGCCGTGGGCCCGACCGTTCCTGTCGGTGCCCCGTGCTACCACTGTCGCCACATGCGAGGCGCTGGGTCTGACCGTGTGGGACGACCCCCACAACGTCGATCCGGCCTACACGAGGGTCCGGCTGAGGAGGGAGGTGCTGCCGCTGCTGGAGGACGTGTTGCAGGGCGGGGTGGCGCCCGCGCTCGCCCGGACCGCGGCGCAGCTGCGTGACGACACTGAGGCCTTGGACACACTGTCCGCGCGGTTGACCGAGGCCGCGCTGGTCGATGGGGAGCTGGACGTGGCGGTCCTGTCCGCCGAGCCGTCCGCGTTGCGGCGCAGGGCGTTGCGGCGCTGGCTCCTCGACGCCGGCGTGCGCGAGCTGACCGACGGGCACCTGCGCGCGGCGGACGCGTTGATCGGGGAGTGGCGGGGACAGGGTGCTGTCTGGTTACCCGGCAACTTTGCGGTGGGGCGGGCCCGTGGCAGGCTGCGGGTGACCGCGTGGGAGCCAGGAGAGGGGTCCGGGTGTACGGCGACGACATCGCCTCCGTATTGATCACCGAACAGCAGATCCAGGACAAGGTCAAGGAACTCGCGAAGCAGGTGTCCGACGACTACCCGGAACGCGGCGATCGTGCCGACCTGGTGCTCGTCGGCGTGCTGAAGGGCGCGGTCATGTTCATGACCGACCTCGCCAGGGCGCTGCCCGTGCCGGTGCAGATGGAGTTCATGGCCGTGAGCTCCTACGGCTCGTCGACGTCGTCGTCGGGCGTGGTGCGCATCCTGAAGGACCTGGATCGGGACGTGGCCGGCCGCCATGTGTTGATCGTCGAGGACATCATCGACTCGGGCCTGACCCTGTCGTGGCTGCTGAGGAACCTGGCGTCGCGCAACCCGGCGTCCCTCGAGGTGTGCACGCTGCTGCGCAAGCCCGAGGCCGTGAAGGTCGAGGTCCCGGTGAAGTACGTGGGCTTCGAGATCCCGAACGAGTTCGTCGTCGGCTACGGCCTCGACTACGCCGAACGCTACCGGGACCTGCCCTACATTGGGACGCTGGACCCCAAGGTCTACTCGTCGTGAACCAGCCGGCCGACTTCCCGAATCTGATCATCCAGGCCGAATTAATTCGCTCGGATACAAAGGCGCCCGCTGGCAAGGTGAATCTTTGGTCACAAAGCGTGTCAAAACACGCCGACCTGTCGCCCTTTGCGCTGATTACGTCCCGACGTTCATGTCGGTGCGTTAACCTCGCAGTTGTCACGCGTCGCATGAGGGGCGTGCGCGGCGGGGAACACGGGGAGCGAAGTTTGTTCGAGGCAATCGGAGGCGCGGTAAGCGCGTTCAGCGACGCCGCGATGGCAGGCCAGGTCTCCATCCAGGCAGACGCGGCCGCGGAGGCGCTGGACAAGATCGGCAAGGTCAAGGACCAACTCACTCAACTGCTGCAGGGCAGTGGTAGCGGTAACACCGAGGTCATGTTGGGTGCCAACCCGGTCGGGCAGGCCATGGCCAAGAAGTCGATGGGCCGGTACGACGGGGATGACTCCTTCATTGCGTCTCTGACTCTGCTGGCTGAGCAGACGGCCAAGGCGGAGACCGCGCTGAAGCGTTGCATCACGAACTACGTGGACACCGACGAACTTCACGCAGCCCAGTACAACAGGACACACCAGTAGTGGGTTCTCTCCGAAAGCGAAGTATTGCGGCTGTTGTCGGCTTCACCATGCTGACGGCCGTCGCGGCGTGCAGCAGCGCGACGGCTGGTCAACCGCGGCCAACGGAAACCTCGTCGCGGTCTTCCGCGCAGCCGACTGAAGAGTCCACATCGGAGACCGAAGCACCGGAGTACTCGCTTGCCCGTCTGTGTGAGCTTCTCTCTCCAGAGGAAGCGGAACAGCTTGGCGGCTCTACCGAGGGCAAGAAGGGCAACAGCACCTCGGACGGGCACGCCATCTGCACTTGGGCGAACGAGACCAGCCTCGTCGTCGGCTGGCAGACGGGAACGTCGACGGCGCAAGCAGACACCGGGCCCGGCATAACGAACACGCCCACGAAGATCGACGGTCTGCCCGCTGTGCAGGCGTTGTCGACCAATACGGTGGTGATCTGCGAGATCCTGGTCGATCTCCCGAGCGGAAAGATGATCGCGGCGAGTGTGTCGGCGCTGTCGGCCGGTGAGGGCAAATACGACCAGTGTCAGGTCGCGAACCAACTGGCGAACCTGATCATTCCCAGGGTGAAGGACCAGTAAGGGGGCAAGGCGATGGCGCCGAACAACGGCAACGGGCACCACTACGACGACACGAACAGGTACGCGGGCGACCAGTCGGCCGACACCCGGCGCGCGATGAACCACATGCCCAGCGAAGACCGCGTCCCCACCGGCGAGCTCCAGGAGTCGATCAACTCGCGGCAGGCGGCCGACCTCGCGGACAGCGGCGTGCGCTTCGGGGACGACCGGGTCATCGGGGACACCCCCAACTGGGACAACTACGACAGCAAACAGCTGTACGACTTCGCCACCAAGAAGAACAGCCCCTACACCGCCGACGACCTCGGTCGCGCCTTCAACGAAGGTGGCAACAGTCTCGCCGAGGCCGCCAACGGGCTCCTCGATGCCGTCTCCCGTCTCGACGACGCGTGGACCGGCGCCGCCGCGGACACCGCCAAGGGGGCGCTCAAGCCCCTCGCCCAGGCGGCTGGTGTCGCGGGGACGACCGCGCAGCTCATGGGTGTCCGGATGTCGCAGCAGTCCGTCGCCGCCAGTGAGGTGCGGAAGCTGCCGCCGGCCAAGGAGTACGACAGCACGCAGTCGCTCCACACGATGGTGGCCGGTGGTCCCCCGGCCATGCAGGACCTCAAGGCCCAGAAGGACGCCGCCGACGCCGTCAAGCGTGAGCAGATCTCCTACCTCAACACCTACACCTCGGCCCTGCAGGCGGTCGACTCCCAGACGCCGTCCTTCGTCCCGCCGCGGGAGACCATCGGCGGCGGCGGGAAGGACGGCAACAGCATCACCGCCGACCGCATCCACACGCCGACAAACCGGACGCCCACCTTCGGCGAGACCACGACCGGCGGGTCGGGCGTCAAGCACCCCGGCGTCTCCGGTCCGGGTGGCGGCTCCGCCGTCAACAACCACGGCCAGACCGGTCATAGCGGCTTCGCCGCCGTGCCCAGCGGCACGGCCTCCTCCGGCTTCACCCCGCCCAACATCAACGGGCCCGCGCCGAGCACGTTCGGCCCGGGTGGCGGTGGCGGCACCGCGGGTGCCCCCGGCGCCGGTGCGGGTGGCTTCGGCCCCGGCTTCGGCGGCTTCGGTCCGGGTGGCATGGGCGGCGCACCCGGCGCCGGCTCAGGTGCGGGTGGCTCCGGCGCCCGCCCCATGACGCCGGCCAGCATGTCCCCGGGCGGCAGCGCGGCGGGACGCGGCGGTGCGGGCGGCATGGGCGGCGGCCGCGGCAAGGGCGACAAGGAAGAGGACAAGGAGCACGAGCGTCCCGCCTACCTGGTCGAGGGCGACCCGGAGAGCACCTTCGGCAGCGACGAGATGACCGCCCCGCCGGTCATCGGAGAAGACGACTGACGTGTGGACAACCGGTACGAGCGACTGGAGAGGGAGGCGGCCGGGCGGGTGAACGGACAGCACGAAAGGCTCATCAACCCCATCGCCCTGGACTTCCTCTGGGAGGCGCTCGGCGCAGGCGAGCCGCCGTACCCGATCGAGATCCAGTCGCACGGCGCGACCATGGACAGTCGCCGGACGCTGCGGCAGCGGGTCCGGCAGGACCTCATCGCCGGTCAGCTCCTCGACCACTCGGGCCGGGTCGAGCCGCGGCTCGAGGGATGGCTCCTGGCCCTGTCCAACGCCGACCTGACTGTCGACTCGGTCTTCCTCCCCGGGACCGGCGCCGACCCGGTGCTCGTGCTGGCCGCCGCCGGCCGGGGCGCCGCGGTGCTCGCCGTCCAGCGGAAGGACGGCCTGCGCCTGCGGCCGATCCCGAAGGACGCACTGGTCTCGACCATCGTCGGCATGCTCCCACCGGCCCCGCGCGGCACCGAGGCGTCGATTTCGCTGCCGGCGGACGAGCTGGCGACCGTCGGCGGGCGCGGCACCCAGCGGGCCAGCGACGTCGAGACCCGCAAGGCCTACGCCAAGCTCACGGCACTGCCCAACAAGCGGGGCGGTCAGATCGCGGTCAACAGCCGCAGCGAGGTGCGGGGCCGCCGCCGGTCACCGGTGCTGTCCTGGTTCGACAACCAGACGGGTCGCTATCTCACCCAGGCCAGGAACGACTGGGTGACCATCGCCCCGGCGGACGCCGCGACCCTGCGTCACCGCATCGGCGAGATGGTGCGTGACGTCACGTCCTGACCAGCGCATACACCGCGGGAACCGAATCGTCCTCCGTACCGTTGGACACTGAAGAGCTCAACTACCGCACTTCGGGCAGTTGGCGCTCCACCACGAGCGGTACGCTGGACGAACCGGAGAGCTCGTCCGGCCAGGTAACACATGCAGTCAGGGAGGGTCGGGCCGCGCCGCGGCCGTAAGTTGATGGACCGCAAGCGCCTGCTTCGCAACCCGCTGGTGTGGATCCTGGTGGTGTTGCTGCTCTACTTCTTGATCAGCATGCTGTTCGACGACACCCGGGGCTATACCGAGGTGCCGACGTCGAAGGCGGTATCGCAGATCACCGCCGGGAACGTCACGAAAGCCGATCTGGAGGACAAGGAGCAGCGTCTCAAGCTGACTCTGAAGGACCCGATCGAGCAGGACGGCCAGCGGGTCACGCAGATCATCACCCAGTTCCCGGCCGCGGCCACGGGTGACATCTACCGCCAGCTCGAGGACCAGATCGACAACAAGACCGAGTTCAACACCACGGTCACCCAGGAGTCGTTCCTCACCCAGATCCTGATCTTCCTGATTCCGCTGGGCCTGCTGCTCATCCTCCTGATGTGGATGATGAACAACGTGCAGGGCGGCGGCAACCGGGTGATGAACTTCGGCAAGTCGCGTGCCAAGCAGCTGCCGAAGGACATGCCGAAGACGACGTTCTCGGACGTGGCGGGCTGCGACGAGGCGGTCGAGGAGCTCTACGAGATCAAGGACTTCCTGCAGAACCCCGCCCGATACCAGGCTCTCGGCGCCAAGATCCCGAAGGGCGTGCTGCTGTACGGCCCGCCGGGTACCGGCAAGACGCTGCTGGCCCGTGCGGTCGCGGGTGAGGCCGGGGTGCCGTTCTACTCGATCTCCGGCTCGGACTTCGTCGAGATGTTCGTCGGTGTCGGCGCCTCGCGCGTGCGTGACCTGTTCGAGCAGGCCAAGCAGAACGCGCCGTGCATCATCTTCGTCGACGAGATCGACGCGGTCGGCCGCCAGCGTGGCGCCGGCCTCGGTGGCGGGCACGACGAGCGTGAGCAGACGCTGAACCAGCTGCTCGTCGAGATGGACGGCTTCGACGCGCGCGGTGGGATCATCCTCATCGCCGCGACCAACCGGCCCGACATCCTCGACCCCGCGCTGCTGCGTCCCGGCCGTTTCGACCGGCAGATCCCGGTGTCCGTGCCCGACCTGATGGGCCGCAAGAAGATCCTGCAGGTCCACTCCAAGGGCAAGCCGCTGGACCCGGACGCCGACCTCGACGGGCTCGCCAAGCGCACCGTCGGGATGTCCGGCGCCGACCTGGCCAACGTCATCAACGAGGCCGCGCTGCTCACCGCCCGCACCAACGGCACGATGATCGACAGTGTCGCGCTGGAGGAGTCGGTCGACCGGGTGGTCGGCGGCCCGGCACGCAGGAGCCGGATCATCTCCGAGAAGGAGAAGAAGATCACGGCCTACCACGAGGGTGGGCACGCGCTCGCCGCGTGGGCGATGCCGGACCTGGAGCCGGTGTACAAGCTGACGATCCTGCCGCGCGGCCGCACGGGTGGGCACGCGCTAGTCGTCCCCGAGGACGACAAGCAGCTCATGACCCGGTCGGAGATGATCGCACGCCTGGTGTTCGCGCTCGGCGGCCGCTCCGCGGAGGAGCTGGTGTTCCACGAGCCCACGACGGGTGCCTCGTCGGACATCGAGCAGGCCACCAAGATCGCGAAGGCGATGGTCACCGAGTACGGCATGTCGGCCAAGCTCGGCGCGGTCAAGTACGGCCAGGACCAGGGCGACCCGTTCCTGGGCCGATCGATGGGCCACGCGCCGGACTACTCGCTGGAGGTCGCGCACGAGATCGACGAGGAGGTGCGCAAGCTCATCGAGGCGGCGCACACCGAGGCGTGGGACGTGCTCAACACCTACCGCGACATCCTCGACAGCCTCGTGATCGAGCTGCTGGAGAAGGAGACGCTGCAGCGCAAGGACCTGGAGCGGATCTTCACCGGCGTCGAGAAGCGGCCGAGGATCACCGCGTTCAACGAGTTCGGCGGTCGTACCCCGTCGGACAAGCCGCCGATCAAGACCCCTGGCGAGCTGGCCAAGGAACGCGGCGAGCCGTGGCCGCCGGTCCAGGAGGAGGCGCCGACCCCGGTGCGCACCGCCCCCGGCGGTGGCGAGCTGCCGGGTGGGCCGCCGCGACCGCGGCCGGAACCGCCGGGCAGCAACGGCGCCGGTCCGAACGGGCTGCCGCAGCCGGGTCCGTACCCGGGCGGTCCGTACGGCCAGCCGTACCCGAGCTACGAGCCGCGCGGCAACGCCGGCCCGCCGAACTACGGTGCCCCGCCCGGGTGGACCCCGGCGACCACGCCGCAGGGCAACAACCAGCCGTGGCGGCCGTCGTGGGACCAGCCGGAGCCGCCGGCCGAGCAGGACCGTCCACAGGATGGGACGGAACGTCGCGACGGTCCCGAATGGAATAGTGGGCGCTGAGGGGTCCTGAGGCTGAGGATCCGCACGGCGACCGGAGGTAGTTGTGACGGTTAACGGGTCCCAGCGGAGCCGGGGCCCGCTGTACACCGGCGGGTCCGTGTTCGACCAGGATCGGGCCGAGAAGGCGGTCCGGGAGCTGCTGCTCGCATGCGGCGAGGACCCGGACCGCGAGGGCCTGCAGGACACCCCGAAAAGGGTCGCCAAGGCATACCTCGAGATGTTCGCGGGTCTGTACACCGACCCGGACGAGGTGCTGGACCGCACGTTCGACGAGGCGCACGACGAGCTCGTGCTGGTCACCGACATCTCGATGTACTCGACGTGCGAGCACCATCTGGTCCCGTTCCACGGCGTCGCCCACGTCGGCTACATCCCGAACGAGCAGGGCAAGGTCACCGGCCTGTCGAAGGTGGCCCGGCTGGTCGACCTGTACGCGAAGCGCCCGCAGGTGCAGGAGCGGCTGACCTCCCAGATCGCGGACGCGCTGGTCCGCAAGCTGGACCCGCGCGGCGTGATCGTCGTGGTCGAGGCCGAGCACCTGTGCATGGCGATGCGCGGCGTCCGCAAGCCCGGCTCGCGTACCACGACGTCCGCGGTGCGGGGCATGTTCCGCAGCTCGGCGACGTCCCGCTCCGAGGCCCTCGCCCTCATCAACGGGCGCACCCGGTGATCCACGCGCTGCCCCGGCCCGGCCGCTGCGCCGTGATGGGCGTGTTGAACGTCACGCCCGACTCCTTCTCGGACGGCGGCCGCTACCTGAACCTGGACGACGCGCTCACACACGGCGTCGAGATCTGGAACGACGGCGCCGACCTGGTCGACGTCGGCGGCGAGTCCACCCGTCCGGGCGCCGACCGCGTGGCCCCGGACGTCGAGATCGCCCGCGTCCTGCCCGTGATCCGTGGCCTGTCGTCGGCGGGGGTGGTGGTGTCGGTGGACACCACGCGTGCGCGGGTGGCGGAGGCGGCGCTGGCGGCCGGCGCGGTGGTGGTGAACGACGTGTCGGGCGGCCTGGCCGACCCGGACATGGCCCGCGTGGTGGCGGACGCGGGCGTGCCGTGGATCCTGATGCACTGGCGCGGCTACTCGAAGGACATGGACTCCCTGGCCACGTACGACGACGTGGTCGCGGACGTGCGCACCGAGCTGTCCCAGCGGGTCGACGCGGCCCTGGCGGCGGGCGTGTCCGCGGATGCCCTGGTGCTGGACCCGGGGCTGGGCTTCGCGAAGCAGGCCGACCACAACTGGGCGTTGTTGCGCCACCTGGACGTGTTGCGGGCCATGGGTTTTCCGGTGTTGGTGGGGGCCTCGCGCAAACGGTTCCTCGGCACGCTGCTGGCGGACAAGGAAGGCGTGCCGAGGCCGCCCGACGGCCGCGAGGAGGCGACTGCGGCGGTCTCGGCGCTGGCCGCGGCCGCGGGGGCGTGGGGCGTGCGGGTACACGACGTGCGGCGTTCGCTGGACGCGGTGAAGGTCGCGGAGGCGCTCAATGGCTGACCGCATCACGCTGACGGGCCTGCGCGTGCGTGCCAACCACGGCGTCTTCGACCACGAGAAGCGCGACGGCCAGGACTTCGTCGTGGACGTGACGGTGTGGGTGGACCTGCCGTCGACGGACGAACTGGCCGACACCGTCGACTACGGCGCACTGGCGTCGCGGGTGGCGGAGATCGTCGGCGGCCCGTCGCGCGACCTGATAGAGACCGTGGCCACGGAGGCGGCGGAGGACCTGATGCGCTGGGACTCCCGCCTACACGCGGCGGAAGTGACCATCCACAAGCCGAACGCCCCGATCCCGTTGACGTTCGAGGACGTGGCCGTGACGATCCGCCGCTCGCGAAAGCGCATGGGATGACCAGGGCGGTCCTGTCCCTTGGCTCGAACCTGGGCGACCGCCTTGGGTTCCTTCGACTGGCGGTGACCGGTCTGCGTGACGTGCTGGAAAAGGTGTCCCCGGTCTACGAGACAGCACCGTGGGGCGTCACCGACCAGCCGGACTTCCTGAACGCGGTCGTGATCGTCCGGTCCCCGTCGACCGACGAGTGGGGCTGGCTGGCCCGCGGCCAGGAACTGGAGAAGGCGGCGGGCCGGGTTCGCGAGCAACGCTGGGGCCCGCGAACACTGGACGTGGACGTGGTCACGGTGGACGGGGTGACGAGCGACCACCCCGACCTCCTCCTCCCACATCCCGGCACCCCGGACAGGGCGACGGTCCTGATCCCATGGCTGGCCATCGAGCCGGACGCCGCCCTACCGGGCCACGGCCCGGTGCGGTCACTGCTGGCGGCGCTTCCGGAGAACGACCGCGCGGACGTGCACGAGCGCGAGGACCTGACCCTGGGCGGTTGACCGTCAGCCCGCGGCGCGCAACGCCGCCTGGATCCATTCCGCGGCCGGCACCTGGGCCGGCCACTGCGGCCAGCCGTTGATCACGGCCATCAGCTGCCAGTACCGCTCCGCCCGCGCGTCGGTCCCGGTCGCGATCTCGTCCGCCACCTCGGCGGCGGACTTCCCGGACGTCGCGGCGATGTCACCCGCCAGTGCCTGCCCGGCGGCCGACGTCGGGGCCTCACCCGCCTCGATGGCCGCCGACGCCCGGGTCGTCCACCCCCGCCACTGGTCGCGCATGTCCTCGAACGGCGCGTCCATCGTCTGCCCGGTCGCGCGGGCCGCCGAGTGAGCCTCGCTCATCCCCCGGATACGGGCGCGGAAGTCCTTGTCCCGCACCAACTCCGCCAGCTCCAGCCACGCCTCCAACTGCTCCGGTGACGGGTCGTCGGGCAGCACCGGCTTGGCCGACCGCATCCCGGCCGCGAACTCCGGGTTGATGTCCAGCCCGCCCATCACCTCGTCCCAGAACTCGTCGAGCAGTGCCGCACGCTCGGCGTCCGTCATCGACGCCATGTCCTTCATCAGTCGCACTCCATCCAGTTCGGTCTCGGTTCTGGCGATCGCGCGGAGCACGGCGCGGCGCAGCTGCAACACCCGGATCTGCTCGTCCAGCAACGCCGCGTGCCGGCGGGCCAGTGTGGCCACCGGCTGCGCGCCGGCCAGTGCGGCCGACGCGTCCGGCAGGCCGAGGCCCAGCTCACGCAGCGTCCGCAGCAGCTCCAGCCGTGCCAGCGACGCCCCGTCGTACAGGCGGTAGCCCGCGTCCGTCCGGTGTGCGGGCGGCAGCAGCCCCTCGTCCGAGTAGAACCGGATCGTGCGGGTCGTCAGGCCCGTTCGCCTGGCCAGCTCGCCGATCGTCAGGAACCCCATGTGCGGCATGCTCAACCTTCCAGTTACTGGAGAGTCAAGCACTTGGTGGAGACCCAGTACCGTTGATGTATGCATTTCACCCGGGTCCGGGATCTGGTCCTCACCGGACTCGTCGCCACCGTGCTGGTCTACCTGCTGGTGCGCAACTTCTACGGCGACATGCCGCCGTTGCCGACCCTCGCCGGCGTCACGTTGCTCGTGCTCGCGATCGTCGAGGCCGGGTTCGGGTTCTCGCTGCGCTCCCGCATCCGCAACCCGCGCAGGGACGTCCAGGCACTCACCGCCGCCCGCGCCGTGGCGCTCGCCAAGGCGTCCTCGCTGCTCGGCGCGATCATGTTCGGCGCCTGGCTCGCGATCCTCGCCTACGTGCTGCCCCGCCGCGCGGAGATAACGGCCGCGGCCGACGACCTGCCCAGCACGGTGGTCGGTGTGACCTGTTCCGCGATCCTGATCGCGGCCGCCCTTTATCTCGAATGGTGCTGCCGTGCGCCGCGTGACCAGGACAATCAGCCACCCGAGCGGAGTTCCGACGCGAACGGATGATCTTAATTCCGAATCGTAATGGTCTCGACCTCATAACAGACCGGTACGGTGTGTCCCATGAACGCCCGCCGCGACTCTCCCGACGGGCCCGCGGCCGCCTCGATCGCCGGCCGCGCGTTACTCGTCGGCGCGGTCGTGTTCGCCGCGGCCGCGACCGCGTTGCTGGTGCTGACCGACCAGGAGAAGTGGTTGCGGCTGGGCATCGTGGCGGCCCTGTGGGCCGCGCTGGCCGGCAGCTTCCTCGCGGCGCGGTACCGCAGGCAGGTCGCCGAACAGCGGGAGGCGCTGGCCGAGCGGCAGCGGATCTACGAGCTGGAGCTGGAACGGGAGATCGCCGCCCGCCGCGAGCACGAGCTGACGGTCGAGGCCGAGGCCAAGCGCAGAGCCGAGGAGACCTCCCGCGACGACATCGCCGCGTTGCGCGGTGAGCTGCAGAACCTCCGGCAGACGCTGGAAGGCCTGATGGGCGGCGAGTTCCTGGTCGAGCGGTATGCCCTACAGGCCGAGGCGACCCGCATGCGCTCACTCGCCGAGGACCGCTCCCTGTCCGTGCGCCGCGACGTCAAGCACCTCCCCGCCGCACAGCTCAAGCAGGCGAACGTCGTGATCCCGCCGATCGTCCGTGAGGCCGAGACCGAGCTGATCGAACGCGTCCGCGAACAACACCAGAAACAACGCCCCGCCCGCCCCGAACCCCGCGTCGCCGACTCCCGCCCACCGTCACAGCCCCGCCGCCCCGACCGCTCAGCCCGCCCCGAACGATCGACACCCGAACAGGTGAACCCCACCCCGCAGCCGGCCCCCCGCCAGCCGCACCCGGCCGAGATGTCCGACCGCTGGTTCATGCCGGACGGCCTCGCCGAGCCGCAGCCATCCCGCCGTTCGGAACAGCCCCGCCGCCAGGACTCCCAGCGCCCACCAGACCCCGCGCCGCGCCGCGCCGCCACCCCGGCCTGGAGCGACAGCGCACAGGAGTGGGACCCGTCCTGGGAGGAGCAGTCACCGGCAGCACACAGCCACCCGCGGCTCCCGTCGACGAGCAGTTCGAACCCGTCGGCGAGCTACCCGGCGATGCCGCCGGTGAGTCGCCCCGGTTCGGCGGCAAGCCGTGCGAATCCTGCCGCGAGTCAGCCTGGGTTGCCGGCGGTGAGCAACTCGAACCCGGCGGGGAGTTATCCGGGGATGCCGGCCGTAGGCCGTTCGAACTCGGCGGCGAGTTCGCCAGGGTCGTCGCAGGCGAGTCGTGCCAATCCTGCGAGTCAACCCGGGCTGCCGTCGGGCCGTTCGAATTCGGCGGCGAGTTCCACAGGGTCGCACGCAAGTCGTGCCAACCCTGCGGCGAGTCAACCTGGGCCAGCGGTGGGCCGTTCCAACTCAGCGGAGAGCTACCCGGGAATGCCGCCAGTGAGTCATGCCAATCCTGCGGCAAGTCAGCCCGGGTTGCCGGCGGTGGGTCGTTCGAATTCGGCAGCGAGCCAACCAGGATGGCCAGCATCGAGCCGCCCCAACCCAGCGGCGACCGGCCACCCGGGATTGCCGTCCGTGGCCCGCTCGAATTCGGCGGCGAATCCCCCTGGGGTGCCCGCGGCGGCTCATGCCGACCCGTCGACAAGCCATCCAGGGTTGCCGCCGGTGGGGCGTGCCAACCACGCGGCGAGCCCCCTTGGCCCCCCGGCTCAAGGGCACGCCAACCTGGCCGCGAGCAATCCAGGACTGCCGGCGGTGAGCCGCCCCAACCCGGCCACCAACTACCCCGGTCACACGCACGCCCAGGCGAGCCACCCCGGTTTCCCTCCGGTGCAGGCGAGCCACCCCGGTTTCCCTCCGGTGCAGGCGAGTCATCCCGGTTTCCCTCCAGCCCGGCCGGCACAGGCCAGCAGCCCCGGCTTCCCAGCGGCCCCCACAAGCAGCCCCGGCTTCCCAGCGCTCCCCACGCCGGCCCAGGCGAGCAGCCTCGGTTTCCCAGCGGCCCCCACGCCGGCGCAGGACACCGGCACCCACCACGCCGCGGCCCCCAACGCCGGCGCGCCACTCGGCGGCCGGGCGGAGCAGACGAGCTGGCTCGCGCAGTACAACCAACAGGGCGTGGAGCCGACCTACGGCAGCCGCGCATACGTGCCGCAACAGGCACGCCAGCAGCAGGACCAGTCGAGCCTGCGCAACGTCTGGCAACAGGTCAACCCGCCGCCCGCACCCGCGCAGCCGGAGGAGGGCGGCCACCGCCACCGCGCCGAGGAGGAGGACGACTCGGGCGGCGGCCGCCGTCGCCGGGCCGAGGGCCAACCCTCCTGGCAGGAGACCGTCGGCAAGCGAGCCGAGGAGTCCGGCTCCCACGCCTCGGGCCGCTCGGTGAACGAACTGCTCGCCAACCACGGCCTCGACGCCAACCCCCGCCGCCGACGCCGCCGCGAGGACTGACCCACCCCCCGAACACCGCGAGTCCCGCGTTCAACCACACCGAGTCGCGGCTTCACGCACACC
>Ga0164298_10000234_pt1 | contig 16338 bp, 16 predicted proteins | sample Whisoiple_216_MG_FD_109713 | JGI IMG/M metagenome (GOLD analysis project Ga0164298, IMG submission 109713) | Unamended control soil microbial communities from upstate New York, USA - Whitman soil sample_216_MG | ecosystem: Environmental > Terrestrial > Soil > Agricultural land ...
ACACCGCCGAGGGGCTGATGCCCTCTGTCGCGGCGATGTCCTTCTTTGTCCGGTTCTCCAACAATGCCTTCACAATCCGTGTCGATCGGTCGTCAATCGATCCAAGCAGGTGGTCCCGACAAATCAGCGCGGCGTTGATCGCGTCGACGTCGGTCCTGGTCTCGGGTGCGGCTCGGAGGGAGGTTCGGACGAGCGCCAATCCGGGTTGGCGTTGAGCCGAAGCCGTCCACTCGATGGCTTCACGGGCGGCCCACCAGCCCGGACCGTCCTGAATGCCCGCGCTCTCGTCGAGCATGGTGACCCCACCCCAGCCGATGCCGAACCGCACGTCGATGTCGGGTGCGATGGACAACCGCAGCGAAAGCGCAGCATCGATCGCGAGGCCGACACGTGTGAACGCGCCCTGGAATTCGTCGCCGACCGTGAAGGCCGGCGGGTCGATCGCCGCTGCGGCGACGTCTCGCAGGGCCTCGTTCAGCGCTCGGTGAGTGCCGGCGCGGTCGGCAACGGTCCGCGAACCGACGACATCGCCGATGAGGGTCGCCCGCAGCTGCGATGAAGCGATATTCTTCATCCCGGTCATATGAAGAGTATAGCTTCAATTGTCAGAACTGAAGCGATCCTCTTAATCGACGAGTGCGGCCGCTGCCTGCAGGTGCTTGATCGCGTCGTTGACGATCGTCTCGACCAGCTCCGCACACGTTGGCAGGTCCTCGACTATCCCGGCCACCTGGCCCGATGCCAGCACGCCCGCATCGGTGTTGCCCTCGACCAATCCGGCCTTGAGCAGCATCGGTGTGTTGGCGGCCATCACCACCTGCGACCAGGTGAGCTCCTTGCCGTGCCGCATCTCCAACCCGTCGCTGATCATCGACCGCCAGGTCATCTTCGACATCTTCTTGAACTTCGCTGCGTTGCGTACCGCCGCACTGAAGCCGCGCAGTCGCGAACCGCTTTCGAGCTTCTCCACCAGCCCGGTCCGCAGCACTCTGTGCGGCATGCCGTCGACGCGGGTCGACACCACGGTGCCGTCGAGACCGGCCTGCAGATAGCGCTGCTTGACGTCGTCCGGCACGGTGGAGTCCGACGTGAGCAGGAAGCGGGTGCCCATTGCGACGCCCGCTGCGCCATACGACAGTGCGGCGGCCAACCCGCGGCCGTCGAAGAATCCGCCCGCGGCAATTACGGGAATGTCCACGGCGTCCAGCACCGACGGCAACAGCAGCGTGGTGGCCACCGGGCCCGTGTGGCCGCCACCCTCACCGCCCTGAACGATCACCGCGTCGGCACCCCAGCCGGCCACCTTCTTGGCGTGCTTGGCCAACCCGACCGACGGAATCACCACGACGCCCGCCTCTTTGAGCTTGGCGATCAGATCCGGCTTCGGTGCGAGCGCGAACGACGCCACCCGGACGCCTTCGGAGATGAGTAGATCGATCCGGTCGATGGCATCGCCCGCATCGGCACGGATGTTGATGCCGAACGGCTTATCGGTGGTCGCTTTCACTTTGGTGACCGCGGTCCGAAGTTCTTCCAGCGTCATCGTCGCCGACGCAAGGATGCCGAGGCCTCCCGCGTTGGACGTCGCCGCCACCAGCCGCGCGCCCGCCACCCAGCCCATTCCGGTCTGAACCACCGGATGGTCGATGCCGACCAATTCAGTAAGCGGTGTACGCAGTTTGCTCATGTCCGTACTTCCTTGTCCCGCAGCGACTTGGGATCGATCACCTCACGGATCAGCTCCAGCTCGTCGGCGGTGGCGAGTCGGGTCTCGCCGGCCTCATCCAGTCCGTGCACCTCGAAAGAGGTGTTCTCGCGGACCTGTTCGGCATCGATGCCCGGATGTAGCGACACCGCCCGCATGGTGTGCTCGGGGCCGTTGAAGTCGAATACACCGAGGTTCGAGACCACGCGGAAGACGTTGACGAACCGGTATGCCGGATTGTCGGGATCGACCTTGTTCCAACCGATCCCGGACACGATATCGACGTCGTCACAGAAGACGCGCTTGGAGTGGTTGCCGACCCAGTAGCTGGTCGCGTGGTTGATCGTGTTTCCAGGAGCGCCGCGCACGCCGAACATCTGACGGGTCGGGTGCTGCAGTGGCCCGAACGCGGATAGGTTCTGGTTGCCGTACCGGTCGACCTGGTTCGCGCCCATCACCACGTGCCTGCGCCCCCATGCCAGCGTCTCGAAGACGCGGCCAAACGGCCTCCAGCCCTCGATCGCACCCGCCGCACCGATCGCCGGGGTATCGGCCAACAGCCGAGCCTCGCCGTCGGTGAGCACGATGTCAGGGGAGAACGTCAGGCGCGCCAACCGTGCGCCGATCGACACCATGGTCGCCATCGGGCTGACCATGATCTCGCCTGCGTCGCGGAACAGCTCGGCACACGCGACGGCACACACCTCTGCACGGGACACGGAACTCACTTCGCCTCCTCGACGAATCTGGCTACGGCGGCTTGGTAATCAGCCTCGCTGCCGGCCAGGTAGGTGCTGACGAACTGCCGCCATGTCTCGTCCGACGCGGCGGCTTCTGCGTAGTGGCGCTGGAACTTCTCGTCTCGCTTGTAGTCGGGTTCGGCGGTGGTGAAGTGCGCCCCGTTGGGCGCCTCGACGACACGGTCCACCATCATCCGGTTGATCAGCAGCGCCTGCGGCGGAACCGATTTCACCAACTCGTCGGTCGGCACCACTGTCTCGACGGACAGCAGGCGGTTCTGCGCGGCCATCAGGAACAGGTCGTCGAAGTACGGGTCGATACCGGTGTAGGCGGCGTTGCCTTGCTGGTCGCCGATGTTGAGGTGCACGAACGCCGCGTCGAGGTTCAGCGCGGGCATCGCGACGAGTTCCTCGTAGCCGCCATCGGTGGGGTAGGGGGACCGTACTGTCTGCAGCTCCTCACCCCAGAACGCGCGTACGTCACTGCCAAGGCCGGCGCGAATCGGCAGGAACGGAAGTCGTTGTGCCGCAGCCTGCAAGCCGCACCGCAGCATGCCTTCGTCCATCTCGCGAGACTCGATCGCACCGGTCGTGCGCGCCTTGGCGAACCACGGATCGTAGAACGGCGGCGAATCCAGCGATACGAATCCGTAGTACACCCGCTTGACCTTGCCCGCCGAACAGAGCAAGCCGATGTCGGGCCCGCCGTAGGTGACCACGGTCAAGTCGGTGACGTCGGTGCGCAGCAGTGCGCGAACGAACGCCATCGGTTTACGCCGCGAACCCCAGCCGCCGATGCCGATGGTCATTCCGCTCTCGACAACGGCTACCGCGTCGTCGAGAGTTGTTCGCTTGTCGCTCATTTGGTCCCCTTGTCGGTCCCGGCGAATGCGTCGCGATGCTCGTCGGACACCCCGGACAGGTTCAGCTCGAACGTGAAGCCCTGTTCCATCCGGTAACTGGAGTTGACCTTCTGCACGTCGATGAGATTCAGCGCCTCTTTGGCCGCCCGGATGACTCGGGTGTCTTTCGAAGCGATGTCGCGCGCGACCCGAAGCGCGGACTCGTCCAGGTCGGCGCGCGGGACCACCTCATGCACCGACCCGAAGTGGTGCAGGGTCGCGGCGTCCACGGTGGCGGCGGTGAAGAACAGTCGGCGCATCATGTGCTGTGGCACCAGACGCGACAGGTGGGTGGCCGCACCGAGGGCGCCGCGTTCCACCTCGGGCAGGCCGAAAATGGCGTCGTCGGAGGCAACGATCACGTCGGCGTTGCCCACCAGGCCGATCCCACCTCCAACGCAGAACCCGTTGACGGCGGCAACCACAGGAACCGCGCATTCATAAACCGCACGGAAGGCCTCGAAGCAGCCGCGGTTGGCGTCGATCAACGCGGTATACCCCTCGGTCTTCTGCATCTCTTTGATGTCGACGCCCGCGTTGAACCCGCGGCCCTCGGACCGAAGGATCACGACGTGGGTGGACGGGTCGCGGCCGGCGGCTGTGATCGCGTCCCCGAGTTCGAACCACCCTCGGGACGGGATCGGGTTGACGGGCGGGTAGTCGACGGTCACCGAGACGATGCCCGGTTCGACCGACTTGGTGGTGATCGACATCTTGTCTCCTGCAGGGGTCGGCTACCTAAGCAAGCACTTGCTTGGTACGCTAGCACAGTGACCGACGGGGCTGACAGTGCTGGTGTGGCGGGCATCGACCTGCGGCTGAGCGGCCGGGTCGTCCTGGTGACCGGCGGCGTGCGAGGAGTCGGCGCCGGTATCAGCGCGGTCTTCGCCGAGCAGGGCGCGACCGTCGTGACGTGCGCGAGGCGGCCGGTCGATGGATCGCCGTACGAATTTCGTCCTTGCGATGTTCGCGACGACGAATCGGTGAAATCGCTCATCGACGCGATCGTCGCGCAGCACGGCCGCCTCGACGTGGTCGTCAACAACGCGGGTGGGTCGCCCTACGTACCCGCAACGGAGGCGTCAGCCAAGTTCAGCACCAAGATCATCGAGCTCAACCTGCTCGGGCCCCTCTCGGTGTCGACGCACGCAAACGCCGTGATGCAGACGCAGGCGCAAGGCGGGTCGATCGTCAACATCGCCAGCGTCAGCGGCAGGCGGCCAACGCCGGGAACCGTGGCATACGGCGCTGCGAAAGCGGGCCTGGAGAACATCACCAGCACACTGGCCGTCGAATGGGCGCCCAAGGTGCGGGTGAACTCGGTCGTCGTCGGCATGGTCGAGACCGAGCAGTCCGAGCTCTTCTACGGCGACGCCGATTCCATCGCAGCGATCGCGAAGAACGTGCCGTTGGGCAGGCTCGCGAAACCGGCCGACGTCGGCTGGGCCGCGGCCTTCCTCGCGTCGGACGCGGCGTCCTATATCAGCGGAGCGTCGCTGGAAGTGCACGGCGGCGGCGAACCGCCGCACTACCTGTCAACGACAACCGCCGACATCAAATAACCAAGGAGACAACGAATATGGGACTGCTCGACGGTCGCGTGGTCATCGTGACGGGGGCCGGTGGCGGCATCGGGCGCGCGCACGCGCTGGCGTTCGCCGCCGAAGGGGCCCGCGTCGTGGTGAACGACATCGGTGTCGGTCTCGATGGTTCGCCGGCAGGGGGTGGCAGCGCCGCGCAGGGCGTCGTCGATGAAATCACCGGTGCGGGAGGCGAAGCCGTCACAAGCGGCGCCAACGTCGCCGACTGGAGTCAGGCCGAAGGCCTGATTGCCACGGCCGTCGACACCTTCGGCGGACTCGATGTCCTTGTGAACAATGCGGGCATCGTCCGCGACCGAATGTTCGCCAACACCAGCGAAGACGAGTTCGACGCCGTGATCGCGGTACACCTGAAGGGCCACTTCGCGACGATGCGGCACGCGGCGGCGTACTGGCGCGCGCAGTCCAAGGCAGGCAACACCCCCGACGCACGCATCATCAACACCAGTTCTGGCGCTGGGCTTCAGGGAAGCGTCGGCCAGGCGAACTACAGCGCCGCGAAGGCGGGCATCGCGGCCATGACGCTGGTCGCCGCCGCGGAGATGGGCCGCTACGGCGTCACCGTCAACGCGATCGCGCCGTCCGCGCGCACCCGGATGACCGAGACGGTTTTCGCCGACATGATGTCGACCGAGGGCAAAGACTTCGATTCGATGGCGCCCGAGAACATTTCGCCACTGGTGGTGTGGCTGGGCAGTGTGGAGTCACATGATGTCACCGGCAGGATGTTCGAGGTCGAGGGCGGCATCATCCGCGCCGCTGAGGGCTGGGCACACGGGCCCGAGGTCGACAAGGGCGCCCGATGGGATCCCACGGAACTGGGTCCCGTCGTCCACGATCTGCTGGCGAAAGCGCGCCCGCCCGTGCCGGTCTACGGAGCCTGAAGGGCGCTGACTTCGACAGCGCACACTGGTAACCGATGCGCGCATACGGCTTCACTGAGATCGGCGGTCCTGACAGGCAGACGTTTATCGATGTCCCGGTACCGCAACCCGGTCCCGACGAACTTCTGCTCCGGGTTCGGGCAGCCGGCGTGAACCCCGGCGACTGGCGGCTGCGAGAAGGCTCTTACGGTCACCGCGGCCCGACGGTGCTGGGTCGCGAAGTGGCGGGGACGGTCGAAAAAGTAGGGCCGGGGGTGTCCGAGTTCGCCCTCGGTGACGAGGTTTTCGGCGGTTGTCCGGGAATGGTCGGCGGTTGGGCCGAGCATGCGCTGACGATCGTCTCGTTCACCGCGCGACGTCCTGACGGGCTGAGCCCCGAGGCCGCCGCTGCGCTGCCCGTCGCCGCCGCGACCGCGTACGACGCTATGAACCGGTTCGACTTGCCCGAGGGCGCCACTCTGTTGGTCAACGGCGCGGGTGGCGGGGTGGGCGTGCCCGCTGTGCAATTGGCAATGGCCCGCGGGCTCCGGGTCGTCGGGGTGGCGAGTCCGGCCAAGCACCCGTTGGTGGCTCGGTTCGGTGGCATCCCGGTGGCCTACGGCGCAGGCGTCGAGGACCGGGTACGTGCGGCAGCACCCGATGGGGTCGACGCCATCCTCGACATGGTGGGAGGAGATGCCCTGCGGACAGTCGCGGCACTGCTCGACGATCGGTCCCGGCTGACGTCGCTGGCCGACAAGCCGTTGGCGCTCCAGCTGGGGGGCTTCGAGCTCGTCCGTGACCGCAGCACGGCGGTGCTCACCGAGCTGGCTCGACTGGTGCGGGCAGGCAGATTGGATCCGTATGTCACCGACGTCCGACCACTGTCCGACGCGCGGGCCGCTCTTGAGCTCGTCGAGCAAGGCCACGCGACCGGAAAGGTTGTTCTGATTCCCTGAAGGGCGTTTGAAAACTCGCTGTGAAGGTCATCATGATCAAGTGAGGCGGATCACACTGCCGGTTGTTGCCGGCGTAATGCTGTTGGTGCTGGCCGGATGCGGGGGACAGCGAGGTGGTGAGGGCGGCGAAGCCGCCAAGGAGCCGACGACGTGCACCGTCGACTCCGACACCCGCCTGAGCATCGCGACCGGAAACACCACCGGTGTCTACTACAGCCTCGGCGGCGCGCTCGCCGAAGCGATCGGCAAGAGCAGCGGCGGAAAGCTGAAGGCCACTGCGGCCGAGACGTCGGCGTCCCTGCAGAACATCCAGCAGTTGGTGGCTGGCACACATCAGGTCGCCTTCTCGCTTGCCGACACGGCGGCCGACGCGGCAGAGGGCAAGGAATCGTTCGATTCGCCACAGCCGATCGCAGCGCTGGCCCGGTTGTATCCCAACTACACGCAGGTGGTGGCGCGGACAGACTCCGGCATCAACTCGGTCGCCGACATGCGCGGCAAAAGGGTGTCCACCGGAGCGCCGAATTCCGGCACCGAGGTGATCGCAAACCGGATGCTGCAGGCGTCCGGACTGGATCCCGCCAAGGACATCCAGGCGCAGCGCACGGAGTTGGGCAAGACCGTCGAAGGAATGAAGGACGGCTCGATCGATGCGATGTTCTGGTCGGGCGGACTGCCGACAAGCGGCATCACCGACCTCTTCACGAGCCAGCGCGGCAATGTCAAGTTCATCGACGTCGCAAGCACTTTGGACAAGCTCAAGGAGATCAACACGATCTATGAGCAGGGTGTCATTCCGGCCGCGACGTACCAGACACCCGGCGATGTGCAGACCGTTGTGGTGCCGAACCTGCTTCTGGTGAAGGACGATATGGACGGCAACATCGCGTGCGTCGTGACCAAGGCGCTGTTCGAGAACAAGGCCGAACTGGTCAAGGTGAACAAAGCGGCCCAGGACATCAGCCTGGACACGGCCCGCCAGACCGATCCCGTTCCACTGCATCCGGGTGCCAAGAAGGCACTCGACGAACTCGGCGCGAAAAGCTGACCGAGCGCGAAGACAATGACGGCCGGCCGGAACCGGCCGGAGGTACCGCGACCAAGACGGCGCCTGCGGCCGCAGCCGCCTATGAAGAAGAAAAGCCGGCCCGCGAGCTGACCGGGTGGGTGAGTCATGCGGTCACGGCCGTGTGCGTCCTGATCGGCGTGTCCGCGATCTATCAGGTGTTCTTCCCGCTGGCGCAGGGAAACCAGGTTTCCCTCATCTACTTCCTGGCGGCCGTGCTGCCACTGACCCTGCTGTGCTATCGCTCCGGTATCCGGTTGCCGCGCAAGGCAAAGACCGAACCCGAAGGTGACGAGCACGACGACGAACAAGACAAACAAGAAGAAGTGCCGGTCGGTAATCCGACGCTTGTGGACTGGTTGCTGGCCGCGGTCGCCCTCGTGGCATGTCTCTATCCGATACTTCCTTTCGAAATCGCCGGCGGCGGAGGCGGTTTCGACGAGTTCCTCAGCAGACAGGGCACCCCCGCGATGATCGACGTCGTCGTGGGCACTTTGGTGTTGCTGCTGGTGTTGGAGGCCTGCAGGCGAACGACAGGGCTGGCGCTGCCGATCGTCTGCCTGCTCGCGCTTGCCTATGCCTACTACGGAGGTTATCTGCCGCAAGGCGCGGCGATCGCGCATGCCGGAGTGAACTGGGACCAGATCATCAGCGCGTCGTTCATCCAGTCGACCGGCCTCTACGGTGTGCCACTCGACGTCGCGGCCACCTACATCGTGCTGTTCACGATTTACGGTGCGGTGCTTGACACGTCGGGTGCCAGCAAGTTCTTCATCGATCTGTCCCTCGCGGCGTTCCGGCGGTCGCGGGCAGCGCCGGGCCGGACGGTGACGCTGGCGGGTTTCCTTCTTGGTTCGGTTTCAGGTTCGGGGACGGCGACAACGGTCAGCCTCGGAACGGTGACGTGGCCCATCCTGCGTCGCGCGGGCTATCCGAAGGAGAACGCGGGCGGCATGTTGGCGGCCGCGGGCATCGGCGCGATCCTGTCGCCGCCGACTCTGGGCGCGGCGGCGTTCATCATCGCGGAGTACCTCGGTGTGCCCTACCTGACCGTGCTGGTGTGGGCGATCGTGCCGACGATCCTGTACTACCTGGGCATCCTGCTGGCCGTCGAGATCGATGCCCGCCGGTACGGAACACGCGAAGTCGAGATCAGCGAGCAGTCGGGCTGGCGGCTGCTCGGCAGGTTCGGATACCACCTGATTTCGCTGATGCTGATCGTGGTCTTCCTCGCGATGGACATCTCGGCGGTGCGCGCGGTGGTCTACGCGATCTTCATTCAGATTGCGCTGTCGTTCCTGGACCGCGAACACCGGTTGACGCCGGTCAAGCTCTACCGCGCGCTCGGCAAGGGCGTCCGAGGGGTTCTCGCCGTGGCCACCGTCTGTGCCGCCGCAGGCGTGATCGCGGCGATGATCACCAGGACCGGACTGGGCCTGCAGCTGCACTCGATCCTGGTTAGTGCCGCACGGGGAATCACCGAAAACCCGGCACTGATACTGACTTTCACCGCGTTGTTCGCCGCGTTGGCGGTGGCGGTGCTCGGCCTCGCGGTTCCGGTGACTGCCTCGTTCGTGATCAGCTGGGTCGTCGTCGGGCCCGCGCTGCAGGATCTCGGCGTCGCGGCGCCTGCCGCGGCGATGTTCGTCTTCTACTTCGCGGTGCTGTCGGAGGTCACGCCACCGACAGCACTGGCGTCCGTCGCCGCGTCTGCTATCACCGGCGGCAGGGTGATGGCCACCATGATGCAGACGTGGAAGTACACACTGCCTGCGTTCCTGGTGCCGTTCGCTTTTGTCCTGACCGATAACGGCGAGGGGCTGCTCGGCCTTCGGTCGATCGGCGACATGGCCTGGACCGCAGCGGTTTCCGCGCTGGGAGTCGCGGCACTCGCGGTCGTCACCGGCGGCTGGCTGATCCGCCGGGCGGGCTGGCCCGAACGGGTGCTGTGCGCACCGGCGGCAGCGGCACTGCTCTATCTGCACCCGACGACGATCGTCATCGGTGCCGCCTTGTTCGCGATCGCGGTCGGGCTGAATCTGATCATGGCTCGCAGACGACCAACGGAATCACCCGATCCGTCGCTTCCCGATAGTTTCGGTACGGCGGGTACATCCTGATCAATTTCGGCCAGAGGCGCTTTCGTTCTTCATCCGTTGCGTCGCGGGCGATCAAGTCGAGATGATCGCCGCGAATCTGCACATGCACCTTGGGGTTCGCCTGCAGGTTGTGGTACCAACCGGGATTCGCGTCGCGTCCACCGAAGGACGCGGGCAGTACCACCTGATCGCCGTCGCGCAGATAGAGCGTCGGGGTGGTGCGCGGAACCCCCGATTTCCGGCCCGTCGTCGTTACCAGCGCTGCGGGAAACCACAGCAACCGGGCGCCGACGATACCGTCGGTGCGCTGGTATGCCCAGATGTGCGCGCGGGCGAAGTACTTCATCGCGAGCGCGAGCGGTCGGGAGTTGCGGAATGTGCCTGCCATACCAGAGGTCTATCCGCGGCAAGGCCCGTGCAAACTACTTTTTGAGGCGACGGCTTCCGCCGTGCCAATCCTCCTGCTTGCCAACGGATTCGGTGTCGACGCCGAAACTGGCCAGCTGGGGCCGTTCGCGAAGGCTGCGCTTGAGTTCGGCGAAGCCGGCGAACTGCGCCAAGCCGATGACGTGGTCCCAGAGTGCGCCCGCCGCCTCGGGGCTCGGCAGCCGGCTGATCACCGGGCCGAAGAACGCGGTGCCACCGGGCGGTTGGAAGTGCAGGATCGGGGTGCCGACGTCGCGGCCGGTCAGGGCGAGCGCCTCCTCGGTCTCCGCGCGGATCTCGTCATCGAGCGACGCGTCGTCCAGCGCGTCGGCCAGCTCGATGGGCAGACCGACGTCGCGCAGCAGCGGCGCGAGGACACGCCGTGCGCCTTGCTCGGCACCGGACAGCGGATCGATCTCACGTGAGGTGTCGAAGATGCGGGTGCCGATCGCCTCGTACAACGGGCCGACTGCTGCTCTGCCATGCTCGGCACGCGTCCGTGCGGCGACCCTCAGCAGCCGGAGACCGGCCGTGTGCCCCGCCTCGTACTCGGGCGGAAAATGCGCGTCATAGTCGATGTGCGCGTTGAGGATTCGCAATGAGATGAACCGCCAGTCAACCTGATAGTCGCGCTGCGCGGCGACCATCCGCACCCACTTGCTCGTCATCCAGGCGAACGGACACACCGGATCGAAGTAGAAGTGCAGGTCCACCTGCACGATCCTAGGTCGTCGTCAGGAACGGCCGGACGATCGCCCGGATGTGATGGATCTGGCCGTCGGCGGCGGGGATCACGAACGTCTCGTCGACGTGGGCACCGACCCGACGGCCGGCGAGCGACGGCTTTGTCGTCAGGTCAAACCGGGCCCGCACCTGGTCACCGTCGACGGTGTACTCCGGTGCCGTCGCCGACCTGATGACCCGGTACTGGGGGCCGCCGTTGAGGCTGCGCCGCAGATGGTCGCCCGAGAATCCGGTCTTGAAGCCGAACTCGATGCGCACGCAGTCCGGCGCGAACGGCACGCCGTTCGCATCGTGGTCGACCAGCGCGTCGATGTAAGACTGGGCGGCCGCGATCCGCTCGGCTTCGGTGAAGACCCGGGTTTCGGTCACTAGATGCGCTCGATGATCGTGCCGGTCGACAGTGCGCCGCCTGCGCACATCGTGATCAGCGCCGTGCTCTGGTCGGTGCGCTCCAATTCGTGAAGGGCGGTGGTGATCAGCCTGCTTCCGGTGCTGCCCACAGGATGGCCAAGCGCGATCGCGCCGCCGTTGACGTTCACCTTGTCCAGGTCCGGGTTGTGCACCCGGGCCCACGACAGTACGACGGACGCGAACGCCTCGTTGATCTCGGTGATGTCGATGTCGCCCATCTTCATCCCGGCCTTCTCCAGCACCTTCGCCGTGGACTGGACCGGCCCGTCGAGGTGGTAGTACGGTTCGGCGCCGACCAGCGCCTGGCTGACGATCCGCGCCCGCGGCCGCAGGCCCAGCGCCTTGGCCTTGTCCTCGTCCATCCACAGCACCGCGGCGGCGCCGTCGGAGATCTGTGACGACGTGCCCGCGGTGTGGATGCCGCCGTCGATCACCGGTTTCAGCGACGCCAGGCCTTCGAGCGTGGTGTCACGCAGCCCCTGGTCGCGTGTCACGAATGCGCGCTCGGACGTCGGCTGCTTCTGCTCGTCGAGCACCGGTGCCTCGATGGGTGAGATCTCACGGTCGAAGCGGCCCTCGGCCCACGCCTGCTTGGCCCTGCTCTGCGACTGAAAGCCCCACTCGTCGATGTCCTCGCGGGTGATGCCGCGGCGCTTTGCGATCCGCTCCGCGGCGGTGAACTGGTCGGGCAGGTCGATGTCCCACGACTCCGGCCGCAGCACCGAACGGTCGGGGCCCGCGTTGGCACCCAGCCCGATCGCGCTCATCGCCTCGATGCCGCAGGCGATGCCGACGTCGATGGCGCCGGTCGCAATGAGCCCGGCGATCAAATGGTTGGCCTGCTGCCCGCTGCCGCACTGGCAGTCCACGGTGGTGGCTCCGACGTGCTCGGGCAGGCCGGCAACCAGCCAGCCGACCCGGGTGATGTTGTTGGACTGCGCGGCGAACTGCGTCACGCAGCCGCCTATCAGCTGCTCGACCTCGGCGGGGTCGATTCCGGCCTTCTCCACGAGCGCCTTCTGGGTGAACCCCAGGAGCTCGGTGGGATGCAGGCCGGACAACCATCCATTCCGCTTGCCGATCGGGCTGCGGGTGGCTTCGACGATCACAGGGTTACCCATCCCGCCAGGCTAGAACACGTTTCATTACTCTGACAAGCGGAGTTAAAGCCGAGCCTTTGATCTGCGGAGAAGGCATGTTTTACTGGCACTAGAACACGTTGCAATTGAGGAGTACTTTGCTATGCCCTGCCCCATTTCGCCCGAGTTCGACTTCCTCGACGCGAGCCTGAACCTCGAGCGCCTACCTGTCGAGGAGCTCGCCGAGCTCCGCAAGTCCGAGCCTGTCCACTGGGTCGACGTGCCGGGCGGTACCGGCGGTTTCGGCGACAAGGGCTATTGGCTGGTGACCAAGCACGCCGACGTCAAAGACGTCTCCAAGCGCAATGACGTCTTCGGCAGCTCGCCGGACGGCGCGATCCCGACCTGGCCGCAAGACATGACCCGCGATGCGATCGACCTGCAAAAGGCGGTGCTGCTGAACATGGATGCGCCGCAGCACACGCGTCTGCGCAAGATCATCTCCCGCGGCTTCACCCCGCGCGCCGTTGGACGGCTCGAGGACGAGCTGCGCACCCGCGCCCAGAAGATCGCAGAGACCGCCGCCGCCGAAGGCTCGGGCGACTTCGTCGAACAGGTTTCCTGCGAGCTGCCGCTGCAGGCGATCGCGGGACTGCTCGGCGTGCCCCAGGAGGACCGCGACAAGCTCTTCCGCTGGTCCAACGAAATGACCGCGGGCGAGGACCCGGAGTACGCCGAGGTCGACCCCGCGATGTCGTCGTTCGAACTCATCACCTACGCGATGAAGATGGCCGAGGAACGGGCGAAGAACCCGACCGACGACATCGTCACGACCCTCATCGAGGCCGACATCGACGGCGAGAAGCTCAGCGACGACGAGTTCGGCTTCTTCGTCATCATGCTCGCGGTGGCGGGCAACGAGACCACGCGCAACTCCATCACTCACGGCATGATCGCATTCTCACAGAACCCCGACCAATGGGAGCTGTACAAGAAGGAGCGCCCCGAGACCGCCGCCGACGAGATCGTCCGCTGGGCGACGCCGGTGTCGGCGTTTCAACGCACCGCTCTCGAAGACGCCGAACTCGGCGGTGTGAAGATCAGCAAGGGCGACCGGGTGGTGATGTCCTATCGCTCAGCGAATTTCGACGAAGAAGTCTTCGAGAACTCGCACACGTTCAACATCCTGCGCGACCCGAATCCGCATGTCGGCTTCGGCGGCACAGGAGCGCACTACTGCATCGGCGCCAACCTCGCCAAGATGACCATCAACCTGATCTTCAACGCGGTCGCCGACCACATGCCGGATCTCAAGCCGATCGGAGAGCCGGAGCGGCTCAAGTCGGGGTGGCTGAACGGGATCAAGCACTGGCAGGTTGACTACACCGGACAGTGTCCGGTCACTCACTGACCGGCAGGCGAATCAAGGAGGATTCGGGTGGACTTCAGTCCAGACGAAGGGCAACAGGCCGTCGCCGACGTCGTCACCTCGGTTCTCGAGCGTGACAACAGCTGGGACGCGTTGGTCTCCGGTGGCGTGACGGCGCTGGCCGTACCGGAACGTGTCGGCGGCGACGGGGTGGGCCTGCCTGAGCTCGCGACCGCACTGACCGAGATCGGCAGGCACGGCACCACCGGTCCGGCACTGGGTGTTCTCGGGGCCACTGCGGTGCTGCTGGACCTGGCGTCAGACGCGCAACTCGACCGATTCCTGGCAGGTGTCGGTAAGGGCTCCATCGTGGCGCCTGCTCTCAACGAACCCGGTGCGGCGCTGCCGGACAAACCGACGGCCAAGCTCGCGGGCGGCAAGCTCAACGGCACGAAGATCGGCGTTCCGTATGCGGCGCAGGCGGACTGGCTCGTCGTGACGGCCGACACCGGGGTCGTCGTGGTCTCGCCGAAGGCCGACGGTGTGCGGCTCACCCAGACACCGACGGCCAACCATTCCGACGAATACGCCGTGACATTCACCGATGTCGCCGTTTCCGACGATGACGTTCTGGCGGGCGCGGCGGCGACGAGGGTCAACCAGCTGGTGCTGGCGAGCATGGGGGCGTTCGCGTCGGGCGTCGTCGCCGGTGCTTTGCGGCTGACGGCCGACTACGTGGCCAACCGTGAGCAGTTCGGAAAGCCGCTGTCGACGTTCCAGACCGTGGCGGCGCAGCTGGCCGAGGTGTACATCGCATCTCGCACACTGACGTTGGCGGCCACCTCAGTGGTTTGGCGGCTGTCCGAGGGGCTCGACGCCGACGAGGATCTGGACGTGCTCGGCTATTGGCTCGCCTCGCAGGCCCCACCGGTCATGCAGCTATGCCATCACCTGCACGGTGGCATGGGTATGGACATCGCCTACCCGATGGACCGCTACTACTCGACGATCAAGGACCTGACCCGACTGCTTGGTGGACCGTCACACCGCCTCGACCTGGTGGGAGAGCTATGTACATCGAACTGACCCCCGAGCAAAAGCAGCTGCAAGCCGAACTGCGACAGTACTTTTCCAATCTCATCTCGCCGGAAGAGGCCAAGGAGATGGAGGCCGACCGGCACGGCAAGGCTTATCGCGCGGTGATCAAACGGATGGGCTCCGACGGGAAGCTCGGCGTCGGTTGGCCCAAGGAGTTCGGCGGCCTCGGCTTCGGGCCGATCGAGCAGTCGATATTCGTCAACGAGGCGCACCGTGCCGACGTGCCGCTGCCGGCGGTCACGCTGCAGACCGTGGGCCCGACATTGCAGGCGTACGGGACCGAACTGCAGAAGAAGAAGTTCCTGCCGGGCATCCTCGCGGGTGAGATTCACTTCGCGATCGGCTACACCGAGCCCGAGGCGGGCACCGACCTGGCGTCGTTACGCACCACCGCGGTGCGCCACGGTGACGAGTACGTCGTCAACGGGCAGAAGGTGTTCACCACCGGCGGACACGATGCGGACTACGTCTGGTTGGCGTGCCGCACTGATCCGGAAGCCGCGAAACACAGAGGCATTTCGATGCTGATCGTGGATACGACGGATCCCGGCTACTCGTGGACTCCGATGATTCTGTCCGACGGTGCGCACCACACCAACGCCACCTATTACAACGATGTGCGGGTGCCTGTCGAGATGCTCGTCGGCGAGGAGAACGCCGGCTGGCGCTTGATCACCACGCAATTGAACAATGAGCGCGTCATGCTCGGACCGGCTGGGCGGTTCGCGGCGCTCTACGACCGCATCCACACGTGGGCGTCCAAGCCGGGCAGCAACGGCGACACGCCGCTCGACCACGACGACGTCAAGCGCTCGCTCGGCGAGATCAAAGCCATGTGGCGTATCAACGAGCTGCTCAACTGGCAGGTGGCGGCTTCCGGCGAGACCATCGATGTCGCCGATGCGGCAGCGACGAAAGTCTTTGGGACCGAGCGCATTCAGTATGCGGGACGACTGGCCGAGGAGATCGTCGGCACGCACGGCAACCCGGCGGACCCGGATACGGCCGAACTCCTCGAATGGCTCGACAGCCAGACCAAGCGAAACCTGGTGATCACAGTCGGGGGCGGGGGGAACGAGGTGATGCGGGAGATGAGCGCGGCCTCTGGGCTGAAGGTGCCGAGGGTTCCCAGGTGAACCCGGACGACATCCACAACGCCGTCGAACAGATCAAGTCGGCCGGACGCAGCAAGCCGCGAGTCGCCCGTGATCCGGTGAACCAACCGATGATCCGGCACTGGGTCGACGCCATCGGGGACGACAACCCGATCTACCTG
>Ga0164298_10000235_pt1 | contig 16281 bp, 7 predicted proteins | sample Whisoiple_216_MG_FD_109713 | JGI IMG/M metagenome (GOLD analysis project Ga0164298, IMG submission 109713) | Unamended control soil microbial communities from upstate New York, USA - Whitman soil sample_216_MG | ecosystem: Environmental > Terrestrial > Soil > Agricultural land ...
CCGGTGACGCCGGACGGGCCGGTGACGCCGGACGGACCGGGACTCACCGGCGTACCGGCCGGACCCGAGACCGCCGACCCACCCGCGGCGACCGAACCCGGCGGCACGCCAACGGATTCCGCGACACCCGACCCCGCGAGAGGACCCGTCGCGACCGACGCGCCAGCACCGCCGGGAGCCGGCACGGCCAACGCACCCGCCGCTCCCCCGGTCCCCACCTGCCCCGCGACCCCCACCCCCGCCGAACCGGAAATCGCCGGCGCGGAAGTCGCCTGCCCGCCGATCGCCCCAACCGCCGATCCACCAGACCCAGGCTGACCCACCACCGCGGACCCACCAGCCGAACCCACAGCCCCCAACCCACCGGCACCACCCGAACCCAACGCCCCACCAACCGAACCCCCGGAACCCCCAACCCCAACCGGCCCCGCTCCACCCAACCCACCAGCCGAACCCACAGCCCCCAACCCACCGACGCCACCCGAACCCATCGGCGCACCAGCCGAATCCACGGACCCACCAACCCCAACAGACTCCACTCCACCCAACCCACCAGCCGAACCCACAGCCCCCAACCCACCAGCTCCACCCGAACCCAACGCCCCACCAACCGAACCCCCGGAACCCCCAACCCCAACCGGCCCCGCTCCGCCCAACCCACCCGAACCCAACGGCGCACCAACCGAATCCGCAGACCCACCAGCCGAACCCGGGACCACCGTTGAGCCGGCCCCGCTCGGCCCGGCCCCGCTCGGCCCGGCCCCGGCAGCCGCGCCCGGGGGCGCTCCGGTAGCACGGGCCGGCGGCGAGGACGCCAACCGACCATCATCCACAGTGGACTCCACGGGACGGGACGGCGTGTCCAGTCCGGGCAGACCGGTGCCACCGGTGGGTGGGGTGGCGCCGAGGCTCAGGGTCGGGAGATCGGGCGAACCCTGCTGAACCGGCGGGGGCGGCGGCGGGGACTGCGCGCCGCCGAACGAACCCCCGTCGGGCCGGAACCTGTCGCCGAACTTGTGCGACGCCCGGTGGATGGAGTCGGTGAAGAACGGGGAGAACAGGCCGAAAACGTCGGTCTTGCTCCCCATGATCAGATCACCGATGAACGTGGGCAGGAACTCGGCCGTCACGCCGGTGACGCCGGCGCCGACGATGGACTTCATGAAGTCCCGGGTGTAGCGGTTCATGGACAGCAACACATGCTGGGCGCTGGCGTTGACGCCGACAGCGGCGCCGAACGCGGCCGAGACGCCGATCTGGTCCCAGCTGAAGCCCTTGCGATGCCCCTTGACGGAGGTGATCGACTGCGCACCGAAGTCCTGTCCGCCCTCCTCGATCGCCTCGTCCACGGGGCTGAGCACGAGCCGCCACGGGACCCCGCCCTGGTTGCCGCCGAGGGAGCCGACGCGTTTGACTGCGGACGGTTTGGTGACGCCGATGGTGTGGCTGAGCCTGGTGCCGATCCGGCTCGCGTTCTCGCGGCCCAGGAGCATCGTCCTGCCGACCACGGCCCGGCCCTTCGCGATGATGGCGCCCACCGACGCCGCGGCGAAGACACCGGAGCTGAGCGCGAGGTAGATCTCCCACGCGAAGTTCGCGAGCTCGAACAGGATCTGGTACTCGGTCTCCTCGCCGTTCAACCCGAACGCGTTGGCCGAGTTCCCCATGTTCACGAGCATCGCGGCATAGCTGGGGACGTCGTCATCGAGGTGGGCGGAGTAGCCGGCGAAAGCGTGCGCGGTGTCGCCGCGGATGTTGGCCAGCACGCCGGACGCCAGGCCCTGCACGCCGTAGGACCCTTGCTGCAGCGCCGACGCGAAGGCGAACGTGCTGTCCGCCAGTGCGTACATGTACTCCGACAGCACGGCGGGCGGCTTCATGCCCGTCAACGCGTACATGGAGTAGTAGATCGGCCCCCAGAAACCGTCGCTGGGGATCTGGATCTCACCCATGGCGCACGTCCACCCGCCTCGCCGGCACCGTCATCCCCCTACTCGGCGTCCGGCCACGGCAGCGCCGACTCGCGCTTGCTCTCCAGGAACACCGGCGGGTCGAGCAGCTCACCCCGCACCCGCACCATCGAACCCTGCTGGAGCGGCGGGTCGAGCAACTCGCCTCGCACCGTCATTCCCTGTTGGAGCGGCGGATCGAGCAACTCACCCCGCACCGTCAATCCCTGCTGGAGTGGCGGGTCGAGCAGCTCACCCCGCGCCCGCACACGCTGCTGGAGCGGCGGATCGCCGCACGGTGCGTTGTCGGCCACCGCGACCAGGAACTGGTGGGAGGACTCGTCGGCGTACTCCCGCGCGTTCCCGAACGCCTTGCCGTTGCCCCGCACGCCGTCGCCGATGAACCGCATGGTCTGTCCCTTGCCGTCCACGCACTGGAAGAAGTCGTGCGCGCCGCCGTAGAACGTCCCGGCGAACTCCTTGCCCTCCTCGTCGCCGCCGAAACCGGGGGCGTAGCCGTCCACCATGGTGAGGAACCGGACGCCGAGACCGGTCAGGCTGTCGCCGGCGGCCGAGTAGCCGCCGCCGCTCACGCCGAGCTTGTCGGGGTCCGTCCACAGCTCACGCATCGCCGGCTCCTCCCGCCCGGTCCAGCGTGCCGACCGGCGGCGGCAGCGGCTCCGACGGTTCGAACCGCCCGACGGAGACGCGGCCGCTCAACAGCTCCCTGGGGTCGAGGCTGAACTCGGGCGGCAGCAGCGGCGTCATGATCTCGACGGCCTCGTCGAGCACCTGCTCCCGCGCCTCGCCGATCGTGCGCAGCAGCAGGGTGGACAGCTCAGTGGGCGCCAGCCTGCGGTAGGCACTCGTGGGGAACCTGAGGTCGGTGACGGTCCCCTGCGGGCCGACGGTCACCGACACCTCGCGGCGCGCGGACACCGCGGTCACCGACAGCTCCCCCATCCGCCGCCGCAGCTCGTCGAGATCGTCGCGCTGCCGCTCGTACTCCTGGCGCAGCGCCTCCACCCGTGTTCTGTCCACACTGGACATCTCGTTCTCCTCTCTCAGCTCACCGAGGCGAGTCCGCCCGTCAGCGGCACCGTGTCCCGGCCGGCGCCGAACCCCGTGAGGTCGGCGGCGGTCAGCGTGCGCGAGGCCGCGGTCCCGGCCAGCCGGCGGGCGAACCGGTGCGCGCCGTGGACCGTGCGGACCCCGGCCGCGGCGAGCTCGTCGTGCATGGCGGCGGCCACGTCGGCCGGCACCTCGTGCCCGCGGTCGGCGAGGTGGCGCACGGCGATCCCGGCGAGGTCGGCCACCGAGTACTCGCCGAGCTCCCAGCGCCGCGGGAAGCACTCCGGCAGCTCCGGGAAGCGGTCGCGCAGCCCGTCGACGTCCCTGGGCTCCCCGATCAGCACCACCACCGGGTCGCCCTGCGCCCCGCGCACCGCGGTCAGCAGGGCCTCCACCGCCTCCGCCGCGTCGGCGCCCCCCGCGGCGTCCACGACCAGCACGCCGCCGAGCGCGGCCGCGAACGCCGAGCGCACCAGGCTCTCCGCCTGTCCCGGCCACTGCGGCCGCAGGTCGCCGGACAGCGTGGTCGCCACCACGTGCCCGCTGTCCACGAGGTCCAGCTCGGACAGTGCCTGTGCGTAGAGGCGGGCGACCACGCCCCGCCCGCTGCCACGCCGGCCGGCCACCACCACGTTGCCGTGGCGGCCGGGTGACCGGCGCTGGACGCGCAGCTGGCACAACGACACGAGCGTCGTGGCCACCGACTCGCCGACCCGGTCCAGGCCGGTCAGCTCGCCGAGCCGGCGCCACGCCCTGGTCTCGCGCACCGCCACCCGTGGGTCGGTGGCCGCGTCCGGGCGCTCGCCCGCGGTGACCGGCAGCTCGTCCAGCTGGGCGAGCTGGGGTGCGAGGTCCACCTCGGTCAGGCGGCTCAGCTCGGAGCCCTTCGCGGGCCGTTCAGCCGCGAGCCGGGAGGCCTGGTTGTTCACCATCGCCTCGAACAGCTTGCGGGCGACCCGGCCGTTGCCGAAGGTCTCCCCCTTCGGCACCCGCTCGAAGTAGCCCGTCAGCGCCGCCACCGCGTCGTCGGTGAGCTCGTAGTAGTGCTTGCGGCACAGGTTGGTGGTGATGGTGACGAGCTCGTCGACGGCGTAGTTGGGGAACTCGACGGTCCTGGTGAACCGGGAGGCGAGGCCGGGGTTCGCGGCGAGGAACCGCTCCATCAGGTCGGAGTAGCCGGCCACGATCACCACGAGCTCGTCGCGGTGGTCCTCCATCATCTTCATGAGGGCGTCGATGGCCTCCTGCCCGAAGTCGGGGCCGGAGCCGCCGGAGCCGGCCGCCAGGGTGTAGGCCTCGTCGACGAACAGGACCCCGCCGAGCGCCCGAGTGACGAGCTCGGTGGTCTTGATGGCGGTGGAGCCGACGTACTGGCCGACGAGGTCCGCCCGCGCCGCCTCGACCAGGTGCCCCTGGCCGAGGATGCCCAGCTCGGCCAGCACCGCCCCGTACAGCCGCGCCACCGTGGTCTTGCCGGTGCCGGGCGGCCCCGCGAACACCAGGTGGCGGCTCATGGGCGGAACCGGCAGGCCCATCTCCTGGCGGACCTTCGACATCGTGATCAGGTTGATGAGCCCGCGGACCTCCTGCTTCACGCCCCGCAGGCCGATCAGGGACTCCAGCTCGGCGAGCGGCCCGTCGAGCCCGGCCGCCCCGGCGAGCACGGGGTCGTGACCCGCGGAGTCGCCCACGGCGGGGTCCTCCGTGCCGGGTGTGGCCGCCGGGTGTGGTCCCGGCGCGTGCTCGGGTCCGCCGTCGGTGGCCAGGTCGACCACCTCGACCCGGTGGCGCCCGTCGGGGTACCGCACGGGCTCGGCGCCGCTGTTGCGCACCACGCATCCGTGCAGCCGCACGGGTTCCTCGGTGACCAGGTGCACGCCGTCCTCGGCGCTGTCGAACACCTCGCACCCCGTCAGCTCCGCCCGGCCGCCCGCCACGTGGACGCCGTGCCGGTTGGCGCCGCGGATCCGGCAGTCGGTGGCGATGACCGCGCCGCCCGCCGTGACCCGCATGCCGTCGCTCGCCGGGTCCACGATCTCGCTGTCCCGCACGGCGACCTCGGCGTCCGCGCCGACGAGCAGGCCGCCGCCGCGCAGCAGCGCCGACGTGAGCGTGCCCCGCGCCCCGGAGCCGAGCTCGACCGAGGTCTCCGCGCCGGCGCGGACGCGCAGGTCCCTGGCCGACAGGACGGCGGACTCGGCGCACGTCACGGCCGGGTCGCCCGCCGTCTCCACCGAGGCGTCGGTGAGGGACACGGTGGCGCCCCCGGTCACGGTCAGGCCGGGCCCCGCGCCGGCGACGGCCCGCAGCCCCACGAAGTCGGCGCTGGCGCCGGCGGAGACGGCCGCGATGCCCCGGGTCGACCCGCGGACCGACAGCTTCTCGAACAGCGGCGTCGCGGCGCCGTCCACGATGACGCCCACCGGCGAGTCCTCGACGGTGCAGCCGGTGAAGCGGGCGGCCGCGCCGCCGGTGACCTTCACCGCCGCCTGGCCCGCGGAGAACACGCAGCCCGTGAAGACCGGCCGCGCCCCGCCCGCGACGTGCACGGCCTGTCCGGCCGCGCCCGCGAACACCGAGTCGGCGACCGACACCGGGCCGGCGCCGGTCAGGTAGAGGTCGACGGACGCGCCGCCACGCACCTCCAGCCCGGAGATCACGGCCTCGCCGTGCTGTTCCACCACGACGGCCGGCTTCACCGCGCCGGTGACGCGGCCCCGCTCGACCACGCACCGGCCGTGGCCGTTGACGCAGACACCGTTGCCGCCGACCCGTTCGGCGGTGAACCGGCGCAGCACGAGCGAGCCGGTCTCGCCGACCACCACGGCGGACGACGGCACCTCGGCGACCACCGTGTCCTCCACGGTGGACGGCCGGGCCGAGGTCACCACGATGCCGGCGCCGACGGAGTTGGTCACCCGGCAGCCGCGCATGGCGAGCGAGCCGGCGAGCCGAGTCAGGATCGTGGTCCAGGAGGAGCCGGTGATCCGGCAGCCGTCCAGTGCGACCTCGCCGCGCCGCACGTCCACCGCCGCGACGTCCTTGTCCGCGCAGACCAGCGTCAGCCCGCGCAGCTGCGCACCCGCCCCGTCGACCACCAGCGCGCTGCCGCGCGTGGCGCCCACCTCGACCGTGCCCTCGCCGGCCTCGGCGCTCACGCTGACCCTGGCGCGGATGACGAGGCTCTCGTCGTACCTGCCGGGCCGGACGCTGATCGTGGCGCCGTCCTGGGCCCTGGCCAGCGCGGCGCCGATCGTGGCGAACTCCCCGCCGGGACCGACCACCAGTAGTTCTCGACTCATCGCCTGCCGCCCTCCCGTTCTCACGCCAGCCCGGGCAGGGCCCCGAACCGGGACAGTGCCGCGGACCCGATCCGTCCCGCCGGCTCGGCACCCGCCCAGTGCTCCGCACACCGCCGCAGCGAGCCCATGGCCAGCTCGTCGAGGGAGGCCCGGTCGCCGTCCACCCGGCCCAGTTCGTCGATCTCGGACGGGGCGAGCTCCCGCAGGAACAGCCGGCCCCGCGTGCCCTCCCCCGGCGCGGCCAGCTCCAACACCTTGAAGCTGGTGCCCGGCACGAACACGACCCGGCCGTCGGCCCGCTCGTCGCCGTCGGGTTCGAGCAGGCGCGTCCGCCTGCCGGTCATCGACCACACCAGCACGTCGACCTCGCCGCCCTGGCCGGCGCTCGGCGCCACGAGCGCGTGGGTGAAGCCCCACTCCGTGACCACGCGGCGCTGCTCGTAGAGGCGCCACTGCGCGGGCGTCGGCGACACGGTGAAGACGCTTCCGCCCCGGTGGGACGGCAGCCGGGACAGTCCGGCGACCACGCACCGGGCGAGCGGCACGTGCGGCCCGGGGGCCGCGGTCCGCAGTGCCAGGTCGACGTCGACCCCGCGCGCGGTGAGGTAGAGCCGCACGGCCACGGTGTCGGTGAGCAGGTCGCCGGAGGAGCCCGAGTTCTGGAAGCCGGGGTGCTCGGAGAGGATCCGCGCGGTCGAGTTCGCCATGATGTCGAACTCGCGGCTCAGCGTGCGGCGCAGCCACGCCCGCTCACGCTCCAGCCCCGTGTCCGACAGCAGCGCCGCGGCCTCCGGCGCCGGCGCGGGTTGCGTGCGCGCCGGCGCCGAGGACACGGAGGCCCGCTCCGGCGTTGGCGTGGGGGACGCCGGAGCGGGGTCGGTGGGGGTGACGGCCGGTTCGGGTGCCGGCTCGCCCGGGGAGCTCTCCAGCCGCAGCCGCGCGGCGGCCGAGTCGTCAGCGGGAGGCGGTGCGGCCACGACCGGCGCCGGATCCCCGGCGAGCGCCGCCGCGATCGACCCCGGACCGGTCGCGGCGCCGGCGTCGTCCGGAGCACCGCCGGCCGCCATGGTGGCCGGCGCGAGCGCGATCGTCGGCGCCGGCTCGCCGAGCACGGGGGCGTCCTCCACCGTCGACACCGCGGGCACGTCGGCGGCCTCGACCGCGTCCGCGGGCTCCGGACCGGTGTCCAGCGCGCCGGCCGCGCGGCCGGTCTGCCGCGCCGCCGGCGCCGCCAGCTCGGCGGACGCGACCAGGCGGCTGCGGTCGCGGGTCGCCGGGTCCAGCCGGTCGAGTGCGTCCTGCGCGAGCATCCGCATCCGGGGCGCCCGGTGCTCGTCGGTGTCGTCGAAGACCACGAGGTGCACGTCCGGGTCCCAGTGCCGGGCCCGCACGGCGGCGGCGTCGTGCAGGTCCTCGTGCGGGCGGACCCACAGCCCCGACTGGACCACCTCGATCGCCGCGTCCGGGGCGTACCAGTAGACGGCCGGCGCCAGCTCCGGCGGGCCCTCGATGGGCGCACGCGGCGACAACAGCGACGGGACGCCGGAGTAGTCCGGGTGGGTGCGCGGCAGGTAGGACAGCTCGCCGGCGAAGGCACGCCAGCCGAACTCGCCGGTGGCACGCACCGTGTAGACGTCCGGGCTCGCCGGCGCGCCGAGCGGCAGGCCGAGGTAGCACCGGACCGGCTCGTTGAGCACGTCCGCGAGCACCTGCCCGAGCGCCTCGCCGGCGGGCAGCCGCACCGGGCCGTACGGCACGAACCGCACCTGCGCCCGCACGGGCCCGGACAGCGAGCACCAGAACCGGACCACGTCGTCGAGCGGGAGCGGCGGGGTCCCGGGGCAGCCGAGCACCACCGTCAGCACGTCCGGCTGGCACGGCATCTCCCCGGCGAGCCGTGACCAGTGCGGGTGCGGGCGCACGTCGCCGGTCACCGGCCGGATCCACACCCCGCCGGGAATCGGGTCGGCCACACCGGTCGAGCTGGTCGGGAAGGACTTCACCGCCTCGGCGTCCCACGCCGGCCGGGGGAACCTCTTGGCCTCCCATTCCGGCGCCCGTCCCGGGTGGAACCGGACCCAGCCGCTGCCCCGCCCCGAGTGCACGAACAGGGCGCCCGCCGCGCCGTGGACCATCGCGCCGTCCGGCGCCACGACGGTCCGCCGGAGCCGCTCCGACAACCACTGGCCGGCCAGCGCGGTGGTCTCCCTGGCCCGGCCGCCGAGCACCAGCCGCACGCCGCGCCGACGCCTTGGCAGCACCTCGGCGACCGACTCCCACGCCGCGATCGGGGTGTCGACCGGCAGGTCCACGACCACCACGTCGTTGTCCGGGTCGGCCGGCAGCGCCAGCGCCAGCGACCGCGCCGCGCTGGTCAGACGCTCCTTGGGGAACACCACGTCGGCGTTGCCGATCGTGTGCCGGTCGACGGGGAAGCGTGGCCCGCCGCGGCGGCGTCTGGTCAGTGTGGGCATGGTTGTCCCTTCTCCCTCAGGTCATGGCGGCGCGGCTGAGCACCGGCCCGGTCGGCACCGCGGCCAGGAGGTCCCCGGCGACCGGCGTGACCGGTGCGCCGCCGAGGCCGAGAGCCGTGATGGACTCGTCGTCGGGCAGCGGGAACTTCAGGCCCTCGTCGGTGATCAGGTAGCGGTCCGGCACCTTCCGGCCGGCCCGCGGCGGCAGCGCGCCGGCCAGCACGGCGGTGCCGGGCCGAAGGCGCACGCCGCCGCGGCGGCCGTCGGCGAGCGCGACCACGCTCACCACCCGGTCGCCCGACGGCCGCTGACGCAGGCAGACCGACGCGCCGCCCGGGTCGAACGCACGGAGTCCGGTCAGGTCGGGCAGCCGGGTGAGCAGCGACTGGTCGGCGGAGCGGGGCGCGACGGCGACGTCGGCGGCGGCCAGCTCCACCGGGTCCGCCGTGCCGGGGCGGGCGGCCAGCAAGGCGAACTCGGTCGGCGACAGCGGGGCGAGCCCGTCCCGGCGCAGGACGAACAGCTCGACCGTGCCGCTCGCCGCAGGCAACCGGAACAGCTGCCCGACCTCGTACGCCCGGCCGCCCACCGAGGGGCCGCCGGAGCCCGCGCCGGGGATGTCGGCGGCGCCGACCGGCGGGCCGGACGGCAGGGCCGCCAGCCACGCCCGCGGCGCGATGGCGGCCGGGGTGCTCGCGAGCCCCAGCGCGATCCGCGCCGTCGGGTCCGTCAGCGGGAACTTCCCGACGGCCGCGAGCAGGTACGCCGTGCCGCCGGGCGACTCCAGCGACAGCACCCGGTCGGCGGGCAGCGCCACGGCCTCGGCGGCCGGGTCGAAGTCGAGCGACAGCCCGTCCCCGCCGCCGGACCCGGTGGGCAGGCAGGCGAGCCACGGCCCGCTGACGAGGTCCGACCGCCTCGGCACGACCTGCGGGGCGCCGGGGATGCCCACCGGCGCGCCGCGTGTCAGGTCGGCGAGCGACTCGCGGGAGATCAGCTCGACCTCGGCGTCACCGCCCCGCATCAGCAGGGCCGACGCCTGGTTGAGCACCGGGTGCAGGGCGCCGCCGGTGAAGACGTACCGGGTGCCGGTCTCCTTCTCGACGAGGATCGCCCCGGGCCGCTGCCACGCCGTGTTCCCGCCGGGCACGATCAGCCCGAACACGGCGATCCCGCCCGCGGTCAGCAGCGCGAGCACCAAGCCGATCACCAGCCCCGACAGTGCCCGTTTGGCGGGCACCTCCGCGCTGGCCGGGTCGGCGAGCACGAGCGCGGAGCTCAGGCGCCCCATCAGGAACTGGTGGGCGTGGACGTGGTCGCGTCGGGTCTGCACGGGTTCACCCACCCAGCCCGCGGGCCCAGCCGTACACGCCGAGCAGCTGCAGGAGCACCGGCAGCACGGCGATCGCGGTGGTCGTGTCGGCGAGGTCGGCCAGGTGGCCCCAGATCGGCAGCGGACGCCGGCCCGCTGGCCGCAGCGCCGCCTGCACCAGCGGGTAGAGCAACCCCAGCAGCCCGAACAGCAGCACGCCGCGCCACTGCGGCGGCAGGGCCGCCGCGACGGCCAGCACCGTGAGCGCCAGCCCGGCGGTCCCCGCGACCGTCAACGGCACCCGCTGCCACGCCGAGGCGAACGTGCGGGCCCGCAGCAGCACCGCGCTCGCCAGCACCGGCACCAACACCGGACCGCCCCAGCCGGCGTCGGCCAGCAGGGTGGGAAACGCGGCGGTGCAGACCAGCGCGGCGGCGACGGCACCGGCGGACAGGTAGCGGTCGGCGGTGACGGTGCGGTCCCGCACCCGCCGCGCCGGTTCGGCCTCGATGTCGTACTGCAGGTCGTCGGCGTCGCGCGGCAGCTGGGGGCCACGCATGTGCGCCAGCCGCAGCACGATCTTGGGCGCGAAGACCGTCAGCCCGAGGAACACCGCGGCGACCACACCGGCCGACTGGGCCGCCGACAGCGCGAAACCGAGCCGCAGCCACAGGGACGCGCCCAGTGCGGCGTCGGCGAGGAGCACCGTCACGAACGGCGCGAACGGCAGCCCTGGCGCGATCGTGCCGCCGCAGACCAGCAGTGCCGCGGCGGCCGCCGCCACGACGCCGGCGCCGACCAGCAGACCGGCCGGCGTGGCCGCCGCCACGGCCGGCACGCCGTCCGCCGCGACCATCCCGGCCAGGCCGGCGAAGACGCAGCAGGCCAGGCCGGCGAGGGTGGCCAGTGCGGTCAGCGCCGGGTACTCGACGCGGCCGCGGCCGGCGGCGACCGCACCGAGGCCGAACACGACACCCACCCCGGCCGCGCCGCCGGCCTGCGCGGCGGTCGGCCCCGGGGCCAGCAGCACCAGCGCCAGCACCGCGGCGACCACACCGGACAGCGCGAGGAACAGTGCCCGGCCGAACTCCGGCCGCCACCGGTCCCGGCGCGTCCGCACCACGGTGGCGATACCATCGGCCAGGTCGTCGAAGTCCAGCTCCGGCAACGGGTCCGTGGCGGGTCGCAGGTAGAGCTGCTCCCCCTCCAGCCAGTCGAGCGTCTCCGGCGTGCCGTCCGGGTCGAGCGGCGGCTCGCCGAGCCGCTGCAGCACCCAGGAGCCGGACCGGGAGAGGTGGGTGTCGAGGTCGTCCCGGTTCACCGTGTGCCGCAGGAACACCGGCAGCAGCGCGGCCACCGGGATCGAGACGGGCACGGCGAGGTCGGCGCGGCCGTCCGGCCCGAACACGGTGAGCCGGCAGAGTTCGCCGCTCGTCGACGCGGTCGCGGTCATGAGCGCGCGTACCTCGATTCCTCTTCGGCGGCCGGGACGGTCGCGAGACCGGTCTGGATCAGGCGGATCCCGCGCCGGGTGACGAGCTGGGCGCGGCCGGGCGGCAGTCGCCGCGGCGCCGCCTCACCGAGGAACTTGCCCTCCTCCTTGGGGTAGGAGAGCACCACGCCGGGAGTGCCGAGCTCCCACAGCCTGCGCAGGACCGGGTCGATCATCCCGCGCACCGCGCCGGAGGTGCTCCGCGCGACGACCACGTGGAGTCCGATGTAGACACCCTGCGGGATCAGCGGCAGCAGGGGCTCCAGCGGCGAACCGGCCCCGCCCCGGCCGAGCAGCTCGTAGTCGTCGACCACGAGGAACAGCTCCGGCCCCTGCCACCAGTCGCGCCGGCGCAACCGGTCGGAGGAGATGTCCTGGCCGGGCACCCGCTTGGCGACCGACACCGCCGCCTGCCCCGCCAGCTCGTACAGGCTCTCGGCGCTGATCCCGTAGCCGACCCGGTACTCCTCCGGCACGTCCTTGTCGAGGTCCCGGCGGGCGTCACCGAGCACCACCTTGACCTCCTCGGGCCGGTGGTGGGTGTGGATCGCCCGCAGCACCAGGCGGAGCAGGTTCGTCTTGCCCGTCTCGCTGTCCCCGAACACCATCAGGTGAGGGGTGGCGCGGAAGTCGTGCCAGACCGGCGCCAGCCGCTCCTCGTCCAGGCCGAGGCAGACCCGCAGGTCCTCGTCGGCCGCGGGCAGGTCGGCCACCGGCAGCCGGGTGGGCAGCATCCGCACCGGCGGCGCCCCGCGTCCCGGCCAGAACGCCCGTGCCTCCTCGGCGACGGCCCGTGTCGCGTCCGCCAGGTCGTCCACTGTGGACATGCCGTCCAGCCGGGGCAACGCGCCCAGGAAGTGCAGCCCGTCCGGGGTGAGCCCGCGGCCCGGCTGCGCGGGCACGGTGGCGGCTCGGCGCGAGCCGACCTCCGACTCCATCGCGTCACCCAGCCGCAGCTCCAGCTTGGTGCCGAGCAGGTCCCGCAGCCACGGCCGGATCTCCGACCAGCGGGTGGCCGTCAGCACCAGGTGGACGCCGAAGGACAGGCCGCGCGAGGCGATCTCGCCGAAGCGCTGCTCGAGGTCGGCGAACTCCTGCTTGACGGTGAACCAGCCGTCCACCACGAGGAACACGTGCCCGCACGCGTCGGTCAGCTCACCGCGGGCCCGCGCCGCGAGGTAGGCGGCCATCGACTCGAACCCGTGCTCGGCGAACAGCTCCTCCCTGCGCTCCATCAGGCCCAGCACCTCGGCGAGCGTGCGCACCACGCGGTCGCGCTCCATCCTCGTCGCCAACGAACCGACGTGCGGCAGGCCGGCGACCGACATCAGGCCGCCACCGCCGAAGTCGAGGCAGTAGAACTGGACCTCCTCCGGGGTGTTGGCGAGCGCGAGCGCGAGCATCAGGGTGCGGACCAGGGTCGACTTCCCGCTCTGCGGCGCGCCGACCACGCCGGCGTGACCGTCCGAAGTGGACAGGTCGGCGAGGTACAGCTCACGCACCTGCTCGAACGGCCGGTCCACCAGCCCGACCGGCACCCGCAGCCGGCCCTGCCGCGCCGGGTCGTCGACGGTCATGCCGCGCAGCGGGTCCGGCACGACGCTCGGCAGGAGGGAGTCCAGGCTGGGCGCGGTGGACAGGGGCGGCAGCCACACCTGGCGCGCCGGCGGTCCCTGTCCCGCGATCCGCCCGATGAGGACGTCCAGCAGGCTCGGGGTCTCCTCACCGGCCGCGGGCGCCGACCGGTCCGGCGTGCCGGCGCCCTCCTCCGCCGCCGGGGGCAGGATCTCGTGCCGGCGCGGGTGTGCGTGTGTCCGGAACGCCACGACCTCGGACAGCACGGTCGGCGCGGGTGCCGGCACGAGGCCGCCGCGCGGCGCGGGTCCCGAGACGTAGGCCGCCTTGAACCGCACCAGGTTCGTGGTGTCGATCTTCAGGTAGCCGTTGCCCGGCTCGGACGGCAGCTCGTAGGCCTTGGTGGCGCCGATCACCGCACGCGACTCCATCGAGGAGAACGTGCGCAACGCGATGCGGTAGGACAGGTGGCCCTCGACCCGGTGGATGCGCCCCTCCTCCAACCGCTGGGACGCCAGCAGCAGGTGGACCCCGAGGCTGCGGCCGAGGCGGCCGATCGAGACGAAGAGGTCCATGAACTCGCCCTTGCTGGAGAGCATCTCGCTGAACTCGTCGACGACGATCAGCAGCACGGGGAAGGGCACCAGCTGCGCGCCGGCCGCCCGGGCCTTCTCGTACTCGAACAGCGACGCGAAACCGCTGGCGCGCAGGAACTCCTGGCGGCGGGTCAGCTCGCCGGTGAGCGCGTCCTGCATCCGGTCGACGAGCGGCAGTTCGTCGGCGAGGTTGGTGATCACCGCGGAGGTGTGCGGCAGGTGGTCCATGCCGAGGAACGTGGCGCCGCCCTTGAAGTCCACGAGGACGAGGTTCAGGATCTCCGAGGAGTGCGTCGCGGCGAGCCCGCAGACGAGCGTGCGCAGCAGCTCGCTCTTGCCGGAGCCGGTGGCGCCGATGAGCATGCCGTGCGGCCCCATGCCTCCCTGTGCGGGTTCCTTCAGGTCGAGCTCGACGACCTCGCCGTTCTCGGTGACCCCGATGGGGACCTGCAGGCGGGCGCGTTGCGCGGCACGCGGGCGCCACAGGGCGGCCACGTCGGCGGTGTGCGGATCGCGGATGCCGAGCAGGGTCGTCAGCTCGAAGTCGTTCTCCAGCGGCTGGTCGACCACGTCCACCGAACCGCTGGTGCGCTTGGGCGCCAACAGCTTGGCGAGCGTCTCGGCCTGCGTCAGGCTGAGCACGTCACGTGTGGCGGTGCCGGTCTGGTCGCCCGCGGGGAACTCGACCGTGCCGTCACCGGTGGTGAGCCGCAGCACCTTGGGGCCGCCGGGCATCCTGCCGGTCACGTCCAGCAGCACCACGTTGCGCAGTCCCGTGTCGGCCAGCCGGGAGGTCTCCGGCACCGGCGCCAGGTGCGCGACCACCACGACGAACGGCTCGGTGACGGTCGGCCGGGCACCCGAGTCGTGGTCGCCGCGGTCGGTGACGTCCGGGCCGAGCAGGTCCATCAGCTCGTCGTGGTCGCAGGCGAGCAGGCGGATCGGACCGGCGGCGTCCCGTGCGGTCGGGTGTGCGTTGTGCGGCAACCACTTCACCCAGTCCCACTCCGGCCGGCCGGCCTCGGTCGCCAGCACGGCGATCCTCAGCTCGTCCGGCGAGTGGAACGTGGCGAGCTGGCCGAGGACGGCACGCACCAGACCGACCGCGGCGGCCTCGTCGCCGGCCAGCTCGACACTCGTGAAGCTGCGCAGGCCGACGGAGACGGGTACGCCCGCCACCGTCCGGTACGCCTCCCGGAAGCGGCGCAAGGAGATCGCGGACAGCGGCTCGAGGTCCTCGATCGGCTTGGTCGAGGGCGCCACGTACTCGACGGCCGCCGCCTGGGTGCCCAGCCCGATCCTGACGCGGGCGAAGTCGTCGTGGTTCGCGCGCCGCTCCCAGACGCGGGGACCGCTGGCGATGGACCACAGCCAGGACGGCTCGGGGTTGTTCCACACCACCGCGCGCCGCTGCCGGTCGGCGTTCTTCCTGGCCTCCCTGCGCAGTTGTGCGATGTAGCGCAGGAAGTCCCGGCGTTCGGACCGCATCTTGCGCTTGAGCTCGGCGGTGGCCCGCCCGACCTGGCTCAGCCCCATCGCCATCATGGAGATGCCCATGACGCCGGCCATCATGTACATCGCCACCGAGCCGCTGCCGACCGAGAACACCAGCACCATCGCTGCGGACCCGATGCCCATCGGCAGGAACATGGCCGCGGACCGGTAGTCCATCGGCGCGGGCTCCGCCATGACCGGCGGCTCCTGCAGCTCGACCTGGCCGTCCGGCAGCTCCGGCCCGGCCGCCCTCGGCGGGCGCTTCACCGTCACCGTGCTCATCGCGACACCACCGTCCGGCACGTCATCCGAGCACCCCCGGCGGCGGTGGGGGCGCGGCGCCCCACGCGGAGTCGTCCCGCGCCAGCAGGTCCGCGCTCCGGTGCTCCTCTTCGGACTCGTCCTCCCCGTCCTCGGCCGCCCGCTCGGCCGCCGCTCGTTCCTCGGCGGCGACCGCGTCCTGCTCCTCCCTGGTGAGCACGGGGCCACCGCAGCGGGCCGGGTCGCCCGCCGGGTCGCTCCCGTCGCGGGGCGCGTTGGTGCGGCGCCACGTGGCGTAGCCGGGACCGGCCAGCCGTTCGGTGTCGTCGTCCCGGAACACCGACGCCTCGGTTCTGTCGTCGTCGCTGTCGCGTCCGGCGGTGCCGAGAAGTGCGGTGAGCCAGGCGGACCACGGCCCGGCGACGTCCCAGGCCGTCGTGTCCTCATCCGTCCCGCTGCGCCGCACGATGGGGACGTGACCGGGGGGCAACTCCTCCTCGTGGCCCCAGGTCCGCGGCCACCCGGTGTGGAGCTCACCGGTTCGCGAAGGCCCAGGCGGCGCATCGTCGGCGGCCGGCGGCACGGCAGGCAGGCCGAACCCGCCTCCAGCGGGCATTGCCCGGGTTCCCTCCGGCGCCACCGGCTCACCCACGGCCGGCTCGTCGCCCGCCCAGTCATCCGGAGTCCCCGCCAACAAACCAGACGCGTCCGACCGCTCCCGGGCCGCGCCGTCGTGCGAGCCAGGCGGCACCACC
>Ga0164298_10000237_pt1 | contig 16136 bp, 7 predicted proteins | sample Whisoiple_216_MG_FD_109713 | JGI IMG/M metagenome (GOLD analysis project Ga0164298, IMG submission 109713) | Unamended control soil microbial communities from upstate New York, USA - Whitman soil sample_216_MG | ecosystem: Environmental > Terrestrial > Soil > Agricultural land ...
TGAATGCTAAAGCAAATCAGTTGGCTCACTATTTGCAAGCTCAGGGAGTCCAACCAGAAATCCTAGTCGCCGTTTGTATAGAACGATCTCTCAACCTAATAATTGGCATTTTAGGGATACTCAAGGCGGGGGGTGCTTATGTACCGATCGATCCCGTCTATCCCAAACAAAGGTTAGCGGATATGTTGGAAGACTCCCAGACACTCTTTCTGCTGACACAGCAGTCTTTAGCGCCGAATTTTTCAGAATTTGATGGTGAACTTCTGTGTGTGGACAGGGATTGGGAAAGTGCGATCGCTCCTCTTTCTACACACAATCTACCCAGCAAGGTTAGACCTCAGAATCTAGCTTACACGATCTATACTTCGGGTTCGACAGGCAAACCCAAGGGTGTGATGATTGCCCATTGCAATTTGGTCAATTATCTAAGTTGGTGTATGCAAGCATATCCCATCGCTCAAGGATGTGGTTCGCCCGTTCATTCATCTATTAGCTTTGACGCCACCATCACCAGCTTTTTCACACCGCTTTTGTGTGGCAAGAAAGTGGTTTTGCTACCCGAAAATCAAGAAATTGAAGCTTTGAAAGAAATATTGTGCGCTGAACGAGACTTTAGCCTCGTGAAAATTACTCCGGCTCACTTAGATTTACTGAATCAATTATTGCCAGAAGATGAAATTGCCGCGCAAACCCAATCCTTTGTGATTGGTGGGGAAGCTTTGTTAGGTAAGAGTTTACGGTCTTGGCGACAATATGCGCCGACTACGCAAATTGTGAATGAATATGGGCCTAGTGAAACGGTAGTGGGTTGTTGCATCTACGAGGTGTCAGACCAAACTGATTTGACTGGTGTGGTGCCGATCGGTCGCCCTATTGCTAACACCCAAATTTATATCTTGGATGAAACCCTAAATCTAGTTCCTACAGGAATTCCTGGGGAAATCTACATCGGAGGGGCAGGAGTCGGGCGGGGATACCGCAATCGTCCGGATCTAACAGCCGATAAATTTATCCCAGACCCTTTTAGTGAAGTTCCAGGAGCACGACTATACCGCAGTGGCGACTTAGGTCGTTATCTTCCCAGTGGCGATCTAGAGTTTCTCGGGCGCATCGATCACCAAGTCAAAATCCGCAGCTTCCGCATCGAACTGGGCGAAATTGAGGCTGTTCTGAGCCAACATCCAGCCATTCAAGAGGGGATAGTGACGGTGCGGGAGGAGGAGAACGATCGCTATCTTGTAGCTTACGTTGTTCCCAAGCCAGAGTCTACTAACTTACTTGGCCAAATCGATGAATGGACTCACCAACATATTTCCCGGTGGCAAACCATCTATAAGGAAACTTACGGTCAATCGCCCACGCATTCAGATTTAACGTTTAATATTGCGGGTTGGAATAGTAGCTATACTAACTCTCTCCTTTCTGATTTAGAGATGCAAGAGTGGGTAGAGCGGACTGTCGATCGCATTCGATCGCTCCACCCCAAAAAAGTTTTAGAAATTGGTTGCGGTACAGGATTACTCCTCTCTCGCATTGCACCCGAGTGTATGCGCTACGACGGTGCGGACTTTTCTCCAGAAGCCATCGGCTATCTTCAGTCACTCAAAGACACAAAACCAGAACTCGCCCACATTAATTTATTAAGGAGAACGGCGGATGATTTCAATGGATTTAAGCCATCTTCATTCGATACCGTCATTATCAACTCGGTAATCCAATATTTTCCGAATATTGATTATTTGGTAAAGGTCATACAACAAGCTGTAGAAGTTGTTCAACCAGGGGGACATATTTTCATTGGAGATGTCAGGAGTTTGCCTTTGCTCGAGGCTTATCATGCTTCAGTCGAGTTAGAACAAGCTTCTAAGGATCTCTCGCGGGAACAACTCCAACAACGGGTACGGCGACGGTTATTGGAAGAAGAAGAATTGGTCATCGATCCGAACTTCTTTTTGACTCTACAGCAGCATTTACCCCAGATCGGTGCAGTGCAAATCCAACTCAAACAAGGTCGTTTCAACAATGAACTAACTCGTTTCCGGTACGATGTTGTGCTTCAGGTTGGAACTCAGTTGCGATCGCCCGTACCTTTGCAGTGGTTAGACTGGTCGGCATTGCCAATCATTCCAGAGCAAGTGTATGAACAGTTAGTTCAACAGCAACCAGAGAGTTTAGGCATCAGGGGAGTTGCCAATGCTCGGATACAAGCTGACCTGGAACTTATAGATTGGTTGACGATCGCTCCTGCTGAAGCTATTGTTGGCGATCGCGATCGATTTATCTCTACCAAGCATCAAGGTGTCGAGCCAGACCTTTGGTGGGAATGCGTTCGTGACCTGCCCTACGCCGTTACTGTAACTTGGTCTGCGACAAAATTAGGCTGTTATGACGTTTTATTCTGTTATCAAAAAGCCAATAAAACGAATATCTTCTTAGAGACGATCGCAACTGTAACGCACGGGAAACCTTGGGAGTTTTATGCCAATAATCCGCTTCAGAATAAACTGACACAATACCTAGCCCCTCAGTTGCGCCAGTTTGTTAAAGATCGGCTACCAGACTACATGATTCCCAGAACGTTTATCTTGCTGTCGTCTCTGCCACTTACTTCTAACGGCAAAGTTGATCGACGTGCTTTGCCGGTTCCCACCTTGTCTCGCGATCGTGCTGCAACAACCTATATTGCCCCGCAAACCGCCTCAGAAGAACTGCTGGCTAATCTTTGGGCTGAGATTTTGGCGATCGAGCAAGTTGGTATTGAGGATAATTTCTTTGAACTTGGCGGACATTCTCTACTAGCAACCCAACTCATCTCGCGAATTCGGGATATTTTTGCAGTTGAATTGCCTGTTCGGTCTCTGTTTGAAGCGCCCACAATAGCAAGTCTGCATCAAAAAATTGACCTAGCACGAAACCAGAATACTGATTTCTCTGTCTCTCCCATTCACTCTGCTGACTACAGCAGCGAAGTGCCTCTCTCTTTTCCTCAACAACGGCTTTGGTTCCTGTCTCAGATCGAAGGTGCGAATGCCACCTATAATATGCCAGCCGCTGTGCGGATCGGGGGCGATCTGAATGTTGAAGCTCTCAAACAAAGTTTGCAGGAAATTGTACAGCGTCATGGCACTTTACGAACAACTTTCAAGCTCGTTAATGGAATGCCCGTGCAGGTGCTTGCCGAACAAATTGAAGCCAGCATAACAATTATTGACCTCCAAAATGTGCCAGCAACGGCGCAGGCTACTGAGGTAGAACAGTTGATAGCCGAGGAGGCTCAATGTCCCTTCGATTTGGAAAATGGCCCCCTGTTCCGCGCCAAATTGCTGCGTTTGCATCCCCAAGAGCATATTTTCTTGTTAACAATGCACCACATCATTTCCGATGGTTGGTCGATCGGGGTTTTGATTCGGGAAATGACCGCCCTTTACAAAACTTTTTGTCAGCAATCTCACTCGCCTTTATCTCCCTTGCCGATTCAGTACATTGACTTTACTCAGTGGCAGCGTCAGTTGCTGCAAGGAGAAGTTTTAGAGCGATTGCTAAGTTACTGGCAGCAACAGTTAACAGGTATCCCCGCTTTGCTGAATCTGCCAACGGATTACCCCCGTCCTCCGATACAAACTTTTCGGGGCGATCGCATCAGGTTTCAACTGTCACCGGAATTGACCCGTCGCTTAAGAGAACTGAGCCAACAAAGGCAGACAACGCTGTTTATGACGCTCTTGGCAGCTTTTAGCGCATTGTTATTCCGCTATAGCGAACAGGAAGATATTGCGATCGGTTCGCCGATCGCTAATCGGACTCGCAGTGAAACAGAATCTTTAATTGGCTTTTTTGTCAATACTTTGGTGTTGCGGACTCAGCCCTCTGGCGAGATGGCGTTTTTAGAGCTACTTGAACAAACAAAAGCCGTCTGTTTAGATGCCTACGCTTACCAGGATGTTCCATTTGAACGTTTGGTTGAGGCGCTTAAACCAGAGCGTAGCTTGAGTCATAATCCGGTCTTTCAGGTGATGTTTGCATTGCAAAACGCACCCGTATTGGATGACTTGGGTTTGCCCAATCTAACCCTGACTCCTCTGCAATCTGAAAATGTCACCGCTATGTTTGATTTGTCTCTCCTGTTGGAGGAAACCAAATCGCAAATCGTCGGGTCTTGGGAGTACAGTCGAGATTTGTTTGAATCCGATACTATTTCTCGAATGGTTGGGCATTTCCAAATGCTCTTAGAGGGAATTGTACTAGACCCCCACCAACGATTAGCAGAGTTGCCCATGCTCAGCGAGGTGGAACACCAGCAATTGCTTGTGGCGTGGAATAATACCGGAAGTTATTATCCGGAAAAACAATTAATTCATCATTTGTTTGAAGCGCAGGTGGAGCGAACACCCGATGCGATCGCGCTCAGCTTTGAAGACACTGAGATATCTTATCGGGAACTCAATCAACGGAGCAACCAACTAGCGCACTATCTGCAGAAACTGGGAGTTGGATCGGAAAGTTTAGTGGGCATTTGTATGGGGCGATCGCCGGAATTGATAATAGGGCTATTGGCGATTATCAAGTCCGGGGGAGCTTACGTTCCTATCGATCCGAACTATCCCCAAGAACGTCAGACCGCTATTTTGAATGACGCTCAGGTCACAGTTCTACTAACCCGCTTATCTGAGCTATCAGAGATACCCAGCTCGGGAATTCAGGTGGTTGACTTCGATCGCGCTCAAACTGAAATTGCAAGCCTTGCAACTACCAATTTAACCCAGCCATCAACTAATAATCATTTAGCCTACGTTTTGTATACGTCAGGTTCGACCGGGTTGCCCAAGGGAGTGGCAATTGAACATCGTAGTGTCGTTGCCTTTTTGCATTGGGCAAAAACAGTTTTCCCACTCAGCCAATTGGATGGAGTCTTAGCCTCCACTTCCATTTGTTTTGATTTATCGATTTTCGAGTTGTTTTTACCCCTAGTTTGCGGGGGTAAAGTCATCTTAGTGGAAAACGTACTCCAGCTAGCAAAATTGCCTGCAACACAGAGGGTAACTCTGGTTAATACAGTTCCCTCTGCAATTACAGAATTGTTAAACATTAACGGTATCCCCGATTCGGTACGGACAATTAATTTGGCTGGAGAGCCGCTTTCTGCACAACTTGTGCAACGGCTTTATCAGAAAGATTCTATTGCACAAATCTATAACTTGTACGGCCCCTCGGAGGACACCACCTACTCCACGATGGCTCCGATCGAGAGAGATTGCGAGCGATCGCCTTCAATCGGAGTACCGATTGCTAACACGCAAGCCTATGTCCTCGATCGGTTCCTACAACCTGTGCCTGTTGGTGTGCCTGGTGAACTGCATCTTGGCGGCGCAGGTTTGGCAAGGGGATATCTTAACCGTCCAGAATTGACTGCCGAAAGATTTATTCCCAATCCCTTCAGCGATATTCCTGGGGAACGGCTTTATAAGACAGGAGATTTAGTGCGCTATCGAGCCAATGGTGAATTGGAATATATTGGTCGCCGCGATTACTTGGTGAAGATTCGGGGATTTCGGATTGAACTGGGAGAAATTGAGGCAGTCTTGCGGCAAAATAGCCTGGTTTGCGAGGCAGTTGTCGTTGTTGATTCAGACAACTCCTCTGGAGAAAAACGGCTCGTTGCCTACATTGTCCTGCAGGAACCAATGCCTATTCTAATCCATGACTTACGAGACTTCCTGCAAGCATGGTTGCCGAGCTATATGATACCTGCAACGTTTATCTTGCTAGAGACATTTCCCCTGACCCCGAATGGCAAGATTGATCGGAAAGCATTGCCAAAACCCAGTCTAAATCATGCAGCGCGTACAGATAAGAATTACGTTCCGCCGCGATCGCTCCTAGAATTACAACTTGTACGCCTATGGGAGAGCGTGCTGGGCTTGGAGCCTGTGAGCGTGCAGGATAATTTCTTTGAGATCGGGGGGCATTCCTTACTTGCTGTGCGGTTGATGGCGGCAATACAGCAGCACTTTGGGTACGAACTGCCTCTATCTACCTTCTTTGTGGCACCGACTATCGTGCAACTGGCTCAACTGCTGTCTGCTCGAACTGAAACTTCAATAGAGTGTGCGATCGTTCCGATCCAGCCGATAGGTTCCAATCCCCCCCTCTTCTGTGTCCCTGGAGTTGGTGGCAATGTACTCTACTTCTACGATTTAGCTCGCCACTTGGGGCAGGAGCAGCCATTCTATGGCTTTCAAGCTCAGGGGTTGGACGGGAAGCTCGATCCCCACACCAGCATTGAAGAAATGGCACATACTTACATTGAAGCACTGCGTCAAGTGCAACCTGAAGGGCCTTACTGGTTGGGAGGACACTCGTTTGGTGGATGGGTTGCCTTCGAGATGGCACAACAACTCCAGCAAAGCGGTCAGCAGGTGGCAGTCCTAACGATTTTCGATGCTGTTGCTCCTGGTATAGGCGATTCTATGCTAAGTCAGGACTGGAATGATACCCAATGGTTGCTTCAGATGGCTCAACTGCTAGAAGATAGCTATGGCAAGGAGCTGAGAGTGTCGTATGATGACCTGCAAAATCGTGATTTAGAAACACAAATTACCTATGTCACGCAGCGATTAAAAGAGGCGGATCTGCTTCCCGCCGGAGCCGGAGCGGAGCAGATAGAGCGACTATTAAGTGTATTCAAAGCGAACTCTCAAATGCGCTATGTGCCTCAAACTCTTCCCGGAACAAAGATTCACCTGTTCAGAGTTGATGAGAACCAACTCGAAAAGGGTGATGGCGATCGTGCGATCGAGAGTCGTCAGAATCCAACTTTAGGGTGGGAGAAACTGGCAGATATCCCTGTTGTAGTTCATACTGTTCCAGGGACTCATACATCAATGATGGCGTTTCCCCACGTTCAGGTCTTGGCTAAGTCTGTCCAATCTGTTTTAGAGCAGTCTCAGATGAGTTTCACAGACGTAGCAGAATGACATGATCTCAGAGCGAAATTATGTGTTATCAGAGAGAAAATTATGAATTCATCTGAGAGTGATCCGCCGAGTAATCAGGATCTCTATTGGCGCTTTTTTCGTTTAGCGAGCGTCAATATTGTATCCAACATTATGATTCCCCTCGCTGGGCTAGTTGATGTGGCGTTTTTGGGTCATCTGCCAGACATTCGACACTTTGCGGGTGTGGCTTTGGCAGGGATTTTATTCAACTATCTTTATGCGACTTTTGGGTTTTTGCGTATGAGTACTACGGGACTCGCAGCCCAAGCGGTAGGACGTTCAGATTCAGAAAGTCTCCTGCTGATCCTCTTGCGTAATAGTCTGCTTGCACTTGTGAGTGGCATCGTAATTCTCTTGCTGCAACAACCTCTGTGCGAACTGGGCTTTGCTTTCCTAACAGCTAATCCTGATGTGGAGGCTGCCGGACGTGCCTACTATGATGCGCGGATCTTAGCCGCGCCGGCAGCCCTACTTAACTTTGTCTTGCTTGGTTGGTTTCTGGGGCGCGAAGAAAGCGGTAAGGTGCTACTGCTGTCAGCGATTAACAATGGAGCAAATGTTATCCTGGATTACCTATTTATTATTCATTGGGGCTGGGCAAGTGCAGGGGCGGGTTTAGCCACAGCCGCTAGCCAATACTTAACACTACTGCTGGGGATTGTTTTTGTTTGCTTGACGGGTTTGCTGAATTTGGTTCCTAGCATTGCTGCAAAGATTTTAGACAAAGAAGCACTTTTAGCGACGTTTAATCTCAATAAAGATCTCTTAATTCGTAACTTGACGTTCATTACTGTTTTCTCACTGCTCACCGAAGTCAGTTCAATATTTGGCACTTTGGAACTTTCAGTGAATGTATTGATTTTGCGGGTAGTGACATTAGCTGGCTATTGCATTGATGGCTTCACTTTCGCAACTGAGAGTTTGACTGGGATCTTTTTTGGCGAGAAAGCTTATGAAAAACTGAATTCTCTGCTCCGAATTGCTTTGGGAACTGGGCTAGTAGCTAGCCTATTGTTTGCTTTCTGTTTTATAGCGTTTCCAGATACGTTATTTGGGGTTTTGACAAATCATAGAGAAGTGACAGATCTAGCCCATAAGTATGTGTTGTGGTTGCTACCAGTTTTAGGATTTTGTGCTATTGCTTTAGTGTTTGATGGATATTTTCTGGGTTTAACCAAGGGGGATATCTTACGGAACAGTGCTTTGCTATCTGCGAGCGTTGGGTTTTTTCCAATGGCATTCATGGCTTGGAAATTGCACGATAGCCAATTTCTATGGCTTGGTGTTGTTTGTTTTATGGCTGCACGCGCGATCATTGCCGGTCTCCAGATTCCTCAACTTCAGGAAGAATTTGTTGCTTCTAGAGGTATGCCTGCGGATGAACAACTTGTAATTGGAGAGTGATAGAGCGTATTCCAGATTTATGAAGTACAGTAGCAGCAGCTTGTAAACGAGTTTTTGAAATGCTTAGTATTCAATCCTTCAATCACAGTAGCCAGTAAAACATCAACCATCTTAGTAGTGGTTAGCAAGAACTGACGTAAAAAAGCTTTCAGTTGTGACCACCATAATTCTATCGGATTAAAGTCCGGAGAAGAGGGTGATAAATTGAGGATAGTGGCGCCGTTTCCGTTTCAATCAAGGGTTCAATCGCCGCCAGCTTGTGGGCTGGGAAATTATCAATTAACTTGGACTGCACCTTTCCATAAATTTGGCACTAAAAAGTGTTCAATTAAAACGGAAAATGCCTTGCCATCCATCGACCCATCTAGGGTCATTATTCCTACCAGGCGGGGTTACAACCCCGCCTGAAACCCAGAATGAATAGACATCTCCAATAACTGCCAAACCTTTTCCCCACTTGGTTTCTTGTCCGAAGCTCGAAGGGAGCTTCGGACAAGAAACCAACAGTTAAATAAGGGTTTGAAGTTGACGGGGTGACAACCCCGTCAATGTCATGGCTGTGGGAGTTGTTTCTTTCATTACCTCCTCCCAGACGTGAAAGCCTCAGCTACAATGAATTCTACCACTATCCGCACTAATCTTTTGTTGAAGTTCCGTTACATAAATTTATAAATTTTTATAATTAAACAATGGCGCAATGCCACCTCTTCAAGTATACTTAATTCTGAACAAATTAAATTTGCAAAAATAATGGACTTTAAAAAGCTAAACAACCCGGTACAAAGCGTCAAAGATAATGCCCAAAAAGTATCAGAACAAATACAGGAACAAGCTACAGAAATGGCTACTGCTGCACAAGAACAATTCAATGCTGTGCTGGATGAATATAAAAATATTCTACCTGTTGCGGAAAGTTTGGGTTTGAGCGTAGGTAGTTTTGAAGTAAAGATGGGCGTATTACCAGAAATCCAAACCTCTCTAGTTGGTTTACTTGAGCGAATTAATCAGGAAAGTGTTCAAAAACTGATCGCAGAAAATCCAGACAACAAACTACTGGTGCTAGTCCTTAATGCTTTACTAATTACCAAGGAGCTACAACAACGACTGAATATATCTAATCTCAAAGGTATTGTTGTTGATATTAGGCTTGGTATCCCTCCTAAAGTATCTGTGCATTTAGCATCCTAAACTAAGCCATCAGTAAGAGCATATCTGAAAAATAATTGAAGGCGATCGTACGGCTTCAATAGTTATGCAGGAAATAAAGGTCATTGGCTAGTACGAATCTAAAGCTCCGATCACCCTTTCGAGTGCTTCTATGTTATAAAGCCATTGCTCAATCAAGGAATTGTTAGCTTGACCACGCTTTTTTGACTCTTTGGTCAGGACAATTCGGTTCATTCCCAGTGCTGTAAAGAGAGCTTATGCGGTAATCGCTTTGGCCTGAGCATCAAGTAGCGGAGCATTCTCATTGTTGCGTCTTACAAGGCTATTTAAGCCAATATTATGTCTTTCATCTAATAGTTTAGTTAACTGTAAAATCTGTTCTGCTAATGCGATCGTTACCATTGGTGACAAGTTAAGGAAGATAGAGGTTTGTCAAGGGGGAACTATCCTTGAGGGAAAAAACGTATGAAACTCAAACTGGACAAGTCCTTGAGGCACAGTGAGTCCCCATGAGCCGAAACCGAAAAACCAACGCCAGACCATGCCTTGAACAGCCAACGTCCAATGGTCGAAGATGAAGTGGTCGCCGCCCAACTTGAAGCCTTGCTCACGCCCGCCATTACCTTCCTGTGAAAATTACTACCGCTTTCCTGGGGTTGAGAGAGCGGATACTCAATCTACCCCTGATGGTTGCGGCACTGTTGACTCTAAGTCGGGCGGGATGTGGCATCCGTCAGGGAGCTAACCCGCATCCTGGGGAGAGAAGGTTTTTTGTGGTGTACTCCCACACAAGTATCTCAACAAGCCATGTCTCAAAGATTCTTGACCTGGGGGGCCGAGTTGTTCTCCTAGGGTGTTCAAGGAATTGCTCCCCCAACTGAAACAGGCTATTGAGGTGCTTTCTCGTCGTCTTGAACCCGAAAGCATACAATGGACCCGGCTTCTTTGAGCGGATTTGGATCGCCGACAGTTCAACACGCTAAAGTTCTATTCCGGAAACTCAAAAGTTTAGAAGCTCTCCCCAAAGGTTAATTAGCAGGAAAGATGACAGTGGTCATCGATTTAATCACCCGATTGCCCATCGAGATTGGATTTGAAGAAAATCCGAGTGCCTCGGATACTTCATGGGAGAAAGAACTTTTAGCATTAGTCAAGCCCAAGACGTTACTGCTACGCTAATCGAGGCTTCTATCATTTTCAATTTTGGCATCAATTGAGAGAGCAAGGCGTTGATTTAATTACCCGACTCAAAAAACGAGCGGCGATACAAGTTGAGGAGGTGTTCACTCTTCTGCTATGGTCTGCCAGACCCTCGAGTGCGTCTGGGTTCGGGAACGAAAAAGACTTCATTTATTACCTTACGTTTGATTGAAGTGCGTTCGGGGAATACCTGGCATTCTTACCTGACTTTTGTGCTCGACCCGACCTTTCTACCGCCTTATGCAAAATAGTGCCTCATGGAATTTATGATGTGCAAAATAACCGAGGATATCTAACTCTAGGTATTAGTAAAGATCCGAGTGAATTTGCTTGTAAAGCGATTAAATCATGGTGGACAAATTACGGAATCTCTCTCTACTCTCAAGCCCATTCAATTTTGATTAAATGTGATGGAGGTGGTAGTAATAATTCCAAGGATTATATCTTTAAATCAAACTTACAAAAATTAGTTAGTGAGCTAAATATAGAAATTATAATAGCACATTATCCTCCCTATACATCCAAGTACAATCCAATTGAGCATCGCTTATTTCCTCATGTAACGAGAGCTTGTCTAGGAGTGATTTTTACCAGCATTGAATTACTCAAAAAACTCATGGAAAAAACCCACACTAAAACTGGAGTTTCTGTGGTAGTAAATGTACTCAATAAAGTTTATAAAACTGGTCGAAAAGTAGCTGAGGGATTTAAGGAAACCATGAAAATTATTTTTGATGAATATTTGCCAAAATGGAATTACCGTGCTGTTCCGACAATTGAGTAGATAGTGAAGTTATTAAATTTTCATTCCTAAAGTCATTACAAAGCGTGTCTGTAGCTTCTAAGAATGGTGAATTTATCTCAAAATATACTCACCACTGATCAACAGTGTTCAATAAGATGCGTTCCCCCTGGTTCATTTACTGCAATTTCATACCAATATAGTTAAATTAGCACGTTCGTTTTGTAGCTGAGCCTGTTGTCGTGCGAATGACGAAATATATAGGTTGACAGGTAGATAAAATAGAGTTGTAATCGAACTGAGGGCGAACACAGAGACACCGCCCCAAGCAAGTGTGACAGCAGAATGCTTAAAAACTCTTAATATTTACGGACCGCCTCGATATATGGTGTTCAAGATTAATTTGCAGTTGTCGCAAATCCTATTGCTATTGACACTCTTACTTTAAAGGGCGAAATATGTCAATAGCAAGTAGACTTTTATTTGTAATTTTTGATTAGCAACGACAGTACCGAAAAAGTCTGAAACGGTTGCTACGCGCGATCGCCAATTTTTCTGAACTTCAAAGGACTATTTTTGAGCGATCGATTTTGTCCCTGGTTTCGCCTGATGCAACTTTCTGTACTTTGTGCATTCTAAATGGCGATCGCTCTTAAGTGAGACAAGCGTGGAATAATAGTGACGAAGGCGTTAAGAGATATGAAAGATTGAGCGAATTTACAGCACTCTTTGACTTAATGGCTTCGGAGTGATGGCAACAAAAGCGATCGCGCCAATTGTGAGAAATGAGCTATGGCAAAACCCAAGAGGTATCCCGACAATTGGAGAGAGATTGCGCTCTCAGTGAAAGAAAGTGCTCTTTGGCGCTGTACTAAATGCAACCAACAATGCCTCCGACCCGGTAATAAAAGCGGCTTAACCAAGTCCGAACGATGTTCCCTAACTTTGACAGTGCACCACCGCAACCGGATACCGGAGGACAACCGTCCAGAAAACTTAATAGCCCTTTGTACTGCGTGTTACCTTTCTTATCACAACCGCGGGCAATCCAACGTCTCGCCTGGGCAATTATCGCTCTTTCCTGATGATGACATTGATTGGAATATAATGGATAGTTTTCTGGAATCGGCACGGGGCGATTTATCAGATCGCAATCCGCCTCCATTAGTTTGACAAGCTCGAAGGCGGTCATGTAATCGAGCGAGTATAATAAACTTAACAGAACTCTACTCTCTACCCCACAAAACCTCTAATTAAACTACCTCCCATTAAAAAATAACCTATGACATACACCCCATCCAAACTACTTAGCTTTGAGGAGTTTATTGCCCTATATGGGGATAATACACGATATGAACTCATTGATGGAGAACTCAGAGACATGGAACCTACTGGTCCTCACGAAGCGGTTGCAGGTAGTATTGCTGGTAGAATGTACGTAGAAATTTTTCGTGGTAATTTCAATGGGTTGGTTCCAAAAACTTGTTTAATAAAACCCCTATACGCTGAGGCCACAGTACTGCGTCCTGATGTAGTTGTTTTAGATAAAGCAGAACTTAGTAGTGAACCCCTTTGGCAAAAAGAACCAGTGATTTGTAAAGATAGTACAATTAAGCTTGTTGCCGAAGTTGTCAGCACTAATTGGCAAGATGATTATGCAAGAAAAGTGGAAAAATACGCTTTTTTGAAGATTGCAGAATATTGGATTGTGGACTTTCGAGGCTTGGGGGGTTTGCAATTTATCGGCAATCCCAAGCAACCTACTTTCACGGTCGGCCAGTTGATTGATGGAGTTTACCAGCAGCAACAATATCGCTTGGGAGAGCCGATTTCTTCTTACCTCTTTCCCAATTTACAATTGCAACTTGACGACATTATGCCGACTTAAAATTCTAGAATTTATTAAAAATCCAGTGATTAAAATACTAGGTTCTAACTATTGACTAAAACTATGAGTGACAGCACCAGCTCAGAAAGTCTGGCTGAAGTTAGAGATACCCCAGACAAACCCATTACAGAACCTCGTCTGTACCAGAGTAGACCGATCGCCCCTGTTGCGACACCCCCTCCTATGGTATCCAGCCTCCACGCACAACTCAGAACAGACTTGTGGCAAGAATACCCTTCAGGTGTCGGCTACTTCCAACACCGAGCCAAGGGCAACCCCAACAACATCATTGAGCATTACATTGCCAGCCCCGGCGACATCACGCTGTTGCCTTTAGACGAGGCAATGCAAATTATTGACAGATTTGGGCTAACTGCTGCCAAATTGCACCTGATTTTTGCGGCTCACATTATGAGACAAGAAGAGCCGTGGAAAAGCTTATTCACTCTCGAAGGCAGTGACTTAATCAAGGAAATGGGGTGGGATAAACGTACAGACTTGCCAGTATCTCAAAAACTCAATGAAATAGCTAAAACTGCGTATGCTCTGGGTTGCTTAGCAATCAAAGCCACATGGGTTGAAGGCAAGCACAGAAAAGGTGGAATTAGAGCCAGCGTTGACACCTCGCGAATGTGGAATGTTCAAATTCAGCTAACAGGTCAGCAGAATCTGGAGGGCAAAATAGAGCACCCTGATGAAATCTACATAACCGTCCAACCGGGACTCTGGACTCATGCCTTCTTGAACAAAGCAGGTTACTTCGCCAAAGAAGCGTTGTATCAGTTTGGCTATTTAGCTCAGGACATTCTCAAAATTGACGCCTACCATGATGAAATGGCTTTGCGCTTAGCACTTCATCTGACGATGGAAAGCCGATTCCACACCAGTGGCATCTACAAAGTGGAGACACTCCTAAAAGCGCTATTACCCCAAACGGTAATCGATCTAGCTCGGTCAGACCGTAAACAAACTTACAAGGTGACAAAGAACTGGAATCGCACCCTGGAAGTGCTGCTGAAACTCAAGCGAGGGTTTCAGATCGAGTTTGACGAAGAGACTTACCCAGAATGGCTGAGACCTGGTAGCAAGTATCGAAAAAAAATAGGATACTTTGACACGCTGTTGGCAGCCAAAATTACTATCCATCCGCCAGTACCTATCGCCAAACTGCTTGCAACCAAGGCTGAACTCAAACAGGTTCAGCCCCGCATGAAAGAATCTCCCAAGCCTAAACTGACAAGCAATGAGATAAAAGAAGCAAGGGTAGCCAAAGGTTGGAGTCAAGCACAATTAGCAGGTTGGCTAGGGATGTCGCAGCGTTATGTATCTATGTTGGAACGTGGGGAGCGAATCCCTGCACCAGAACTAGAATCCCAAATCTGGCATCTGTTAAGCATTTCAGATTGACATATTTAGGACTTACGCACAGCCTCAATATACGGTGTGAAAGTAGGGGCAACCCCCCCTGAAGAGCCTCTATCCTGATGATGCTTAGCCTTAGTCCTAATTTGACATACTCCCCGCTAGTCAAGAGACGGGGATTCTACGCTCAAACAGCGACAGCAAGCAGAGCTTGACTAACATCGCCATCACCTTAGTTTTTTCCCCGGTTCAAGGGCTGTAGCCTCTGTATTCTCGTCCATCAAACTCAGGTGATGACCACTAGCCCTGTCTGGCGTGAGGAACGAGGTTACTAAGTTTCAGCGTTTTGATTGTGAGTCCAAGTTCCGAAAAACAATTTTTTTTGATCGAAGTCTCAAAAACCCGAACGTGAAATAGCGGTTTTATCCTTTTTCTCCGGTTCAGATTTAACACGCCAGACAGGGCTAGGTGATGACCACCCGTGTGTCCAGGACATAACTCTCACCAAAGCGACCCTACAAACCCACCTTTCCCGGCTGGTTTTTTTTTCAGCAAAGAATGCTCGGGCTGTTCTGAAACTTGTTCTAAAAAAAATAGGTATTGAAAATAGCTCTCAAATCCATACCCAATATAAGTTTGACCGTTAGAACAAAACCTCTAGAATGCCGCGACAAAACCTCTAGAATGCCGCGACAAAACCTCTAGAATGCCGCGACAAGTCATTTTTGAAACTCTTACCACGTAAAGTTTTCAGCCTTTAGAACAACTCTGATCAGTCTTATTAGACTGATTCGCCACCAAATCCCGTATCGGCTGGTCTGGCAGGATTGAAAAAATAGTCGCGCACCCTTTCTCATCTTTTAGCAGGGCGGTCAGTCTCAACACTGCTGGATTTAGGACAACTGCATCGCTACAAAAAAGCGATCGCAAAAGTACAAGACCTTAAAACCGCTTCGCTAAAGTTTGCCGATAGTTCAAGCGACGGCGCTATGAATCGAGTTCCGGCGCAACTACCACACCTGGTTGTTGAAGCCAACCTGAAATCCTGTTGAGTGCAGCGAGCGCTGCATTCGCGCTCAATAGCCCGCGGTCAAATTCACAACAACCGCTCTGGCAAACCTTGCGGCTGTCACAGTCGCATGAAGGGACATTTACGCTCATTTTTACCCCGGAACAAAAAATGGTTGCAGATACAACTACCTGGCACAAACCGCCATTCGCCCGACACGCCGCAATTTATGAAGCCCTAGCCTCTATACTAGAAGGCGCTACCCCCAGCGCCGTCAAACTCGCCCTCTACCTGTACAGAACCTGCATCGGTGGCAAACCAGAGGAAATCGACATCCATTGCATCCCCTTGGGCGAAAAACGAGCCACA
>Ga0164298_10000238_pt1 | contig 16027 bp, 10 predicted proteins | sample Whisoiple_216_MG_FD_109713 | JGI IMG/M metagenome (GOLD analysis project Ga0164298, IMG submission 109713) | Unamended control soil microbial communities from upstate New York, USA - Whitman soil sample_216_MG | ecosystem: Environmental > Terrestrial > Soil > Agricultural land ...
ACGCCGATCCGCAGGATCTGCTGCTGCTCGATGATCTGCTCGGCATCGCCGACCCCGAAGTCCTCCTGCCCCAAATCGATCCGGACGCGCGCAGGCGCCGGTTGACCGCACTGCTCAACACCGCCACGTTGGCGCGCACCGACCCGGCACTTTTCATCATCGAGGACGCGCACTGGATCGACGCGGTCAGTGAGTCGATGCTGGCCGACCTCGTCACCGTCATTCCCCGCACCGCATCAATGGTGCTGATCACCTGCCGCCCCGAGTACGGCGGAATGCTCACTCAGGTGCACGGCGCGCAGACGATAGCGCTTGCCCCATTGGGTGATTCGGACACCACGGCGCTGATCCGTGAGTTGTTGGGCGAGGATCCCTCGCTAGGTGAACTGGCGGCGATCATCGCCGACCGCGCCGCAGGGAACCCGTTCTTCGCCGAGGAGATAGTGCGTGAGCTGGTTCAGCGCGGCGTGCTGGACGGTCAGCCCGGCGGCTACACCTGTCACGTGGACGTGGCGGAGCTGAGCGTGCCCGCCACGGTGCAGGCGGCCATCGGCGCGCGCATCGACCGGCTCACCAACCCGGCCAAATACGCGCTGAGCGCGGCGGCAGTGATCGGAGCCCGGTTCTCGTCGGACCTGCTGGAGCCACTCGAGATCGACGCGGCGCTCGACGAGCTGCTCGACGCGGAGCTGATCGACCAAGTGCACTTCCTGCCGACCGCCGAGTATGCCTTTCACCATCCGCTCATCCGCGCGGTCGCCTACGAATCGCAGCTGAAATCCGACCGCGCGGAATGGCACCGTCGCCTAGCCGCCGCGATCCAAGAGCGCGCGCAGGATGCATTGGAGGAGAACGCGTCGCTCATCGCCGAACATCTGGAGGCCGCAGGAGAACTGCACGCGGCTTACGGCTGGCACATGCGTGCTGCCGCATGGTCGGCCGACCGTGACACCGACGCTGCCCGAGCCAGTTGGGAGCGGGCACGTCGAATAGCCGACGCTCTGCCGCCAGACGACCCCGGCCGACTGCCGATGCGCATCGCGCCCACAACCATGCTGTGCGTCACCGACTGGCAGGCCCGGGCAGCTCTGAAAAGTCAGGACCGCTTTGCGGAGCTGCGTGAGTTGTGCAGCGCGGCCGGAGACAAGGTCTCGCTGGCCATCGGCATGACCGGGCAGGCCACTGATGTGCTCTACGCCGGGCGTGCGCAGAGTTCGCGGCTGGCATCTGAACAGATGGCACTGCTCGAGACCATCGGCGATCCCACCTTGACCATCGGGCTGTCGATCCCGGCGTTCGCCATTTGGTTCAGTGCCGGCGAGGTCGGCGAGCTGTTGCGGTGGACGCAAACCGTGATCGACCTGGCCGGCGGGGACCCCACCAAGGGCGCAGGCTTCGGCATCGGTTCACCATTGGCGGGCGCGTTGGCATGGCGCGGCGTGGCGCGGTGGTGGCTGGGTCGCCCCGGATGGCAGCAGGATCTCCATGAGGCTCTCGCGATGGCACGAAACAGCAATCCGGCGACACTCACTGTCGTCGTCGCATGGACCTACGGTCTGGGGATCCAGTACGGGGTGCTGCGGGCCGATGAATCCGCGCTGCGCGCGAGCGAGCAGGCCCTGCACAACGCGTCGGCGTTCAGCAACAATCCCGCATTGGCGTTGGCCAGGTACGCACTAGGCGATGCGCTATTGAGTCGGGTTGCCCCGGCCGAGCGTCAAGGCGGGGCGGAGTTGATGGAGCAGGCCCGCGAAGCGTGCTTGCGTGAGCGTGTTCTCTTCCTGGTCCCGGTCACCGACCTGTGGATCGCCCGGGAGAAGGCCGAGCGAGGTGACCGCGATGGTGCCATACCGGTGATGCGCAAAGCCGTCGAAGAGATAATTCAGGCAGGAGGGCTCGCATATGGCTTATGGGCCACCGGCATCCACGTAGTCACCCTGCTGGAGCGTGGAACAGAGGCCGACCTGGCTGAAGCCCAGGAGGCAATCGACCGGTTGGCAGGCCTGTCGCATCACGGTTCGGCCATGCCTGCGATCACGCTTCTACGGCTGCGCGCATTGATCGCCAGGGCCCGAGCAGACGATGCCGCGTTTCGCGACTTGGCGGGTCGCTATCACGCGATGGCGAAATCGCTTGGCTTCGAGGGGCATATCGCATGGGCCGAAGCGATGGTCGAGGGCGAATGACGGCGCTGACGTGCGGATCATGCAGCACCAGCCTGCGGGAAAACGCCAAGTTCTGTGATGAGTGCGGCACGCAGACTGCAGTTTCCGGTGACCTAGCCGAGTACAAGCAGGTGACCGTCCTGTTCGCGGATGTGGTGCGATCGATGGACATCGCTGCTGCGGTGGATATGGAACGGCTGCGCGAGATCATCACCGAAGTGGTGAAGCGACTGGCAGCAGTGGCGCGCCGGTTCGGCGGCAACGTGGAACGCACCGGCGATGGGGTCATGGCTCTATTCGGTGCGCCAATCGCATTGGAAGATCATGCTGTTCGGGCCTGTCTCGCCGCGCTGGCCATCCAGGAGGAGACGCACCGGCTAGCGTCCGACGTGCGGCAGCGTGACGGTCTGACACTGCAAGTGCGGGTGGGCCTGAATTCAGGTCAGGTGATCGCCGGTGACATCGGCGCGGGGTCCTTGGGCTATGCCGCCACCGGCCATCACGTCGGGATGGCGCAGCGAATGGAGTCGGTTGCCCCGCCCGGCGGGGTGATGCTGTCGGGCTCGACAGCATCACTCGTCGAAGACATTGCCGTGCTAGCCGATCCCGAATGGGTTCGGATCAAGGGGTCAGACGACCCGGTGCGGTCACGCCGGCTGATGGCGTTCGGCCCGCGCGATACCGCGGTAGGGCGTGCCGAGCCGAACCTGGTTGGACGTCACTGGGAGATGGCGGCAGTCGACGCCATCGTCGACCGGGCGGTCGGTGGCCACGGTGGCGTCGTGAATGTGGTGGGACCGCCAGGCATCGGCAAGAGCCGCGTCGCCAGGGAAGCCGCGCTGACCGCTGCCGGTCGCGGAATCGATGTGCATTGGGCCTTCTGTGAATCCCATGCCAGCGACATCCCATTCCAAGCGGTGGCGCGGTTTTTGCGCGCCGGGATTGGACTTCTCGACCTCGAAGGCGAAGCCGCCCGGTCCAGGGTGCGCGAGCAGGTCCCCGGTGCCGACCCGCAGGATCTGCTGCTCCTTGACGATCTGCTCGGCATCGCCGACCCCGAGGTACCGGCGCTGCAGATCGATCCCGATGCGCGGGGGCGCCGATTGACCGCGCTGATCAACACCACGGCGCTGGCGCGCACCGAACCGGCTCTCTTCATCATCGAGGACGCGCATTGGATCGACGCGGTCAGCGAGTCGATGCTGGCCGCCTTTTTGGCGGTGGTCCCGCAAACCGCATCGATGGTTCTGGTCACTTCTCGTCCGGAATACGAAGGAGAGTTGGCCCGGCTGTCACGTGCGCAGACCATATCACTTGCGCCCCTGAGTGATTCGGCCCTCGCGGCACTGCTGGGTGAGCTGCTGGGATCGGACCCTTCCGTCGGCGAGCTCGCGTCTGCCATCGCCGACCGGGCGGCCGGGAATCCGTTTTTCGCCGAAGAAATGGTGCGCGAGTTGGTGCAACGGACGGTACTGACAGGGAAGCGCGGAAGGTATGTCTGCCGGGCGGATGTCGCCGAGGTGAATGTGCCTGCGACGGTGCAGGCCGCCATAGAAGCACGCATCGATCGTCTCACCGCTCCCGCGAAGCGGACACTCACGGCAGCGTCGGTGATCGGCGCCCGGTTCAGCGCGGAGTTGCTGGCCGCGCTCGGTGTCGATTCGAAGTTCGACGAGCTGTTGGACACCGAACTCATTGATCAGGAGCGGTTCGGCCCAAGCCCCGAGTACGCGTTCCACCATCCCCTCATACAGGCGGTGGCCTACGAATCACAGCTGAAATCCGATCGCGCCGAATGGCACCGGCGCCTGGCCGCCGCAATCCAAGGACGAGATCCGGCGTCGGTTGAAGAGAACGCGGCGCTGATCGCCGAACATCTCGAGTCGGCAGGCGAACTGCACGCGGCGTATGGCTGGCAGATGCGCGCCGGTGGATGGTCCGCCGTCCGCGATGTCGGCGCTGCGCGGATCAGTTGGGAGCGGGCATGCCGGATCGCCGATGCGCTGCCTGCCCATGACCCCGGTCAGCTGCCGATGCGGATCGCGCCCCGCACCATGTTGTGCGCCACAACCTGGCAAGGCAGGGCGATTCAGGAAAGCCGGCGCCGCTTCGCAGAGCTGCGGGAGTTGTGCAATGCGGCCGGTGACAAGGTCTCACTGGCCATTGCCATGACGGGGCTGGCCGCCGAGCTCAATTACACCGGGCGTCTGCAGGAGGCCTCGCGGCTCGCATCCGAACAGATGGCGCTGCTCGAGTCGGTCGGCGATTCCACGTTGACCATGGGTCTGTCGTTCGTACCGTTCATCAACTGGTTCGATGTCGGTGAATTCGGCAAGATCCTGAGGTGGTCGCAGACCGTCATCGACCTCGCCGAGGGCGATCCTCATCGGGGCGCAGGCTTCGGCCTGGGATCGCCACTGGCGTTCGCGTTGGCATTTCGCGGAGTCGCCGGCTGGTCGCTGGGGCGTCTCGGATGGCGCCAAGACCTTCACGACGCCTCCGCGGCGGGCCGAGACAGCGACGCGGCCTCTGTCGCCCTTCTCTACGCCTGGACTCATGGTGCGGGGATCGTCTTCGGCGTCCTTCGGGCCGATGACACCGCGCTGCGCGAGATCGAGGAGTCGGTGCGGAACGCCCAAAGCGACAGTAGCGATATAGCATTGATTTTTGCCGAATACTCTTTGGGCACCGTACTTCTCAATCGTGATACCGCGACGGACCGTCATCGCGGGATGGAGATCATGTTGCGGGCTCGCACGTGGTTGCGTGAGCATATTCCCTCCCTGGTCCCGGTCACCGAGTTGTTGGCCGCCCCGGAAAGAGCCAGGAGCGGCAACCGCGACGCTGCCATTGATGTCTCGCGAACGGCCATCGACGAGATGTACGAGGAAGGACGCCTTGGGTATTTCGTCTGTGGCACCGGCATTTTGGTGAACATGCTGCTGGAGCGTGGCGCGGAGGGCGACCTCGTCGAAGCCCAAGACGTCACCGATCGGTTGGCGGCCCTGCCGACCGACGAGGTTTGGACCATGCGCGACGTCTGGCTGCTGCGGTTGCGCGCGCTGCTGGCCCGCGCCCGCGGCGACGACGACGCGGCGTATCGAGACTTAGTGGGCCGCTACCGCGAAAAAGCGACATCGCTTGACTTCGAAGGACACCTCGCATGGGCCGACGCCATGACGGAAGAAGACAACTAGTCAGCCCTACGGAACAGCTCCGGGCCCCCCGCCCCCGGAGCTGTCCTCACTGGGCGGTCTTCGAGTGATCCGCCTTCACCCTCCGCCGCCTTGCCTTCTCGCTAGCACTTAGCCGCCCACGGGCAGCACCGCTGCCCGGATACTCCTGCCCTGGTCAGGTCCGTACTGTCGTAGCGATTCCTGGATGCCTTCCATCAGAACCGGGTACGGACTGGCTTCGACGAATGCGCGGTAGCCGTGCTCGTAGGACCATCGGATGGCCTGTTCGAACAGCACGGGTTGGCGCAGGTTGGCGAACCAGTAGTCGCCGTCCAGGATCGACGTGTCGAGCCCGGCGCCAGTGACCCCCGAAATGAAAGTGATGTCACCCGTTCGCGGTTGCAGCCCGGACAGCGTCTCGCGCAGCGTCTCGCGCAGCGGTTCGACCTCGGTCGAATGTGAGGTGTAGCCAACAGGTAGCCGCGCGGCAGGCACGTGGTCCTGCTCGCATCCGGCCATCAGCTCATCCAGCGCCCGTGCGTATCCGGTGATGACGGTGGAAGAGGGACCGTCCTGTGCGGCAATGGAAATCGAATGATGCCACGGCTCGATCAGCTCGAGTACCCGATCGGCGGGCCAGCGGATCATCACCATGCCACCACTTCCGGCGATCGCACTTACCGCCCTGCTGCGCAACGCGATCACCCGTGCCGCGGCCGTCAGCGAGAGGCCACCGGCCACGTAGGCCGCTGCGATCTCGCCGTGCGAATGCCCGAGCACAGCGTCGGGATGAATTCCGAGTGCATCGCGCCATTGAGCGGCCAGCGACACCATCACGGCGAACTGCACGGGCTGGGAGACATCGAGCCGGTCACGGCTCGGGGAACCCGGCACGCCGCGCACCGTCTCGAGCAGCGACCAGTCGACGAACTCTCTGAACGCGCCGTCACAGCGTGACATCTCCTCGGCGAACGCAGCCGACGAGTCCAGTAGCTCGACCGCCGACTGCACCCAGTGCGAACCGTGGCCAGGGAAGACGAACACTGTTCCACCGATGCCCAGAATGGCTACCGGCTCTGCGCCGCCGCAGGCGCCGCTGTAGTCGGCCACGCGTCCTCCGTTCGGCTCGGTCCTCTCGAGATGAATCGTCGCGCGCATTCACACCGATGAGCGCAGTAGCACGGCACTGCGATCTCGCCGTAAGTCGAGTCAGTACTACTTAGGCGCCCCGTGGCGGCCCATACCGGAGGTGCCGTAACGCTGACGTCAGACCGGTTTCGCGCTGGTGAAAGGTCAGCGAGTCGATGCTGGCCGGCTCCTCACTGTCAGTCCGCGCGCTCCTTCGATGGTGCTGAGCACCGCCCGACCCGAATACGGCGGAACGCTGACGCGGGTGCCCGGCGCGCAGACGATAGCGCTTACCCCACTGGGTGTTCGGACACCACAGCCCTGCTGGCAGCGCTGCTGGGATCGGATCCCTCGGTCGGCGAGCCGGCGGTGACCATAGCCGACCGGGCCGCGGGGAATCCGTTTCTTCGCCGAAGAGATGGTGCGTGAGTTCGCTCAGCGCGGCGCGTTAGCCGGCGAGCGCGGTGGCTCTGTGGCACAGACGTCGGCGAGCTCAGCGTGGCCGCCACCGTGCAGGCGGCCATCGAGGCGCGCATCGACCGGCTGACCGCCCCGGCCAAGAAGACGTTGAATGCGGCGGCGGTGATCGGAGCCCGCTGATCCGTGTTGTGGCCTACGAATCGGCAGCTCGCGTACGGTCCGGCTGGCACGGCCTTCCTGGTGGAGGCGCTGCTGGCTCGTGGTTCCAAAAGCGACCTGGGGGAGCCCAGAGCGCGATTGACCGTGCAGGGACTCTGCCTGCGGACGAAGGTCTGGCGTTGCGCGACATCTGGGTACTGCGGCTGCGCGCCCTATTTACCCGGATGTAAGAGTGCTCCGCTAAGTCAGCGAATGTTTCAGTGGCCCACTACTGAGTCCGCCACATGGCGCGAGGGCAATGATGACATCACGGAAGGAAATGAACATGACTCTCCGAGATGTCCGAGTGAAGCGAGTGACGCTGAACGTCGAGGAGGTCGACGCGCGCGACCTCCTGCTGCGCGTGCCACGCGCGTGCGTGGCGTTCATCACTGACGATGGCCCACAAGCTGAGCCAGTCAACGTCCGCTTCAAGGACGACCATTATTTGGTCGGAATACCTTCAAGGGCAGCGAGTCACCTGACCGTTGGTGAAGAAGTGGTGCTGGTCGTCGACGACGGTGTCCAGTTCTTCGATCTTCGCGCGATCTACGTGCGCGGACACGTCCAGCCGCTCGGTGAGATAGAAGGCCCCAACAGCGACTCCTTCTGGTTCGAAGTTCAGCCGATGCGGACAGTCGCCTGGGATTACGCGCGCATAAGGGAAGTGCCTGATGAATCTTGACGATCTCGCGGTATTTGACGTCCTCCGTCGCGCGAGGGTAGCGCGCATCGCGACTGTGTCTCGCAGCGGACGACCCCACGTCAACCCGCTTTACTTCGTGCTTGGGAACGGCCGAATTTACCTCGGCACCGTGGACAGAACTCTCGCAGCGCTCAACATCAAGGCCGATCCGCGGGTCACGATCCTATTCAACATCGAGCGCGAGCCCAGCGATTCCAGAGTCCTCAGAATTCACGGCACTGCGGTCGTGAGCACCGACCCAAAGTTATGTCGGTGGTACGTAGTCCGCGATATCCGGAAGTATTTCATGAACCGACGAGGGCTGTGGAACGTGCTCACACACGCTCGACTTCTCCCGGCGGTGCGCCGCTTCATATCGTCGGGAGAGAAAGGGAACGAGTGCGTGATCGAGGTCCGACCGGAGGAAGCGGAACTCTTGACCGCACCGAGTGGCCTCAGTTCTTCGTAAAGCAGTACAGCCGGTACGGATACTTCCCGCTCCGCATCGCGCGGTAAAAGCCGGTGCCTTTCGCGCCAGCGTATTCACGGCCGAGGCGGCGCAGTGGTATCGGCATGCGCGCGACCAGGTCCTGTATCCGCTGCGAATTCCTTTCCAGTCCGCGCACAACCTGCGCATTGATGTTGTCGCGCGAAAGCATTTGGATCGGGGCGTCGGCCAGCGCCGCCTCCCACTCGGCGATGTCGCCTTGGGGGCGAAGATCGGTGTAGAGGAAATGACCTCCCGGTCGTAGCACGCGTGCCACTTCGCCGAGGAATCGGGAGAAGTGGGGGTACGCCGCCGAGGATTCGACATTGATCACCGCATCGAACGATTGGTCAGGGAAGGGCAACGTCTCTGCATCACCGTGCACGAACTCTAAATTGGGCACATTGTGCCTCTTTCGGCAAAAGGCGATCGCGGCCCGGTTCAAGTCCAGGCCGGTGTAGGAGGCAGGGTGCAAGGTGCGCGTGAGGTATGAGGCTCCTCCGCCGTGGCCGCAACCGACCTCCAGCACCCGTTTGCCTCTGAGGTCGGCGGCCTGTGTCGCCACGCGGTGGTAGAGCTGAATGTAAAACCGGTTGGGCTCGTCAGACTCCCTGAGCTGCAGGGCCATCGGCGGATCCTCCTCATATCCGATGTTGAGAAAAACCACGTCATCGGCCGCGAACATGCGGGTTTGGATGCGGTAGAAGGACCTCGAGACCAACCTGTTGAACGACAGGAAGTAGGTAAACTCCATGGTAGACACCTCAATTCACATTAGCCGGTCACGTTCTTCCGGTCCGATTCGTCGACCCGGCGGACGAGCACCGGGAACTCATCGGTTGGAGCCGGCAATGCCGTCAGATCCCATTCCAGCGAGTAGCCGGGACGCATCTCGATACGATGGTCCCGAAGCAGATGGTGGACAACGACCTTCACCGCATTGATCGCGAAGTGCATGCCGATGCACTTGTGAGCTCCCGAGCCGAACGGCATAAAGGCAAGGCGGTGCGACCTGTCTTCGCGGCGCTCGGCGCTGAAGCGCTCGGGGTCGAATGCATGAGGATCGGTCCAGAAGCCCGGGAGGTAGTGGTTGAGCCACGGGGCGACCACGACCATCGTATCTGCGGGAATGAATAAACCCTGAATCGAAGTGTCCACCAGAGTCTTTCGGCAGATTACAGGAACCGGGGGAAAAAGCCGCATCGACTCGTTGATGACCATCCCCAGTAACGGCATGCGGTCCAGCGCGTCCAGATCGATTCGCTCGTCGCCGACCGCCGACGACGCCTCCGCGCGAACCCGATCCTGCCATTGTGGATGGAGCGCCAATTGGTGAAGGACTGCCGTCGCAGCGGCGGCGGAGGTGTCGGTCGCGGCTGACATGAGAAAAATCATGTGGTTGACGACGTCGTCGTCGCTGAACTGATTGCCACTTTCATCGCGGGCGCGGCAAAGCGCCGCAAAGAGGTCCCCGCCGTCAGATGTTCGCCGTGCCTCCATGTTGGCATGGAAGTACCCCTCGAGTGTGCGTCGCCCGCGCACACCGGCTGACCAGCGCAAGCCAGGAACTGGGAACCGCACGACGGCCGATGCGGCACGCAAACAGTCGGTGAACGCCTTATTCGTCGGGTCGCTCTGCGGTCCCGGTTCATCGCCCATGAACACGACGGTTGCAATGTCGAGGAGGGTGCGTTTGAGGTATGGATATACGAGCAATTCGTCGTCGCACAGCGCTGCTGCCGCTGCTGCGCCACTGACTGTGTCCATCGAATGCACGTAGCCGCGTAGGCGTTCTCGGGTGAACGCCTCCTGCATGATCCTGCGATGCAAGTGGTGTTCCTCGAAGTCCAAGAACATCAATCCCCGGTTGAAGAACCGGCCGGAGAAGAATTCCTGGCCCTTCTGCGAGAAGACGTGCTCGTTGTTCGCGAATATTTCCTGAGAGGCTTCCGGACCGAGCGCGAGCACGACCGGCATCGCAAAGCCACGCATCCACGAGATCGCGCCGTAAGTATTCAGCCGACTTTCCAAGAACTCGATTGGTAGTGTCGCCGCGGCGAGTGCGTGACCGAGGATCGGCAGCCCCTTGTCTCCGGGAATTGGTTGCAGGCCACTGCCTTCCGGCGCGGCAGAAAGATAGCGCCGGACGGCCTTTCGGTTCAGCAGCTTGCCTGCGACTGCCGCTCCAGCCTTGAGACCACGCCGTTTCGTCCACCGGCGGACGTGTTCCGCGTGCCGGCAGGCAATCATGATCGGCCGCCCGCTCCCACTATGACACCATGTCCCGCGAACCGGTGGCGGAAAGTGCCGCGGTCAAGGCCTTGGGTGCGACCGCGATCAGCGCATCCATCATCCGATCCGGGACCACGCGACGAGCGAGCGCGCTCCCCCACGAATCGGCGCCGACACGATATCGAGGCTTTGGCCGCCTGGCCGCCAACGCGGCCGCAATGGTGTCGGCGTAGTCCAGAGCCGTGGTCCTGCTCGACCTGGCCAAACCCTCGCTCGTGTTGAGCGATTCGATGAATCGATCGCGGTAGGTCTCGACGACCTCGCGCGGGGCCACCGTGAGGATCTCCTCCGCCGATCGGCGCATCTTGTCCCAGATCGGGGTAACGATCACACCGGGTTGGATGATCGAGACGCTCACGCCGAGCGGACGCAATTCGCGCCGCAGCGCGTCGCTCAACCCCTCCTTCGCGAACTGGGCCGCCGCGTATGCCCCCATGTACGGTGGCACGACATTAGCGACGCCAGAAGTGACGTTGAGGATTCTTCCGCCGGATGCACGCAACAGCGGAAGGAAGCGCTGCGACACTGCCACCGCGCCGACAACATTCGTCTCTAGTTGGGTGCGCAAGACATCCATCGGAATGCATTCCAGCGGTGAGCTGACCGACACGCCCGCGTTGTTCACGACAGCCCACAGTCCGGTATCACGGCAGGCCTGCTCGACGAGTCTGCCGGCGTCCGCGATGGATGCTGCGTCGGTGACGTCAAGCATCACCGGAACGAGCTCGCCCGTCGACTGCGACTTCCCGGAAAGCTCGGCCGCGCTCGACTCGGTGCGCACACCCGCGAATACTCGATAGCCAAGATTGCTGAGGCGGATGGCGGCCGCCAGTCCGAGACCGCTGGACGTGCCGGTGACAACAACCGACTTCGACCGTGCCGGGGTCACCGCGACGGAACCCATTGCGCACTCACAGGATGTGGTGGGATTGGTGCGCGGCGGAGACGACCGCGCCGGTGCCTGCCTCGGTAGGGGGTCAAGATGCTGGGCAGCCACCAGTTCCAGCGGCCCATCAGCCTCATGGCAGCAGGCACCATGACGAGCCTGACAATCGTTGCGTCGATAGCGATGGCGACGGCTGTCGAAAACCCCAGCTGCTGGACCGTCACCAACGGCGCGATGAGGAACGCAGCGGTTATCGAAGCCATCAGCAAGGCAGCGCCCGAAATCAGCGGCGCAGTCTCGACGAGACCGTAGACGACGCTCTCGTTGTTGTCGCCGGTCTGCTCGTAGCGTTCACGTACCCGGCTCAGCAGGAATACCTCGTAATCGGTGCTGAGGCTGAAAAGCACGGCCACGAGCAGAATGGGTACGAAGTTCTGTATGGGACCGACGGATGCAATTCCCAGCACGTCGGCGAGGAATCCATGTTGGAAGACGAGAACGACCGCGCCCAACGCAGCACCGACTGAGAGCAGATTCAGAAGAATCGCTTTGCATGGCAACAACAACGAGCGGAAAGTCACGGCTAGCAGCAGGTAGATGACAACCAGCATGGTCGCGATGACTAGCGGTGCGGCGTGGGAAAGCTGTTGTGTAGCAGAAGTCAGGATGGCCGCAAGGCCCCCTATCGACACTTGCCAGTCCGGTGCGGCGTTCCTCGTCGCGACGGCGCGAACCTGCCCAATCAGCGCTTCGATATCCGAATCACCGGCACGTTCGTTGGAAAATACGTCGATGGCAATTGTCTTGCCGTCAGTGGATATGAATCGATTGATCGTCGTCCGGGGTTCCTCCGGCAGGCGTTGAAAATTCGTGGGTTCGATCGAAGTCAGTGGGTCGGCGGGCATCGTTGCTTGCAGGATAGGAATCGGCGAGGCCACCCGTGTGGTGTGGTTCAGCTGTCCCAAACCGTTGACAATCGACACTAGGCGAGCGAAGTCGTCCGAGCCGGAGAATGATCGGCCGGACTCGATCACAACGAATATCGGCTCGACGGCGCCCTTGCCGTACTGCTCCTCGAGCAGGTCGTAACCCTGGCGAACCGACGAGCTCTTCGGCAGAACCGAGGCATCGCGGCTACCCGTTTGCAGCCCTAGCGCCGGGATCGTGAGGGCGAGTAGAGCGGCAGACGTGATCGTCAGCGCGACAACCGGTCTAGCCATGATGCGCCGGGCGAGTTTCTCCCAGCGATGGCGCGACCGATCCCGGGTAGATGGCAGCCACGGCAGGCGCCAGGACGCCGCGCGAGGACCGAGTAGGTATAACACGGCGGGAAGGACGACAAGACATACCAGGACGGCCACCACAACACCACTGATCCCGGCAACCGCGATCGAACGGATCAGCGGCATGTCAATGATCACGAGCGTCGCCAAAGCGACGGCTACGGTGGTTCCCGAGGCAGCAACTGTGCGTCCGGCGGTTCGCAAGGTGTTGACAAGCGCCGCACGTCTATCCGAAACGGCTACTTCATCGATGAACCGTCGAATCATAATGAGGGAATAGTCGATGCTGACACCGAGTCCGAGCATTGTGACGATGCTTTGCACGATGACGTTCAGGTCGACGACGCCGGCAAGCCAGGTGAGCGCACCCGTCGCAATAACGATGGCGGTCACGCCGACGCCCAGAGAGATCAGCGCCGCCACAACGCTGCGGTACAAGATCAACAGGATTGTTACCACAAGCGGAAGTAAGATCAGTTCGATGCGCGCGAGAGCGGTCGCGCTAACGTCGTTGGTGGCGGCGAACGCGGGCGCCTGCCCCACGAGATAGACCTGCAGTCCTTCCGCTTTGAAGCGCGATAATCCCCGCATCACCTCGGGAAGAACGCGTTTCGCCGCACCGTCATCGATGCCGAGCTCGAGCGTTGTGAGCGTTGTCCTGCCGTCGCGGCCGAGCATCTGATCACGTTGTGGTGAAGGCAGCGAACTCCAACCCGTCCGACTGCTGACCTGCAGCCGCGGATCGGATGCGACCTGCTGAGTCGCATCCGCGACGCGTTGATCGAATTCGGCCGATGGTGCACTGAACCTGTCGTCGTGTATCAGCAGTGTGATACTCGATGAGCCACGTCCGAAAAACCCGGCGTCCTGCGCCTGCTCGGCCCGCGCCTCCTCCGATCCGGGCGCGGTCCAGCCACCACCACTGAGCCGATCATTCAATTGTGTGGAGTAGACCCCACATAGCAGGAGCAGGACGACCACCACCGCAACGACCCAACGGGCGTAGCGGGCGAGCCAACGCGCGAAAACCTCCATTATGCGGTCCACCCAAGATCGAATCGCATGGGACGGATCGCTTGCCGGGTCAGCGATCGCATCGGCACACAACGCATTCCGAAGTTGCGCGCCGCACAAGCCACCGGATTCTGTGCCTGCTCCAGTCTGTTGAGCCATCGTGAGCTCCGCACCAGCATTCTGGCGCGCACTCGACGCCTGTCCTCGTATGCGCGCAGTGCCTCGACCACGTCGGGTACGCGCGTGATCGCTTCCGCCAACACGTAACCGTCCTCCACCGCGGAGCTGGCGCCCTGTGACCTGCTGGTCAGCATCGGGTGTGCGGCGTCACCGAGCAACGTGATCGGACCTTTACCCCACCGTTTGAGGAATGGCCGATCCTGACCGGGAACGCTGATGATGGCGTCCGCCGGTGTCCGCTCGATCGCCTCGACCACCTCGGGCGCCCAGCCGTCGAACGCGGTGACGATGTCCGCCTTGTCTCCGTTCCAGCCACGGGCCTCGGCGGCGGACATGTTTTTTGTTCCCCACCAGTAGGCCATCCCGCCGCCGATGTCGATGAGCCCGAACCGCTGTCCTCTGCCCCAGTAGTGACCGGTGTAGCCGGGCGCCATGCGCGGGTGGGTAAAGCGCACTGTGGCAAGCCAACAGACATAGCCGTACTCGTTGGGCACCTGCTCGCCGGTGACCATCGACCGAACGGCCGATCCGAAGCCGTCGGCACCGATCAACACCGAGGCGCGGACGTGGGTGCCGTCGGTACACGCGGCGCGTGCCCGGCTTCGTTCAGTTCCGACGTCGACCACCTCGGCTCCGTAATGGATGGGGACATCTGCGGCAGCGTTGCGCAACGTGCGGATCAGCTCGTTGCGGTGAATGCTCACAAACGGGTGGCCCAGTTCGGCTGTAAAAGCCGCGCCCGGCAGGGCCCGGATCAGTGCGCCGCGGGCTGTGCGCAGCTCGAAGGGCCCAAGTGTGCGGCAGAAGGCATCCGTTGTCAGGTCAATGCCGAGCGCGCGCAGCACCTTGGTGGCATTGCTGGCGAGGCCCAGTGCCGTGCCAGTGGCCCGTGGTCCGGGCGCAGCCTCGAAGATCTCGACGTCAATCCCCTTGGCCCGCAGCGCGACTGCCGCGGTGAGACCGCCGATTCCGGCACCGACCACCGCCACCGTCGGCGTGTTCATCGCCGCCCCCCGCCGATCAGTTCGACCGGGGCGAGTTCTGCGGACAGCTTGGCCGCGACATCCGCGACATGTGGCTCCGACATCATCGACAAGTGGTGGCCCGAAACCGCGATCACCCTCAGGCTGCGCGGCGTCAATCGCTCCCACCCATTTGTCGGGCTGTCGAACATGCTCCCTACAGCGCGATGCGGTCCTGCCAATTCCGCTGGAAGTTCTTCACTTGACCTCAGCAGCGTGATGGCACGGTCCAACGGTTCGTGGTGATAGTTCAGCGTTGCGTCGTAGTTGGCGCGGAATATCTCGTAGAGCCGTCTGATCAACTGTGGCGAACCGTCGGGGGGAACGATTCCCGTCTCGATCGCACAGCGGAGTGTTGAGTCGAACAATGTCTCACGGTCCGTCGTGCTGGGTGGAAGCGTCAACTCTGCTGCCTTCATGCCGTGCGACTCCAGCAGCAGTTCTCCGAAGAACCATGTGACCAACTCGCTTTCAGTAACCATGGCACGAGGGCCATCACCGAGCGCGGTCGTGTCCAGCACGATTAGTTGCGCCAGTTCTTCGTCATCCAGTTGCCGCGCCATCTCAACGGCGACGTAGCCGCCGAAGGACCATCCGCCGATGTGGTATGGCCCGTGGGGCCGAACACGACGAATAGCTTCGATGTAGGAGGCGGCCAGGTCGCTCATCGTGCGCAGAGGCGTCGCGCCGGGCTCGGCGCCGGCCGCCTGCAACGCGTAGACGGGCTGATCGACCGGAAGGTGCTTGACGAGATCGAGATAGCAGAGGACATTCCCGCCGATGGGGTGGACCAGGAACAGCGGGGGGCGTTCGCCCGAGGCGTGTAGGGCGACAACGGGATCGAACGGCTGCCTTTGTCCGTCGGCTGATATCAGGCTTGCGATATGCGCAGGGGTGGGGTCGGCAGCGAACGCGTCCAGCGGGATCTCAACGCCCCACATTCGTGCGATCGCCATCACCACCCGCATGGCGCCGATCGACGTGCCTCCGGCGTCGAAGAAGTTGGTATCTGCCGTGAATCTCCCGCTACCCGCGAACTCCGCCATGATGTCAGCGACGGCTCGCTCGTGTGTGGTGCTCGGTGTGGTGCC
>Ga0164298_10000239_pt1 | contig 15973 bp, 12 predicted proteins | sample Whisoiple_216_MG_FD_109713 | JGI IMG/M metagenome (GOLD analysis project Ga0164298, IMG submission 109713) | Unamended control soil microbial communities from upstate New York, USA - Whitman soil sample_216_MG | ecosystem: Environmental > Terrestrial > Soil > Agricultural land ...
CACTGAGCACCCGCTCGTTGAAGACGTACTCCCCGAAGACGTGCCACCGATACGCGTCGTTGGTGGCAGCGCCGTAGAGGAACAGGGCCAACAAGATGATGATGACGACCGCCGCCACCCACCGCCACGGATGACGCAGCGGTACAGCATCGATCGCGGCTGGAGTGGTGGCTGGCGGCGTGTCGACATCAGTCATTGTTGAATCCCTGAACCTAGTTGATCGCGCCGTTGATGACCGGCTTGTCGATCAGTCCCGCCTCGACACCCCAGTTGCTGGCGATCTCTTTGTACTTGCCGGTCTCGATCAGGTGCTCGAGCGCCTGCTTGAGCGACTGCGCAAGCGGCGAGCCCTTCTTCACCGGCCAGCCGTAGGGTGCCGCATCAGCGATCTCGCCCGCGGCCTCCAGCTTGCCGTTGCTCTGCTTGATCGCATACGCGGTGACCGGCGAATCCGCCGACATGGCGTCGGCCTGCCCGAGCACCACGGCGTTGGTCGCGGCGTCCTGACCGTCGAACTTGAGGATGTCGATCGGCGGCTTGCCTGCATCGGTGCACGCCTTGCTCTTGGCGGGCAACTCCTCGGTCTCCTCGGTCGTGGTGGCCTGCACCGCGACCTTCTTGCCGCACGCGTTGTTCGGGTCGATCGGAGTACCCGGCCGCTGCGCCCACAGGATGCCCGCCGAGAAGTAGGTCACGAAGTCGACCGTCTGCTCGCGCTCCTTGGTGTCGGTGAACGACGACATCCCGATGTTGAAGGTGTCACCCTGGATTGACGGGATGATTTTGGCGAAGTCCGCCTCGCGATACTCCGGGGTCAGGCCGAGGGTGGCCGCAACGGCGTTCACCAGATCGACGTCGAAGCCGACGATCTTGCCGCTGGGATCTTTAAATTCGTTTGGCGCGTACGGAATGTTGACGCCGACGATCAACTTCCCCGACGACTTGATCGCCTCGGGCACGGTGTTCGCGATGGCATCGACCTTCTCCGCGGACACCCCCGAGGTTGCGCTTGTCGACTCGCTCGATCCGGAATCGCTACCGGCCGAACAGCCTGAAACGGCGAGGGTGGCGGCCGCAGCGAATACCGCCGCCAATCGCCACATGTTCCCCCGACGGGTTTCCCATCCACCTGACACGGTTGCCTCTACTTTCTGCATTGGGCAGTTAACGTACGGAAGGTTAATGGTGACGACGACGTTGCGCCGCGCTTCCGCTTATTGTGCTGTCGGACTCAAATTCCCGCGCGTTGGCTGCAAACTCTCATCCGCGCGGTTAGCGCTGTGAAACACTTTCGATCATGACTACCGAAGCTCCTCCAGTCCTGTTGCCGCACCTCTGGAAGTCGGCTCTTCTGTCCGGCCTTCTGGCTGTGATCCTCGGCATCACCGTGCTCGCGTGGCCGGGAATCTCGATCCTGGTTGCCGCCATCCTGTTCGGGGCGTACCTGCTGGTGACCGGCATCTCGCAGGTCATCATGGCGTTCAGCCTCCATGTCACGGCCGGTGGCAGAGTAATGCTGTTCATCAGCGGGGCGGCGGCGCTGATCCTTGCCGTTCTGGCTTTTCGGCATTTCGGCGAGGGCTACGCGGTTTTGCTGCTGGCCATCTGGATCGGGGTCGGATTCGTCTTCCGCGGGGTCGCCACCACGGTGGCGGCGGTCAGCGATCCCACCCTGCCTGCCAGGGGCTGGAACATCTTCATCGGGCTGATCAGTCTCATCGCCGGTGTCGTGGTGATGGCCTCGCCGTTCGAATCCATCCTGACACTGGCAATCGTCGTCGGCGCCTGGCTGATCGTCATCGGGGTGTTCGAAGTCGTGTCCGCGTTCGGGATCCGCAAGGCCGCCAAGGCACGCACCGCGCCCGCCGCACCCGCTGAACCGCCTGCGCCTGCCGGCTCCTCGGCGTCATGAGCGAACCTCAGCCGCCGCACTACCCCCAGTACCCGCAATATCCGCAGTATCCGCCCCCACCGCCGCCAGGTGGTGGCTACCCGGGCGGCTATCCCCCACCACCGCCTCAGCCCTACTCGGGGTACAACCCGCCCCCCGCGGGGCCGCGAAACGGGTTGGGCATCGCTGCGCTGGTCGTGGCGATCATTGCGCTGATCTCGGTTGTCGGTGGCGTGGTGCTCGGCATCGTCGCAGTAGTACTCGGTTTCCTCGGATGGCAGCGCGCCAAGCGTGGAGAAGCCACCAACGGTGGCGTCGCGATCGCGGGCATCGTGCTCGGAATTCTGAGCATCATCGAGGCAATCGTCGTGATCGTGCTGTCGGTGTGGGTGTTCAACGAAGTGGGCGGCACCAACTACATGGACTGCGTGTCGAGGGCGGGCTCGGACCAGGAAGCCGTGCAGCGTTGTGTCGACCAGTTCCAGAAGAAGGTCGAGGATCAGTTCAGCGTCACGGTCACGACGCCCGCAGCACCGACGCCCTAGTCAGACGCCGTCGCCTCGGGGCGAACTCGAGCGACAACAGCACGATGAGAAGCGGCACCACCTGTGTGAGCGTCGCCATCACGTATCGCTGGTCACCCAGCGCATGAAACTTCCGAAGATAGCGGTAGAGGGACTCGAGCGCGATGAGCGGGTCGCCCAGGTGGACCGCCGTGAAGACGAGGCTGCGGGGCAGGGTGCGGTGCTTGTCGGTGAAGATCTCGGGAAACGCCGCAAAGGCAAGCGATAACCGTTGCGCCCCTTGCTCTCTGGCCTTTTCGATCATGTCGACCGACAGCCGCTCGTCGACACCGTTGGGCGCCCCGCGGCGACGCCACGGCACGTCAAGGGTCACCTCGGTGCCGCCGCCTGCGGTGGCGTAGCGGTGGAACCCTTGCACGCGACCGGCCTGGTCGCGCGCGATGATCAGGGTCACACCCGGGTATCTGCCCTCCAGCGTGCCGTCGAGCGCCATCGAGAAGCCACGCTCGGTTCGAGAACCGCTCGGCGACTCGAGGATCACGTCTGTCAGCTCGGCAAGCAGATCGTCGGGCAGGCTCTGTTCGTCAACCACTTCGGTGGTGATGCCGAAGTTGGTGGTGCGCTGCACGGCCTGACGGAGATTGCGATATTTCCGCCCGACCATGTCGAACGCCGCAACGTCGATGATCACATCGCGCCCGATGGGAACGGGGGTGAGCTTGCGGCCCAGCACTGCAGGGTTCGCCCAGAGGTTCAGGCGCCGCTCGCTGCAGCCGAGGACGGCGATGCGCCACCCCCTTGTGTGGCACATCGCGGCGAAGTCCGCGACCAGAGCGGCGTACCGGGCCTCATCGCCGATGGGATCGCCGCTGACAACGGCGAAGCCGAGCCGGGTGCGGTAGGCGATCGCGGCGGTGCCGTCACCGCTGAAGTGATAGCACTTCGACGCCTGCATCGCGAACGGCGCAAGCGGGTCACCCGCCGTCTCGTTCACCAACGCGAATACCCGGGGCAGATCCGCCGGGTTCGGGTGCGCCGGGGCCGGCCGCATCAGCAACACAGCCGATGTCACCAACAACACGTCGCCGGGCATATCGAAAGCCAGGAACACCGCCGCGATGCCCGCGATGCACACCACCATTGCCGCGGTGGCGTGCCCGGCGGTGACCGGCCTTCCCAGGAAGATGCCGCGCGCAATGAGCACGACGGTGCTCAGGATGGTCGTCGACCAGGCCAGATCCTTGTGCAGTAAGAGCACCCAACAGGACAGGCTGAGCACCGCGAGCGCGCTGATCCAGCGAGCGGCCGTCGAGTCGGCGTGGACGACGACACGCTCGCGGGCCCGAAGCCCCGTTGCTTGCCCCATCGCTATGCACCCGGGAAGTACTTGATGATTCCTTCTTGCACCACGGTAGCCACGATCTGCCCGGACTGGTCGAAGAAGTGTCCGGTTCCCAGCCCTCGGGAGTCGGCCGCCACCGGTGAGGTGGTCGAATACAGCACCCACTCGTCGAACCGGATCGGGCGGTGGAACCACACCGAGTGATTGACCGTCGCTGCGAAGATGCGATCGTAGCCCCACGACAGTCCGTGAGTGGTGATGATCGAGTCGAGCACCGTGGTGTCCGATGCATACACCAGGGCGGCGGTGTGCAGCAGCGGGTCTCCCGGCATCGGCCCGTCGGCCTTCAGCCACACCCGGTTGTGACCGAGCGTTTCGCCCTTGCTCCTCATCACCCAGGCCGGGTCATTCGTGTACCGCCATTCGACGGGTCGCAACGCCTCCACGAACTGCGGCACCGTCTTCTCGTAGCCGGCGAGCAGATCGTCGATCTTGGGCAGCGACAACGGATCTGGCACCACGGGTGCGTCGATTCCGTGTTCGAGGCCGCGGCCGCCGTCGACGAACGAGACCATCGCGGTGGTCAGCAGCACGTCGTCCTGCACGACGTCGACCCTGCGGTTGGCGAACCGGCGTTCGTCGCGCAACCGCACAACCCGGAATTCGAGGTCCTTCTCGGGGTTGCCGCCCGCGATGAAGTGCGTCGACATGGCTCCGGGCGGGCAATCCCGGACCAGGGTCCGACCCGCCGCCACGAGGGCCTGCGCCATCATCTGCCCGCCGAACGTGCGGGGCGGATTCTTACTCGGGTGAGATCCGACGAACGTGTCGTCGTCGATCCGAATGAGGCCCAGAACCGCCAGCAACTCTTCGAGGTCGCCTACCGGCACTGCAGCCCCTCCCTAGACGTCGTCCTCGCCGATCCTGTGCACCTGGATCAGGTTGGTCGAGCCTACTGTGCCCGGTGGCGCGCCTGCGATGATGACCACCAGGTCACCGCGCTTGTAGCGGCCTAGTTCGAGCAGGGATTTGTCGACCTGGCGGATCATTCCGTCGGTGGTATCGATGTGCGGCACGATGAACGTCTCGGTGCCCCAACTCAGTGCCAACTGGCTTCGCACCTCGGGCAACGACGTGAAAGCCAGAAGTGGCAGCGGGGTGTGCAGCCGGGCCAGCCTGCGGACGGTGTCGCCGGACTGCGTGTAGGCGACCAGCGCCTTGGCGTCCAACCGCTCGCCGATGTCGCGGGCCGCATAGGAGATCACACCGCGCTTGGTCCGCGGCACGTGCGTCAGCGGCGGCACCACCACCGAATTCTGCTCGACCGCCGAGATGATGCGGGCCATGGTCCTGACAGCTTCCAGCGGGTACTTGCCGACCGATGTCTCGCCCGACAGCATCACCGCGTCGGCGCCGTCCAGCACCGCGTTGGCGACGTCGGAAGCCTCCGCGCGGGTCGGTCGGGAGTGCTCGATCATCGACTCCAACATCTGGGTGGCGACGATGACGGGTTTGGCATTCTCCCTTGCCATTTGGATGGCCCGCTTCTGTACCAGCGGCACCTCTTCCAACGGCAACTCGACGCCAAGGTCGCCGCGGGCGACCATGATGGCGTCGAACGCCAACACGATGGCCTCGAGGTTATCGACGCCTTCCGGCTTCTCCAGCTTGGCGATCACCGGTACCCGGCGCCCGACGCGGTCCATCACCTCGTGAACGAGTTCGACGTCGGCAGGCGACCGCACGAACGACAGCGCGACGAGGTCGACGCCGAGGCGAAGAGCGAACTCGAGGTCGTCGATGTCCTTCTCCGACATCGCGGGCACCGACACGTTCATGCCGGGCAGCGAAAGGCCCTTGTTGTGGCTGACGGGTCCGCCCTCGGTCACCGTGCACACGACGTCGTTGCCGTCGACGTGCTCGACGACCAAACCGACGTTGCCGTCGTCCACGAGCAAGCGGTCCCCGGCTGCGGCGTCGGCGGCGAGATTCTTGTAGGTGGTGGACACCCTGTCGTGGGTGCCCTCGCAGTCGTCGACGGTGATGCGAACGGTTTCGCCGTTCGCCCAGTAGGTGGGTCCTGCGGCGAACCGACCCAGCCGGATCTTGGGACCCTGCAGGTCGGCGAGGATGCCCACCGCCCGGCCCGTCACATCCGATGCGGCCCGTACTCGCTTGTAATGGGCCTCGTGATCTGCGTACTCGCCATGGCTGAAGTTGAGCCGGGCCACATCCATTCCGGCCTCGACCAGCGCCCGAACAACATGGTCTTCACTGGTCGCCGGGCCGAGAGTGCAGACGATCTTTCCGCGTCTAGTCACGACTTCTCAGCATAGTCCCGAAAGGTGTCCGTCATGCGACGGCAAGCGGCAATGCGCCGGGCAACACGGGCGCAGGTAGGTCGGACTCGCCCATCAGGTAGGAGTCGACGGCGTGCGCCGCGCTGCGCCCCTCGGCGATCGCCCACACGATCAGCGACGCCCCGCGGTGGGCGTCCCCGCAGACGAAGACCCCAGGGGCGTCCGTCTGCCAATCCGATCCGCACGACAACGCCCCTCGCCCGTTCACTGCCAGCCCGAGGTCGCCCAGCAGGGCCATGTGTTCGACACCGTCGAACCCGATCGCAAGCAGGGCGAGGTCGCACGGAATCTCCAGGGTGTCGCCGACGGGGGTGATCCGCCTGCGGCCTTCGGCGTCACGGGTGACCCGCACCTCGGCGATCTCCATTGCGCGGACGTGGCCGTCGTCGTCACCGACGAAACGCTGCACGGCGACCTCGTAGCGCCGCGCGCCGCCCTCTGCGTGCGCGGGCGACGTGCGCAGCACCAGGGGCCACATCGGCCACGGTGAGCGCGACTCGTCACGGTCCTCCGGCGGCTCGGGGTTGTAGTCGAGCTGCGTGACCGAGGCCGCGCCCTGACGGTGCGCCGTGCCGAGGCAGTCCGCGCCGGTATCGCCGCCGCCGATGATGACGACGTGCCTGCCCTTCGCCGACAGCGACGAGGGGCCGTCGCCCTCGCACTCCCTGTTGGCAGGCACCAGGTGCTCCATCGCGAGATGCACACCGTCGAGCTGCCGTCCCTCGACATCGTTGTCCCGGCCGCGCAGCGCCCCGACGGCCAATACCACCGCATCGTGGCGCTCGCGTAGCTGCTCTACAGACAGGTCGACGCCGACTTCGCATTCGGTGACGAAACGTGTTCCCTCGGCGCGCATTTGGGCCAATCGCTGGTTCAGCGTCGCCTTCTCCAGCTTGTATTCGGGGATTCCGTAGCGCATCAGGCCGCCCAACCGGTCGTCGCGCTCGTACACCGTGACGTCGTGTCCGGCGCGGGTCAGCTGCTGGGCAGCCGCCAGACCTGCGGGACCGGACCCAATAACCGCGACGCTCTTGCCCGTGGAGATGGCGGCCGGTTGAGGCTCGACGATGCCGTCCATCCACGCGTGGTCGGCGATGGTCTGTTCGATGCGTTTGATGGTGACGCTGCCGCCGGTCTTGTCGTCGCCGATGGACAGCACACAGGCCGACTCGCACGGGGCGGGGCACAGGCGGCCGGTGAACTCAGGGAAGTTGTTGGTGGCATGCAGTCGGTCGCTCGCGGCATCCCACCGGCCTCGGCGGACGAGGTCGTTCCATTCGGGGATGAGGTTGCCCAGCGGACAACCGGCGGTGCCCGAGTGGCAGAACGGGATTCCACAGTCCATACACCTGCGGGCCTGCTGGGACACCTCGCCGGCGCGCTGCAGCGGATCCTGTTGTTCGTAGACCTCGCGCCAGTCGCCGACCCGCTCGTCTACCGGCCGCTTGGCCGCCTCGACACGGTGTACCTCCAGGAATCCGCGCGGATCAGCCACGGCTCGCCTCCATGATCGCGGCGTCCACGTCGCGGCCCTGCGCCTTGGCCATCCTGGTTGCGGTCAGGACGCGCTGATAGTCGGTCGGCATGATCTTCGTGAACTGGGCGCTGCGCCGTGGCCAGTCGGACAGTAAGGACGCGGCTACCGTGCTCCCGGTGAACCGGGCATGCCGGGTCACCACATCGTGCAGCCAGGTGAAGTCCTCGGGGTCGGGACGTTGCAACTCGACCATCTCGGTGTTGACCATCGCCTGATCGAGGCCGAGCACGAAAGCGATGCCACCCGACATGCCCGCGGCCATGTTCCGACCGGTTTCACCGAGCACCACGACACGTCCGCCGGTCATGTACTCACAGGCGTGGTCCCCCACGCCTTCGGACACCGCGAGCGCACCGGAGTTGCGGGCACAGAAGCGTTCTCCGACTCGACCGCGGAGAAAGACCTCACCGGATGTGGCGCCGTACAGCAGCGTGTTGCCCGCTATCACGTGGTCCTCGGGGAGGAACAGCACGTCGTCGGGCGGCTTGACGATGACCCGTCCACCCGAGAGCCCCTTGCCGACGTAGTCGTTGGCGTCACCGACCAGCTCGAGGGTGATGCCGGGCGGCAGGAAGGCACCGATGGACTGGCCGGCGGAGCCGTGCAGCTCGATGTGGATGGTGCCGTCCGGCAGCCCCTGCGCGCCGTATCGGCGGGTGACTTCAGCGCCGAGCATGGTGCCCACCGTGCGGTTGACGTTTCGCACTGGCAGTTCCAGTCGGACGGGGTGAGCATCCTCCAACGCACCCTCGGCGAGTTGAATCAGTGTCTGATCCAACGCCTGGTCCAGCGCGTGGTTCTGGTCGCGGACGCGCCTGCGCACCGTCTGGTCGGGATCGTGGGCGTTATCCGACTTCGCGAAGATCGGCGTCAGGTCGAGACCCGTTGCCTTCCAATGGGCGACGCCGTGCGCCGTGTCGAGCATGTCGACTTGACCGACCGCCTCGTCGATGCTGCGGAAACCCAGCTCGGCGAGGTAGCGTCTGATGTCCTCGGCGACGAACCGGAAGTAGTTCTCCACAAACTCCGGCTTGCCGTTGAACCGCGACCGTAGTTCGGGGTTCTGGGTGGCGACGCCCACCGGACAGGTGTCGAGATGGCAGACCCGCATCATGATGCAGCCGGAAACCACCAATGGTGCGGTGGCGAAGCCGAATTCCTCGGCACCGAGAAGCATCGCGACAACGACGTCGCGTGCGGTGCGCATACCACCGTCGCACTGCACCGTGATCCGGTCACGTAAGCCGTTCAACATCAATGTCTGCTGGGTGTCGGCGAGGCCGATCTCCCACGGGGCGCCCGCATGCTTGAGCGACGTGAGCGGCGCGGCACCGGTGCCGCCGTCGTACCCGGAGATCAGCACGACGTCGGCGTGCGCTTTCGACACCCCGGCCGCGACGGTGCCGACGCCGACCGAGCTGACCAGCTTGACGTGGATGCGGGCGTCGGAGTTGGCATTCTTCAGGTCGTGAATGAGCTGTGCCAGGTCTTCGATCGAGTAGATATCGTGGTGCGGCGGAGGCGAAATCAGGCCGACGCCCGGTGTCGAATGGCGGGTCTTCGCGATGTTCGGGTAGACCTTGTAGCCCGGCAGTTGCCCACCCTCACCTGGCTTGGCGCCTTGGGCCATCTTGATCTGAATGTCCGATGCGTTCACCAGATAGTCGCTGGTGACACCGAAGCGCCCCGATGCCACCTGCTTGACAGCGCTGCGCCTGCGCGGATCGTAGAGCCGGTCGACATCTTCACCGCCCTCGCCGGAGTTGGACCGCCCGCCGAGGTTGTTCATCGCGATCGCCATCGTCTCGTGCGCTTCGGCCGAGATGGAGCCATAGCTCATCGCTCCGGTGTTGAACCGGGTGACGATCGAGTCGACCGATTCCACCTCGTCGAGAGGCACAGCGGGTCGCACTCCCGTCTTCAGCGCAAAGAGGCCGCGCAGCGTGCCGCCCTCGCGGGACAGCCGGTCCACCTCGTCGGAGTACTGCTTGAAGACGTCATAGCGCCCGGTGCGGGTGGAATGCTGAAGCAGGAAGACCACTTCAGGCGTGAACAGGTGGAGCTCACCTTCCCTGCGGAACGCGTACTCGCCACCGACGTCGAGGCGGCGGTGCACCCGTTCGGTCGGGTTCTCCGGATAGGCACGGCGATGTCGTTGCTTGACCTCCTCGGCGATCACGTCGAGCCCAACTCCCCCCAGTCGGCTCGGCGTGCCGGTGAAGTATTCGCCGACCACGTCGCGGTCAAGGCCAATCGCCTCGAAGGCCTGGGCACCGGTATAGGACGCGACCGTGGAGATGCCCATCTTGCTCATCACCTTCATGACGCCCTTGCCGAGTGCGGTCAGATAGTTGCGAACCGCTGCGGCGGCCTCGATGCCGGTGAGTTCGCCCTCGCGGACCAGGTCCTCGATGGACTCGAAAGCCAGATAGGGGTTGACCGCGGCCGCCCCGAATCCGATCAGCATCGCGATGTGGTGCACTTCGCGGGCATCGCCGCTTTCCATCACCAGAGCCACGGTGGTGCGTTGCTTGGTCCGCACCAGATGATGGTGCACCGCGGACACCGCGAGCAGGGACGGAATCGGTGCGCGGGTGTGGTCGGAGTCCCGATCTGAGATGACCAGTGTGCGAGCACCTTTGGCGATCGCGTCGCAGGCCGCAAGGCGGAGGTCTTCTATGGCGTCGGCCAGGCCCTCACCGCCACGTTCGACGTCGTACAAACCTCGTAGCACGGCCGTGCGCAGCCCGGGCTGTTCCCCGTCGTCGTTGATGTGGACGATCTTGTTCAGCTCGTCGTTGTCGAGCACCGGCCAGGAAAGTTGGATCTGACGACAGGACGCCGCGGACGGCTCGAGCAGGTTCTGTTCGGGCCCCATCACGCGCTCCATCGACGTGACGACCGCCTCGCGGATCGCATCCAGCGGCGGATTGGTCACCTGGGCGAAGAGTTCGACGAAATAGTCGTAGAGCAATCTCGCGCGCTGTGACAATACGGCCGCTGGGGTGTCGGTGCCCATGGAGCCCAGCGGCTCGGCACCGGTTGCCCCCATGGGCGTCAACAGGATTCGCAGGTCTTCCTCGGTGTAGCCGAACGCGACCTGCCTGCGGACGACCGAGTCGTGATTGGGCTGTGTGCGGATTCGGTCAGGCAGCGTCTTGAGGTCAAGCAGGCCGGCGTGCAGCCACTCTCCGTACGGGCGTGCACCTGCCAGTTCGGCCTTGATCTCGTCGTCAGCGACGATGCGTCCGGCTGCGGTATCGATCAAAAACATCTTGCCGGGTTCGAGCCGGCCCTTCGCGACGATTTGCGCCGACGGCACGTCGAGCACTCCGCTCTCGCTGGCCAGGATGACGCGGTCATCGATGGTGCGCCACCAGCGGCCCGGTCGTAACCCGTTGCGGTCCAACACCGCTCCGACCACTGTGCCGTCGGTAAAGGTGACACACGCCGGCCCGTCCCAGGGCTCCATCAGCGAAGCGTGAAACTGCCAGAAGTCCCGGCGCGGTTGGGCCAGCGATGCGTTGTTCTCCCACGCTTCGGGAATCATCATCAGCACGGCATGCGGGAGGCTGCGTCCACCGAGGTGCAGAAGCTCGAGAACCTGGTCGAATGACGCCGAGTCCGACGCGTCGGGCGTGCAGATCGGCGAGAGCCGCGCGATGTCGCCGGGGATGTCGGGACTCGCCAGCATGGCTTCGCGGGCATGCATGCGGTTGCGGTTGCCGCGTACGGTGTTGATTTCGCCGTTGTGGGCGACAAAGCGGAACGGGTGCGCCAGCGGCCAGGATGGAAACGTGTTGGTGGAGAAGCGGCTGTGCACGATGGCGATCGCGCTCATGCATCGTTCGTCACGCAGATCCGAAAAATATTGCGGCAGCTGCATCGTCGTCAGCATGCCCTTATACGCAATGGTCCGGCTGGACAGAGATGGGAAGTAGACGTTTCCCGCCTCGGCTCGTTTACGCATCGGATAGATTCGCCGGTCCAAGTCGATGCCGCCCGCTCGATCGGGCGATGCCACGAAGATCTGCGCCATGTAAGGCATGCAGCCCAGCGCGGTCGCACCGAGGTCGGCGCCATGGGGATCGACCGGTACATCGCGCCAGCCGAGGACCTCCAACATCTCCTCGGCGGCAATGGCCTCGATCGCCTCGCGCGCCGCCGCGCGCTCGGTGGCGTCCTGCGGCATGAAGCAGATGCCGGCGGCGTACGTGTTGGCGCCGTCGGTGGTTGGCGCGGGCAGCTCGAACTCGACCACGTCGGCGAACAGCTCCACCGGCAGCTGAATCAGAATCCCCGCACCGTCACCGCTGTTGGTTTCGGCGCCCGCCGCGCCGCGATGTTCGAGGTGCTCGAGGGCGACGAGGCCGTCGGCGACAATGGAATGCGAACGCCTGCCCTGAATGTCGGTGATCATCGCGACACCGCAGGAGTCGGATTCGTTGCTCGGGTCATACAGGCCCTGGGCGCGCGGCAATGCCGAGAACAGCACTGGGAATGTACCTCCGCAGTCTGGCGAAATCATTCGTCCGGGACTGCAGCGGCCCGAAATGCAATTGTATCAGCGCAGCTGGGCGACTACCCGGTGAGAAGCGTGGGGACCAGCGGGAATCCGGGCAGATTTCGCGCCACCGTCCAGGTCACCGCGAGGGCGACGATGACGGCGATCGCGGGCGTCGTGAAGACCGGCCGTCCTGCCCGCCTGCGCAGCAGAACCCATGCCAGCAGAGCGGGCAGCCCGACGAGAAGGAAGATGTTGTCGACCACGGCGGCGGCCAGGTCGCCGTGCAGAAGGTCGTGCGTCATTCGCAGCCCGCCACACGCCGGGCAGTTCCACCCCGTCAGCAGTTTGAACGGGCAGCCCGGAAAGGCGAAGTCGGGGCTGTGGGGATCGGCGAGGCCGACGTACGCCAGCCCACCGGCCAGCAGCGCGCCACCGCCGAGTGCGCCGTACAGCCGCGCCCGGTCATTGAGCGCGGCGTTAGGTGCCCTCACGAAGGGGACGTCCCTCCGTGTCGCGCACCTTGTCGGTGAAGATCAGCACGGCGTCGATGATGCCCCACACCACCGCACCGATGCCGCAGGTGACAAGGCCGACGACCAGTTGCGCGATGCCCAGCCCGGTATAGCCCAGGTAGATGCGCCCGATGCCGACGAGACCGAACAACCCGATCAGCTGCAGGAGTCCGGCCACGATCTTCGACTTGTCCGAAAGAGGCTCGCCGGTCAGCGGATGGCGGCCGTACGGCGCCGACGGATCCTGATACGCCTGCGGGTACTGGCCGTACTGCTGACCCGGCGGCGGATACCCGGGCGGTTGAGGCGCATATCCGGGAGGTGGCGGCTGATAAGGCGGTTGGTGAGGAGGCGGAGGTCCCTCGGTGCCACCGAAATGCGGCTCAGTCATGGCGCCAAGCATGCCAGAACCAGACGGTTGCTAGATAGGTTGCCCGGCCAGAAGTCGAAGAGTGTCGGTCAGCCCGTTCACAGCAATGGACGGGTCGATCGACCGCATCAGGCCAAGTCCGACACCGAGCGCGAGCATGACGGTCGCCGCTTCCCGACTCGGCAATCTGACGTCGAGATCATCGGTGGATTCAATGCCGTTGGCGAGCATCCCGATGATGTTGTCCAGTCGCCCCGCCAGTTCGGTGCGCAGTTGAACGTTTCGGCGCGCATGCAAGGCGAACTCGGCCTCCAACGGCGTCCACCCCGGGTCACCGATGACACGCTGTGCCCATTCGCCGATCGCATCGAACCTGTCGGGTTGCGATAACAAGCCCAGGACGTCGGCGAACCGTTCGGCGCGGATCTGGTCGAGCACCGCGGCGCAGAGTTCGTCCTTGTTGCGGAAGTTCGAGTACACCGCGCCCTTCGAGTAGCCCGCGGCGTCGGCGACCTTCTCCAACGACGTCGGGTGGTAGCCGTCGGTGAAGAACATCTGTCTGGCGGTCGCGATCAGTTGCGACCTGGTCTGCGCCTGACTCTCGGCGCGGGTCATGCGGGCCATGTCAGTCATGATAGCGCTTTGACATACCGTTAGGTTCTAGATACCGTCAGTCTTTCAAATGCGAGGAGTTGCTGTGCGCTATCCCCGGATAAGCCTTGACGATGCGGTCGTGGTGGTCACCGGCGGCGCGCGCGGCATCGGCAGGTCGACGGCAGATCTCTTCGCCGAAGCAGGAGCGACGGTCTGCGTGGGCGACATCGACGGCGGCGACTCCCCTGTCGATGTGACATCGCGCGACTCGTTCACCGATTTCATCGCATCGGCACTCGACCGTCACGGTCGTATCGATGTGCTCGTCAACAATGCGGGTGTAATGCCGCTGGGCGACTTCCTGTCCGAGGACGACGCGGTCAGCAGGACGACGTTCGACGTCAACGTCTGGGGCTTGATCTACGGTATGCGACTTGTGTTGCCGCACATGATCGAACGCGGACGCGGTCACATCGTCAATGTCGCATCGATGGCGGGGAAACTGGTCATTCCCGGCATGGCGGTATACAACGCGAGTAAGTTCGCCGCCGTGGGGTTGTCCGCCGCGGTCCGCGAGGAGTACCGCGATTCGGGAGTCAGCGTGACCACCGTGCTGCCCAGCGCCGTGCGCACCCGGCTCGCATCGGGTGTACCACTCGGGCACGGGCTTCCCACCGTGGCGCCCGAGGCCGTCGCACACGTGATCGTCGGGAGTGTCGCCAGTCGGCGCGCCGAACTCACCGTGCCCCGCTACCTCGCCGGCTGGGATTTGCTCAACGCGGCCACCCCCCGCGCGTTGATGAGCCTGGCCCGCAGGGTGATCCACGACCGACGCGCACTGACATCCGTCGAGCACGACGCGCGCGGCGACTACGAGGCGGCGATCGAGGAGCAGGCAAGGCGACGGCGATGACACGGGAGCCGAGGATCGTCATCATCGGGGCGGGCATCGCGGGCATCGCGACTGCGGTCACGCTGCAGCGCAACGGATTTCGTGACTTCACGATTCTGGAGAAGGGTACCGACGTCGGTGGTGTGTGGCACTGGAACCGCTACCCCGGTCTCACGTGTGACGTCGCCTCACAGCTCTACCAATTCTCGTTCGCACCCAAACCGGACTGGACCGGAATATTCGCCACGGGTGACGAGATTCAGCGCTATCTGCGCGGGGTCGTCGAACAGTTCGCTCTCGACGATCGGATTCGCTTGAACTGTGAAGTCGTGTCCACTGTCTTCGACTGTCCCGCATGGCAGGTGGCTACCGCCGACGGCACACAGCTGGAAGCCGATTTCGTGATCGCCGCGACGGGCGTGCTCCACCATCCGTTCACGCCGGACATCCGTGGCCTCACCGCATTCGAGGGCGATGTCGTGCACACCGCGCGGTGGGACGACAACATCGCGACCAGCGGACGCAGGGTCGCCGTCATCGGAAACGGTTCCACCGGAGTGCAGATCGTGTCGGCGCTGCAGCGCGAAGCCGTTCACATCACGCACTTCGTGCGGACACCGCAATGGGTGATCTGGGCGCCGATGGGCCTGCCGCAGCCCGGGCTGGTGGGCGCCATCCTGCGTAGATCGCCTGCTCTTCATCGTCGGTTTTACGACCTGCTGCTTCGGGGTTCGCGCATCTTGACCGACATCGCCTTGCGGCCGACGTGGCAGCGCCGGTTCGCGCAGAACTACGCACGGTTGTGCCTTCGCCTTCAAGTTCGGGATCGCGAACTGCGCGACCGCCTGACTCCGGACTATGAGCCCTTCTGCAAGCGGCAAGTAATCTCGGGCTCGTACTACCGGGCGATCAGATCCAGAAACGCCGAGGTGGTCACCGCCGAGATCGAGGAGATCACGCCGCATGGCATCCGCACCGCGGACGGCCGCGAACACGCCATCGACCTGCTGATACTCGCGACCGGATTTCAGCCGCACAACTACATGCGCCCGATGACGTTGTACGGTCGCGACGGTCTGGACATCGACGATGCCTGGGCCAAAGGCCCACGGGCGTACCGCATGACGGCCATCCCGGGTTTCCCGAACTTCTTCACCGTGCTGGGCCCGAACTCACCGACAGGATCGGTGTCGCTGCAGTACTCCTCCGAGCTGACGGCGACATTCATCGCCCAGTGGCTACGACGATTCCGTGACGGCGAACTCGACACGGTCGAGGTGACCGAAGAGGCGACCACGAAGTTCAACGACGACGTCGCCGCGGCACTCGGGCCGACAGTGTGGAATACCGGATGCAATTCCTGGTACCTCACCGACGAGGGCAACATCGATCTGTGGCCCTACGACCGCGAGACGATGACGGCCATGCTCGCCCGACCCGACGA
>Ga0164298_10000240_pt1 | contig 15958 bp, 7 predicted proteins | sample Whisoiple_216_MG_FD_109713 | JGI IMG/M metagenome (GOLD analysis project Ga0164298, IMG submission 109713) | Unamended control soil microbial communities from upstate New York, USA - Whitman soil sample_216_MG | ecosystem: Environmental > Terrestrial > Soil > Agricultural land ...
ACTGAATTGACCCAACCGTCATGACCTGTAAAAGGGTTGCCTCGCGGGGTGCCATCTAGTTTCCACAATCGGATCGTCTTGTCGGCACTGCCACTGACTAGGGTCTGGCCATCTGGGCTAAAGGCTACTGAAAGGACCCTACCATCATGACCTGTAAAGGGGTTGCCTAGCGGGGTGCCATCTAGTTTCCACAATCTGATTGTGTTGTCACGAATGCCACTGACTATGGCCTGGCCATCTGGACTAAAGGCTACTGATCCGACGGAACTGTCATGACCTGTAAAGGCGTTGCCTAGCGAGGTGCCATCTAGTTTCCACAATCGGATCGTCTTGTCCTCACTGCCACTGACTATGGTCTGGCCATCTGGGCTAAAGGCTACTGAAAAGACCCAACCGTAATGACCTGTAAAGGGGTTGCCTAGCCGGGTGCCATCAAGTTTCCACAATCGGATCGTCTTGTCCTCACTGCCACTGACTATGGTCTGGCCATCTGGGCTAAAGGCTACTGAAAGGACCCTACCGTAATGACCTGTAAAGGGGTTGCCTCGCGGGGTGCCATCTAGTTTCCACAATCGGATCGTCTTGTCCTCACTGCCACTAACTATGGTCTGGCCATCTGGGCTAAAGGCTACTGAATTGACCCAACCGTCATGACCTGTAAAAGGGTTGCCTAGCGGGGTGCCATCAAGTTTCCACAATCGGATCGTCTTGTCGGCACTGCCACTGACTATGGTCTGGCTATCTGGGCTAAAGGCTACTGAAAGGACCCAACCGTCATGACCTCTAAAGGGGTTGCCTAGCGGGGTGCCATCTAGTTTCCACAATCTGATTGTGTTGTCCTCACTGCCACTGACTATGGTCTGGCCATCTGGGCTAAAGGCTACTGAATTGACCCAACCGTCATGACCTGTAAAGGGGTTGCCTAGCGGGGTGCCATCTAGTTTCCACAATCGGATCGTCTTGTCCTCACTGCCACTGACTATGGTTTGGCCATCTGGGCTAAAGGCTACTGAATTGACCCAACCGTAATGACCTGTAAAGGGGTTGCCTAGCCGGGTGCCATCAAGTTTCCACAATCTGATTGTGTTGTCACGAATGCCACTGACTATGGTCTGGCCATCTGGGCTAAAGGCTACTGAATTGACCCAACCGTCATGACCTGTAAAAGGGTTGCCTAGCGGGGTGCTATCTAGTTTCCACAATCGGATCGTCTTGTCGGCACTGCCACTGACTATAGTCTGGCTATCTGGGCTAAAGGCTACTGAAAGGACGTAATTGGTATGACCTGTAAAAGGGTTGCCTAGCGGGGTGCCATCTAGTTTCCACAATCGGATCGTCTTGTCCTCACTGCCACTGACTATGGTCTGGCCATCTGGGCTAAAGGCTACTGAAAGGACCCAACCGTAATGACCTGTAAAGGGGTTGCCTCGCGGGGTGCCATCTAGTTTCCACAATCGGATCGTCTTGTCCTCACTGCCACTGACTATGGTCTGGCCATCTGGGCTAAAGGCTACTGAAAAGACCGAACTGTCATGACCTGTAAAAGGGTTGCCTAGCGGGGTGCCATCTAGTTTCCACAATCTGATTGTGTTGTCCTCACTGCCACTGACTATGGTCTGGCCATCTGGGCTAAAGGCTACTGAATTGACCCTACCGTCATGACCTGTAAAGGGGTTGCCTAGCCGGGTGCCATCTAGTTTCCACAATCGGATCGTCTTGTCCTCACTGCCACTGACTATGGTCTGGCCATCTGGGCTAAAGGCTACTGAAAAGACGTAATTGGTATGACCATAGGGAGCAGGAGAGGTATAAATCATCTTCTCAACTTGACGCAAGCTTGCCTGAACCACTCCAATCGATTTATCTGGAAGTTTTTCTAAGTTTTCCCCTACTGTCTGGATTGCGCGTGTCAAGCTCTCCAGAGGTTGGTTCACAGCAACTAGACGTTCTACGTAGTTTGCTTGCAGTTGTAATCGCGATTCTGTCAGCGCTCGTTCCAATGTTTCAATCTGCTCTTGCTCATGTTTATCACTGAGTTGGTAAAACTTCTCATCTGCTTCAGGAGAACGTAAGTATGGTTGCAAAGCATCCAATTTCCATTGACTACGCACATGAGCTAACAAACCACCCATCATCAAATTTCTGTTTTTATTTTGCTTCTCCAGTTTTTCGTCCTTTTGATCCTTCTCCCACTCCTTCCGAGCATCTTCCAATCGTTCACTCAAACGCCTCAAATCTCGGTCTTCCTCCCGCCATTTTGCAAACATCTGCCACCCATCAATCAAAGCTTCATGAGCTAAGTCAACAATCTGATTTTCCTGGGCTAGCTTCTGAAACTCCTCTTGATTATTTAGTGGTTCTAATTCCCCGTTGTCAGCTTCACCAGTAACCAGCAGCCGTCCTTTCACCAAGTCATCAATTAACCGAGCCAATTCCCGCTGTTTCTGTTCATTTCTTCCCGAAATCGTCAGCAAGTCAGCTAAAAGCTGGCGTTGGCGAGTATCTGTATTACCTTGCCCTGTCCGAACTAACAGTAGGAAAATACGTTTAATCCACTCCTTCTCATCATCTTTGCGAGGTTTGTTGGGATTCTTTTTGTCTTTGACATCATCAACCCAAAACTCATACACACCGTTTGCGTGAAGATTCAACGCACGCTTAAGACCGCTTTTTTCCTTATAGCCAGGAACTTCTCCACCCAGCTTTGTATAAGCCGCATAAGTTAGCGTTTTTTGCTGCTCATATCGCTGTTCCCACAGTTGCATCAGCGCAAATTCCAACAGTGGTAATGACCCAGGTTCCTTCCTCACTTCTGCTGCTAGATTAGTTACCAATTCAGGCTCAACCTGATATCCCTGGCGTTGAGCAGGTTTTTCAATCACATCTATTAAGTTTTCACCAACCAGAGGCGGCATAAAGATTGCATGGTTTTGAATGAGATTGTAGAGGTCTGGATAGTGAAGACACGGCTCAATAAAATCTGCTCGCATGGTAATGACTACAGCCAAGGGGCTATCCATAATTCTGCCAACTTGTGTAATTAATTCGATGAATTGAGTGCGATCGTTGTTTAATCGATCGCGTTGATTATCTTCAGACTGCTTACTTTCACTAGAGTTGAGCGTAAAAAGTTCTTCAAACTGATCGATAAGTAATAAAAATCTCTTTGAGCCTGATAAGCTACTCAAAATTTCTTTAAATTTATCAGGAGTTGGATTGCCTTTAAAATTTTCTATAATATCTAGTAACTCTTCATCTTCTACATCATTTGCTACGTATTTGCTGAATTCTCTCAACGCATCCTTCAGTTTTTCTAATGGTCTGCGATCGGGCTTAATTGACGGTAAAATCTGCCAATTTTCTTCCTTCAGTAAGGGAACTAACCCAGCCCTAACAACTGAAGATTTACCACTACCAGAAGCCCCAATAATCGGTAAAAAAGCTATTTGATTTTTTAATTTTTCCCTGAGTGTTTGTACTAAACGTTCGCGACCAAAGAAGAATTCTTTTTGCTCTTCATCAAATGTTTTCAACCCCTGATAAGGACAAATAATGGTTCCGTTCTTATCTTTAATCGGTTCTCTTGTTATTTTTGGAACGTTTGCTAATAATTCATATTCCATTAACACAATAGAATTTCTATACAACGCCATCTGTATTGGCTGCTGTTTGTATTTGCTATTATTTAACCTTTCTTCGATCGAGCGAAATAGTTTATCAGTGGTTATTTTTCCCTTCGCTTCAGCATTATCCTTAGATAATCCTTTCAGAAAAGCATCTGTGAAAATACTTAAGCCCTCGTCTTCTAAGTCTAGGACAGTTCCATCATTCATATAGGAAGATTGGGAACTCAGACAAGAAGCAATAATGTGATAGTTAAGAGTTGTTTTAGGCTGAAAAGTTGCCTTGACGATCGCTTCTTCCAAAAACTGCCCGCTATGGCAAGCGTCTAGTAATAGGACAAGACTTTTAAGATTAGATTTATGAATTAACTCGTTAAGGTAACTCAATGCTAGCCCAGAGTCTTGCCCAGTAATCCGATTTTCTATTAGTGTCAACTGACAATCTGAGGTCGCCAAATAGCCTACAGTAGGGGTTTTCCCTCTGCGGTCAACCACTTGATATCCATGACCAGAGAAATAAATAAGTCCATCATCCCCTCGCTGCCCTGATAAAAAGTCGATTAGCTCTCTCTCAAGCTCATCGATAGTAACCTTGCCTTTCAGAGGGTCTTTGCTCAGCTTATATTTACTGTTTCTGCTTTCTAGCTTTTCTGCGATCGCATCAATGTCATAGCCCGTTGTCAGTGAGGGAAAGTTTGGATCATTATAAGTCTCAATACCAACTAGAAAAGCTACGCCAGTCATGAATTAACCCTCTAAAAACTGGAGATTAGTGAACCATTTAGAACTACGTTAGCAAAACAAAACCCTTACGCACCCAACAAAGCAGCTTCCCAAACAGCATGAGCAACTTCTGGTTCGGCGATCGCATTATGCGCCCCTCCTAGGCCTGCATCTGGAGGAATTTTGCAAATATACTCACTGCTTTCCAAGTTATAGATTTTGCCTGCCTCAAACGAATAAGAAGTATCACACGGAAGCATAGACATATCGATCGCATCTAGCCCCTCTCCCGCAGCACCAAAGGTTCCTAGCCCACCATACTTGGGTAACACTCTATCCTCAAGTCCTGGAGCAAAATCAACATCACTCAAAACAATTCCCGCACCTAGAGGGTACATTTTTCCAACGGCAGTATCATGCACTGAATGAGTTGTAATAATCGGACCAGATACTTTCTTGCCTGTGATAATCGAGTGAAAATATCCAGGGCGACCTCGGTCTACTGGAATATCTAAGCAGTAAGACCAGAGAGATAAAGCACCTTGAATCAAAGACAGAGAATTCACTGGACGAACCAGCGTCCCCTTACCTTTTGGCCCTGCAACCATTGCTGAAACCACAATGCAACCAAAACTATGCCCCATGAGATGAAAACGTACAGTCTCCGGTGCTGCTTGCTGAAGTTGCCTTAGTAGTTGAAAACCCCCCGTTTCACCAAAGCTGCGGGCACGCGCTTTCATTTTCCAGAAAGAAAGTGTTCTTAAGGGTGCTAAAACTCGACTCAGATCGAAGCTCACTAATCCAATATCGCCGTAACTTACATCCCCATATTCATCTTCAACTACTTCATATATCTTCTCTGGGTCAAACGGTTCGCGATCGTCTCCTGGTGCGCCAGCCACCCCTTCGCTTCCCAAGGTAGATTCTCGATTCAATACCTCATACGCCTCAAGAGTTTGGGGGGATAACTGAGGAGGTTCCATATCCTCGGAAGCTTCCTCAAATATAGTTTGAAGTGCTTGCTTAGCTGCCTCAGTATTAGCAATGCGATCGGCATATCGATCGACCATTTGCGCGATCGGTAAGGAATTTTTCAACTCTGAAGAAACAGCTAGATCCTCTAGTTTTTCGTTACCCCAAGGCATACTCGGCCAATGAATACCTATTAGCAGTGGGCGAAACCCTGGACGTACCTGCTTAAATTTTTCAATGTCAGCCTCATTCTTAGTCATCGCGCCAATCCAATGATTGTATTGAAGACGGGCAGCAGGAATATCACCTAACCATCCATGACTAAAAATGAAGACATCTGTGAAAGCTTCTGTTACCAAAACTTCTGCAATTTTATCACTTATCTTGCCCCTCGGCTCGGTACGTTCATTACCTAAAGCGTCGAAAGTAATTAAGTAGTATTGTAGGGTAGTTGCGGGAACTGTTTCGATTGGCATATCTTAATAAATTTTAGAGAAGGCAGAATGTGTATATATTATATATTACTTATATATAAAATATTAAGTAAGTTGTGTAGCAGCGCTGCTCTAAGAGCGACCTTAGCATATTGAGATGTTTGTATTTCAGAGGAGACATCGTGACAGAAGAGGGTTATAGCGGGTAGAAAACTGGAAGATGATCTGAAACTCCAGCTCCCAAACCGGGGACTTGTCCCTCTACTCTGCCAGCATTTGCATCACGAACAGCATAATCCAGCATATTCCCGGATGCTGGACGTGTTACAGCATTGGGCGGACAAACTGTTACATTGATTCCATTATTAGTCAGTCTTTCCGCAAGCGTAGTAGGATCTTGATTATAATCACCTACTACCCACCATAAGGAATTAACTTGCTGCTGTACATCTCTCAATAAGGATGAAGCGTCCCCACCAGAGCCACTTGCAGCATGAATTGTAAAGAAATAGATGTCTCCATTCTGTATACCTATTAAAGGGCGTAAATGACCTGGAAGATACCTTGTTGTCTCAACATCTGTAGCTGAAACAATAGCAAGGTTAACACGATTGCCACCCGTATCCCATCGAAAAAAGAGAATAGATAGGTATAAATTATCTCTTTCTGGCGCCGGCCAAAAATATTTCTCAATAATTCCAGTACCGTCTGGAGTATTCTCAATTTCAAATGGTTCATATGCGGTCTCAGGAGGAGAACCACATTCCTGCAAACAAGCAACAGTAATCCTATAAGGAGCTTGCGAACTTTCCTTAAACCAATCCCTAACTCTATACCAGGAAGCATTACCAATATCGTTCCAATTGGAACCTTGCATATTCCAAGTAAATAAACCTATAGGTTTAGAACCCTTTTGTTTTTGTTTTTTGGTTGTGCCAGATGCTATTTGCTGCAAAGTCGTTGCTGCCTTCTGTCTGCTCCCTTTACTTGATTCCACATGGCTCAAAATAGCTTTCTTTCTTTGTTTGTTTTGGTCATCATTAAAACCCGGATTAGCTTGACCAATAGCCGCTAATACCACCGCTCCAATGATTGCCGCCGCCACCCCGACTGCCGCTGTCCCCAAGATTGGCCACGAAATAGCCGCAATAGCTGATACACCAAAAAAACCTATTCCTGATGGAATAGCCCCACTCAAATCCCTCTTTTGTAAAGAATTCTCTGGGGCGGCGGCGTCTGCTATTACATCTGAAAATGAGGGAACATTCCAACTTAAATTCCTATTTTGTAGATAATTGTCTAGGGTGTCTGTTATTGTATCGTACACATCTTTAGATGGAATCGTATTGCATTCACAATGGAAGCCAACCCCTTGAGGTGCTACCATTACCATCGTCCATATTCCAGGCTTGGGGTCTTTAATAATAAGACACCGAATTGAAGAACCAGACATAATTACCAGTTGGGTTTCTTCTTGAAGATCGCGATCGTACTTGGTTCCATCAGGTCCTTTAATTGTCAGTATTGCACCAGTTGGAAAATCAACAGTGTCATCGTCTTTTGTGAGGACGGCATAGAAATAGGGTACACCCGCTTCGATGTTCATCGTATGACTATCCGAAACACCCATCTGGTATTTATAAGGAGTGTTATTACATTTACAATGACAGTATGAATTTGCACCACGCGCTTCAATCCAGGGCAAAGCAGTAGCAATAACTTCGCTCACAAGTTTCCATTGCGCTTGATGTTTTTTAAGCAGTGCAATAGAAGTTATTACACCTGGTTCAGAGATTGGTGCAATTTGCACAATACCAGCATTTCTTTCTGTTGAATCACCACTGACTGATAAATAAAAGCGCGGTACGTCCTTATTGAGATCACTTAGTCTCTTAGGATAGATTGAACGAGCTTCAGAACCTTCCGACTCAGGGACAATCACAAATTTATGACCTGATTCATCCATTTCATCCCATAGAATCATTGGAGCCTGATCAGCTTCTGAGTTTTGGCTCACACTCAAAAATAATGAATTAGCTACACATTGAATTTTTACTACCTCGTATACCTTACCAGCGATAGAGGCAAAGGGATCACCAGTCCGAACAAGGTTAAAAGCTTGAAAAGGATTATTAGTATCTAAAATATCTTGATAAACCTGTTCTCCCTTTCCTTTTGCAGTAATAGCCATACCATTTTTGGTATTCACAATACGAACTTGATTTTTTGTTCCTAAGATACCACCTGCAATCTGTAAGCCAGTTCTAATCTGTAAGCCTGTTATTGAGGTTCTCGAAGCAGAATTACCTGAATTTCTGTAGAGTGCTTTAATGATACTCTTGCCCTCTTCCCAAACATCGTTGGAAAGTTCCCAAATAATCACTCCCTGCGCTCCCACATCCTTTAAGAAATTCAGTTTAGTAACAGCAGTCTCTGGAGTTTCAAAGTAGATATTGTGAGTATAGGGATAATCACCTGAAGCAGAGATAAAGGGAGGTCTTAGCATACTCCCTGACACCTTAATATTCGCATTTACAGCTATATGAGCATCAGGAAATTGAGCCAGGATATCTTTGTATCGAATGGATTTATATCCTGGAGGTACTTGACCAGTAAGGTCATCTGAATCTTTTCCATAGGCAAAATCATATCCATAGATAGGCACACCTGCTGCTATCTTATTTCTGGGTATTTTCTGTCCTGCTCCCTGCCAGTTCACAAACAGTGGATTTGTCCAGTACCAGAGAGTGTCTTCCATGGAAAGAATAAAATTATTTTCTATGCCACCATCAGGCCACTCTCCCTGCTGCTCTTGAATAAAAGACTCTTGATAAAACTTTTGATTACGTATTTTAGAGGATTCTTGATTGCGTATTTTAAAGAGGGCTGTATGTGGTCCGACTGGAGATTCATTCCATGAGCCAGTTAGGTCATAGGTCATTATTCCTAGCCAATCCACATAATCTGCGATTTTAGAATCGTAGTTATTTCCATACCATGAACTACCAAAAATAGCTGCTGAAACAAGTTTATCAGGCATAGCTTGCTTTAATTTTTGAGCAAATAAAGTCAAAGCATATCCAGCCGGATGAGGTCCTTCACTTTTTAGTCTTCCTCCCTGGTCTTTCCTAGTATCACCATTTTTATCCCACCAACATTCTAAATCCAAGTCTACACCATCTAAATTGTTTGAATTGACAAAATTGACTACATTTTGTACAGCAAGATCGAGAAGTGGATTCGTGGAGTCATTTCCTATAGATGTCATCAAATTAAGGAATCCGTAATCAGTTGCACCTCCCAGTGCAATTGAGATTCTCGTACCATTTCGATGTCCAGTGTTGACAACATCGGAGAGGGTTGCATAAAGAGCGTTGACTGAGTTGAGGTCAAACTCACCAATATTTATCTCGCTAAACATCAGAAAAGCGATTATTCCATGAGTGATATATTGATACATCTCATCATTAGCATAGTTAAATTCTTCTTCCTTTCTCCAAGTAGGAATATAGGCAATAATTTTAGCTTGTTGGGTTGGAGTATGTGGTGTTTGATCGTACAACTCATCATAAAATCGCCAACCATTTTGATCGGCATCTCCTACACCAGGTTCTAAAGCCCAAAAGTTTGCATAAAAAATGTTTCCTTGGTATTTAACCATTGCCCCGGTCTGGTACCCTTCACTTTTTGATACCCATTCGGGGACGTTTAAATAATCTGTAAAAATACCCATGTTTGTCTCCTTAATTTTAGTAGCTAAAATTATGATGAGTAATTAAAATTATTGAATTTTTTGCAGATTCTTTGCTTTATTGGTAGTTTTATGTAGACAAAACAATCGCAATAAAAAGCAGCTATCTCAAAATTAATTACTCCTTATTAATAGTTGCAGTTTTAATATTTTGACTAGGAGCAATTGCTTCCAAGTTTTGTTTTTTAACAGCGTACTCACTAATTATAATATTGCTCTTTTTGTATCCCTACCTCTGTCTTAGGTTATAGCAATTGCTTCCAAGTTCTGTTTTTTAACAGCGTACTCACTAATTTTACTGCTCTTTTCTAACTTTACTGCCCTTTTTGTCTCCTTTAACTCTGTCTTAGGTTATACCAGAATAGTACGAATAGAAGTTTAGCGCTCTTGTGCTCAGTATAACGATTCCAGGCTCCGTGTAATACACATTTCGTTTGTGTTAATCTGTGGTTCAAATAAAAAACTATGCGACAGCGAATTAGAAACCGCTGTATCAATATGCTGGGGCATTACCACTTTTCTTTACCTGAAGTCTTACTCTGCGGGGAAATTCGTTCGCTGCGCGATGCCTCCGAATTCCCAGCCTATAAAGTCTGAAATTCTCTTTAGATAAGATTTACAGCCAAGTGCGTACATTTTCGTTCGATTGCTACTCATGGGCGATTAGCGGCTCAGGCCGAAACAGTTATAGGACTTACGCATTGACAAATCAGCCCAAATATGAAGCAAGTGCTAAAATTACGGAATTCCTTTGGCAGGTAAAGTTTTGGCCATCACAAACAATTGCAAAAAGCCCTTAAATGCAGAGTTTTTGCGAGGATATTAATAGGAACTTAGCGGTTAGTTAATATTCAGCTTTTAGACCTACTTTTTGATTCAGGTAATGCAGAATAAAATCACGGGCTACTTCTAACGATAAATTTCTTTGAATTTCATACCAATTATCAATCAATGCCTCTGCCCTCATCAATTCTAATTGGACAAAAGCCCGAATTGAACAGAAGAAATGGGTGACAATAGCCGGAGAACTTCTCACCATAAATTTTTTAATCCCACAAAGTTGTTTGATGGCTCTGTGGTAACATTCAATTCCCCAATGTATCGAATGTGTGGTCAGAAAATCACTTCTAGTTATAACTTCAGTCTCTTTGATCTCAGGCCAAAACATGATATAGTATCTCTCTGTGTCGTTTTTGAACTTCTTCTGAAATACTTTCACGGCTGCCCGATTTTTTTGAGATGAACAACTTGCCCGCTCGGGGGAATTTCGAGATTTTTCACAGCCGTGTATTTCTCTGGAATCATAGCCACTTGGCGGTTTTTGGCTATCCCCATCATAAAACCTAGTTTTTGGTTTCTCAAAAAATTCAAGTTTTCTTTACTGGAATACCAACTATCTCCTGTCACCATCTGTGGCTGTAATCCCCACAATAACACTTCCGCAATCATTTCCCGAAAATAATCATTTTTTGTTTTTCCCTCCGGTTTGTTATATATCCGATAATTTACGGGTACAGACTTACCATTGCTCTCGGTGTACTACAATGTAATCAGATTAATTCCTTTAATCGGACGGTGCTGATTACCTGACCAAAAATATCCAATAAATTCTGTTAAATTGGGGTCACTATAAGGCTTTTCAATAACTGTGTCATCCCCACTTAATGTCCCGCCTATTAACTCAATATGTGGTTTGAGTTCATCAAATAAATCTTTTGGTTCATACCTTTCTCTTAACAAAAAACGGTTAATACTATCGTGAGATAGTCCATCTAAAATGGAGGATAGCCGACAGCAACCTGAATATTTAGACTCCGCTAAAAGAAAATATGTGTACTTGGACAGGTCGCAGAGTGCGGTGGATGGCTTAGTTCTGGTTCTAATATTTTTTCTCCCCTGATAACTTGACCAATTTTACCCAATCCTGTTTTTTTTAGGAATTGAATTCACCTCTATTCCAGATATACACAATAGAGTTATTTTGTCAATGCGTAAGTCCTAACCCCTGCAAATACCTGGATCTCACTGATTTTGTACAGCTTTCCGCCTGATTTTATACGGCACTTGCCTGACTTGAGGGCACACAAAAATTAGCTAATTTTTTTGGTGGCGACTTCGATCAACGGTGCGAGTCGCCAACAGATAAGTCTGATGGAACCCTAGAAAAATTTTCATGGGAGTGACTCAAGTATTCTGGAATAAAGACCAAGGGTACGGATAGTCCGCTTAAAAACCGCAATCTGGCGATTCTGCTAAACCCTCCCCGTGCTTCATTCGCCACAACTCATCAAGCCTCACGCCCACAAGAGAATCCTCCCCTTCAAGCCACCGCCAGATCGCCTCACGACAGTATTTAGTCCCCGGTGCACTCCAGCCAAACATCTGTGTAATCAGAGTCTGCAACTGTTCCGGGAAGTATTCATCCCACCAAATTGTCGCAATTTCTCGCAATTTTTCGGCATCGGCATGAGCAATGGTTTCCGGCTCTGGCGCGATTTGTGCGGCTTCCAGTTGCGTTGGTTCCGTTACTGGCACGGGTTCGGGCGCTAGTTGCTCCGGTTCCGGTTCGGAGAAATTGTCGCCCAGTGCGCTAGGCTTCGGCGACCGCTCAGAGATTGTCGGTCGCTCTGAATTTTTGGCTAAAGAGGTGAACTCGCTCCGCTCTTCTTCTGTCAGCGCCGCCCAAATCTTCTCTCGGTTTGCAGCTCCCTTGTCACAGACTTTTTTGAGCACTGGCAGAATGTCGGCGGCCGCTTGCCGTGCCGATTCGGGGTCAGGCTCTGCCAGCGCCAATCGAATCATTTGCAGCAAGTCGAGTTCGTCTTCGTTCAATTCTGAATGCTGACCTGAAAGTAGACCTGAATGTAGGCTTTGTGTAGGCTGAATGTCTTGCTCTGTATGGCTCGTGTCTACCGTGTAAACTTTGAGTGAGGGTAAGACTTCCACAACCTCAGCATCAGTATTCACCTGGGCGGGAGAAGTTGATGTTGTGCCGCTATCAGTTTCCAGACTTGAGTCAGCAGAAGTTGATATTGTGCCGCTATCAGTTTCCAGACTTGAGTCAGCAGAAGTTGATGTTGTGCCGCCATCAGTTTCGAGACTTGAGTCATCAGAAGTAATTTCATTTTTTTTTGCAATTTTTGAGTTTAAGTCTACATAGTCTACACAAGCCTTGTGGGCTAAGGATTGTAGGTCTACATTCCGGTCTGCACCCTGTAGACCTAAATCTACATTTTTGGATTGACTCAACAAATCTTCTACAGTCGAAATGTCTTGGTCAGTATCTGTCCGCAACCTCAACCCTTTGATTGCCATGCCAGCGGCTGACCGCTGCTTTGTGACATCTTTCCATTCGAGGACTTCTCGGCAGAGTTCCACCAAATCTGCTGAGAAATTGTTTTTACCTTTGGCGCTGTACCCGGCTCGACGACAGTAATTGTTATAGGAGCCAAACAAAGTTGATTTAGCCGCGACATAATCCGCATCTTTCCATTCATCTTTATCGGCTCCGATTGCCGTCTGGGCCTCGGTATCGTGAATAATGCAATCGTTGACCCATGACGCCATCGGGTCAGCCCGCACCCGGTCAGCCCAAAAAGTGCCATTAATCCCGGTTCCTTCTTGAGCCAAAATGCGCTCAATTTCGGTCACTGGAATTGATAACAAATATTGGGTAAATGCGCTTAATTCCGGCTCTAATTCTCGTTCGAGGTGGGGGTTTCGCTTAATGGGGGTGTACTCGAATCCTTCTTGAATTATTCGCCGCTTCAACCAGGAAAGTCCGCTGGCAGGGAAACACGGCTGATTTGAAGTAATTAGCGCCAGACCTGAAAAACGGAAGTCAACAGCCGATTTGTACAATTGGCGGCCGCTGATTTTACCCCCGCCCGTCAGTGACCTGAAGTTTGATAAATTGCCTGTGTACTTTTCTTGGTCGTCAAAAACCGCTAGCCGCTTTGTCTGTAAATCCGCGACTTTATCTGAAGCGGTTAAATCTTCCAAGTTTCCAATCCAAGTGTTTCGCTCTCCAACCACCATTGTGGTCAGTCGGGAGTAAAGCCCTTTCCCAGTTCCACCGGGGCCAGTCAGCATTAGGAATTTGTGCAAATGCGCCATACCGCGCAAGCTGGCGGCGATGAAGGCAATCAGAATGTCTTTCTTGTTCCGATTGCCATCGGTGGCCTGATTCATCCAATCGTTGATTTTTGCCCATCCAGTATTAACAGCGCTTCCTTTGTAGCTGCGCGGTAGTGACCAAGTTAGTCGGAATCCGGGGGCGTGTTCTTGCCAAGTGTTGCTTTCAATGGAAAGCACCCCATCTTCAAAGGGCAATAGTTCGTTTGATGGTCGCTCTAACCAATCGAGCTCGAATAATTTCCTTTTGAGCGACCCTAGAACGTTGGCGCAGTAGGCGTTGTTGGGTTGCAACCCCCGCGTTTGGCACATGGTATCTATGGCGCTGAGGACATAATCGTCGTTCACCGCCGCCCAAACTCCTTTATGCCGAAGTTCGTACTTCATCCAAGATTTGTGTTCGTCAGAGTAGCAGAGTTGGTCGCGCAACTCCTCAGCAAGTTCGGCTCCCAATTCTTGGGGTAAAGGAATTTTCTTCTTAGGCGATGAATCCTCGCTCCCATCAAGATTGCTCTCCCAGTCCTGAAAGCTGACTGACTTCATAAGCATCCGCCTGAACTCTTCTATTCCTTTTCTCTGGATAAAATCATCCATACCTTTGGTTTCTCCCTCAGTGCCAGGTTCCCATTGTGCAGTAATGCTGCGAACGGGGACACCAAACTTAAGCAACTGGTGGCCGAGTTTCCGCTGTTCCCAAATGACGCTTGGATTGGTCGCTGCATCTGCATCAAAGGCAATGATGAACCCAAAACCGACACGGGCGTAAGATTCTAGGGTGGGAACGAGATAGCGTTTGTTCTGCAAATCGCTAGCTTTCGCTGTCAGCCCCATGCTGATGCCCATTAAGGCAATTGTCGGTAAGTCGTTGCTGCATCCCGATATTGCTTTGAACGGCCCTTCGGTAATCAGGAGATAGGGATGGTCGTTAATGCGGTAGCAGTGCTGTTTGAGATTTTCTGGCTCCCAATAGTTTTTGTCGGTGGGATGCTGAGGCAAGAATGCGTCGTACTCACCAACGGGCGTGCGATATTTGGGTGCTTTTTTACTGCCAGAGGATTTCCAAGGCTTGTCCGGTCTGAACTGAAATTGTGTGGTTGCACCAATAAAGAAGATGCCACCCGACTTGGCGGTATAACCCAAGTAAACTGATGCCTCGTCAGCAGATACGGTTCGGCAGTTGGCGTAGCTCCACTCGTTGAGCAGTCCCCTGCTCTCAATGTGGCTCTTGTGTTTGGGGCAAAGGTTCGCGGTAGTTGATAAAAATTGATCTGCAATATTCATAGATGCCTCTTTCGCTACTCATAGCGCTGCGTGCTGGTTTTTTTACAAAAACCCGCGCTTAGTAGAAGAGACGGCTCTGCCACAGCTACCGTTGATGTGCAAAGGTGCAGATTTTGCGGTAATGGCAGAAATAGACTATGATGAATTTAAACTTTTATTTTTTTGTTTGTCTGCCGTCTCTTCTAAAGACTGCGGACTCTTTTTTTTGGTCTGGCCTAATCGCTGCGGGCTGTCGCTTGTTGATAACAGCCTTTTAAAATTTTATACGCGAACGTATTGCTTAGACTGACAGGGATGGCAGGGAAAGCGGGTTAATTTCAGCGACATTCATGGTGTATTAGTAGTTTTCTTTTTATTGCCCCGCTTGGCTTTGGTGGCTGGCGGGGGGGCAGTTTCACTGGGTGAATCATGGGTGCTGTCCGGTTTGGGGGTTGGGGGATTAGAAGGGTTTTGTTTTAGGTATTCCGCTATAGCTCGCTTAACTACCACTCGTGTCAGTTGGGGTACTGTTAAAAACTCCTTCTCAGCCCAAGCCCCTAGGTGCTCCATATCCTGCTTCTCCAGGTAAAGGGTTATTCGAGGTTTATCAGAGGGCATACAAGTGTTAAGGAGGTTGTCACTTTCTTAAACTCTACCCTTTACTACCTCGCTTTTTATTTAGGTACACCAAAACTCGACAAATACCTTACCTGTTGTTTCACTTTGTCTGCGGGAATCCCATTTCAGGGGTAAAGTAAAGATTGACAAGTACCTTACCTGTTGTTACTATACACTCAGGCACGCCAAAGTCAGTGTCGGCGTAAAAGGGTCATCCATAAAACTACCCCTTTTGTTGTCCAAAACTAACTTGAAAGCGCCTTAAATCCAATGCCCGCAACACTTTCGCAGATTGGCGTTCGTGGGCCGACAAAAAAACCAAACCAAACCCCGCCCCCTATGACTGGAAATCTTCTGGGGCGGGGTACGGCACTCACATTAATGAGGTTTTTCAATCATGACACAAATACCGATACCGATAACGGTTGAGGTGTCCGCTGCTG
>Ga0164298_10000241_pt1 | contig 15926 bp, 20 predicted proteins | sample Whisoiple_216_MG_FD_109713 | JGI IMG/M metagenome (GOLD analysis project Ga0164298, IMG submission 109713) | Unamended control soil microbial communities from upstate New York, USA - Whitman soil sample_216_MG | ecosystem: Environmental > Terrestrial > Soil > Agricultural land ...
CGCCACCGCCTGACCATGCGGGTCCTAGCCATCAGAAGCCTCCCCTGTGGTTTACATGCACTGGCTTAATGTCCACCGACGGTACCGCAGGTATCGCATATTGAACAGGGCCGGTGTTGCGCTGTGGCCGACTGGGGGGCCCGCCGTCGTGTGTGACGGAGGTCACAGCCGATGGTGGAGCTGAAGACAGAAGCCGAGGTCGACGCGATGGCCGCGGCGGGTGCTGTTGTCGCCGAGGCGCTACAGGCGGTCGCCGCGCACGCCCGGCCAGGGCTGTCCACGGCCGAACTGGACAGGGTCGCCGCCGACATCCTCGCCCGCCACGGCGCGCTGTCGCCGTTCCTCAACTATCACCCGGCGTGGGCGCCGCGGCCCTTCCCGGCGGTGCTGTGTGTCAGCGTCAACGACGCCGTCGTGCACGGCATCCCGAACGGTCAGGTGCTCGCCGACGGCGACCTGGTCTCGATCGACTTCGGCGCGATCCTGCGCGGCTGGTGCGGCGACAGCGCGCGCAGCTTCGTCGTCGGAACTCCACGGCCCGAAGATGCGTCGCTGATCGAAGCGACCGACAACGCCCTGGCGGCCGGCATCGCCGCGGTACGGCCCGGCAACACGCTCGGCGACATCGGATCAGCGATCGCTTCGGCGGCCCGCGGCGCGGGCTACGGCCTGCTGGCCGACCATGGCGGACACGGCATCGGCCGCGTGATGCACGAGGATCCGCACGTGCCGAACGAAGGTCGCGCCGGCAAGGGCATGCGGCTGCGGCCGGGGCTGGTGATCGCCATCGAACCGATGTTGATCGCCGACGGCACCGACGACTACGTCCACGACTCCGACGGGTGGACGCTGCGCACGGCAACCGGAGCCCGTGCCGCGCACAGCGAGCACACCGTCGCGGTCACCCGCGACGGTGTCCGCGTCTTGACCGATTAGCGGCGCCGCGATCGCGCGGCTGGGTTACGCCCTCCCGAAGTCTCCTGTCGCGGTCATCATGTCGCCGCTGCTCACTGCCGAGAACCCGGCATCGGTGTACCCGCAGTCAGTGATGACCGCGCGGTGACCCGGGCTGTTCATCCACCACGAGACTGCAGCCTCCGGGCTCCCGCTCGACCCGGTGCCCCAAAAGACGACCTCGCCGAGCGCGGCGTACGGCGCGTAGCCGGCGTCCGTGACGCGCTGGACAGGTGAGGAGCCGTCGGAGCCGGTGTGGCTCATCGCTCCATTGTCGAGCACATCGTATGCATGTCGCTCCGCGGCAGCAGTCAACTCTGGATTGGCCACAACGGGACCACAGCCGTTCGCCGCCCGCATGTCGTTGATTTCACTCAGCACTTGGCCGCCCTGGTCACCGTCTGCCTGGGCAGGTGCCGCGGCGGTCATCGATGCGATGGACAACACGACCGCCGCACAGACCGGTATCGACATCGACGTTTTTCCGTGACTGATCACGTGCCCCCCTGGGCTCGAGCTACAGTCCCGACCAAACTCAGTACTAGCACTTCGGGCGTCGACGCGTCGGGTCTTCACCCAATCTGTTGGCTTTTCTGCCCACCCTCCCCGCAGGAAGTCCGCAAGGCCGGTCACTACTCTTGACCGCATGGCCGATCTGACGATCCCGAACGACCTGAAACCCAGCGACGGACGGTTCGGGTGCGGACCGTCGAAGGTACGGCCCGAGCAGTTGGCCGCGCTCGCCGCCGCAGGCGAACTGTTCGGCACGTCGCACCGGCAGGCGCCAGTGAAGAACCTGGTCGGGCGCGTCCGGGACGGGGTACGCGAGCTGTTCTCGGCTCCCGACGGCTACGAGGTCATCCTCGGCAATGGCGGCTCGACGGCGTTCTGGGATGCGGCGGCGTTCGGGCTCATCGACAAGCGCTCGCTGCACCTGACCTATGGCGAGTTCAGCTCGAAGTTCGCGTCCGCGGTCGCCAAGAATCCGTTCGTCGGCGACCCGGTGGTCGTCAAGGCCGACGCGGGAAGCGCCCCCGAGCCGCAATCCGATCCGTCCGTCGACGTGATCGCGTGGGCGCACAACGAGACGTCGACCGGGGTGGCGGTGCCCGTGCAGCGCCCTGAAGGTTCTGGCGACGCGCTCGTCGTCATCGACGCCACATCGGCCGCGGGTGGACTGCCGGTGGACATCACCGATTCCGACGCGTATTACTTTGCCCCGCAGAAGAACTTCGCGAGCGACGGCGGATTGTGGATCGCGGTCGTCTCCCCCGCCGCGCTGTCGCGCATCGAGTCGATCGCCGCGTCGGGGCGTTGGGTGCCCGATTTCCTCTCGTTGCCCATCGCCGTCGAGAACAGCCTGAAGAACCAGACCTACAACACCCCGGCGATCGGCACGCTGATCATGCTCGCCGAGCAGCTGGACTGGATGCTGACCAACGGCGGGCTGGACTGGGCTGTCAAGCGCACCGCCGACTCGTCGCAGCGGCTCTATTCGTGGGCCGAGGCCTCGCAGTTCGCGACTCCGTTCGTTGCCGCCCCCGAACATCGCTCGCAGGTGGTCGGCACCATCGACTTCTCCGATGACGTCGACGCCGCGGCGGTGGCGAAGACGCTGCGGGCTAACGGCATCGTCGACACCGAGCCGTACCGCAAGCTCGGCCGCAACCAACTGCGGATCGCCATGTTCACCGCCGTCGAACCCGACGATGTGACGGCGCTGACGGAATGCGTCGACTGGGTGGTGGAACGGCTCTGACCTGGGTAGCTCGGGCGTGTCGGCCAGGTAACGAGCCGATAACGCAGTAGGGTGACCTGCTAATCGGGCACGGCGTCCCGGCGCCACAGGAGCCCGGAGGAGGTCGGCATGCGGGAACTCACGGTCGTCGGACTCGACGTTGATGGCAAACGCATCATCTGTGAAAGCGACGACCCGAACGAGAAGTTCATCCTGCGCGCAGACGACCGGTTGCGTGCCGCCGTGCGTGGCGACAAATCCGGTGCCAGCCAAACCCGATCCGATGCTGAGGTTCCAAACGTGCTGCCTCCCAAGGAGATTCAGGCCAGGATTCGCGCGGGCGCATCCGTCGAGCAGGTCGCGGAGTCCGCAGGCGTCGACATCTCCCGGGTGGAGCGATTCGCGCATCCGGTACTTCTCGAACGCTCACGTGCCGCCGAACTGGCTACGGCGGCCCACCCAGTCCTTGCCGACGGTCCCGCCGTACTCACGCTGCTGGAAACCATCACGTCGGCGCTGATCGCGCGCGGCCTGGACCCCGACTCGGCCCACTGGGACGCATGGCGCAACGAGGACGGCCGCTGGACGGTGCAGCTGTCGTGGCGGGCCGGACATTCCGACAACGCCGCCCATTTCCGATTCACCCCCGGCGCTCACGGCGGCACGGTCACCGCGTTCGACGACGCCGCATGTGCGCTGATCGACCCCGACTTCGCCACGCCCCTGCGGCCGGTCGCGGCACTCGCCCCGCCGGCAAAGGAAGAACCCGCACCGCCGGTGCAGGTCGAAGAGGCACCCGAGCCGCCGAAGCCTGCGCGCGCCCCACGCACCCGCAAGGGTAAGCCGCCGGTTCCGGCCTGGGAAGACGTACTGCTAGGCGTGCGATCCAGCGGTCAACGCTAGCCGAGCGTCAACGCGAGCAGGGCCAGCCAGGCCCCGGCCACGCCGACGCCCAGCCCCAGCACGCACCACCTCAGGACCGGCGTTGCGCGCCAAACCCACACCGTCAGCGCGAGACCGCCAACCGCGCCCCGGTTCAGTCCGGCCGCCAGCAGAGGATGAACGCGAATCAGCCCCATGCTCAGTACCACCACCGCGCCCGCCGTGACCATCGCGACGAATCCCGCGACCGTCAGTCCGGCTCCCCACGGAACGGCGTCGTCATTCACCGGGCCAATCTAACCCGCTCGTAGAATGCCAGCGCGGCTGCCGTCGCCACATTCAGCGAATCGGTGCCGCGTGACATCGGGATGCGAACCCGGATGTCGCTTGCCCGCATCGCCGTCTCCGTCAGGCCCGGCCCCTCGGCGCCGACGAGAATCGCGACACGCTCGTCGCCGACCGTCGCCATCGCCTCGGACAGCGTGGCGGCGCTCGGCTCGGGCGTCATCGCCAACAACCGAAAACCGTTGTCCCGCAAGATAGTCAGGTCTCCGGGCCAGGCTTCCGCCCAGGCATACGGCACCAGAAGGGCGTGGCCCATCGACACCCGCACCGCCCGCCGGTACAGCGGATCGGCGCAACCGGTGCCGAAAACCACCGCGTCGACGTCCAGACCTGCCGCGTTGCGGAAGATCGAGCCGAGGTTCTCGTGGTCGTTGACCCCTTCGAGCACCGCGACGGTGCGCGCGCCGTCGCACACCTGCTCGACGGTCAACTCACCGGGCCTGGGTGCAGCGGCGAGTACACCGCGGTTGAGATGGAACCCCACCACGTCGGCCATCACCTCGGCGGTCGCGCGGTAGTAGGGCGCGTCGGTCGCCGCGAGGTCGGCGGCCAGTTCGCCGCGCCGTCGCTCGGTGCCCAGCATGGCGCGCGGCCGAAACCGGGACGCCAGCATCCGCTGCACCACGAGCACGCCCTCGGCGATCACCAATCCCTTGCCGGACGGCAGATCGGGCCTGCGGTCGACGCTGTTCAGATCGCGGAAGTCGTCCAGCCGCGGGTCGGCGGGGTCGTCGACGTCGATCGTGACGCTCACGCGCTTTCGTCGACGAGCGCCGACATGAGGTCGGCAGCGACCAGCAGGGTCCTCCGTTGCTCCGCGTCGAACTGCGAAAGCCGCGACTTGAGCCATTCCTGGCTGGCTTTGCGTTCAGCTTCGATCAGTTCGGTGCCCGACGGCGAAACGGACACCAGCACCTGGCGGCCGTCAGCGGGATGCGCGGTGCGCGCAACGAACCCGAGCTCGGCCAGGGAGGCAATGACACGGGTCATCGACGGTGGCCGGACCCTTTCCCGCGTAGCTAACGCTCCGGGCGTCATCGCGCCCTCCTTAGCCAGGGTCGATAGCGCCGACAATTGTGACAGCGAAACCGGGGAATCCGGACGGCGAAACCGCAATTGGCGTGCCAGACGCATGACCGCCAGCGATAAGTCGCTCGCCAACCGGGCTTCGGTATCCTTCACGAAGCAAAGAATAGCCAGTGGATGAACCTGTGCGTAGCAAAACACGACGGGCTTTCGTTTTAGATACGTCGCGGGCTAGGTTTGTCGTCAATGAGCGCCGATCCGCCCGAGCCCGGTCAGCCGGAACCGCCTGCCCTGCCCGCGGCCCTGCTCGAACCGTCGCCGGTCATCATCGTGATCGCCGTGGGCTGGTTGATAGCCGCGATCCTGGCATTCACAGTCGCCGGTCTGCACGAGTGGCGTCCCATCGCGGTCGCCGGTCTGGGAGTCGGTGTCCTTGGCACGTCGATCTTCCTCTGGCAGCGAAGCGCATCGCGCCGCGGTTCGCGGGGCGCACAGAGCGGCCTGAACTGACGAGGCGGCCTCGGCCGCGGTGATGTAGGCATCCCAGAAGTCGGCGGTGGTCTGCGGGTTCGCGTTCGTCATGTGGATCTCCTCGGGCTTGATGTGATGTCCCCAGATCCCCGTTGACCTCAAGGTGATTCACGATCACCGGGCAGGCCGTGCTCGCGAGTGTGACGAGTCCGTCAGTCGCTGCTCAGCTGGCGACACGTTCACAGCTACCCACAAGCGGAATCACAGACCGTGGCGCTACCGTCGCTGACATGGCCGAATGACGTCACGAGCTTCGGCCGGTGGAGTCGCAATGAACGCATCACATCTGGACGCACCGGAAGGGCCGTCCGATCCGTGGTTTCGCACGCGATCGCCCGAGCAGGCGATGGACGTTCGTGGTGCGGCGTTCTATCCGCACCGACTCCGTCTTCTCGGATCGTCGAACAACTTTGCACTCAAGCAACGGGTATCCCATATCGGGCCTATCACCGTGGGCGACACCGTCTATGAAACGGATGTCGCAGTCGAATTCGACGACGATCGCGCTCACTACCACGTCCTCATTCCCCTCAACGGCTGCCTGGAGTCGCGCTATCGGGGGCAGCCGCTGACGTCGACTCCGACGCTGGCTTCCATCTACCGGCCCGACGCCGAGATGGCAGCGACGTGGTGGCCGGGCGGCAGCCGCCATCTCGCGGTGAAGCTGGACCAGGTTGCCGTCGACAGAGCACTCGAGGCACTGGTCAAGGGCCGGCTGGATTCTGCGATCGAGTTCGACCCGGCGCTGCCACTCACAGCGGGCGCCGCCCAAGAGTGGGTGCGCCTGCTGGTACTCGTCCATCGTCAGCTCGAGAACCCGGACAGCATGCTCGGGAATTCTCTGGTGCTGGCCCCGTTGGTGGAGAGCCTGATTCACGGTTTCCTGCTTGTCGCCAACCACCCGTATCGCGAATCACTGACCACCCCAGCCGAACCCGGCCGACCGGCGGCTGTCGGGGACGCGATGGGGCTCATCGAGGCCGAACCGCACCTGCCGCTGACCACATCGCAACTCGCGATGCACTGTCACGTCAGCGTGCGCAGCCTGCAGGAGGGGTTCCGCAAGCACCTGGGCATGTCGCCGATGGCGTACCTGCGCGAGGTCAGGCTCCGCCGTGCCCACAGTGACCTGCGGGCCGCAGACCCCAGCCACACCACCGTCGCCGCCGTCGCACACCGATGGGGGTTCACCCACCTTGGCAGGTTCGCCACCGCCCACAAACGCATGTACGGCGAAACGCCGCACGAGGCACTTCGCGCTGCGAACTCCGCACAACGCGAACCATTAGCCAGTTAGCGCGGATCGACCGCCTGTCGCGGGAATCGCGCTGACGGGCTACCTAGCGTCGAAGGCATGAAGCAGACCGCCGTGCTGGACGCGTCTCAGGCGCCCGCCCCGCCACACCGTCAGTGCTCAGCCCAGACGAGGCCGACCCCCGCGAGACGCCCACGGATAACCGAAGATTCGGCCCCGTCGATCCGGGATCTTTATGACAAGCACGCCGAAGAACTGCGGCGCTATGCGGTGCGACTGACAGGTGACCGAGCCCGCGCCGACGACATCGTGCAGGAAACACTGCTCAAGGCCTGGCAGCATCCCGAGGTGACCGGTGACACTGCCAGATCGCCCCGCGCCTGGCTCTTCACCGTTGCTCGCAACATGATCATCGACGAACAGCGCAGCGCGAGATTTCGCAACGAGGCGGTGATCGCGGACCCCGACGTGATCCACGATCACGCAGGCCCCGATGAGGTGAACTCCGCCTTGAACCGAATCTTGTTGAGCAGTGCGCTCGCTCAGCTATCCGCGGATCACCGCACCGTGATTCGGCGGTCGTATCACGAGGGCTGGACGACTGCGCAGATCGCCGCCGATCTGCACATCCCCGAAGGGACAGTGCGCTCCAGGCTGCACTACGCCATGCATGCGTTGCGGCTCGCGCTGCATGCGATGGGCTGCACCGATACGCAGGCATCGCTTTAGAGCGCTGGCTGTTCCGTGTCCGGCCGGTATGACGAACTCCACACAGACTCGGTGAATCCGGTTACGCCACAGGAAGTTAACAGCGATGAACGAATTGTGCGGGTGCGGCGTAGTAGCGGTTGGAGGTATGAGATGAGCCCTTTGCGGATCTTGGTCGTCGGCGCCGGTGTTGGCGGAATTTCCATTGCTCGCGGCTTACTGCGCGACGGGCACGACGTCACCGTCTTCGATAAGCGGCCGGATGTGACTGCAGGTGGCGGTGCTGTCACCATCTGGTCCAACGGCGCGACCGTTTTGACGCAACTGGGCGTTGACATGACCGGCGCCGGTCAGCTGATTTCCTCCGTGCAGGTCGCGACGTCTGCCGGCCGATCGCTGGCGAACTTCGACGTGACCGCGGTCGTCGATCAGTTGGGTGCACCTGTCCGGATGGTGCCCCGTCGAGTTCTTCTCGAGCGGCTGCTTGACGGTTTCCCGGTCGATCGCATCCAATGCAATTGTCGCGCAGTCGGAGTGGTCATTTCAGACGACGGGGTGCGGGTCGAATTCGATGATGGCAGCTTCGCCGAAGGAGACCTTCTGATCGGTGCGGACGGCCTGCACTCGGTGGTTCGCAACGTCCTCGGCGCACAACCCGCCAAGCCCACCGGCTGGTGCAGCTGGCAGGGCTTGGTCACGCTTCCCGACGTGCCCGACAAGCACATCGCACGAATCGTTGTCGGCGAGCACGGAAGCGTTGGCCTGTGGCCCGCAGGCGGATCGAGTCTGCAGTGGTGGTTCGACCTGCCGTGGTCGGCGGACTTCGTCAGGCCAGAGCGGCCGATCGAGATGATCCGGTCCACTTTCACCGGATGGACAGACTCGATCGATCGATTGCTCGAGACGCTGACCGACGACGACCTTGCCCGTTCGCCGTTCCCGCACTTTCGGCATCCGATCACCCGCACGCCGGGTCAGGGACCGCTCACGCTGCTCGGCGATGCCGCACACACGATGCCGCCCACGCTCGCCCAGGGGACCAATCAGGTGCTGCTCGACACGATGGTGCTGTGCAGCGCGCTCTCGGAACTCGGGAATCGACCAGGCCAGCTCTCACATGCATTGCGCTGGTATGAGAGAACCAGACATCACAAGGTCAAGGCCGTGTCATGGATGGCGTCCCTGCAGGTATCCCACAGCGAGGCCATGCTCCGACCGGCGGCATTGATATCGGACCGCTTCATGACGTGGGCGCTGACCACGTTGCTGCGCACGACAAGCCACCGCCGAATGTCTGCCGACATCACTCGGGACGTCCACGCCGCGCGTTCGACGCATTCGGATATGGCACGATCGCAAAGGTGACCAGCACGCTCGGTGAAACGCAGCGGCTGCGCGACCTCAAGCTGTTGCGCAGCGTCCGCGACCGGATGGACCGCGAATACGCGCAGCCGCTCGACGTCGAGGCGCTCGCCCGCGGCGTGAACATGTCGGCGGGCCACCTGTCCCGACAGTTCAAGCTCGCATACGGCGAATCGCCCTACTCCTATCTGATGACGCGGCGCATCGAGCGTGCGATGGCGATGCTGCGCGGCGGAGATCTCAGCGTCACCGAGGTGTGCTTCGCGGTGGGCTGCTCATCGCTTGGCACCTTCAGCACGCGATTCACCGAACTGGTGGGCATGTCGCCGAGCCTGTACCGCGAACAAACCGCAGGCGCCACGCCTGCGATGCCGTCGTGCGTGGAAAAACAGGTGACGCGACCGGTCAGGAATCGAGAAGCGCCTGCCGCGCTGCTGCATCTAGCGTGAACGGCATGGACATCACCATCAACGCCAGCTTCCTTCCGCACGAAGATCCCGAGCAGTCACTGGCGTTCTATCGCGACGCGCTCGGGTTCGAGGTGCGCAAGGACATCGGTCGAAACGCCATGCGCTGGATCACCGTCGGCCCGGCGGGCAGGCCGGATATGAACATCGTCCTGACGCCTCCCGGCGTTGACCCCGGCATCACCGACGAGGAACGGCGCGTCATCGCCGAGATGATGGCGAAAGGCACCTACGCCAGCATCATGCTTGCCACCACCGATCTCGACGCCGTGTTCGAGCGGGCGCAGGCCAGCGGCGCGGACGTCATGCAGGAGCCGACCGACCAGCCGTGGGGCTCGCGGGACTGCGCCCTGCGTGATCCCGCGGGCAACACCGTTCGCATCCAGGAGGTGGGGCATGACTGACCAAAGGCGAGCGCGAGTGAGGATCGCTGGGCCGACGCCCGTAGGGCTGGGGACGAGGCACGAGCGAGGACCGGTGGGCCCACGCCCGCAGGGCAGGGGACGAGCGGGAGGCGAGGCATGACTAACGCGACGGAGAAGATCGATGCCCGGATCGACGAACTCGGTGACTGGCGGGGCGAAATGCTGGCGCGCATACGCGACCTGATCAAGCGGGCCGAGCCTGATGTGGTCGAGGAGTGGAAATGGCGAGGGGTTCCGGTCTGGTACCGCGACGGAATGCTCTGTACCGGTGAGACGTACAAGAACCATGTCAAGGTGACATTCGCGAAGGGCGCATCGCTGGACGACCCGTCAGGTCTGTTCAACTCCAGCCTGGACGGAAACACCCGCCGTGCCGTCGACATTGAGGAGGACGATCAGCTGGACGAGGAGGCGTTCACCGCGCTTGTCCGGGCCGCTGTCGAGCTCAACTCACGGCCGCACCGGGCCGGTCACGCCTGAGGCTGATCACCCTCGTCGTCGCCGCCCGACTGCTCGGCCTCGGCGACCGGTTGCTCGGCGACCGGTTGCTCGGCGACCGGTTGCGCGTCGGCGGGTTGCTCGTCGGCGGGTTGCTCGTCGGCGTCCGATGCTTCCGGCTCGTCGGTCGACGGTGGCGGCTCGTCGGCGGGGGGTGCCGGCGGCTCGACGACTTCGAGGACGCCGTCGTCGAAGGGGTCATAGAGCGGTGAACCGGCACCTGCGGGTGCAGGCGTGTCCGAGTGCGCGCCGCATCCGTATTCGGCATCGACGACACGGCCGTCCGCCGAGAACTCGTTGACGCATGCGCCGAACATCAACCCGAGGGCCCCGGACAACGGCAGATAGAAACCGCAGTCCCGGCACACGCGGCGGGTCGATCGGGCCATCGCCGACCCTGGACCGAAGTCGCCGTCGTGCCAGCGCTGGGCGGCGTCAGCGCGACCCAGTTGGCTCAGCAGCCGGCGCCGGCCAAGGCCGAGGTCGTAGGCGACATCATCGATCGCCGGGTCGCCGGTCGCGGCGAAGCCGGGCACAAGGCGTTCATCCTCGGCCGGCGTGGCGAGCAGGTCGCCGGGCCCGAGGTCACCGGGCTTCAACCGCTCGTTCCAGGGCACCCACTGCGGCGCAAGCAGCGCCGTCGGCCCCGGCACCAACACCACTTCGCTGATCGTGGCGTGGTCCGCGCCGGGATGCGCCGCCACCACCACGGCCCACTGCCAGCCCTGATAGCCGGGCAGCTTGGCCAGGAAACGGTGGGTGGCGGCGGTGGGATCGTCGAACGTCGCGCCCAGATACTCGCCGACCGTGTCACCGCTGTGCTCGACGATCGCCGCGCGCGCCACATCGACGGCGCCCGTCAGCACCGCCTCCAGGTCCGCCGACGACTCGATCGCCGACGCAGCCGAGCCGTCCTCGGTGGATTCCGTCACGCTGTCCACGTTGTTAATAGTGCCTGACCGGCCCGCGCGCAGCCACACCCGGTCGGCTGCACGACGCCGTCACCGCGATGGGGGAGAATCTTGTTGTGAGCGGATCACAGCGGGACCCCCATGATCGGGGAGGCAGAAATGATCCGCGCTATTACCCGCCCCGACCGCCCGGAAGCGACGGCGACGAGCACCCGGGAATGGCGAACTACCCCAGCGACGGCGTGAATCATCGACGCCAGCGCCGCTCGTCCACGCCGAGCGCCAACCGGTATCTGCCGGACCTGGAGGCGCGGTCGTCCAGCCGCAGTGACGCACCTCCCGGTGTCGGTGCGGCCGCGGGTCACGGCGGGCCCCGGTCGGCGGCTCAACGCAGCCGGGACATGGGCTCGAAGATGTACGGCCTGTTTCAGCGTGCCGCCACCGCCGACGGCGCCGACAAGTCGGGCCTGACCGCGCTGACGTATCCGGTGATGGCCAACTTCGCCGTCGACTCCGCAATGGCCGTCGCGCTGGCGAACACGCTGTTCTTCGCGGCGGCGTCAGGGGAAAGCAAGAGCAAGGTCGCGCTCTACCTGATCATCACGATCGCGCCGTTCGCGGTCATCGCCCCGCTGATCGGTCCGGCACTCGATCGCCTCCAGCACGGCCGCAGGCTCGCGCTGGCCATGTCGTTCGCGCTCCGCAGTGCTCTCGTCGTGGTGCTGATAGCCAACTACGACGGCGAGACCGGCAGCTTCCCCTCCTGGGTGCTGTATCCATGCGCACTGGGAATGATGGTGTTGTCCAAGTCATTCAGTGTGCTGCGCAGTGCCGTGACCCCGCGTGTGCTGCCGCCGACCATCGACCTGGTGCGCGTCAATTCGCGGCTGACGGTATTCGGCCTGCTCGGCGGAACAATTGCGGGCGGTGCGGTGGCGGCGGCCGCCGAATACTTGTTCAACCTGTTGCACATGCCCGGCGCCCTCTACGTCTGCATCGCCGTGACGGTGGCAGGCGCAGTGCTCGCGATGCGCATCCCGAAGTGGGTGGAGGTCACCGAGGGCGAGGTGCCCACCACCTTGAGCTACCACGGCCGCAGCGGCGAACCGCGCCGCCATCCCCAGCGATTCTCCGAGGCCGGTGGCGCACGACAACCGTTGGGCCGCAACATCATCACCGCACTGTGGGGCAACTGCACCATCAAGGTGATGGTGGGTTTCCTGTTCCTCTACCCGGCGTTCGTTGCGAAGTCGCACGATAAGAGCGGCTGGGAGCAGCTGTTGATTCTCGGTTTGATCGGCGCGGCGGCGGCCATCGGCAATTTCGGCGGCAACTACGCCAGCGCCCGGTTGCAGCTGGGGCATCCGGCGCAGTTGGTCGTGCGCAGCACCGCCGCGGTCACCGTGGTTGCGCTGGCCACCGCACTGACCGGAAAGCTGTTGGTGGCGGCGCTTGCGGCGTTGGTGACATCGGCCGCGAGTGCGATCGCGAAGGCCTCACTGGACGCGTCGCTGCAAGACGATCTGCCCGAGGAGTCGCGCGCGTCGGCGTTCGGGCGGTCGGAATCGCTCCTGCAGCTGGCCTGGGTGGCGGGCGGCGCGACGGGGGTGCTCGTGTATACCCAACTGCATATTGGCTTTACGGTGATCTCGACCATGCTGATACTCGGGCTCGCGCAGACGCTTGTCAGCTATCGCGGCGACTCCCTGATCCCCGGACTCGGCGGCAACCGCCCGGTCGTCGCGGCGCAGGAGGGTGCGCACGCGAGGAGCGGAAAAGGCAAGGGCTGGACGGTGCCGCGGGAGTGAAGAGAGGTTTGGCGGTCCTTATCGCCGTCGCCGTGCTGGCGACCGTCGCGACCGGTGTGCTGATCTGGCTGTTGACCCGGTCTCCGACACCCGAGCACCCGGAGATCAGCGCCTACACCCGGGGGCAGCTGGTGCGCATCGGGCCCTATCAGTTCTGCAATGTGCTCAACCCCACCGAATGCGAAACCCCGCGCAGTGACGGCGAATTGGCCGTCGACGCGCGCAATGCGGTGCAGCTGTCCGTGCCGCCCGCGATTGCCCGTGCGCCTTGGGTCCTTGTGCGGTCCTACGAAGGCGCCGACGTCGTCGACGAATTCCGGTCGAGCAGCACACTGGCGGTCACGATCCCCACGATGGATCCGCACCGCGGCAGGCTTTTCGGCTTCGCGGTGCAGCTGCCGACGCTCGTGCGCGACGAGGCGGGCAACGAGTTTCCGTGGACGCACGCCGAGTGGTCGGTGCGCACCACCTGGCCCTAGCCCGCACCATGACCGGCGGGTACGCGCTCGCCGTCCCTCGTCGGTCCCGGCGGTGAGCCGTCGCCGAACGGCCTGCCGCCCAACGCTTCCCGGCCGTGCGGTGTCAGCCAGTTCGACAGGTCCGGGCCCTTCGGCACGATGCGGGTCGGGTTGATGTCGGTGTGCACCATGTAGTAGTGCTGCTTGATCTGAACGAAGTCGGTGGTGTCACCGAACCCGGGAGTCTGGAACAGGTCGCGCGCATAGCCCCACAATGCGGGCATCTCGTCGAGCTTGGAGCGGTTGGCCTTGAAGTGACCGTGATAGACGGGATCGAAGCGCGCCAGCGTGGTGAACAACCGGACATCGGCCTCGGTGATGGTGTCCCCGACCAGGAACCGCTGATTCTCCAGCCGCCCGTTGAGCCAGTCCAGGGCGGTGAACAACCGGTCATAGGCCTTCTCGTAGGCCTCCTGCGAGCCGGCGAAGCCGCACCGGTAGACGCCGTTGTTCACCTCGGTGTAGATCCGCTTGGCGACCTCGTCGATCTCGCCGCGCAGCGGCTCGGGATAGAGGTCGGGTGCACCATCCCGGTGATACGCCGTCCACTCGCCGGACAGATCGAGTGTCATCTGCGCGAAGTCGTTGGTGACGACCTGCCCGGTCGGCACGTCGACGATTGCGGGCACCGTGATGCCCTTGGGGTAGTTGGGATCGCGGGCGAAGTAGGCGTCCTGCAGCCGCGGGATCTTGAGCACCGGGTCGACGCCGCCGGGGTCGAGGTCGAAGGTCCAACTGCGGGCGTCGTGGGTGGGCCCGCAGAAGCCGATCGACAACACATCCTCCAGGCCGAGCAGCCTGCGGACGATGATCGCGCGGTTGGCCCATGGGCAGGCCCGCGCGACGATCAGCCGGTAACGGCCGGGTTCGACGGGATAGCCGTCGCGGCCGTCGGCGGTGATGCGGGTGGTGATGTAGTCGGTGTCGCGGTTGAACTCGCCGCCGCTGGAGACATATTCAGCCATGCCACCAGCATGCCCCCATTCGCGCGAGAGGCTACTGGCCGTCGAGTTCTCGGGCGACGGCCTTGACCACCTCGGACACCCGGCGCGCCACCTTGCGGTCGGGGTAGCGGCCCTTGCGTAGCTCTGGCTGCACCGCGCTTTCCAGCAGCGTGATCATGTCCTCGACCATGCCGTGCAGTTCGTCCGGCGAGTGCTTGTGCTCGGCCGCGGCGGCCTCACGACGGGTACGCGTCAGGCTCGGCGGCGAGTCGAGGATCTTCAGGCTCAACGCCTGCGGGCCACGGCGACCGGCTGCCATGCCGAACTCGACCTTCTGTCCCGCTTTGAGTCCGTCGACGCCTGCAGGCAGCGCGGAGGAACGCACGTAGACGTCCTCGCCCTCCTCCTGCGACAAAAAGCCGAAGCCCTTCTCGACGTCGTACCACTTAACCCGGCCGGTCGGCACTGGTCTCACCCGCTCGTCTCTGTCAACCACATAAGGAAAGCGTCCCGCCTTTTCCGCAGGGACGCGTTGGGAAGATCCTACTCGGAGGCCGCGCAGACCAGCACCCCCATTACTCGGTAGGCTGAAACCCACGCTGGAGGAAGAGATGCGCCTGATCCTGAACATCATCTGGTTGGTTTTCGGCGGCCTGTGGCTGGCGCTGGGCTACCTGCTGGCAGCTCTGATCTGCTTCGTCCTGATCGTCACGATCCCTTTCGGCTTCGCATCCCTGCGTATCGCGTCCTATGCGCTGTGGCCGTTCGGTCGCACGGTGATCGACAAACCGGGCCCCCGGCCGGGTGCGCTGATCGGCAACATCATCTGGGTGCTGCTGTTCGGGATCTGGCTGGCCATCGCGCACGTCGTCACCGCGGTCGCGATGGCGGTGACGATCATCGGCATCCCGCTGGCGCTGGCCAACCTCAAGCTCATCCCGGTCTCCCTGGTGCCGTTGGGCAAGGAGATCGTGCCAATAGATGAAACGCGCGAGCTGTCCTCAAACTCTTCACGAGCCGCCGCGTGACCGTCGTCGCGCTCGGCGTTCCCTCGGTGTCCCGTCCCGTCGGGCCCGCACCCACCGACGGACCGCTGCTCGACACCTTCGGCCGGGTGGCCACCGATCTTCGGGTGTCGCTGACCGATCGCTGCAACCTCCGGTGCACGTACTGCATGCCTGCCGAGGGACTGGACTGGATGTCGGGCGAGCAGCTGCTGAGCGTCGACGAGCTGACCCGCCTGCTCGGCATCGCGGTGACCCGGCTCGGCGTCACCCGCGTTCGCTTCACCGGCGGCGAGCCCCTGTTGGCCAAGCGCCTGGAAGAGGTCGTCGCCGCGACCGCCGCGTTGCAGCCTCGGCCTGAAATCACGTTGACCACCAACGGAATTGGGCTGCATCGCCGGGCTGAAGGCCTCAAGCGCGCCGGCCTGGACCGGATCAATGTGTCGCTGGACACCGTCGACGCCGAACATTTCGCGCACATCACCCGCCGCGACCGGCTCGCCGACGTGCTGGCCGGTCTTGCCGCGGCACATCGCGCCGGCCTGCGGCC
>Ga0164298_10000242_pt1 | contig 15907 bp, 14 predicted proteins | sample Whisoiple_216_MG_FD_109713 | JGI IMG/M metagenome (GOLD analysis project Ga0164298, IMG submission 109713) | Unamended control soil microbial communities from upstate New York, USA - Whitman soil sample_216_MG | ecosystem: Environmental > Terrestrial > Soil > Agricultural land ...
CTGACCCGCCTGGCGTTTTCCTGAATCGGGCCTGCTTCTGAGATAATTCCGCCTAGCCTGTCCGCAATCGTCATCGCCGGACCGCCGCTGATATGCGCTATCGAAAGGGCCCCGTTATGTCGAGTCTGCGTCGAGGTGACCGCGGTGGCGCGGTGACCGAGATCCGGACCGCACTCGCGGCGCTGCGATTGGTGGAGAGCCCGGACGAGGACCTGAGCACGGGCAGGCACGTCGCGGCCGACTATTTCGACCTCGAGCACGACGAGGCCGTCCGCGCGTTTCAGCAACATCGAGGCCTGCTCGTCGACGGAATCGTGGGCGAAGCCACGTACCGCGCGTTGAAAGAGGCGTCGTACCGTCTCGGGGCGCGCATCCTCAGCCACCAGTTCGGGGCGCCGATGTACGGCGACGACGTCGCCACTCTGCAGGCGCGGCTCCAGGACCTCGGCTTCTACACCGGGCTGGTGGACGGACATTTCGGGCTGATGACCCATAACGCGCTGATGTCGTATCAGCGCGAGTACGGCATGGCTCCCGACGGTATCTGCGGTCCGGAGACATTGCGCTCGCTGTACTTCCTCGGATCCCGGGTCACCGGCGGCTCCATTCACGCGATCCGCGAGGAGGAGCTGGTTCGACGGTCCGGTCCGCGGCTGTCCGGCAAGCGCATCATCATCGACCCGGGCCGCGGCGGCAGCGACAACGGGTTGATCATGCAGAGCTCGGCCGGTCCGATCAGCGAGGCCGACATCCTCTGGGACCTGGCCAGTCGGCTCGAAGGCCGGATGACGGCCATCGGCATGGAGACTCTCCTGTCCCGGCCGCCCACCCGTAGCCCGTCGGATGCCGACCGGGCCACCACCGCCAACACGGTCGGCGCAGACCTGATGATCAGCCTGCGGTGCGCCACCCACCCAAGCACGTCGGCGAACGGCGTCGCCTCCTTCCACTTCGGCAATTCGCACGGTTCGGTGTCGACCATCGGCCGCAACCTCGCCGACTTCATACAGCGAGAAGTGGTGGCGAGCACGGGATTACGAGACTGCCGGACTCACGGACGGACGTGGGACCTGCTGCGGCTGACCCGAATGCCGACTGTGCAGGTGGAAGTCGGCTACATCACCAATCCCCGGGACCGCGACATGTTGGTCTCCAACCAGGCCCGCGACTCGATCGCCGAAGGCATCCTCGCGGCGGTCAAACGGCTCTACCTATTGGGCAAGAACGACCGCCCCACTGGCACATTCACGTTCGCCGAGCTGCTTGCACACGAGCTGTCGGTGGAGGCAGGCCGCAGCTAGTCGGTCAGCAGATGCCCGCGCCCGCACCGACGGGCTGCTTCAATGTGTCGGATTCCAGCAGTCGCTCCAGCGCGGCCTCGACCTCGGCCTTCCAGCCCAGGCCGCTCTCCAGCTCGAGACGAAGCCGCGGGAAGTAGCGGTGCTTCGACACTTCCACGAACCCGACCTGCTCGAGAAAATCCACGTCGAGGACGCACTGGTCCACCGAGCAGTCACCGAGCACCTCGACCACCGGCCGGAGTTCTGCGGGCACCCGTCGGGGATCGACGAATTCCACCGTCGCCTCGGTACGGCCGAACGCTTCAAGTGCCCGTACGCCGCGGCGCACCAAATCCGCGACAACCGACACGATCAGCCCCTGGGACAGGCCGCCGGCACTCAGATCGTCACCGCTACGCGCCTGCGCGCCCTCCACCCCGAGCGAGGTGAGCAGTACCGCGTCGGCGCTCACCGGTCCGCTGGGAAAGAGCCGCGCCCGCGGCACAACGCTCGGCGGGGCGTAGAACGCGTAGCCGAGGCAGGGCTGGTCCGCGTCGTCGTCGGTCGCATCGGTGCGGCCGCCCGCCGGCGCGCTCGAGGCGATCTGGCCGCACGACCCCCACTCCAGCATCACCATCGACAGCCAAGCTTCTTTCTCGAATTCCGGGTCGGACAGATGATCCTCGGCACCAAGCGTCGAGGGATCCACCTCCCAGAACACACATCGGCGTGCGTGCTTGGGCAGCTGCTCGAAGGCCTCGAGGCGCAGGGGCGTGATTCGCGCTGACACTAGACTTCCCGGGTTCCAGGCGGCGCCGCTATCTGTGACCGCCCCTCCAGGATAGGAGGATGCAGCCCGGGCGGCCCGCTTTTGGCGCGCTGGCTCACTCGCCGCCGACGCGATTCGCCAAAGGCGTTGCGCGACATCGAGATTCCCGCGGTGCGCGCGGGGTCGGGCTCGGGCCGTGATCGATGTGTCACAGTGACGTAATTTCCCCGTGTCCTAGGTCAGGCGTTCGCAGAGTTCATCAGGTCGACTATGCGCTGTAGGTCGTCGACCGACCCGAACTCGACCACGATCTTGCCCTTACGTTTGCCCAAGCTGACCGTGACGCGGGTGTCGAAGGCGGTCGACAGCCGTTCAGCAACGTCTTGCAGTCCCGGCATGTGGATCGGCTTGCGTCGGGGTGCGGACGGGGTGGAGGTGTCCTCCCGATTCGCCAGCGTGACCGCTTCTTCCGTCGCGCGCACCGACAAGCCCTCGGCGACGATGCGCGCGGCGAGCTCCTCCTGTGCCTCCGGGCCGGCGTCGAGCGAGAGCAATGCCCGCGCATGGCCCGCCGACAGCACGCCTGCGGCGACGCGGCGCTGAACGGCGATGGGCAGACGCAGCAGGCGGATCATGTTCGTGATCAAGGGCCGAGACCGCCCGATGCGCGCCGCGAGCTCGTCGTGGGTCACCTCGAACTCGTCGAGTAACTGCTGGTACGCCGCAGCCTCTTCGAGGGGGTTCAGCTGGGCCCGGTGGATGTTCTCCAACAAGGCGTCTCTCAGCATGCTGTCGTCGGCGGTCTCCCGCACGATCGCCGGAATCGTCGCCAACCCCGCCTCTTGGGCGGCGCGCCAGCGGCGCTCCCCCATCACCAGCTGATAGCGGCCCGGCTGGCCGGACATGCCCCGCACCACGATGGGTTGCATCAGTCCGAATTCACGGATGGAATGCACGAGCTCGGCGAGTGCCTCTTCGTCGAACACCTGGCGCGGCTGCCTCGGATTCCGCTCGATCGCGGACGGATCTATTTCCCGGTAGACAGCGCCGACCGAGCTCGGCTGCGGTGCCCCGCCCAGGACGACGTCCGCGGCGGCGTCACCCATCCGATGCCCCATCGAGGCCGAGTTGGAATCTTCTGGGCCCGTTGGGATCAACGACGCAAGGCCGCGTCCGAGCCCGCTCCTCTTCCGCGATGGCTGCGTCATCGGTTTTGTCCTCTCTGCACGGCGCCCCGTTCGGCGAGTTCGCGACTGGCATCCATGTAGCTCAACGCACCGCGCGAGCCCGGGTCGTAATTCAGGATCGTCATTCCGTATCCCGGCGCCTCGGACACCTTCACGCTGCGCGGGATGACCGTACCGAGCACCTTCTCTCCGAAGTGCGCGCGGACGTCGGCCGCGACCTGGTCGGCCAATCTCGTCCGGCCGTCGTACATGGTGAGGATGACGGTCGAGACATCGAGTCTGGGGTTGAGGTGGGCCTTGACCATTTCTATGGTGCGCAGCAACTGGCCCACCCCCTCGAGCGCGTAGTACTCGCACTGAATCGGGATCAACACCTCGGGCGCCGCGACGAGTGCGTTGATCGTCAGCAGGCCCAACGACGGTGGGCAGTCGATGAACACGTAGTCGAAGTCGTGGTTCTGTAGCTCCGCGAGGGCGGTGCGCAGGCGGCCCTCGCGCGCGACCATGCTGACCAACTCGATCTCGGCACCGGCCAGTTCGATGGTGGCAGGGACGCAGAACAATCGCTCGCTGTGCGGACTACGTTGCAGAGTTTCCTGCAAGGGCTTTTCGCCGATCAGAACTTCGTACGACGATGGTGTCCCCGGGTGGTGGTCGACGCCGAGCGCGGTGCTGGCGTTGCCCTGGGGATCGAGGTCGATGACCAGAACCTTCAGGCCCTGCAACGCGAGCGCGGCTGCGACGTTGACGGCCGTGGTCGTCTTACCGACACCGCCCTTCTGATTCGCGATGGTGAACACCCGTTGGTTGACCGGCCGGGGCAGGCGTGTCTCGGCGTGCAGCAGGCGCACAGCGCGCTCGGCTTCGGCTCCGATCGGAGTGTCGATGACATCGTCCGAGACCCATGTTTCACGTGACACATCGGCGCATCCCGTGGTGTCCATCGGTGGCACAGCGCCACCCTCCGACACTGGATTCATCCCCTTCTCCTGCCCGCTCGTGCCGACCGGCGATGTACCGGTACCGACTCCCCGCGCCTCGCGATGACCACGGTGGCGGGCGGATCCAAGTAGGCCTCTCCACATGTCACCACCCTGGCATCCACCACACCGAGTGACTCCATCACACGCCGGTGCTCGTCCAGCTCGCTCGCCGCGCGTTCGCCCTTGATCGCCAACATCCGTCCCCCCGATCGAAGCAACGGCGCGCTCCACCTCGTCAGCTTGTCCAACGATGCCACCGCTCTGGACACGACCGCGTCCATCTCCCCCACTTGCTGCCGCACGGCTTGTTCTTCGGCTCGGCCACGGACCACGGCGACGTCCAGGCCGAGGTCGTCGATGACCTCTCGGAGGAAATCAGAGCGCCGCAAAAGCGGCTCGATCAGTGTCACCCGCAAGTCCGGCCGGGCCAACGCTAACGGTATCCCCGGAAGGCCGGCTCCACTACCGATGTCGGCAATCTGCTCGCCGGTGTCGAGCAATTCGCCGAGCGCCGCACTGTTGAGCACGTGACGATCCCATAGTCGATCCGCCTCGCGGGGGCCGATGAGGCCGCGCTCCACGCCATCGCCGGCCAGGATCTCTGCGTATCGCCGGACGAGTGCCACGCGGTCGCCGAACACCGCGCCGACACCTTGCGGGGGTTCCGAGACGTCCACATGTTTCACGTGAAACATCCTCCAGATCCCCGCGCCAGTGAGGCGGCGCTTCGAACTACACCTGTGTAACTCCGTCAGTCGACGAGGACGACGACGCGGCGCGCAGGTTCGACGCCTTCGCTCTCGCTGCGAACGCCGTCGACAGCCGCCACCGCGTCGTGCACGATCTTGCGCTCGAACGGCGTCATCGGCGACAGTTGCTCCCGCTCGCCTGACTCCAACACCCGTCGCGCCACCTTGTCGCCGAGTGCGGTCAATTCATCGCGGCGCTTGCGTCGCCAGCGCGCAATGTCCAGCATCAGCCTGCTGCGCTCGCCGGTCTTCTGATGAACCGCGAGCCGAGTCAGTTCTTGAAGCGCGTCGAGGATTTCGCCCTTGCGGCCGACGAGCTTGGCCAGGTCCTCGCCGCCATCGATGCTCACGACCGCACGGTCGCCCTCCACGTCCAAGTCGATGTCGCCGTCGAAGTCGAGCAGGTCGAGCAACTCCTCGAGATAGTCACCGGCGATCTCGCCCTCCGCCACGAGGCGGTCCTCCAGGTCCTCCCCGGGCGCCGTCACCGATTCGTCGCCGTTCTGTGATGCTTCCGATTCCGCGGTGTCGGTCTGCTCGTCCCGCTCGCTGGTGATGGGGTCGTCGAAGTCAGTCATCTGTTGTCATCTCCTCATTCGCCGGGTTGGGGTCCGGTCAACGCTTTCGCTTCTTGGGACGCGCGCCTGGCCGTGGTGTCGCGCCCGGCTTCGGTGTGCGGCTGCCGCCATTGTTCGTGCTCGGCTTCGCCGAATTGCCGCTGTCGGATTCTCCGTCGGTGAGCTCGCTCGCCGAACTCTCGGTCACCTCGAAGGCGTCGGGCGCGACCCCGTCGGTCGGTGGCGTCGCCCCCTTCCGCGCGCGTTTCGGCTTCGCGCCGGGCGGCGGTGCGTTGGCCGCGCGTCGTTCGATCGCCTCGAGTTTCTTCGCCTCTTCTTCCTTCTCGATGCGTCCGAACACGTAGTGCTGCTGGCCGAAGGTCCAGATGTTGTTGGCGAACCAGTACAGGATGATGGCCAATGGTAGGAACGGACCGCCGACGACCACACCGAGCGGGAACACGTACAGCGCCAGCTTGTTCATCATCGCGGTCTGCGGGTTGGCGGCGGCCTCCGGACTCTGGCGCGCCACCGATGCCCGGCTGTTGAAGTACGTCGCGACGCCCGCCGCGATCATCAGGGGTACTCCCACTGCGATCACCGACGCGCGGTTGAACTCGGTGAACGCGTCCAGGCCCGTCTTCTGAATCATGTTGGCGCCCAGCGGTGCGCCGAACAGGTTGGCATCGAGGAAGTGTGCGACGTCGGTGGCGCTGAAGACGTAGTTGCCCAGCGACCGGTTCAGCTCCGGAGACAGCTTGGGCTGACCGAAGCCGCCTTGGGTCCGGTTGAACGACCGCAACACGTGGTAGAGCCCGAGAAACACCGGGATCTGAGCCAGCATGGGGAGGCAGCCCAGGATCGGGTTGAACCCGTGCTCGCGTTGCAGCTTCTGCATTTCCAGCGCCATCCGCTGGCGGTCCTTGCCGTATTTCTTCTGCAGCGCCTTGATCTGCGGCTGCAACTCCTGCATCTGTCGCGTCGTGCGGATCTGGCGGACGAACGGCTTGTACAGAATCGCGCGGAGCGTGAAGACGAGGAACATCACCGACAGTCCCCATGCGAAGAAGTTCGACGGCCCCAGCAGCAAGCCGAACAGCTTGTACCAGGCCCACATGATCGCCGACACCGGGTAATAGATGATGTCGAGGCTGAACCAGTTAAACAACCGACTTGCTCCTAGCGTCGTCGACGGCGGCACTCTCCGGGTTTGGCCCGCGGCGCTCGGGTATTGGGTCCCATCCTCCCCGATGCCACGGACCACACTTCGCCAGCCTGACTGTCGCCAGCCAGCCGCCGTGGATCAGCCCGTATTCGGTCAGCGCCTCGACCGCATACTGACTGCACGTGGGGCTGAACCGGCACGTGGGCAAGCGCAGCGGAGAGACGGTGTTGCGATACAGCTGGATCAGAAAGATCAGGGCACGCGACATCATCGCCGAGTCCCGTCGAGCAACTGGGCGCGCTTGAGCGCCACCCTGAGTTGCTGTTCGAGCCGGGCCGAGATGGCGTACCTGCTACTCGGAAGGGCCCGTATCACGACTCGGTCGGCTGGGTTCAGGTCCGTTATGACCGCCCGCGCAACGTGCCGCAGCCGTCGGGCCACCCGGTGTCGTTGCACCGAGTTGCCGACCTTCTTGGCGACCACCAGTCCCACCTTCGGACCGGCCTCACCCGCTCCGTCGCATCGCCGTGCGTGCACAACGATGTCGGGCTGCACTGCGCGCACCCCTTGGTTGACTGTCGCACCGAATTCCGTGGACCGCGTCATCCGGTTCTGCGCCGGAAGCACCGCGCTAGATCCTGCGTCTGATTACGCAGTCAGCGAGCGGCGGCCCTTGCGACGCCGGCCGGACACGATCGCCCGCCCCGCGCGGGTCCGCATCCGCAGCCGAAACCCATGCACCCGCGCACGGCGCCGGTTGTTGGGCTGAAAGGTCCGCTTGCCCTTGGCCACGGCTGTCACTCCTCATTGCGTTTGGCAACCACATCAGACGCACAGGTCTGGATACGCTCGCCGTTGGTAAGCTCGTCGTCTCGCTCGCTAGCCGGCGCGGTCTCCGAGGGATCTCGGATCGCAGCCGTGCCGCCACGTACGGGCGACTGTTCGAGGGTACTGACGAGATTTCCCTAGGTCAAACCTCCGCCGGCGGCCCTCGACGTGTTGACATCAGTCACAGCAGTCACCGCGCTTACGTTGCCGAAAACTCCGCCCCGGGCAATGTTGCAGAACGGTTGGCACTCAGGCGGAAAACTGTTAGCTTCTGCCAATGCCGTTCCCACACCGGGACGGCGAACAGACAACGAAGCGAGGACGCCCGAACAGGTCGCGAGCCCACAGCGGACGGAACCGCTGTGCCGAGCCCAGACCCCGCGGCGTCCCCGCCGGTAGACAACAGAGCGACGACGATTGTCTCTCCACAGGCTGTGGATAACTATGTGGACAGTTCGTCTGCGTTCTCTTGGTGGTCCCTTGGACCAGCTTGAGGGGGTACCTGTCATTGACCGCTGACCCCGACCCTCCCTTCGTCGCCGTGTGGAACACCGTGCTCGCCGAGCTGAACGGCGACACCACCACCACAGGCGACTCGGTCAACGGCGAACCACCACCGCCCAACCTGACCCCGCAGCAAAGGGCCTGGTTGAAGCTGGTCAAGCCACTCGTCATCACCGAAGGATTTGCTCTGCTTTCGGTTCCGACCAGTTTTGTGCAGAACGAGATCGAGCGGCACCTTCGCGAGCCGATCATCTCCGCATTGAGCCGACAGCTGGGCCAGCGCGTCGAACTCGGTGTCCGAATCGCCAGCCCAGGCCCGGAGGATCCCGACGAGGGACACGCCGTCGTCACCGACGTTTACGGCGAATCCGACTCCGACGAGATCGACGAAGTCAGCGAGGCGCTCGCCAGTGCCGAGGAGAGTTGGCCCACCTACTTCTCCCGCGGACCGCGTAACTCCGACACAAGCGACGACAACTCGGTCAGCCTCAACCGGCGCTACACCTTCGACACCTTCGTCATCGGCGCATCCAATCGGTTCGCTCACGCCGCGAGCCTCGCGATTGCTGAGGCGCCCGCTCGGGCCTACAACCCGCTGTTCATCTGGGGAGAGTCCGGCCTCGGAAAGACCCACCTTTTGCACGCGGCGGGCAACTACGCGCAACGACTGTTTCCCGGCATGCGGGTCAAGTACGTCTCGACCGAGGAATTCACCAACGACTTCATCAACTCGTTGCGTGATGACCGCAAAGCCTCGTTCAAACGCAGCTACCGCGACATCGACGTGCTGTTGGTCGATGACATTCAGTTCATCGAGGGCAAAGAAGGCATCCAGGAAGAGTTCTTCCACACCTTCAACACGCTGCACAACGCCAACAAGCAGATCGTCATCTCATCGGACCGTCCCCCCAAGCAGCTGGCCACGCTCGAGGACCGGTTGCGAACCCGGTTCGAGTGGGGCCTGATCACCGACGTCCAGCCACCGGAACTGGAAACGCGCATCGCGATCCTCCGCAAGAAGGCTCAGATGGACCGGCTCGACGTCCCCGCTGACGTTCTCGAGCTGATCGCCAGCAGCATCGAGCGCAACATTCGTGAGCTCGAGGGCGCACTGATCCGCGTCACCGCCTTCGCATCGCTGAACAAGACCCCGATCGACAAATCTCTCGCCGAGATCGTGCTGCGCGATTTGATCGCCGACGTGAACAGCATCCAGATCGGCACGGCCGGCATCATGGCCGCCACCGCCGAATACTTCGAAACCACCGTCGAAGAACTTCGCGGTCCCGGCAAGACCAGGGCGCTGGCTCAGTCCCGGCAGATTGCGATGTATCTGTGCCGCGAACTCACCGATCTCTCGCTGCCCAAGATCGGGCAGGCGTTCGGCCGCGACCACACCACCGTCATGTATGCCGAGAAGAAGATCCGCGGCGAGATGGCGGAGCGCCGGGAAATCTTCGATCAAGTCAAGGAATTGACGACTCGGATCCGTCAACGCGCCAAGCGCTGACCCGATCGAATCAAAAATCTTTCAAAAAACTTCTGCCACCGTCGCACCAGCCGTCACATCACATCGCTGTGCACACCCATGTGGAAATCCGCCGAGTAGTTGTCCGTGCCGGCATCGATTTCTCCACAGTGACGATTGTCTCCCCAGCCATCCCACCCAGATGGTGTGGCCGTCCACAAGTAACTCACAACCCGATATCAGCTCCGTCCAGCACCAACTGACCTTCATCCACAAGTTCCACAGCCCCTAATACTGTTACTTCTCTATCTCTCTAGTTTTCTCTCAGAAGAGAGGGCCTGGGGACACCTGGGCATACCCCGTTCACGACGCGTCGCTGACCTCCGTTGTCACCGCGATCGATTAGCTTTCAAGATGGGGCCGAAAGCTCTACGGTGGTTCTTCGACAGCCGTTACGGTCGTCGCAGCGACATTGGGGGACCGATGCGAAAGCATCCCGAAACCGCTGGTTAGGGCATAAGTTGTGAGTTGATCGAAGGGACACCATGGACGTGGCGACAACGACGGCAGGTCTCTCCGATTTGAAGTTCCGGCTGGTGCGAGAAGACTTCGCCGACGCGGTGGCCTGGGTGGCCCGCAACCTGCCGACCAGGCCGACGGTTCCGGTGCTGGCCGGTGTCCTGCTGACAGGTTCCGACGACGGTCTGACAGTCTCGGGTTTCGACTACGAGGTGTCGGCAGAAGTGCAGGTTGCCGCCGAGATAGCTTCTCCTGGAAGCGTTTTGGTTTCTGGTCGGCTGTTGTCAGATATCACCAGGGCGCTGCCGGCCAAACCGGTGGACGTCAGCGTCGAGGGCACAAGGGTCCTGCTCAACTGCGGTAGTGCGAAATTCTCCCTGCCGACGATGGCTGTCGAGGACTATCCGACGTTGCCATCCCTGCCCGACGAGACGGGTGTCGTTTCCGCTGACCTGTTCGCCGAAGCGATCGGCCAGGTGGCGGTGGCTGCCGGCCGCGATGACACTCTGCCGATGCTGACGGGCATCCGCGTCGAAATCTCCGGCGAGAGCGTGGTTTTGGCGGCGACCGACAGGTTCAGGCTTGCGGTCCGGGAGCTGACCTGGTCGACGAATGCGGCGGATGTCGAAGCGGCCGTACTGGTGCCTGCCAAGACGTTGGCCGAAGCCGCGAAGGCCGGCACGGGCGCCGGCGATGTGCACCTGTCGTTGGGCGCAGGGGCGGCCGTCGGCAAGGAGGGCTTGCTCGGAATCCGAAGCGACGGCAAGCGCAGCACGACCAGACTGCTCGATGCCGAGTTTCCGAAATTTCGTCAGTTGCTTCCGGCTGAACACACTGCTGTCGCCACGATCGCCGTCGCCGAACTGTCCGAGGCGATCAAGCGCGTCGCGCTGGTGGCGGACCGCGGTGCACAGGTTCGGATGGAGTTCGCCGACGGAGCGCTCAAGTTGTCGGCGGGGGCCGACGACGTTGGTCGTGCAGAGGAAGACCTGCCCGTCGAATTCGCGGGCGAACCTTTGACCATCGCTTTCAACCCGACGTATCTGACCGACGGGTTGGGTTCGTTGCATTCAGAACGTGTGACGTTTGGTTTCACGACACCGAGCCGTCCTGCGGTGCTGCGTCCGGCGGGCGACGATGGGGACGACACTGTCGGGGGGGCCGGCCCGTTTCCAGCGGCGCAGACCGACTATGTCTACCTGTTGATGCCGGTGCGGCTCCCGGGCTAGGGCTTCAACCCGCGAAGAGAGAGGCGCTCCATGCAATTGGGTTTGATCGGCCTGGGCAAGATGGGCTTCAACATGCGCGAACGGCTGCGCGAAGGTGGGCACGAGGTGGTCGGCTACGACCCACGCCCCGAGGTGTCGGACGTCCCGACGCTCGCGGCCCTCGCCGAAGCGCTGGAATCTCCCCGCGTGGTGTGGGTCATGGTGCCGTCTGGCCCGATCACCGACGGGACGATCGCCGACCTCGCCAAGGAGCTGTCGGAGGGCGACCTGGTGATCGACGGGGGTAACTCGCGGTACACCGGGGACGAAGAGCACGCAAAACTGTTGGCCGAGAAGGGAATCGCCTTCATCGACGCCGGAGTATCAGGTGGTATCTGGGGTGGAAAGGAAGGGTATGGCCTGATGGTCGGCGGCAGCGAAGCCGACGTCGAACGGGCGATGCCGATCTTCGATACGCTGCGGCCGCCGGGACCGCGAGAAGACGGATTCGTGCACGCCGGCCCCGTGGGGGCAGGACATTTCGCCAAGATGGTGCACAACGGAATCGAGTACGCCCTGATGACGGCATACGCCGAGGGCTACGAGGTACTGGCCGCCGAAGACCTGATCAAGGATCCGCAGGCCGTCTACCAGGCGTGGACCAACGGCACGGTGGTGCGGTCATGGCTGCAACAGCTGCTGGCCAAAGCGCTCAAGGAGGATCCCGACCTCAAGGAGATCTCCGGGTACACCGAAGACTCCGGCGAAGGTAGGTGGACGGTGGAGGAGGCGATCCGGCTGCGGGTGCCCGTCCCGAGCATCGCGGCGGCGCTGTTCGCCCGGTTCCTCTCCCGCCAGGACGACTCGCCCACCATGAAGGCGGTGGCGGCGCTGCGCAATCAGTTCGGCGGCCACGCGGTCAAGCGGATCAGCGAGTCCGGATAGTCGGTTGTACGTCCGCCACCTGGGGCTGCAGGACTTCCGGTCATGGGCGCAGGTCGACCTGGACCTCGAGTCGGGCCGCACCGTATTCGTCGCCCCGAACGGCTACGGTAAGACCAATCTCGTTGAGGCACTGTGGTATTCAGCGACACTCGGCTCTCACCGGGTCGCATCGGACGCGCCGTTGATTCGAGCCGGGGCTGGAAGGGCGATCATCTCGACCATCGTGGTGAATGGCGGCCGAGAGCTCGCCATCGATCTGGAGGTGTTGGCCGGACGCGCCAACAAGGCGCGGCTGAACCGCTCCCCCGTTCGGTCGGCACGCGAGGTGCTCGGCGTGCTGCGCGCGGTGATGTTCGCCCCGGAAGACCTGGCGCTGGTACGCGGAGATCCCGCTGAGCGAAGGCGGTACCTCGACGAGCTCGCGACAACGCGCCGCCCGCGGATCGCAGCGGTACGCGCCGACTACGACAAGGTGTTGCGGCAGCGGACGGCGCTGCTCAAAACCGCTGCGGGGGCGCGTCACCGGGGCGACCGCAGCGTGGCTGACACCCTCGACGTGTGGGACGGCCACCTCGCTGAACACGGGGCGCAGCTGGTGGCGGCGCGGATCGAGCTCGTCAACGAACTCAACCCCGAGGTCGAGAAGGCCTACCAGTTGCTTGCGCCCGCGTCGCGGCCCGCGGCGATCCAGTACCGCAGCAAGGTCGAGCAGATCGACGGGCAGAACGAGACCGTGGAATTCTTCGAGGCGGCACTGCTCGATGCGCTGGCCCGCCGTCGCGACGCCGAGATCGAGCGGGGCGTCTGCCTCGTCGGCCCACACCGCGACGACCTCGAGCTTCGGCTCGGCGATCACATCGCGAAAGGCTATGCGAGCCATGGTGAATCGTGGTCGATGGCGCTGGCGCTGCGACTGGCCGCCTACGAACTGCTGCGGGCAGAAGGCGGCGATCCGGTGCTGCTGCTCGACGATGTCTTCGCCGAGCTGGATTCCGCGCGCCGCCGAGCGCTGGCCGGCGTGGCGGCCTCTGCAGAGCAGGTGTTGGTGACCGCGGCCGTTGGCGACGACATCCCACGCGATTGGGATGCGCGCAGGATCGAGATCACCATGCGCGATGGCGACAGTGGCCGAGTTTCGGTGGTGGGAGCGTGAGGCGAGGCAAATGATCCCGAAGATGAACGTGAGTGAGGATCGCAGCAAGGAACGAGCGAGGACCGGAGCGAGCGTGAGGCGAGGCAAATGATTGATAACGAAGACGACGGGGTGGCACCCCCGGAGCATCTCGCCGGCCTGACGGGCATGGACCTGGTGCGCCGCACGCTGGAGGAGGCGCGCGGCGCGGCGCGCAGCCAGGGCAAGAACGTCGGACGCGGGCGCACCTCGCCCACCACCCGACGCGTCGCAGGTCGCCGGCGTGCGTGGTCGGGGCCGGGGCCCGATGTGAGGGATCCGCAGACGTTCGCAGCGGCGACGCAGGATCTGGCGCGCACGCGCGGATGGTCCGGGCGGGTCGCCGAGGGCACCGTGCTGGGACAGTGGCAGACGGTGGTCGGCGAGCAGATCGCCGCACACGCGACTCCCACAGCGCTGCGCGAAGGAGTGTTGAGTGTGTCCGCCGAATCCACGGCGTGGGCCACCCAATTACGAATGGTTCAAGCGCAGCTTCTGGCTAAAATTGCGGCAGCAGTCGGCGACGGCGTGGTGACCTCGCTGAAAATCTCCGGTCCGGTGGCGCCGTCGTGGCGCAAGGGCCGCTACCACATCGCCGGGCGCGGACCGCGCGACACATACGGCTGATAACCTTCGGAACCAGTTGGCTGAGAGCCGCCAGAAGGCCGCAAGCATACTTCCCAAGCGTCTTGACGCACCTCGGATCGAGAAATTCCACAGGCGGCGCAAATAGGTGTGCAGAAACGCGCCCTCAGAATCGGTCCTGTGGCCAGTTCCCGGTAGACTGGTCGAATGACTTGCCGGCGGTACCACCACCGCCGCTGCGACCCCCGAGGAGATGCTGGCGATCGTGCCTGCCGCTAAGAAGACTGCGCCTGCTGCAAAGAACACGAAGAAGAAGGAATACGGCGCCAGCGCCATCACCGTGCTGGAAGGTTTGGAGGCGGTCCGCAAACGCCCGGGCATGTATATCGGGTCCACCGGCGAGCGCGGTCTGCACCACCTCGTCTGGGAGGTCGTCGACAACGCGGTCGACGAGGCAATGGCCGGATATGCCTCCAAGGTCGACGTCCGGATCCTCGAGGACGGTGGCGTCGAGGTCGCCGACGACGGCCGCGGAATCCCGGTCGAAATGCACGCCAGCGGCTCCCCCACCGTCGACGTGGTGATGACCCAGCTGCACGCCGGCGGCAAGTTCGGCGGCGAGAACAGTGGATACAACGTCAGTGGCGGCCTGCACGGCGTCGGGGTATCCGTGGTGAACGCCCTGTCCACCAGGCTCGAGGTGGACATCTCCCGCGACGGCTACGAGTGGTTCCAGTCCTACGACCGCGCGGTGCCCGGCACCCTGAAGCAGGGCGATGCCACCAAGAAGACCGGCACGACGGTCCGGTATTGGGCGGACCCGGGTGTCTTCGAGACCACCAACTACGACTTCGAGACCGTGGCCCGGCGACTGCAGGAGATGGCCTTCCTCAACAAGGGCTTGACCATCACGCTCGCCGACGAACGCGTGGCGCCCGAGGAAGTGGTCGACGAGGTCGTCAGCGACACCGCGGAGGCACCGAAGTCCGCGGAGGAGAAAGAGGCCGAGGCCAAGGCGCCGCACAAGGTGAAGAATCGCACCTTCCACTACCCGGGCGGGCTGGTCGACTACGTCAAGCACATCAACCGCACCAAGACCCCGATTCAGCAGAGCATCATCGCCTTCGAAGGCAAGGGCGAGGGCCACGAGGTCGAGGTCGCGATGCAGTGGAACGCCGGATATTCGGAGTCGGTGCACACCTTCGCCAACACCATCAACACCCACGAGGGCGGCACCCACGAAGAAGGGTTCCGGGCCGCGTTGACGAGCGTCGTGAACAAGTACGCCAAGGACAAGAAGCTGCTCAAGGACAAAGACCCCAACCTGACCGGCGACGACATTCGTGAGGGCCTGGCGGCGGTTCTCTCGGTGAAGGTGTCCGAACCGCAGTTCGAGGGCCAGACCAAAACCAAGCTCGGCAACACCGAGGTGAAGTCGTTCGTGCAGAAGATCGGCAACGAGCAGCTCAGCCATTGGTTCGAGGCGAATCCGGCTGAAGCCAAAACCGTTGTCAACAAGGCGGTCTCGTCGGCGCAAGCGCGTCTTGCGGCCCGCAAGGCTCGTGAGCTGGTGCGGCGCAAGAGCGCTACCGACATCGGCGGGCTGCCGGGCAAGCTGGCCGACTGCCGGTCCACCGATCCGCGCAAATCCGAGCTGTATGTGGTGGAGGGCGACTCCGCGGGCGGCTCGGCCAAGAGCGGCCGGGACTCGATGTTCCAGGCGATCCTTCCGCTGCGCGGCAAGATCATCAACGTGGAAAAAGCGCGCATCGACCGCGTGCTGAAGAACACCGAAGTCCAGGCGATCATCACCGCGCTGGGTACCGGCATCCACGACGAGTTCGACCTCGCCAAGCTGCGGTACCACAAGATCGTGCTGATGGCCGACGCCGACGTCGACGGCCAGCACATCTCGACGCTGCTGCTGACCCTGTTGTTCCGGTTCATGAAACCCTTGGTCGAGAACGGGCACATCTTCCTGGCCCAACC
>Ga0164298_10000245_pt1 | contig 15868 bp, 13 predicted proteins | sample Whisoiple_216_MG_FD_109713 | JGI IMG/M metagenome (GOLD analysis project Ga0164298, IMG submission 109713) | Unamended control soil microbial communities from upstate New York, USA - Whitman soil sample_216_MG | ecosystem: Environmental > Terrestrial > Soil > Agricultural land ...
AACGTCGTTCGTGCCGAGGCGCAACGCAGCTACGACGCGCGACTCGAGCTGCTGCGCGCCGAGCGCGACGCCGCGGTGCTGGTCGCCGAGAGCATCGACGTGACGCTGCCGTCGACACGTCAGCCCATCGGCGCCCGTCACCCGATCACAATCCTGGCCGAACACATCGCCGACACCTTTGTCGCGATGGGTTGGGAGTTGGCCGAAGGGCCCGAGGTCGAGACCGAACAGTTCAACTTCGACGCGCTCAACTTCCCACCCGACCATCCGGCGCGCAGCGAACAGGACACCTTCTACGTTGCGCCGGACGGGTCGCGGCAGGTGCTCCGCACCCACACGTCGCCCGTGCAGATCAGGGCACTGCTCGAACGCGACCTGCCGGTCTACATCATCTCGATCGGCCGTACCTTCCGCACCGACGAACTCGACGCCACGCACACCCCGGTCTTCCACCAGGTCGAAGGACTCGCGGTGGACAGGGGGCTGACGATGGCCAACCTGCGCGGAACGCTGGACGCGTTCGCCCGCTCGGAGTTCGGACCGCAGGCCCGCACTCGATTCCGGCCGCACTTCTTCCCGTTCACCGAGCCGTCCGCCGAGGTGGACGTGTGGTTCGAGAACAAGAAGGGCGGACCCGGCTTCGTCGAGTGGGGCGGCTGCGGCATGGTCAATCCAATCGTGTTGCGTGCGTGCGGCATCGCCCCCGAGATTTACTCCGGCTTCGCTTTCGGGATGGGCATGGAGCGCACGCTGCAGTTCCGCAACGGCATCCCCGACATGCGTGACATGGTCGAAGGTGACGTCCGTTTCTCGCTGCCGTTCGGAGTCGGCGCCTGATGCGACTTCCCTACAGCTGGCTGCGGGACGTCGTCGCGGCAGGCGCGCCCGGTTGGGACGTACCGGTCGACGAACTCGAGAACACGCTGATCCGCATCGGCCACGAGGTCGAGGAGATCATCCCGGTGGGCCCGGTGAGCGGTCCGCTCACCGTCGGTCGCGTCCTCGAGATGGAGGAGCTCACCGACTTCAAGAAGCCGATCCGTGCCGTGAAGGTCGACGTCGGTGAAGCCGAACCGCGCGATATCGTTTGCGGTGCAACGAACTTCTCCGTCGGAGACCTCGTTGTGGTGGCACTGCCGGGAACCACACTTCCGGGCGACTTCACCATCACGGCGCGAAAGACGTACGGCCGCACGTCCGACGGGATGATCTGCTCGACCGCCGAGTTGAACCTGGGCACCGACCATTCCGGCATTCTCGTGTTGCCGCCGGGTACCGCCGAGCCGGGGGCACCCGCCGCCGATGTGCTCGGGCTCGACGACACGGTGTTCCACCTGGCGATCACCCCGGACCGCGGCTACTGCCTTTCGGTGCGCGGCATGGCCCGCGAAATCGCCAATGCCTACAACCTGAACTACGTCGACCCCGCAGACGTCGCTCCGCTGCCCGCCGACGGCGATGCGCTGCCGGTGACGATCGAGCCGGGCACCGGTGTCCTGCGGTTCGGTCTGCGGCCGGTGACCGGGATCGATCCGGCTGCAGTGTCACCCTGGTGGCTGCAACGGCGGCTGTTGCTCAGCGGCATCCGGGCGATCTCGCCCGCCGTCGACGTGACGAACTACGTGATGCTCGAGCTCGGGCACCCGATGCACGCCCACGACCGCAGCCTGATCACCGGTGGCTTCCGGGTCCGGTTCGCCGAGCCGGGGGAGACGGTGGTCACCCTCGACGACATCTCGCGCACGTTGGATCCGGGCGACGTACTCATCGTCGACGACGTCGCAACCGCGGCGATCGGCGGCGTGATGGGCGCGGGCACCACCGAGGTACGCGACAGCACCACCGACGTGCTGCTCGAGGCGGCGGTGTGGGATCCCGCGTCGGTGTCGCGCACTCAGCGGCGGCTGCACCTCAACAGCGAGGCGGGCCGCCGCTACGAACGCGGCGTGGACCCCGCCATCTCGGTCGCCGCGCTGGACCGGTGCGCCGCGCTGCTCGCTGACATCGCGGGCGGCACAGCCGAACCACAATTGACTGACTGGCGCGGCGATCCGCCGCGTTCCGACTGGTCACCGGCTCCGGTCAGCATGCCCACCGATCTGCCGGACCGAACTGCGGGTGTGGACTACCCCGAGGGCACCACCAGTCGACGGCTCACGCAGATCGGCGCAGACGTGACGGACGACGGCGGGCTGGTCACCGCGACGCCGCCGAGCTGGCGCCCCGACCTTCGGCAGCCTGCCGACCTCGTCGAGGAGGTGCTGCGACTGGAGGGTCTGGAAGCCATCCCGTCCGTGCTGCCGCAGGCGCCGGCCGGGCGCGGCTTGACCCCGGCGCAGAAGCGCCGCCGTGCAGTCGGAAAATCATTGGCGCTCAACGGATATGTGGAGATTCTACCGAGCCCGTTCCTGCCCGCCGGGGTGTTCGACCTGTGGGGACTGCCGCCGGACGACCCGCGCCGCACGACGACGCAGGTGCTCAATCCGCTTGAGTCAGACCGCCCGCAGTTGGCGACCACACTGCTGCCAGGACTGCTGGAAGCCCTTGGCCGCAACGTTTCCCGCGGAGCCGTCGACGTGGCGCTGTACGCCATTCAGCAAGTGGTGGAACCGACATCGGAAACCCGCGCCGTCGAACGCATTCCGAACGACCGCAGACCCACGGCCGATGAGGTTGCCGGCCTCGACGCGTCACTGCCGAATCAGCCGGAGCACGTCGGTGCGGTGCTGACGGGCCTGCGCGAACCCGCCGGACCGTGGGGACCGGGGCGGCGCGCGGACGCCGCCGACGCCATCGAGGCGGCCCGCATCATCGCGCGCGCGTGCGACGTCGAGTTGACCGTGCTTCAGCAGCACCCACAATTCCCCCATCTGCCATGGCATCCGGGCCGGTGCGCGTCATTGCACGTTGGCTTTCTTGACCACGTCGGGTACGCGGGCGAACTGCACCCGGCCGTGATCGAACGGATGGGTCTGCCGAAGGGCACCTGCGCGCTGGAACTCAATCTCGATGCGATCCCACTGTCCGAGCGACTCCCCGCTCCTTCGGTGTCGCCGTTCCCCGCCGTTTTCCAGGACGTCGCACTGGTCGTGGACGAAGACGTCGCCGCACAGAATGTCGTCGAAGCGGTGCGCGAGGGCGCGGGTGAGCTGCTTGAGGACGTCCGGTTGTTCGACGTGTACACCGGGCCACAGATCGGCGAGGGGCGCAAGTCGATCGCGTTGGCGCTGCGTTTCCGCGCCGAGGACCGCACGCTGACCGAGGACGAGGCCAGCGCCGCCCGTGACGCCGCCGTCGCGAACGCCGCGCGGCAGGTCGGGGCAGAGCAACGTCGCTAAGATCCGTTGCTAGGCAACTGGATTGGTGAGCGATGCCAGCTCGTCGCCGAGTTCGCACCGAACGACGTCGCCCGCCACGATCGGTACGGCTCCCGGCGTTCCCGTGGACAGAATGTCACCGGGGTAGAACGGCATCACCTGGCTGTGAAAGCTGAGTAGTTCAGCGGGCGAGAACGTCATACCTGCGACGGTGTCCTCGCGGTGCACCGCGCCGTTGTGCACGGTCGCCACTCGCAGACCGGACAGTGGACCGTGCGACAGCACCTCGTCGAGCGTTATCAGCTCCGGCCCGAAGGAGAAGAACGTCGGGTAGTTCTTCACCCGAGTCAGATACCGCGGATTCTCCAGCAGGATCTCCTCCGCGGTCTGGTCGAGCACCGGCACCACACCGGCCACGTACGACATCGCTTCGTCCACACCGACCCGAAAGCACGTGCGCCCGATGACGAGTCCCAGCTCGGCTTCCGCGGTGACGCGGCCGATGCCGGATGGGACGATGATGGGCTCGCCCGGTCCGACGATGGTGTGGTCGCCCTTGATGAACGAGGCGGGCGACGTGCGTGGCGCCTGCTCGCCGAGATCGCCGGCGTGCGCACCGTAATTGAGCCCGATGCCGAGGATCTTGCGCGGCCTGGTCCATGGCGCGGCGACAGGGGACTGAGGATCCACGCAGGCGGTGTCCTCAACGCCACGGGCGACCGCGGCGGCCAGTGCATCCAGTGTCCCGGCCGCCAGAAGCGACAGCAGATCCGGCGGAGCGCCGTCGAGTATGCGGTCGGCGCGAGCGAGCCTGCCGTCTGGCAGCGCGACGCAGGCGGCGCCATCCGCCTGCAGAGTCCGAAGCCGCATGCGCTACACGACGCTTTTGAGCTGTCCGCCGTCGACGCGGATGACGGAACCGGTTACGTATGAGGCCCGGTCGCTGCACAGGAACGCCGCCACATCCGCGTATTCCTCTGGGCGGCCGTATCGGCCGAGCGCCATCGTCTTTGCGCTGGCCGCCATCACGTCGTCGGTAGTCTTGCCTTCGCGTTCGGCTCTCCGCTCGTCCAGGAATCTCGTCCTGGCCGTCTCGATGCGGCCGGGCACGATGATGTTGGAGGTGACGCCGTCGCGGCCCACCTCATCGGCGAGCGTCTTCGACCAGGTGTGCAGGCTGGCACGCAGGGTGTTGGATATCGCGAGGTTGGGGATCGGGCTGAGCGCTCCGCCCGACGTCGACGTCAGAATGCGGCCCCAACCCCGCTCGCGCATCCCCGGCAGCACCCTGTCGGTGATGACGATGACCGACAGGATCATCTGCTCGAAGCTGGACCGCCAGGTGTCGGCGTCCTGACCCGCCGCGGGCGTGGGCGGTGGCCCGCCGGTGTTGTTCACCAGGATGTCCACCGGCCCGAGCGTGTTCTCGATCTCGCTGACGTGGCGGTCCACGGAGTCGAGATCGCCCAGATCCCACTCGAGCGCAACGGACTTCACGCCTGCGGCTTCGATCCGCGTGACGGTGTCGGCGAGTTTGTCTGCGGAGCGCCCGGCGGCCGCCACGTTCGCGCCTTCTTCGGCGAGCCGCACGGCGATGGCGCTGCCGAGGCCACCGCTGGCGCCGAGAACGAGAGCGGTACGTCCGTTGATGCCGAGATCCATGGTGGGCTCCTTAGCGGGTTGCGGCAGTGGCGGGCAAGGTCGCGAGATGCATCTCCAGCGTCGGGATCAGCGAGGCAGGCAGCGTCAGCGCCGGCGGCCGCACGCGTCCGCACGCGATCACATCGCGTCGCCGGAGCAATTCCTTGCGGATCGACAGGCCCACCCGCAGCTGTCCCTCGAAGTTCGCGAGCGGAAGCCACGGCGCCCAGACATCGCGGGCAGCAGCGAATCCGCCGTCTCGGTGAGCCCGGAGCACGGCCGCCAATGCTGCGGGATGGCTGAATCCGGTCATCGCGCCCGCTGAGCCTGCGGCGAGCTCGTCGAGCAGTCCGACGCCGCCGAGGCCACCGAACACCGGGATGTCGAGACTCGGAACCAGGTGCGCCACCGCAACGGACGTCGGCGGCGTTTCGGATTTCACACCGACGGCGAATGGACAGGCCGACGCGATCTCGACGACCTGCTCGTCGGTGACGCTCACCCCCGAGACGACCGGATAGTCCTGAATCAGAACGCCGATTCCCGTCGCGTCGTGCAGGCGGTGCAGCGACGCGGTCGCGGCGGTCGGGTCGACGTCGCCGATCTGCGCCATCAGGGCGACCGGCGGACGGGGTACGGCGTCGAGCAGCCGACGAGCCTGCTCGACGACTGCGTCGGAATCGCGCTCGGACAAGCCGAGCACAAACGGCAGTTCGGTCGACGAGGCGACCGTGCGTGCCACGCTTTCGGCTTCGTCGGGGTCCAGCGACCCGGCCTCGCCGAACCCTCCGAGCGCGACGAGACCGTCGCAACCGTCGGCTGCAAAAGATGCCACCTCGTTCTGCAACGAGTCGAGATCGACATTGAGCGCTGCGTCGAAGGGAGTTGCCAGGACACCCCAGAGGCCTTGGGTCAGCGGCTGGGTCACCGGTTCACCTTCCGCCTGCCATTGTCGTCACGATGTGTTCGGCGATCGCGAGCGACGCTGTCGCCGCGGGTGACGGGGCGTTGCGCAGCAGCACGACACGCTCGCGGAGGGTGATCCGGAAATCGTCGACAAGGCCCCCGTCGGAATCGAGCGCCTGCGCACGAATACCTGCAACCCCGGGCACGACGTCGTCGTCACCGATGTCGGGGACATACGCGCGGGCGGCGGCGACGAACCGTCGCTTGCTCAGCGAGCCGTACATCTCCCGCAGACCGGTGCGCCAGTGGCGGCGCGCGAAGCGCCAGAACGCCGGTGTGCGAGCCACTTCCATCACATCCGGTACCGAGATCCTGCCCCAGGTGTAGCCCTCCCGGGCCAAGGCGAGTACGGCGTTGGGGCCGATGAGAACCTCGCCGTCGACGCGCGGGGTGACGTGAACGCCGAGGAATGGGTAGCGGGGATCGGGCACCGGGTACACCAAGCCGTTGACCAGGTTGCGGCGTTCGGGTTTGAGCGCGTAATACTCGCCGCGGAAAGGCATGATGACGGGGTCGGGTTCGTCGCCCGCCAGCTCGGCGAGCCGGTCGCTCTGCAGGCCACCGCAGACCACGATCCGGTCGAAGGCGGTCTCCGCCGAATCGCCGGCACTACGGGCGGTTACGACGACCTCGGCGCCCGATGTCCTCAGCCCGACGACTTCGTGCCCGAGCAGCAACTTCGCGCCATCTGCCACCGCGTCGGCGGCCAGCGCCCGTGTCACCTCCCCGTAGTCGACGATCGACGTCGAGGGTGAGTGCAGGGCGGCGATGCCGCGCACGTGCGGCTCCAGCTCGCGCAACTGCTCGGGACCGATGATCGCCACACCCGGTACACCGTTGGCCAGTGCCCGCTGCCGGATGCTGTCGAGGCGCGCGCGCTCGACCTCGTCGAGGGCCACGAGAACCTTGCCGCAGACGATCCGGCGGATGCCTCGCTGTTCGCAGAACTCCTCGAGAAGGCCGACGCCCCTGCGGCACAGCACCGCCTTCTGCGAGCCGGGCTCGTAATAGAGGCCCGCGTGCACGACGCCGCTGTTGCGCCCGGTTTGATGCGATGCGAGCCGGTCCTCCTTCTCGAACAGCGTCACGTCCGCATCGGGGCGACGTTTGAGAAGCTCGCGCGCTACCGCGACGCCGACGATGCCTCCGCCGACAACAGCGATCCGGTCGGTCACCGGCGAGTGGGCGTCAGGCGGGCACATCAGTTTCCTGAGTAGGCGGGTTGGGGTGTATCCATTGTGTCGCGTGCCCGGTTGAGGCCGCTGTCAACCATGCTTAATTGATTTGCATCTCTTTGCATAAACATGCAGAATCTCCTACATGACTTCTGTCGCCGTGGCCGGTGCCAGCGGCTATGCCGGTGGCGAGATCCTGCGGTTGCTGCTTGGCCACCCGGGATATGTCGATGGCCGGCTGACGATCGGGGCACTCACCGCGGCCGCGAGCGCGGGCACCACGCTAGCCGAACACCACCCGCACCTGCTCCCACTCGGTAACCGCGTGCTCGATGCCACCGATGTCGCGGTGCTCGAGGGGCACGATGTGGTTTTCCTGGCGCTGCCGCACGGCCACTCCGCTGCGCTGGCTGACCAACTGAGTACCGACACCGTGATCGTCGACTGCGGCGCCGACTTCCGGCTCACCGATCCGGCGGCATGGGAGCGGTTCTACGGTTCGACCCACGCGGGAAGTTGGCCCTACGGGCTGCCTGAACTGCCCGGGGCACGGGATCGGCTTCGGGGTGCCACCCGCATCGCCGTTCCCGGTTGCTACCCGACCGCAGCGCTTTTGGCGTTGTTTCCCGCGATCGCCGAGGATCTGGTGGAGCCGGCAGTGACGGTCGTCGCCGTCAGCGGCACATCCGGTGCCGGGCGTGCCGCGAAGACCGACCTCCTGGGCTCCGAAGTGATCGGGTCCGCCCGCGCCTACAACGTCGGCGGCAAGCACCGGCACACCCCTGAGATCGCCCAGGGGCTGCGCGCCGTCACCGACAAGGACGTCACGGTCTCGTTTACCCCGGTGTTGATACCGACATCGAGGGGAATCCTCGCGACCTGTACCGCTCGCACGGATGCGCCGTTGTCCGAGCTCCGCGCTGCGTATGAAAAAGCCTACGACTCCGAGTATTTCGTGCACCTGCTGCCGGAGGGGCAACTACCCAAGACCGGCGCGGTGATCGGCAGCAACGCCGCCCAGCTCGCGGTGGCCGTCGACGACGACGCAGGAGTCTTCATCGCGATCGCCGCCATCGACAACCTGGTCAAGGGCACCGGTGGCGCCGCCGTCCAGTCGATGAACCTCGCCCTCGGTTGGCCTGAAACCGAGGGGCTTTCGATTGTGGGGGTGGCGCCGTGACGGAAACTTCTGCCGGTGTCACCAGGCTGGTGCGCACACAGGGCGTGACCGCGCCCGAGGGCTTCCGTGCCACCGGTATCGCCGCGGGCATCAAAGCCTCGGGTGCGCTGGACATGGCGCTGGTGTTCAACGAGGGTCCGGACTACGGTGCCGCAGGCGTGTTCACCCGTAATCAGGTCAAGGCCGCCCCGGTGCTGTGGACCCAGCAGGTGCTGACCACCGGACGGCTGCGTGCGGTGATCCTCAACTCCGGCGGCGCCAACGCCTGCACGGGACCGGGCGGGTTCCAGGACAGCCACGCCACCGCCGAGTCCGTCGCCGCCGCGTTGTCGGACTGGGGCACCGATACCGGCGCCGTCGAAATCGCGGTGTGCTCAACAGGTTTGATCGGCGACCGGCTGCCCATGGACAAGGTGTTGTCCGGCGTCACCGAGATCGTCCATGAGATGGCAGGCGGGCTCAGCGGCGGTGAGGAGGCCGCCAGGGCCATCATGACCACCGACAAGGTGCCCAAACAGGTTGCGCTGCATCACTCCGACAACTGGACGGTCGGCGGAATGGCGAAGGGCGCGGGCATGCTCGCCCCGTCACTGGCGACGATGTTGTGCGTCATCACCACCGACGCCGTCGCCGACGCCGGCGCGCTGGATCGTGCGTTGCGCAGGGCGAGCGGACTGACGTTCGACCGCCTCGACGTCGACGGCAGTTGCTCGACGAACGACACCATCCTGGTTCTGGCCTCGGGAGCGAGCGCCATCGCGCCGAGCCAGGATGAACTGGACGCGGCCGTACTGCAGGTGTGCGACGACCTGTGTGCACAGCTGCAGGCCGACGCCGAAGGCGTCACCAAGCGGATCCTCGTCACGGTCACCGGCGCCGCCACCGAGGCGGACGCCGTGACGGCGGCGCGCGTCGTCGCCCGCGACAGCCTCGTCAAGACCGCCTTGTTCGGTTCCGACGCAAACTGGGGCCGCGTGCTCGCCGCAGTCGGCATGGCTCCCGTCCGGCTCGACCCCGAGCGGATCGGCGTGTCCTTCAACGGGTTCCCGGTCTGCGTCGACGGCGTCGGCGCAGCCGGTGCCCGCGACGTCGACCTGTCGGGAGACGATATCAACGTCACGATCGACCTCGGCGTCGGCGATGAGAGCGCCGCGATCCGGACGACAGACCTGTCGCACGCGTACGTCGAAGAGAACTCGGCGTACAGCTCGTGACGGCCTCCACGCAGACCAAGGCAGACGTGCTCGCATCGGCACTGCCGTGGCTCAAGAAGCTGCACGGCAAGATCATCGTGGTCAAATACGGCGGGAACGCCATGACCGACGACTCGCTGCGCAGCGCCTTCGCCGCGGACATGGTCTTCCTGCGCAATTGCGGTATTCATCCCGTCGTCGTGCACGGTGGGGGTCCACAGATCAGCGCGATGCTGAAACGACTCGGCATCGCAGGCGATTTCAAGGGCGGCTTCCGCGTCACGACACCCGAAGTGCTCGACGTTGCGCGGATGGTGTTGTTCGGTCAGGTGGGGCGGGAACTGGTGAACCTGATCAACATGCACGGGCCTTACGCCGTCGGCATCACCGGTGAGGACGCTCAATTGTTCACCGCTGTGCGGCGCAGCGTCACCGTCGACGGAGTGGCGACCGACATCGGTCTGGTCGGTGACGTCGAGCGGGTGAACACCGAGGCCGTGCTCGATCTCATTGCCACAGGTCGTATTCCGGTGGTGTCCACCATCGCACCCGATGTCGACGGTGTGGTGCACAATATCAACGCGGACACCGCCGCGGCGGCGTTGGCCGAGGCGCTGGCCGCCGAAAAGCTGCTGATGCTCACAGACGTCGAGGGTCTCTACACCAGTTGGCCCGATCGAGACTCGCTGGTGAGCGAGATCGACGTCGCCGCGCTGGCGCAGCTGCTGCCCACACTCGAGACCGGCATGGTGCCCAAGATCGAGGCCTGCATGCGGGCAGTAGGTGGCGGTGTGCCCAGCGCACACGTCATCGACGGGCGCGTCGAGCATTGCGTTCTGGTGGAGCTCTTCACCGATGAAGGGACCGGCACCAAGGTGGTGAAAGCGTGACTCTTGCGCAGCGCTGGGAAAGCGTGATGATGAACAACTACGGCACCCCGGCCGTCGCACTGGTCAGCGGAGACGGCGCCGTGGTCACCGATGAGAACGGCAAGTCCTACATCGACCTGCTCGGCGGCATCGCGGTGAATGTTCTCGGCCACCGGCACCCGGCCGTGATCGAAGCCGTCGCCACGCAGATGAATACGCTCGGTCACACCTCGAACTTCTATGCGACCGAACCTGGAATCGCCCTTGCAGAAGCACTCGTCGGCCTGCTGGGCGCCAAAGCGCGCGTCTTCCTGTGCAACTCGGGCACCGAGGCCAACGAAGTGGCCTTCAAGATCACCCGACTGACGGGTCGCACGAAGATCGTTGCCGCTCAAGGTGCTTTCCACGGGCGGACGATGGGGTCGCTGGCCTTGACGGGCCAACCTGCCAAACAGGAGCCGTTCGCCCCGTTGCCCGGCGAGGTCGTGCATGTGCCATACGGCGACGTCGCTGCGTTGGCAGAGGCCATCGATGACGCGACCGCCGCGGTTTTTCTGGAACCGATCATGGGGGAGGCTGGTGTGGTCGTACCGCCCGACGGCTACCTGGTGGCCGCCCGTGAGCTTTCCACGACGCGGGGCGCACTTCTGGTCCTTGATGAGGTGCAGACCGGAATGGGGCGCGCCGGAACATTTTTCGCTCACCAGCACGATGGCATCATCCCCGACATCGTGACACTGGCAAAGGGACTCGGCGGGGGGCTGCCAATCGGTGCGTGCATCGCCGTCGGGCCTGCCGGTGATCTGTTGACCCCCGGGCTGCACGGCAGCACGTTCGGCGGGAACCCGGTCTGCGCCGCTGCCGCGTTGGCGGTGCTGCGGGTGCTGGCCGACGACGACCTGGTTTCCCGCGCCGACGTGCTCGGCAAGACCTTGCATCACGGCATCGAGGCGTTGGGCCACCCGCTCGTCGACCACGTCCGCGGCCGCGGACTGCTGCGCGGAATCGCGTTGAGCGCACCCGAGGGCAAGACGGTGGAGGCCGCCGCCCGCGAGGCCGGGTTCCTCGTCAACGCCGCCGCGCCCGACCTGATCCGGCTGGCGCCCCCACTCGTCATCACCGAGGCGCAGATCGCCGAGTTCCTCACCGCGCTGCCCGGCGTGCTGGACAAGGCGGTGTCGTGATGTCCCGGGATTTCCTTCGTGACGACGACCTGTCGCCCGCCGAGCAGGCAGAGGTGCTGACGCTGGCCGCAGAGCTCAAGGTCGACCCGTTTTCCCGCAGGCCGCTGGAAGGCCCGCGTGGGGTCGCGGTCATCTTCGACAAGAACTCCACCCGCACCCGGTTCTCGTTCGAGGTCGGCATCGCACAGCTCGGCGGCCACGCTGTTGTCGTCGACGGCCGCAACACGCAGCTTGGCCGCGAGGAGACACTCGAAGACACCGGAAAGGTGTTGTCCCGCTATGTCGAGGCAATCGTGTGGCGCACCTTCGGTCAGGACCGGCTCACGTCGATGGCCGCCGGGGCGAGCGTGCCGATCGTCAACGCGCTCTCTGACGAGTTCCATCCGTGTCAGGTGCTGGCCGACCTGCAGACCCTCGCCGAGCGCAAAGGTGGTCTGAAGGGGCTGCGGCTGACGTACTTCGGGGACGGGGCCAACAACATGGCCCATTCGCTGATGCTGGGCGGCGTGACGGCGGGCATCGACGTGACGGTCGCCGCCCCGCCCGGCTTCGAACCGAACAGGGAGTTCGTGGCCGCCGCCGAGGAGCGCGGAGAGTTGACCGGTGCGTCGGTGACGATCACCGCCGACGCCGCCAAGGCTGCGGCGGGAGCCGATGTACTGGTCACCGACACCTGGACGTCGATGGGCCAGGAGGCCGACGGTTTGGATCGCATCGCGCCGTTCAAGCCGTATCAGGTCAACGCCGACCTGCTGAACGCCGCCGACCCGGACGCGGTTGTGTTGCACTGCCTTCCCGCGCACCGGGGCCACGAAATCACCGACGAGGTCATCGACGGCCCACACAGTGCGGTGTGGGACGAGGCGGAGAATCGGTTACACGCCCAGAAGGCGCTGCTGGTGTGGCTGTTGGAGCAATCATGACCGCGGGCAAGGCTCCTGAGATCAACGCCACCCGGGCGGGCAGGCAGGCGCGAATAGTGGCGACCTTGTCGTCGAATTCTGTTCGCAGCCAAACAGAACTTGCCGCGTTGCTGGCCGCCGAGGGCATCGAGGTGACCCAGGCGACGCTGTCGCGGGACCTCGAGGAACTGGGCGCGGTCAAGCTGCGCGCCGCCGACGGCGGCGTCGGTGTGTATGTCGTGCCGGAGGACGGAAGTCCGGTGCGCGGGGTTTCCGGTGGCACCGAACGGTTGTCGCGTCTGCTCGGCGATCTGCTGACGTCGACGGACGCCAGCGGCAACCTCGCCGTGCTGCGCACCCCGCCGGGCGCGGCCCAGTATCTGGCCAGTGCGTTCGACCGCGCAGCGCTCCCGTACGTCGTGGGCACGATCGCGGGCGACGACACCCTCTTCGTGGTGGCCCGCGAGCCGATGACCGGCGCCGACTTGGCGACCGCCATCGAGAACCTTCAATAGAGCAGTTATCAAAGGAGATTGGTTACATGTCCGAACGCGTCATCCTGGCGTATTCCGGCGGTCTGGACACCTCAGTTGCGATCAGCTGGATCGGCAAGGAGACCGGTAGCGAGGTCGTCGCCGTCGCGATCGACCTCGGCCAAGGCGGCGAGGACATGGAGGTCGTGCGGCAGCGCGCGCTCGATTGTGGTGCGGTCGAGGCCGTCGTGGTCGACGCCCGCGATGAGTTCGCCGACGAGTACTGCCTGCCGGCCATCCAGTCCAACGCGCTCTACATGGACCGGTATCCGCTGGTGTCGGCGCTGAGCCGGCCGCTGATCGTCAAGCACCTGGTGTCTGCGGCGCGCCAGTACGGCGGCGGCGTCGTCGCCCACGGCTGCACGGGCAAGGGCAACGACCAGGTGCGCTTCGAGGTTGGATTCGGCTCACTGGCACCGGATCTGGAAGTGTTGGCGCCGGTCCGCGACTATGCGTGGACGCGGGAGAAGGCCATCGCGTTCGCCGAGGAGAACTCGATCCCGATCAACGTCAGCAAGCGCTCGCCGTTCTCCATCGACCAGAATGTGTGGGGCCGTGCCGTGGAGACCGGCTTCCTCGAGCACCTGTGGAATGCGCCGACCAAGGACGTCTACGACTACACCGAGGATCCGACCGTCAACTGGAGCTCGCCCGACGAGGTGATCGTCGGATACGAACGGGGCGTGCCGGTGTCGATCGACGGGAGGCCGGTGACGGTGCTGCAGGCCATCGAGGAGCTGAACCGTCGCGCGGGCGAGCAGGGTGTCGGGCGGCTCGATGTGGTGGAGGACCGGCTGGTCGGGATCAAGAGCCGGGAAATCTACGAGGCGCCGGGCGCGATGGTGTTGATCACCGGACACACCGAGCTCGAACACGTCACCCTGGAACGTGAAGTGGGCCGCTTCAAGCGGCAGACCGACCAGCGTTGGGGCGAGCTGGTGTACGACGGTCTGTGGTTCTCGCCATTGAAGCGGGCGCTGGAGGCGTTTGTCGCCGACACCCAGGAGCACGTGTCCGGCGAAATTCGGATGGTGTTGCACGGCGGCCACATCGCCGTCAACGGGCGGCGCAGCTCCGAGTCCCTCTACGACTTCAACCTCGCCACCTACGACGAGGGCGACACCTTCGACCAGTCCGCGGCGAAGGGCTTTGTTCACGTGCACGGCCTGTCGTCCAAGATCGCTGCGCGAAGGGACCAGAAGTGACCCTGTGGGGCGGTCGGTTCTCGGACGGCCCGTCGGACGCGCTCGCCGCGCTCAGCAAGTCCACCCACTTCGACTGGGTCCTCGCGCCCTACGACGTCACCGCATCGAAGGCACACGTTCGGGTGCTGTTTCGGGCGGGGCTGCTGACCGAGGAGCAACGCGACGGCCTGCTGGCCGGTCTTGACAGCCTCGGCGAGGACGTGGCCGACGGCAGTTTTCTGCCGGTCGTCACCGACGAGGATGTGCACGGTGCATTGGAACGCGGCCTGATCGACCGGGTCGGCGACGATCTCGGCGGCCGGTTGCGAGCGGGCCGGTCGCGAAACGACCAGGTGGCCACGCTGTTTCGGCTCTGGCTGCGCGACGCGGTTCGCCGGGTCGCCGACGGCGCGTTCGAGGTGGTGTCTGCGCTGGCCACTCAGGCTGCCGCGCATCCGACGGCCATCATGCCCGGCAAGACGCACCTCCAGGCGGCACAACCCATCCTGCTCGCCCATCACCTGCTGGCCCACGCGCATCCGCTGCTGCGCGATGTGGACCGGCTGATCGACTTCGATGCGCGCGCCGCGGTATCACCCTACGGGGCCGGGGCGCTGGCAGGCTCTTCGCTGAATCTCGACCCGGACGCCATTGCCGAGGAACTCGGATTCACCGCTGCCGCGGACAATTCGGTGGATGCCACGGCTGCCCGTGACTTCGCCGCAGAGGCTGCGTTCGTGTTCGCCATGATCGGTGTCGACCTTTCGCGGTTGGCCGAGGACATCATCCTTTGGAGCACAACAGAATTCGGCTATGTCACGCTGCACGACTCGTGGTCGACGGGCAGTTCGATCATGCCGCAGAAGAAGAACCCGGACATCGCGGAGCTGGCACGCGGTAAATCGGGTCGGCTGATCGGTAATCTGACCGGCTTGTTGGCGACGCTGAAGGCACAGCCGCTGGCATACAACCGCGATCTTCAGGAGGACAAGGAGCCGGTGTTCGACTCGGTGGCGCAGCTGGAGCTGTTGCTGCCCGCGATGGCCGGGCTGGTCGCGACGCTGCGCTTCGACGTCGACCGGATGGCCGAGCTGGCGCCGCTCGGCTACGCGTTGGCGACCGATGTCGCAGAGTGGCTGGTGCGCAGGGGAGTGCCGTTCCGGGTCGCGCACGAGGCTGCGGGCGCGGCCGTCCGTGCCGCAGAGGCGCGGGGCGTCGGGCTCGAGGACCTGGAGGACGCCGAGTTGACGGGCATTCATCCCGAACTCACACCCGAGGTCCGCGAGGTGCTCACCATCGACGGTTCGGTCAACTCCCGCGACGCCCGCGGCGGCACAGCACCGATCCAGGTGGCCAAACAGCTGGGCGTTGTTCGGGACACCGCCGAGGTGCTGCGGGCCCGGCTCCGCCTCTAGCCACTAGCATTTCCGATCATGGGCCAACCCCCCGCCCCCGTCGAGCGGGCCAGTCGATGGAGCCTCTGGTTCGCACGCTTGACATCTGCACAGACGCGACGGGTGGCCCTCCTGCTCGTACTGGTCGCCACGGCGGCGTTCGGTGGCCTACAGACGGTCGACAAGCAAGTCACCCCGTTCAAGTCCGGCGAAGAGTTCAGCGACGGCGAGTTCACGCTCACGATCGAGCGCGCCAGGGTGGTGGACGAGCTGAAGGGCACCTACGGCACGGCGAAACCGGGGAAGGTGTACGTCGGTGTGGTCCCCACT
>Ga0164298_10000249_pt1 | contig 15719 bp, 16 predicted proteins | sample Whisoiple_216_MG_FD_109713 | JGI IMG/M metagenome (GOLD analysis project Ga0164298, IMG submission 109713) | Unamended control soil microbial communities from upstate New York, USA - Whitman soil sample_216_MG | ecosystem: Environmental > Terrestrial > Soil > Agricultural land ...
AGGGCGTTCTTGAGGCGGTCGTTCACCTGCTCGTTCAGGAACTGGCGCGCGGCCTTGGTGACGAGGGGAACGAACTGTTCACGCACGCGCTGGGTGAAGGACCCCTCGTACACGCGGGTGGTCAGGAATCGCACCCAGTCGTCCTCGGGCTCCTTGAACTGGGCGGCGAGAACCCGCTTCAGCTGACCGATGTACTTCAGCTCGCCCGCCGCGCTGATCACCGAGTCGAGGTTGAACGACTCCTTGGAGAGCTTGGCCAGCTCCGGCAGGAGTGTCTCGTCCAGGGCGGAGAAGTCGAGCACCAGGAACGGCTTGGCGTCCATCCGGTTGGGTGCGTCGAGGTCCGTGTAGAACTGGTAGACCTCGCCGTTGGTGAGAATGGCGATCCTGGCGTTGGTGACCGCGAAGTAGCGGAACAGCTGCGAGGCATGCTCGATCCGGAGCGGATCGTTGATCTTCTTCACCTCGATCAACAGCTGGATCTTCTCGTCGTGCGAGACGGCGTAGTCGATCTTTTCGCCCTTCTTGAGGCCGACGTCCGCGGTGAACTCGGGAATGACCTCGGCCGGATTGAAGACGTCATAGCCGAGGACGGTGCTGATGAACGGCATCACGAAGGCGTTCTTGGTCGCTTCCTCGGTCTCGATGGTCGCTTTCTGCTTCCGGATCTTCAGCGCCAATGCCTGGGTGCGCTCAGCAATGTCCATATCGACCTCCCGGACTGATGACCAATGAGTCGACAGGACCGGCCGACGTGTTACGAATATCACTGTCCGGTTGGGAAACCCCGATGTGCTGCCAGATCGTGAAACACAATGGCCCGGCGTCCGTATGGGACGCCGGGCCATGAGACGTGTTCGCCGATCAGCCGGTCGCGCCCGCGGCCCGGGCGACCTCCATCACGTAGTCGCCGTAGCCGGACTTGGCCAGCTTGCTGCCCAGGGCGTAGCAGTCGTCCGGGCTGATGAAGCCGTTGTCCATGGCGATCTCTTCCAGACAGGCGATGCGGACCCCCGTCCGGTGCTCCAGGACCTGCACGAACTGGCCGGCTTCCAGGAGCGAGTCGTGCGTGCCGGTGTCCAGCCACGCGAAGCCGCGGCCCAGGTCGAGCAGCCGAGCGCGGCCCTGGCGCAGGTAGGTCATGTTGACGTCGGTGATCTCGAGCTCGCCACGGGCCGACGGCGCCAGACCCTTCGCGATCTCGACCACCTCGTTGTCGTAGAAGTAGAGGCCGGTGATCGCCCGGTTGGACTTGGGCTTGGCCGGCTTCTCCTCGATCGACAGCAGCTTGCCGGTGCCGTCGACCTCGCCGACGCCGTAGCGCTGAGGGTCCTTCACCGGGTAGCCGAACAGGACCGCGCCGTCGAGCCCGTCGACGTGCTCGTGCATCACCGCGGAGAAGTCGGCGCCGAAGAAGATGTTGTCGCCCAGCACGAGTGCGACGGCGTCGTCCCCGACGAACCGCTCGCCGATGATGAACGCCTCGGCCAGGCCGTTCGGCTGAGCCTGCTCGGCATAGGTCAGCTCGACGCCCCACTGGTTGCCGGAGCCCAGCAGGCGCTGGAAGCTCGGCATGTCCTGCGGCGTCGTGATGACCAGGATGTCCCGGATACCGGCCAGCATCAGCACCGACAGCGGGTAGTAGATCATCGGCTTGTCGTACACCGGCAGGAGCTGCTTGGAGACCGCTTGCGTGATCGGGTGCAGCCGGGTCCCGCTGCCCCCCGCGAGGACGATGCCCTTCACCGGTAGTTGGTGAACTGGAGGGCGATACCGAAGTCGGCGGACTTCAGCAGCTGGATGACGTCCTGCAGGTGGTCCTTCTTCTTGCCGGACACCCGCAGCTGGTCGCCCTGGATCTGCGCCTGCACGCCCTTGGGCGCCTCGTCCCGGATCTTCTTGGCGATCTTCTTAGCGTTCTCCGACGAGATGCCCTGCACGATCTGGCCGGTGACCTTGTAGGTCTTGCCGGACACGGCCGGTTCGCCCACCTCGAACGCCTTCAGGGAGATCTGGCGCTTGACCAGCTTGTCCTTGAACACGTCGACCGCGGCCTTGCACCGCTCCTCGGTCTCGGCCTCGATCGTGACGCCCTCCTCGCCGGCCCATTTGATGGAGGCCCCGGTCCCCCGGAAGTCGAAGCGCGTGGACAGCTCCTTGCTCGCCTGGTTGAGCGCGTTGTCGACCTCCTGCCGGTCAACCTTGCTCACCACGTCGAAGGACGGATCCGCCACCAGTCTCACCTCTCGAACACGTGTCAAGTACCCGAGCGAGCCTACCGCTGCGGGGGATACCGGTTGGCAGCCCCGCAAACCCGTTCGGTAAGGTTCCGTCCCGTCCGGCCAGACCGGACACTCCCGGCGGGTTGCCCGAGCGGTCAAAGGGAGCAGACTGTAAATCTGTCGCGCAAGCTACGAAGGTTCGAACCCTTCACCCGCCACCACATGCACAAACGGCCCACTGACCAGCGAAAACAGGTCAGCGGGCCGTTGGCTTGTTGTCCGGTTGTGTCCGGCCGTAGCCGGTGGGCTACGAGTGGGCGCGGCAAATACGCGGCAAAGTTGTCAGCCGGTCATGGCCTGCTGAACCTTGGCTCGCGCGGCCTGCTCACCTCCGTCCAGTGTGCCATGAAGTATGGCGCAGATTGGTCTAGTCGCTCGCACTGGTGGAAATGGTGGCCGCAGCGGCAGGAGCGGTGACGCAGCCGGCGGTCTTCCGTCCACTTCCGCTGACGGGAAGCCACCAGGGCGCTTGCTGTCATGCGACGGAAGCCCTGCGGCCTTGTGACGTTTGCCCTGCGGGGGCTGTGACGGGCTTCCCCACCGGTGTTGTCCCTGGTTAGCAGTCTTCTCGACATCGACGAGTAGGGCTCAGACTAAGAAAATTGGTCCCAGGCGAAGTGTCGCACTTCATGATCAGGTTACCGATAGACGTGTGCTGGTTGCCGATACAGTTACTGATCAACATGCACTGTGACCTGCAAGGTTACCGTGGTTACCGCAGTTACCGATACTTGAGCCAGCAGGCAACTCGGGCCGCGAGATGGCTACCTAGTCGCGGATTGGTCTACTGGTCGTTCTGCTGACCACCTTGGGCGATGAGCGTGTTCAGCAGGTTGACGATCTGCTGTTGGCCAGCGGCCGTGGCGTCGAGCTTGCCGCGCATCTCGGTGAACCCTTGCTGCGTCTCGCTGAACCCCTGCTGCATCTGGCTGCGGAGGTCGTTCAGGTCCTCGCGTGTCGCGTTGAAGCTGGACGTGGTGGCCTGGCGGAAGTCCCGGATCTCTCCACGGATCTCAGCGACGTCACGGTCAGCTCCTCCGGCCAGCACGCGCGCCGCTGCCGCGTCCTGCTCACTGTGGCGGACGCGATCGGCAAGTTGCCGGACCTCGGTCTCCAGGGCGGCCACGCGGACTTCCAGATCGTCTGGCTGAGCCATGCCCACCAGCGTACCGAGTGCCCTTCGCTGGACAGCTCGTGATCTCCGTGAACGGAGAGGCGCTGAATTGGCCGCAGGCGCGTCAGCGCGCCATGGCTGGAGTGAGTGGCTGGACCGCGACAGAATCGGATTCTGTCGTGGTAATGCCGTCTGAGCTGGCCCTCGCCACAGGGCATGTCGTCATCGCCCGAGTCGAGAGCCCACGACGCGGATGGCTAGCCTGCCACCGGATGTGATCGCCAGACGACAGTAGGTAACAGTGCAGCCCTGGATGCAGATTGGTTTGCCGATTCTCGTTGGCCTTCTCACCGCAGGTGGTGCCTATCTCGGAGTTCGCCACGCCACCCGGGGCAACGACCGCGCGACCGAGCAGCGGGAGCTAGCGGCCCGCCGCGAAGAGTGGTGGCGACGGTTCATCTGGGCTGCTGACCTCGCTCTGGATGAAGACCCGGTCAATCGGGTAGTCGGCCTCAAACTACTGACCAAGCTGGCCCAGTCCGACCTCGCGCAACGCGACGAAGCCCAGTTGCTCGACGTCTTCCAAGGGCGTGTACTGGACAAGCTACTTGATGAGCTGCCCGACACCGGAGGAAAGGAGGCGCCAGCATGAACGCACCGCTACAACCAACCGACGAACAGATCGCCGCCGCGCAACTCCGCATCGAGCTCGACAAGAAGCTGGACAGGGGAACACCCGAAATCGTGCGCCAGATCGCTACCTACCGCCCAACCACGCGTCCCACTCAAGACCTCCGACCGCCAACCACGACGGATCAATACCACCCCGCGCAAGCTCCCCCACACACCTGGAGAACATGGGAGGCTGAGACCCCCGCAGACCGGCTAGCCGCAATCAGACGTCAAGCTGACTTCGCCCGCAATGCCATCGAACGCGCGCGAGCCGCTCAGCCTCCTCAGGAACCAGAGCTCCTCAACAACCTCGCCCTCGCACTCCGAGACGCCGGGGACCCCGACCAGGCCATCGACCTCCTCAGGCAAGCTCTAACGATCCATCGTCAACAGCGCGCTGAAACGATCCATCGTCAACAGCGCGCTGAGGCTGACGATCCGTCAACAACCGAGTGAACGAGCGGTCAGCGGAGTTCCCAGCGCTCGAACTCCGGCAAATGCGCGGCAAAGGTGACCTCTGAAAGTATAAAACGCCTGGTCAAGAGGGGTGCGAGGATGGGCCTGTAAATCTGTCGCGCAAGCTACGAAGGTTCGAACCCTTCACCCGCCACGGCCTCGGCCGATCCATGCTCAGTGCCTTCGGCGCTTTCGCTGGGTCGGCCGTCATTATTTTGCGGGGGCGACCCCCGCAAACCCCGCGGTGCGGTTGGTGCTGACCCGGCGTTGGTGTCTTGCTATTTCTCCTCCCGTGTGGACTTTCCTTACGCTGGCGGCTCCTACTCCGTGAGCTTTCCTCGCCAGCGGCGGCTTCGGGGTTGGGCTCGCTTACCCGTCATCGTGGGCTCTCGACTGGGGGCAGGCCAGCGTTGGCGATCACTACGTCCGTCGCCGCGGGCGGTATGGAACGCGCCGCCACGGTCGGGTCGGGCCCCTGCGTGTGATTACTGAGAGTGGGCGGCCTTCTGAGGCTGCACACGGAAGGTGTAATCGGGACGTCGGTCCGTTGGGCCTGTTGTCTCACTGAGTGGACACGTCGCGGAGGATCGACAGCGAGGTCCTTAAAGGACACTCGCAGCATTCGAGTGACGGCTTTCACAACGATCTCGGAACGGTTGATCGGTGAACCAATGGTGGAAGACGCTGACCTCGGTAGATTCGCCAGTCAACAGTGTGTTGCTCTCCGTGACCGAGGTGGTTACACCAGACTGACCTGCCGGTTTACCGGTCAGGTGGTCTGACTTTGGCCAACTAGCACAGTCGGAAACTGTGCACGGAGGGGGTACAGTTACGCGACCGTGACTAGCCCAATCGGGGGGCGTCGTCACTGTGCGGCGAGGAGCCGTCGCCGAGGGGCGGCCTAGGAGGTTGCATGCCGGACCATCCCATGCCGGCGCCCGCTGACCGCGCCGAGGACTACCCCTCGCTGGACCGCCGGTTCAGCGTTTTTTCGGTCCTCGTGCTTGTCGCCGGGGTTGCCGCGGCGGTTGGGGTCACCTGGTGGCTGCCGTTCCGTGGTGGCGGCGATCTCATCTGGACGGGACTCCTTCTCGCCGTCGGCTTCCTCGTGGTCGAGCAGCTCTCAGTCAACATCGACGTCCGTGGCGGCGTCTCTTGGACGATCTCCTTCACGGAGATTCCGCTGGCCATCGGGCTCTTCGTCGCTCCGTTTCCCGTTGTGCTCGCGGCTCATCTCGTCGCGGGGGTCGGCACGTTGCTCGCTCGGCGGGTGCAGGACCGTGTCCTTTACAACACTGGTGCCGAGACGCTCGAGATCGCTGTCGCGTTCAGTGTCTTCACCTTGATTAGGGACTCGCTGGACGGGCGGCCTGGTTGGTTCGCCGTGTTCGCCGGTGCCTTGTCCGCGCCTGTGACCAGCACTCTTCTCGCTCTCGTCGCCGTCTACGTGCTCGGCCGCCGGATCCGGCTCGGCGCCGCCACCAAGCTTGTCTTGCGCACGCTGGTGCTCGGGCTGGTCAACGCCTCGGTCGGCGTCGCCGGCTACGAGGTCGCCACCAACGTCGAGAACGGCTGGCCGCTTGTCTTCGCCATGCTCGGCGGCCTCTGGGCGCTCTACCTCGCCTACTCCGGCCTGCTCCGCGAGCAGCGCGACCTCGAGGCCCTCTCCGAGGTCAGCCTCATCGTCGCGCGGTCCGGCCGCCGGGCCGCGGCGCGGCCGGCCGCCGGTGGGGACACCGCCACGGCCGTCAACGCCGAGGACTGGCTCGGCATTGCGCAGCGGATCAAGGATCAGCTCGGCGCCGCGCGGGTTGTGCTGCGTCTGCGGTTCGACCCGCAGCAGGCCATGCACACGGTCGTCGCGGGTGACGACCTTGCTGACGACATGTACGACCTCGAACCCACTGGGGCCCGTGCCGACGCACTACTGCGCCTGCCCGGCTCGCACGTCCGTCACTTCCGCCGTGTCGACGCGTTGCCCGAGGTCAGGGCGGCCCTGGTGCGGCGGGACGCCCAGGAGGCGCTCGTCGTGCCCCTGCGCAGCGCCAGTCACCTGCTCGGCGTCGTCGAGGCGCACGACAAACTGTCGCGCTGGCGCGGTTTCGGCCAGGCCGACCTGCGCATGATCGGCACCACCGCCAGCCATCTCGCCACCGCGCTGGACAACCGGCGCCTCGTCGCCACCCTTCGCCACGACGCCTACCACGACCCGCTGACCGGCCTGTACAACCGGCCCGGTTTCCGGCAGGTCGCGACCGAGCTGCTCGGTACCAACCCCGGCTCGGTCATGCTCCGTGTCGACCTCGAGGTCCAGCCAGCCATCAGCGACGCGCTCGGTTACGCGTGGAGCGACCGGATCACCATCGCCGCCGGCCGGCGGCTGCGGGACACGCTCGGCGCCGACATCCCGCTCGCGCGGCTCGAGGGCGGCGCGTTCGCGGCGTTGCTCGTCGACTCGGACTTCGACCAGGCCCAGGCCGTCGCCGGTCAGCTGATCACGAGCCTGGCCTCGCCGTACCCGGTCGACCGGCTGTCCATCGAGGCCGGCGTGGTCATCGGGTACTCCTCGGCGACCATGGCCGACGGCGTGCTGTTCTCGGAGACGACCTCGGCGAGCGCCCGGGAGGCCGCGCCGGCCTCGATGGACGTCGACGAGCTGCTCAAGCGGGCCGACGTCGCCCTGCGGGCGGCCAAGGCCAGCGGTGAGCCCTCGCGGGCGTACGTGCCGAGCATGGGGCAGATGTTCCTGCGCCGGTTCCAGCTGGTCACCCAGTTCCGCCAGGCCATGGAGACCGGCCAGGTCAAGATCCACTACCAGCCGAAGATCTCCCTGCCCAGCCGGGAGATCCTGGGTGTCGAGGCGCTGGTCCGCTGGCGGCATCCGGAGTTCGGTGACCTGCACCCGGACGAGTTCGTGCCCGCCGTCGAGGCCGCCGGCCTGGTCGACGCGCTCACCGACTTCGTGCTCGAACAGTCGTTGATCAAGGTGCGCAAGTGGATGGACCGGGGCCTGCGGATCGGCGTCGCGGTCAACCTTTCCGTGCGCAGCCTCGCGAACCTGTCGTTCCCGGACTCGGTCTCGGCCGCGCTCACCCGGCGCGACGTGCCGCCCGCGCTGCTCACGCTGGAGCTGACCGAGTCCGGCGTGATGGCGGACCCGCAGCGGGCGTTGCCGGTGCTGCGGGCACTGTCCAACCTGGGCGTCGTGCTGGCCGTGGACGACTTCGGCACCGGCTACTCGTCGCTGGCGTACCTGCGGCAGCTGCCGGTGGACGAGGTGAAGATCGACAAGAGCTTCGTGTTCGGCATGGGCTCGGACCTCGGCGACCTGGCCGTGGTGCGGTCGATCGTCGAGCTGGGGCACTCGCTGGGGCTCACGGTCGTCGCCGAGGGTGTCGAGGAGGACGTGGCACGCGACCAGCTGGCCGCCATGGGTTGTGACGTCGCGCAGGGGTACCTGATCTCCCGGCCGCTGTCCGAGGAGCGTCTCGAGGCGTGGCTCCAGGCACGAACGGCGCAGGCCAGAGGCCTGCGGGACGAGACGGTGCTCACGCTGTTGTCGTAGGGGATACCCGATTTCACCGGGGTGTGGCAGCCGTGTAGTCTTCTGACGGCTCCACAGGAACTTCCAAGTTCCTGGGTGCGCCCCAATAGCTCAGTCGGTAGAGCGTCTCCATGGTAAGGAGAAGGTCTACGGTTCGATTCCGTATTGGGGCTCGTGAGCTGGCCGCGGTGTTCGGTTCCGGGCATCGCGGCACAGGCATGTCAAGGCGGTGTAGCTCAGTCGGTAGAGCAAGCGGCTCATAATCGCTGTGTCGCCGGTTCAAGTCCGGCCACCGCTACGCGATCGGGCGCGTTTCGCCCATGGAGAAGAGGGACCTCAGGTGGCTAGCAGCAGTGACGTTCGCCCCAAGATCACGCTTGCGTGTGAGGAGTGCAAGCACCGCAACTACATCACCAAGAAGAACCGGCGTAACGACCCGGACCGCTTGGAGATGAAGAAGTTCTGCCCGAACTGTGGCACGCACCGGCTGCACAAGGAAACCCGCTAGAGGTGCCGCTGGATCCCGCGTTCGTGGGGCACGCGTACCCGCGGTCGGAGGTCTACGAGGTCAGCCGGGCGAAGATCCGGGAGTTCGCGGAGGCCATCGGTGACGACAACCCGGTGTACCGCGACGCGGCCGCGGCTCGCGCTGCCGGCCACCCGGACCTGATCGCCCCGCCGACGTTCGGCACGGTCCTGTTCAGCCGGCACTCCATCGAGGACATCGTCAACGACGAGAAGCTCGGGGTGGACTACGGCCGGCTCGTGCACGGTGACATGAAGTTCGTCTTCGCGCGCCCGGTGCGCGCCGGCGACCGGCTCACGGTCACCACGCACATCACCGAGATCGACAACCGCATGGGCAACGACTTTCTCAGCCTGCGCGCCGAGATCGACACCGACGAGGGCGAGCGGGTCGTCACCGCCCTCTCGCAGCTGGTCATCAGGGCGGAGGACGAATGACTGTCGCGGCCGGCGACGAGCTGCCCCCGCTCGAGATCCGACTGCGCCGCGCGGACCTGGTCCGCTACGCGGGCGCGTCCCTCGACTTCAACCCCATCCACTGGAACGAGAAGCTCGCCGGCGAGGTGGGCCTGCCGGGGGTGATCGCCCACGGCATGCTCACGATGGCGGTCGCCGGGCGTCTCGTCACCAACTGGGTCGGCGACCCCGGCGCGGTCGTCGAGTACGGCGCGCGGTTCATCCGCCCTGTCGTGGTGCCCAACGACGCCGACGGCGCGCTCGTCGAGGTGACCGGCAAGGTCAAGGAAGTCCGCGAGGACGGCACCGCCCGCGTCGACATCACGGCCAGGTTCGACGGCAAAGCCGTGCTGGGCAAGGCGATCGCGGTAGTCCGCCTGCCGAAGGACTAGTTGAACGTCGCCGGGGCGAGGTCCTCGGCCGCGCGGACCGTGTGCCAGATGACCTCCGGCGGCACCTCGTCCTCCCGCGTCGACGCCACGATGGCCCACGACGACTCCGGCGACCCCCCGCGGACCAGGGTGCCCACGCAGGACACCCCGTCCCGGAACTGGCCGTGTTCCAGGACCGGACCGGCGCCGAACGCCGACAGTTCGAAGTCGAGTGCCCCGGCGTCGATCACCGTGCGGGCGGTGAACCGCCGCATTCCCTGATCCGCCAGGTAATCCGCGCGCCGGGCACGGGACAGCGTCGACAGCAGCACCTTGCCGAGCACCGTCGCGTGGGCGGCCACCTCCAGGCCGACCTCGAGGTCCTCCAGATGCGGTGACAGCGGACCCTCGACCATGTCCGTGACGACGATCCGGCCCGACACGAACTGCCCGAGATACGCCGTGCGCTGGGTCATCGTCGCCATGTGCCGCAACACCTCGCGGGCCAGCGGCGGCTGGTCGAACGAGGCCAGCAAATCGTGGAAACGCCTGGCGACCGACGAGCCGAGCATGAACCCGCCGTCCGGCGATCGGACGAGGTAGCCCTCGTAGGTCAACGTGCGTACCAGGTGATACGCCGTTGAGAGGTTGAGCTGGCAGCGGCGGGCGATAGCCTTGACCGTGACCGGCGCACGGCTGGCCCCGACCTCCTCGAGAATCCGGAAAGCCCGGGAAACGGACTGGATGAGATCGGTTGGCTGGGGTGCCCGGTCGCGCATGCGTCACCGTCCCGCGAGGGCCGCTTTGTCACTATTTGAAATCTTACGGGTTTCTCGAAAGGGCCGCCCGCTGCCAGCCTCGAACCGTCTCACGAGCGCACCTGGCCGGCCCTGACCCTGCCGGAAAACCTGAATGACGCCTTCCTGGCTCTCGGATGCTCGGAAGGCGTCATTCAGGCAGCCCTACTTGGCTTCGCCCAGCAGTGCACCCATCCGGGTGACGCCGGTCACGAGGTCGTCGTCGCCCAACGCGTACGACAGCCGGAAGTAGCCCGGGGTGCCGAAGGCCTCGCCCGGCACGACCGCCACCTCGGCGTGCTCCAGCACCAGCGCCGCGAGCTCGACGCTCGTCGCCGGCCGGACGCCGCGGATCTCCTTGCCCAGCAGCTCCTTCACCGACGGGTACACGTAGAACGCGCCCTGCGGCGTGGGGCAGGTGACGCCGGGGATCTCCGACAGCAGCTTCACGATCGTCCGGCGGCGCCGGTCGAACGCCGCCCGCATCTCGTGCACCGCGTCCAGCGATCCGGACACGGCGGCCAGCGCGGCCCGCTGCGACACGTTCGCGACGTTCGACGTCAGGTGCGACTGCAGGTTCGCCGCGGCCTTCGTCACGTCGGCCGGGCTGATCATCCAGCCCACCCGCCAGCCGGTCATCGCGTACGTCTTGGCCACACCGTTGACGACCACGCAGGTGTCGGCCAGCTCGGGCACCGCCACCGGCATCGACACGGCCTCGACGCCGTCGTAGGTCAGGTGCTCGTAGATCTCGTCGGTGATCACCCAGATGCCGTGCTCGACGGCCCAGCGCCCGATCGCCTCGACCTGCGCACGCGGGTACACCGCGCCGGTCGGGTTGGACGGCGAGCAGAACAGCAGGGCCTTGGTGCGCGGCGTGCGTGCGGCCTCGAGCTGCTCGACGGAGGTCAGGTAACCGGTGGTCTCGTCGGTCACCACCGGCACGGTCACGCCGCCGGCGAGCGCGATGGCCTCGGGGTAGGTGGTCCAGTACGGCGCGGGCAGCAGCACCTCGTCGCCCGGGTCGATCAGGGTGGCGAAGGCCTGGTAGACGGCCTGCTTGCCGCCGTTGGTGATCAGGACCTGGCTGGCCGCGACCTCGTAGCCGGAGTCGCGCAGCGTCTTGGCGGCGACGGCCTCACGCAGCTCGGGCAGGCCGGCCGCGGGCGTGTACCGGTGGTTCTTCGGCTCCCTGGTCGCCGCCTCGGCCGCCGCGACGATGTCGGACGGCGTGGCGAAGTCCGGCTCACCGGCGCCGAACCCGATGACGGGCCGGCCGGCGGCCTTCAGCGCCTTGGCCTTCGCGTCCACCGCGAGCGTGGCGGACTCGGCGATGCCGCCGATTCGGGCGGAGATCCGGCGCGGGGTGACGGTGGTCTCGCTCATGCCGCCAATCGTTCCAGACTCGCCGGATCGCCAGGTGACCGCCCGTTATGGTCAGGCCTGTGACAGCGGCGGACCGGGGGACGGGCGGTCACGGCGCCGGGGAACGTGCGGGGCAGGCGAGTCGTGGTCCGAGGCGGTTCGACCGGCGCGGTTGCGGACGGGTTTCGCCCTTGCCGTACACTCTTGAACTTGGAAGTTGCCGACCCCGCTCCGCATGCGACACGGGGCAGGTCGAATGCGTCCGCGAATCGTGGCGTCGAGTTATCGACGGCGCGAAGGGGTGTAGCTCAACTGGCAGAGCAGCGGTCTCCAAAACCGCAGGTTGCAGGTTCAAGTCCTGTCACCCCTGCGTCAGGCGCAGGTCCGTGAAGACCATCGAGCGGAGGAACTGGCGTGGTTGACGACCGGGACAAGGAAGAGAGCAAGGGACAGGAGCGCCCCTCTCGTCCGGTCACCGCCGCGGCGCGGCGTGAGCGCCGTGCTTCCGCTCGCCCGGCGGCGCGGAAGGAGTCCTCGACCGACGAGGCGGCCAAGCCCGCGCGGTCGAAGAGCACGGCCGACGAGAAGGCCAAGCCGAAGGCCAAGGCCAAGGCGGACGCGAAGACGGACGCCAAGGGCGAGCACAAGAAGGGGCGGCCGACCCCGACGCGGGACCACAGGGAGTCGCGTCCCGGGTTCTTCGCCAGGATCTGGCGCTTCCTGAAGGAAGTGGTCGCGGAGCTGCGCAAGGTCATCTGGCCGACGCGCAAGCAGATGATTACGTATACGGCTGTCGTGTTGGTTTTCGTGGCCTTCATGGTGGCGGTGATCGCGGGGTTCGACTTCGCGCTCGCCAAAGGCGTATTCGCACTGTTCGGCTGAGCTGCGCCCGCCAGGGCGCGCCGGCACGATAGGTGGAGTACGCGAACTATGAAAGGAAGCGGGACCGAACAGTGAGCTCCGACAACGGTGTGGCTCGCGATGGCGAGCTGACCGGCCTGTCCGAGGACGGCGACGTGCGCACGGAGGAGATGGCGGCCGCCGCGGCCGCACTGGCCGTCGACTCCGATGCCGAGGTCGCCACTTCCGATGAGGACGAGGACCTGGCCGAGGCTGACGTCGTGGCCGACGATTCCGAGGATGCCGACGACTCCGACGACGCCGATGACGCCGGCGAGGATGTCGACGACGTCGCCGAGGCCGACGCCGGCGAGGACGGCGAGGCCGAGGAGGAGGAAGAGGACCCGGCCGCCGAGATGCGCGAGGCGCTGCGCCGCGCGCCGGGCGAGTGGTATGTCGTGCACTCCTACGCCGGCTACGAGAACAAGGTCAAGACCAACCTCGAGACCCGCATCGGCACCCTGGACATGGAGGACTACATCTTCCAGGTCGAGGTGCCGACCGAAGAGGTCACCGAGATCAAGAACGGGCAGCGCAAGCAGGTCCAGCGCAAGGTGCTGCCCGGCTACATCCTCGTGCGGATGGAGCTGAACGACCCGTCGTGGTCCGCGGTGCGCAACACCCCGGGCGTCACCGGGTTCGTCGGCGCGACGTCCAAGCCGTCGCCGCTGACCATCGACGAGGTCCTCAAGTTCCTCCTTCCGCAGGTGGAGGAGGCCAAACCGGCGGCAGACGGCAAGGGCAAGAGCTCGTCCCCGGCCAAGGGTCCTGTCGTCGAGGTCGACTTCGAGGTCGGCGAGTCGGTCACCGTCATGGACGGGCCGTTCGCCACCCTGCCCGCGACGATCAGCGAGGTCAACGCGGACGGGCAGAAGCTCAAGGTCCTCGTGTCGATCTTCGGCCGCGAGACTCCGGTCGAGCTGTCGTTCAGCCAGGTCTCGAAGATCTGAGCCTGATCGCCGCCGAATTCACTAGTCAGGGAAAGAAATGCCACCCAAGAAGAAGAAGCTGGCCGCGATCATCAAGCTGCAGATCACGGCCGGCCAGGCCAACCCGGCGCCGCCCGTAGGCCCCGCCCTCGGTCAGCACGGCGTCAACATCATGGATTTCTGCAAGCAGTACAACGCCGCGACGGAGTCGCAGCGCGGCACCGTGGTGCCTGTGGAGATCTCGGTCTACGAGGACCGCTCGTTCGACTTCAAGCTCAAGACCCCGCCGGCGGCGAAGCTGCTGCTGAAGGCCGCGGGCGTGGACAAGGGCAGCGGCGAGCCGCACCGGGCCAAGGTAGGCAAGGTGACCTGGGACCAGGTGCGTGAGATCGCCGAGACGAAGAAGGCGGACCTCAACGCCAACGACGTCGACCAGGCGGCCAAGATCATCGCCGGCACCGCTCGCTCCATGGGCATCACGGTCGAGTAGCACGTTGACCATCGCCCGTTTCATGGGCATCACGGTCGAATAGTTCGGATTTCGTGGGAGGGCCAGGCGCTGGCCCACGACCACTGACTGTTAGGAACAGATATGGCAAAGCGCAGCAAGGCCTACCGCCAGGCCGCGGACCAGATCGACCGCGAGCGGCTGTACACGCCGCTCGAGGCGGCGAAGCTGGCGAAGGAGACGTCCAGGATCAAGATGGACGCGACCGTCGAGGTCGCCATCCGGCTTGGCGTCGACCCCCGCAAGGCGGACCAGATGGTGCGCGGCACGGTGAACCTGCCGCACGGCACCGGCAAGACCGCGCGTGTGATCGTCTTCGCCACCGGTGACAAGGCCAACGAGGCCGTCGCCGCCGGTGCGGACGAGGTGGGCGCCGAAGACCTGATCGAGCGTATCCAGGGTGGCTGGCTCGACTTCGACGCCGCGATCGCGACCCCCGACCAGATGGCCAAGGTCGGCCGCATCGCCCGCATCCTCGGCCCGCGTGGCCTCATGCCGAACCCGAAGACCGGCACCGTCACCCCGGACGTGACCAAGGCCATCACCGAGATCAAGGGTGGCAAGATCAACTTCCGGGTCGACAAGCAGGCAAACCTGCACCTGGTGATCGGCAAGGCATCCTTCGAACAGGACAAGCTGGTGGAGAACTACGCCGCGGCCCTCGACGAGGTCCTGCGTGCGAAGCCGTCCGCCGCGAAGGGTCGCTACCTGAAGAAGGTCACCTTCTCGACGACCATGGGCCCCGGCATCCCGGTGGACCCCGCTCGCACCCGCAACCTGCTGCAGGACGAGCCGGCCGTCTGACGTACGTAAGAAGCGGGGCCCCTCCTGTGCGGAGGGGCCCCGCTTTTGTGTCGGTCCCTATCCAATGGTGGCGTTCACCGCGTCGAGCGCGGTGGTGACGGGCTGGAAGAACGTCACGCCGCCGCTGGTGCAGTCCCCGGAGCCGCCGGACGTCAGGCCGACCGCGCTGCCGTCCTCGGTGAACAGCGGGCCGCCGCTGTCCCCGGGCTCCGCGCAGACGGTCGTCTGGATCAGGCCGGTGACCGTGCCCTCGGGGTAGTTCACAGTGGCGTCCAGTGCGATGACGTCGCCGTCGAAGAGGCCCGTGGTGCTGCCCATGCGGAAGACCTGCTCGCCGACCTGGGCGTCGGCGGCCTGCTTGATGTCGAACAGTTGACCGTTCCCGACGTCGACGGCACTGGGGGCGTTGGTGGTCTCGTCGTCGTAGGTGACCAGCGCGAAGTCACCGTTGCCCGGGAAGGTCGCCTCCTGGACCGTGGCGATCGGGTCGCCGTTCGCCTCGTCGGACCACGCGTCGAACGCGACACCGCAGTGCCCGGCGGTCAGGAAGCCCGGTCTCCCGTCCCCGGTGGTGACGTTGAAGCCGAGCGAACACCGCGCCCCTTCCGCGAAGATCGCGTCACCACCCTCGGCGAAGAGGGAGAACCTGCCGGTCGTCCGCTTCAGGGTCGCGACGTCGCCGCCAACCGCGTTGACGGTGCCCTCCAGGTTGTCCCAGGTGTCACCCTTGACCGTCTCGTCCGCCGTGATGATCATCTTGCCGGTGGCGGGGTCGGTCGCCCACGCGGTGCCCGGTATGTGGTCCTGCCGCATCTCGGTCAGCGCGGCCAGGTCCCGATCAGGCGACCCCGCGGCCCGCTGCCGGTGTCCGCCCTCGGCATTGGCCTGCGGCAGCAACACGGCGACAAGGGCCACGAGCGCCACGCCACCGGCTCCTAGGAACAGGGCTTTCCTCGTGGCCGGCCTGTGTTTGGCACGCAATTCGCGACCTCCTCG
>Ga0164298_10000250_pt1 | contig 15714 bp, 15 predicted proteins | sample Whisoiple_216_MG_FD_109713 | JGI IMG/M metagenome (GOLD analysis project Ga0164298, IMG submission 109713) | Unamended control soil microbial communities from upstate New York, USA - Whitman soil sample_216_MG | ecosystem: Environmental > Terrestrial > Soil > Agricultural land ...
CCGGAACACGAAAGACGCACTGCGCAAACCGGTGTCGGTGTCGGGTGTCCTCGTGCGACGTGCACGGGCCGATCGCTCCTGGCCGGGACGTGCCTGCGGGGTCTTGCGGCCGCGCTGACCGGCGCCGCGGCTCGCGTTGTTGCGCCGGGGACGGCCGCGGTGACCGGACTGAACTGCTCTGCGGGCGCAGGCGCGGCGGGTGCGGCAGGCGGCGACGCGGCAGGCGGCGACGCGGCAGGCGACCCGGGCAACGGCCCGGCCAACGGTGCGGCCTCGGGCTCCACGGGCCCGGGGGCGGGCGGCTGGCCGCTGGTTCCGTGCGGGCTGTCCGGCCGCGGCGCCGCCAACGGGGCGGCTGCCGGCTCGGGTGCAGGTGCCTGTACTGCAGGCTGCGGTGCCTGTACCGCAGGCTGCGGTGCCTGTACCGCAGGCTGGGCCCGATCGGGCACCCGAACGACCATCTCTCGAGGATCGGCGACCGGCGGCGGTGCCGGCCTGCTCGCGGCGGCCTGTGCGGGCGGCGCGGGCATGTCGTCGGGCAGCGGCGTGTTGAGCGGCGGGGGCGGGACGCCTTCGGCTGGTTTGGGACTGCCGACGACTATCCAATTTCCCGCCGGATCCTGCACGAGGTGCGCGGTGTCACGGGACGGAATCATGCCTAGTTCGCGGGCCGACTCGGCGAGGGCCGGCGCGGCCTGGGCCTCGAGCACGTCGCGCTCGAGTGCCTCCTTCTGCTGCAGCAGCGCCTGATTGGTCTGCCTGGCGCTGCCCAGCTGATACGACCGCTCGGCAGCGTCCGTCGACAGCCACAGCGTGACGCCGAGGCCCAGCCCCAGCGACCCGATCACCAGCACCACGAACGGCACCCTGGCTGCGAGCGTGCGCGGGTTGAGGTCGATCTCCGAGATACGGGCAAGGAGCCGCTCCCGCAACGGGGGCCGAACAACCTTAGGAGCCTTGGCTTTTCGCGCCTTCGCACGCGCCTTCGCCTGGCTGGCGTTCTTCGGCCGCACGGGTTTGATCTGAGGCCGGGTGATCGGCGCGGTATCTGGCGGGCGCGGCCGTCCCCGCCGCGGCGGCGCGTCGGGCGAACGGCGCTGCGCTCCGCGCGCGGGCTGACGCGTGGTGCGCCTGCGCTCATCGGCGCCGCGCACTGCGGTAGTTCGCTTGGCCTTCATCCGACTGTCCCTTCTGACCGTCCGGCAACCTTTTCCAATGCCCGAAGCCGCACGGACGCGCTTCGTGGGTTGAGTTCGATTTCGGCCGTGCCCGCACGCTCGGCGCCGCGGGTCAGGCTGACGAATTCCGGCTCGTGCCCGGGGAGTTCGACGGGCAGTCCCGGCGGGGTGCGCGATGCCGTCGCCGCCGCGAAGACGTTCTTGACGATGCGGTCCTCCAGTGACTGGTAGGACATCACCGCGATGCGTCCACCCCGACCCAGCGCTTCCATCGCGGCGGGCAGCGCGGTGCGCAGCACATCCAGCTCACCGTTGACAGCAATGCGCAGGGCCTGGAATGTGCGCTTGGCCGGATGCCCGCCGGTCCTGCGGGCAGGGGCAGGGATCGCCTCGTAGAGGAGTTCGACGATCTCGCCGGTACGGGCGAACGGCCGGCTCGCACGCCTGCGGACGATGCGGGAGGCGATCCGGCTCGCGAACCGCTCCTCGCCGAACTCGCGCAGGATGCGCGCCAGTGACTTCTCGTCGTAGGTGTTGACGACCTCGGCCGCGGTCAGCTCTGCGTCCGGGTCCATCCGCATGTCCAGCGGCGCGTCGGCCGCGTAGGAGAAGCCGCGCTCGGCGCGGTCCAGCTGCATCGACGAGACGCCGAGATCGAATAGTATTCCGTCGATTTCCGGGTGGCCGGATTCGCTTGCCCAGTAGTTGGATTCGTCGAGCACACCTTCGATCCCGTCGAACCTGGCGCGGGTCAGCACGACCCGGTCGGCGAATGGCGCGAGGCGCTCGCCTGCGATCCACAGAGCGTTGGGATCGCGGTCGAGACCGATCAGCCGCAGGCCGGGCAGCGTGGTGAGGAACCGCTCGGCGTGTCCGCCGGCTCCCAGGGTGGCATCCACCAGCACTGCTCCCGAGCCGTCGGGGCTGCGCCGCGTCAACGCGGGCGTGAGCAGTTCGACACAGCGGTCGAGCAGGACCGGGACGTGTCCGTGGTCGCCAGGTGCCCGGCCGGGTGTGTCAGCCATGGCAAGCCCTCCGAGGAAGTGCGTCCCTGCACCGGGGTCCCTGTCCGAGCGCGCGGACCTGGCGTCGGGGAAGTACGCCAGGGCCGGCTCGGACAGAGGCCGCGTTGCACGGGCTCCTAAGTCCCAATCAGATGATGTCGCGCAGAGTTTCATCGCTGGCCGCGGAGAAGTTCTCTTCGTGTGTCTCTTGGTAGTCACGCCAGGACTGGGAATCCCAGATCTCCAGGTAGTCAACCGAGCCGATCACCACGCAATCCTTGGACAGGTTGGCGTAGCGGCGGTGGTCGGCAGACAACGTGATGCGGCCTTGCGAGTCGGGATGTTGTTCATCGGTTGCAGCGGCGAGGTTGCGCAGGAACGCGCGTGCTTGCGGGTTGCTTCGGGACGCTCCCGAGGCTCGCCTTGCCAGTTCCTCGAACTCGGCGCGCGGGTAGACGGCGAGGCTGTGGTCTTGGCTCTTGGTGACCATCAACCCTCCTGCCAGCGCGTCGCGAAACTTGGCGGGCAGCGTCAGCCGCCCTTTGTCATCGAGCTTGGGCGTGTAGGTGCCGAGAAACATCCCCGCCACCTCCCGCCCGGTGAAGAAGCCCCGGTCGCTCCAACGATCGCCACTTTACCCCACAATCCCCCACTTTGTGCCAAACGACAGCTAATGTCGCGGCCGATTCCCCACTATTAGCCAACCTGGCTACAGATGAGCCGCGAAAGCTCGACCGCTGACAGTGCAAAATGGCAGCTCACGCCGGTGTGGGGCGATGTGGGGGGAATCCGGCGCACAAAAAAAGGGGTAGCCGAAATGGCTACCCCACCGTGATACGTGCGTTATTCGTCGAAGCGGCGGCGGAACCGATCTTCCATCCGGCTGGTGAACGAGCCGCCTCCGCCCTTGGACCGCTTCTGCCGAGGGCCGCCCTGCTCGGGCCCCGAGCGGTCGCGAGCGCCGGTCACCCGGTTACCGGTGATCGCGAACACGACGCCGCCGAACATCACGAGGAAGCCGAAAACGGAGAGGATCGGAAAGCTTCCGATCATGGTGGCCTTGAACGCCACACCGCACACCAACATCGCCAGACCGACCACGAACAGTGCCGCGCCCTGCAGTCGGCGCCGTGCCGAGGGGGCGCGAAGGCCGCCGCCACGCACGCTCGACGCGAACTTGGGGTCTTCGGCATAGAGCGCGCTCTCGATCTGATCGAGCATGCGCTGCTCATGATCGGAGAGTGGCATGCGTCCCTCCTTGCCGCCCGTCGCTTGGTCTTCAACGCAGTTTATGCCCGCGTCCGCGGACAACTAACAGTCATGATACGAGGTGAATCTGAGCCGTACCACCTAGTTCACCCCTTTCGATTGTATGACGTGCGCCGCCCCCGTGACCCACCGGCTCGCCATGCCGATAATGGCACTGGCCGCAAAGAAACACAGCCCGAGAAGGCCCAGGAAGGCGGACAGCGAAGTTGGCGACGTTTCTCATCGATCTGTCGCCTGCCGATATGGAGCGAAGGCTGACCGATGCTCTTGGCGTCTACGTCGACGCCATGCGCTATCCGCGCGGCACCGAGGACCAGCGGTCGTCGATGTGGCTCGAACACACCCGAAGGGACGGCTGGAAGGCCGTCGCCGCAGTGGACGTGGCGGACCGTCGCGACGCCACCAGCGCCACCGCCGCCGATCTGGTGGCGGCGCCGATCGTGGGGGTCGCCTACGGCTATTGCGGGGCGCCGGACCAGTGGTGGCAACAGCAGGTCGTCGCGGGGTTGCACCGGGTCGGCACCGACAGCACCCGCATCGCCGAACTGATGACCAGCTATTTCGAGCTGACGGAGCTGCACATCCATCCCCGCACACAGGGTCGCGGCCTCGGCGAGGCGCTGACCCGCAGGCTGCTCGCGGGCCGGCGCGAATCCCATGTGCTGCTGTCCACGCCGGAGATCAACGGCGAGTCGAACCGGGCCTGGCGGCTCTATCGCAGGCTCGGCTTCACTGACATCATCCGCGGCTACCACTTCGCGGGCGACCCCCGCCCGTTCGCGATTCTCGGCAGGTCACTGCCACTCTGAGCGTGGGTCTGGCACGATGACCTCGTGTCGAACCGCCGCAGAATTCGCCTGCTGGCGATCGTTGTGCTGCTGATGATTCTGCCCGTCGCCGTCGGATGCGTGCGGGTCAGGGCGAGCATCACCGTCTCCCCCGACGACCGCGTGTCGGGGCAGATCGTCGCCGCCGCGAAGCCGCGCGGCGCCGATGACAAGGGCCCACAGCTGCTGAACACCCTGCCCTTCAGCAACAAGGTGGCGGTGTCGGACTATGACCGGGACGACTACGTCGGCTCCCAGGCGGTGTTCTCCGATCTGACCTTCGCCGAGCTGCCCCAATTGGCCAACATGAACCGCGACGCCGCGGGCGTCGACATATCGCTACGCCGCGCAGGCGATCTGGTGATCCTCGACGGTCGCGCCGATCTGACGTCGCTGACCGACCCGGAGGCCGACGTGTCGCTGTCGGTGTCCTTCCCCGGCGAGGTGACCTCCACCAACGGTGACCAGGTGGCCGCGGAGGTCGTCGAGTGGAAGCTCAAGCCCGGCGTGGTGAGCACGATGTCCGCCCAGGCCCGCTACACCGATCCGAGTGCCCGCTCCTTCACCGGTGCGGCGATCTGGTTGGGCCTGGCGTCCTTCCTGGTGGCCGGCATCCTCGCCGCACTGGCGTGGGTGAACAGGGACCAGTCCCCCCGGTTCGCCGACCCTGCGGCGTCATCGCGCGGTTAGCAGCGCCCTGACTTTCTACAAAGCCGCGGTCACGCTCTACTCTGAAGGCACTCTTGGGCCAAACCTCGACTGACAGGGGCTCCGCGCTGAGCGTGGATACAGCGGCACCGTCAGCCATCGAGTTGGCCAGCGCCGTGACCGACCAACTGCGGGTGTATCTCCACGAGCGCCGCAGCCAGTCCGCCTACATCGGCACCGACTACGCCGACCTCACCGCGGCGCTCGAGGAGTTCGTGCTGCGCGGCGGCAAGCGTCTGCGACCCGCGTTCGCGTACTGGGGCTGGCGCTCGGTCGCCGATCGCCATGCCGATCCCGACGTGCTGCGGCTGTTCGCGGCGCTGGAGCTGCTTCAAGCGTGCGCGTTGGTGCACGATGACGTGATCGACGACTCGGCAACGCGTCGCGGGTTGCCCACGGTGCACCGGCTCTTCGCCCAGAAGCACCGCGGCCACCGCTGGAACGGATCTGCCGAACAGTTCGGCCTCTCGGCGGCGATCCTGCTCGGGGACCTCGCCCTGGTGTGGGCCGACGACATCGTGGCGACGGCCGGGCTCGGTGCGGACGCGCAGCGTCGGGTTCAGCGGGTCTGGGCCGACATTCGCACCGAGGTGCTCGGCGGCCAGTACCTCGACATTGTCGCCGAGTCCAGCGGCGCGACGACGGTGGCGTCGGCGATGAACGTCAACACCTACAAGACCGCCTCCTACACCGTCACCCGTCCGCTGCAACTCGGCGTGGCCGCCGCCGCCGACCGGCCCGACGTGCAGGCGATCTTCCACGAGGTCGGCAACGACATCGGGGTGGCGTTTCAGCTTCGCGACGACGTGCTCGGCGTGTTCGGCGATCCCGCGGTGACCGGCAAGCCGTCGGGCGACGACCTGCGCGCGGGCAAGCGCACGGTGCTGCTCGCCGAGGCCATCGAGCTCGCCGACAAATCCGATCCGGAAGCCGCGCATCTGTTGCGGTCCACGATCGGCACCGAGCTCTCCGATGAAAAGGTCCGCGAGCTGTGTCAGGTCATCGAGTCGGTCGGCGCACTGGCAGCCGTCGAGGAGCACATCGACATACTCACCTCACGTTCGCTCGACGCCATCGGTGCCGCGCCGATCGACGCGCAGGCGAAGGCCGGCCTGACAAAGCTCACCAGGTTGGCCGCCAACCGAACCGCCTGAGCACCGCGGACGTGAGGAGCAATCAAGCGCAGTGACGACCTTCGCGCGACTCTCCGCATTCACCACCTCGCCCGAGGCCAGGCCCGCACTACTGGGGTTTCTCGGCGCGGCGATGATCACGGCGGGTGGTCTCGGTGCGGGCAGCACCCGCCTGCACGATCCACTGCTGGAGTCCCTGCACCTGTCGTGGCTACGGTTCGGGCACGGGCTTGTGCTGTCCTCGGTGCTGCTGTGGGGCGGCGTCGCGATGATGCTGTTCGCATGGTTGTGGTTGGGCCGCAGCGTAATCGACGGCTCGGCGCGCGAGTACACGATGGTGGCGACCACCGGCTTCTGGCTGGCTCCGCTGCTGGGATCGGTGCCGGTGTTCAGCCGCGACACCTACTCCTACCTGGCACAGGGCGCGCTGTTGCGCGACGGCTTCGACCCCTACGCAGTCGGGCCGGTCGACAACCCGAACTCGTTGCTGGACAACGTCAGTCCGATCTGGACGACCACGACCGCGCCGTACGGGCCTGCCTTCATCCTTGTCGCGAAGTTCGTCACGATGCTCGTCGGCGATCACGTGATCGCGGGCACGATGGTGCTGCGGCTGTGCATGCTGCCCGGGCTGGTCCTGCTCATCTGGGCCGCACCCCGGCTGGCCCGGCACGTCGGCGCCAACGGTGCGGCCGCGCTGTGGATCTGCGTTCTCAACCCGCTGGTGATCATCCATCTGATGGGCGGCGTGCACAACGAGATGCTGATGGTGGGGCTGATGGCCGCGGGTATCGCCCTGATATTCCAGCGCCACCCGATCACAGGTAACGCGCTGATTGTCGTCGCGGTTGCCGTGAAAGCCACAGCGGGCCTTGCGCTTCCGTTCATGGTGTGGGTTTGGGCCCGCCAACTGCAACGCAGCCGCGATCTGTCGCGGCTGCGGGCGTTCGCCACGGCCTGTGCCGGTTCCGTGGCGATATTCGTCGCTGTGTTCGCCGTGTTGTCCTGGCTGGCAGGTGTTGGCCTCGGCTGGCTCACCGCGCTGGCCGGTTCGGTGAAGATCATCAACTGGTTGACGGTGCCGACCGCGGTCTCCAACCTCGTCAACGCCGTCGGCGGACTGTTCTTCCCGGTGAACTTCTACGCCGTCCTCGAGGTCGCACGCATCATCGGGATCGCCGTCATCGCGATCTCACTTCCCCTGCTGTGGTGGCGGTTTCGGCATACCGACCGCCAGGTACTCACCGGCATCGCGCTGGCGATGGTAGTCGTGGTGCTGTTCGTGCCCGCAGCATTGCCCTGGTATTACACGTGGCCGTTGGCGATTCTTTCCGCGCTGGCCCAGAGCAGGCAGGCGATCGCTCTGGTCGCCGGGTTCTCCACCTGGATCATGGTGATCTTCAAACCCGATGGCAGCCACGGCATGTACTCATGGATCCACGTCGTGCTGGCAACGGCCTGCGCCGCACTGGCGTGGTATTCGCTCTACAAGGATCCCGATCAGTACGCCATCGCCTGGGCGCGGCGAACCACCTCTCGGGCCTGATGGCTGTGTAGCGCGTCGACCGGTCGGGCGTTGTCCTGCCGATCCACCGATCCGTCGCGTCTGATCGTCAGTGACGGGTCCGGCGTGAAGAGCCAGCGCAGGATCTCGGTGTTCTTGTACCCGCCGTCGTGCAGCACGACAAGCAACCCCGACAGGCTCTTGACGACGTGCCCGGCGTCGTCGAAGAACGCCCGCGGCACCACGACCGTTCCTTTACGCCGAACGCCGACCAGGTGGCCTTCCCGCAGTTGTTGTTGGACCTTTGTCACAGGCACGCCGAGCAACTCGGCGACATGGGGCAGGTCGTAGACGTCTTCGGCGGGATCGAGTACATCGTCAGCGGCTGGAATACTGCTCACCGGGCCGAGTCTAGAACGCGCGACGCGTCCTCGTCGGCGCTCCGCAACGACAGTCGACGAGATTTCGCTCCGTACCATGTTTCCGGTGGAGACCCACCAGCAATCCGACCCGCTCGTCGGGACAGTGCTGGACGGCCGCTATCGCGTCGACACCCTGATCGCCACCGGCGGGATGTCGGGTGTGTACCGCGGATTGGACCTCCGGCTGGATCGACCGGTGGCGCTGAAGATCATGGATTCCCGCTACTCCGGCGACAGCCAGTTCCTCACCCGGTTTCAGCGCGAGGCGCGCGCCGTCGCGCGGCTGAAGGACCCGGGGCTGGTCGCCGTGTACGACCAGGGCATCGACGGACATCATCCGTTTCTGGTGATGGAGCTCGTCGAGGGCGGCACGCTGCGTGAGCTGTTGGTCGAGCGCGGGCCGATGCCGCCGCATGCGGTCGCAGCGGTACTGGCGCCTGTGTTGAGCGGCCTTGCCGCAGCCCACCGCGAAGGACTCGTGCACCGCGACGTAAAGCCGGAGAACGTGTTGATCTCCGACGGGGGCGAGGTCAAGATCGCCGACTTCGGGCTGGTGCGCGCGATCGCGGAGGCCAAGATCACCTCGACCAGTGTCATTCTGGGCACGGCGGCGTACCTGTCGCCCGAACAGGTCAGCACCGGCGACGCCACCCCTGCCAGCGATGTCTACGCCGTCGGAATCCTGACCTTCGAGCTGCTGACAGGCAGCACCCCGTTCAACGGTGATACCGCCCTGACGGTCGCATACCAGCGGATGGACCACGACGTGGCCCCGCCAAGCACCCTGATCGGCGGTGTGCCAAAGCAATTCGACGACCTGGTGTTGCGCGCCACCGCCAGGAATCCGGTCGACCGCTACGCCGATGCCGGCGATATGGCGGCCGAACTCGAGGCGATCGTCGACGAGTTGGCGCTACCCGATTTCCGGGTACCGGCGCCGCAGAACTCGGCTCAGCATCTTTCGGCGCAGATGCACCGCGGCAGCGAAGGCCAGAACGCCGCCACCGAGACCGTCCGCCCCGCGCAGCAGCGCCGGCACACAAAGGCGCTCACCCGCGGTCCCGATGACTGGCAGAACGACGAATCGCAGACCGAGTCTCATGGCGCCGCAGCACAATTCGCGGGCATCGATATGGACGAGTTCCACTGGGCCAGGCAGCGTGCCAAGCGCGCCCTGTTCTTCTGGGTGGTTGCCGTGCTCGTCCTCACCGGCTCGCTCGCCGCGGCGGCGTGGACGATCGGCAGCAACCTGTCGGGCTTGATCTAGTCGCGCAGCATCTCGGCGACGAGGAAGGCCAACTCAAGGGACTGCTGGGTGTTGAGCCGCGGATCGCACGCGGTCTCGTACCGGCCCGCCAGGTCGGAGTCCGAGATGTCCTGCGCGCCGCCGAGGCATTCGGTGACGTTCTCGCCGGTGATCTCCACGTGCATGCCGCCGGGATGGGTGCCGAGCGCGCGGTGCACCTCGAAGAAGCCCTGCACCTCGTCGACGATGCGGTCGAAGTGGCGGGTCTTGTAACCGGTGGACGACTCGTGGGTGTTGCCGTGCATGGGGTCGCACTGCCAGATGACCTGGTGACCGGTCGCCTGCACCTTCTCGATGATCGGCGGCAACAGGTCGCGCACCTTGTTGTTGCCCAGCCGGCTGACCAACGTCAGGCGGCCGGGCTGGTTGTTGGGATCGAGGCGTTCCACGTATTCGACGGCCAGCTCGGGCGTCATCGACGGGCCGATCTTCACGCCGATCGGGTTGGCGATCACCTCGGCGAACGCGACGTGCGCCCCGTCGAGCTGGCGCGTGCGCTCCCCGATCCATACGTAGTGCGCCGACAGGTCGTAGAGCTTCGGCTGGCCCACGTCGTCGTGCGCCAGCCTGAGCATCGCGCGCTCGTAGTCGAGCACCAGAGCTTCGTGGCTGGCGTAGATCTCGGCGGTCTGCAGGTTTCGGTCGTCGACGCCGCACGCACTCATGAACGTCAGCCCCCGGTCGATCTCGCCTGCAAGCGCCTCGTAGCGCGCGCCCGCGGGAGATGTCCGGACGAACTCCCGGTTCCAGTCGTGCACCGCGTGCAGCGACGCCAGACCCGACGTGGTCAGGGCCCGCACAAGGTTCATCGCGGCGCTGGCGTTGGCGTACGCGCGTACCAGCCGGGACGGATCGTGCTCGCGCACCGCCGCGTCCGGGGCGAAGCCGTTGATCATGTCTCCGCGGTATGACCGCAGGCCGAGCGCGTCGATGTCGGCGGACCGCGGCTTGGCGTACTGGCCCGCGATGCGAGCGACCTTGACCACCGGCATGCTGGCGCCGTACGTCAGAACCACCGCCATCTGCAGCAACGTCCGGATGTTGGCGCGAATGTGCGGTTCGGTGTTGTCGACGAACGTCTCCGCGCAGTCCCCGCCCTGCAGCAGGAACGCCTTGCCGAGCGCGACGTCGGACAGCAGGCCCTTGAGCTTCTCGATCTCCGACGGCACCGTCACCGGTGGCACGCTCTCCAGCACGGTCCGCATCGCCTTGGCCTGCTCGGGGTCCCAGCTGGGCTGCTGCGCGGCCGGCTTGGCCAGCGCGGCGTCCAGCCGGTGCCGCAGCTCGTCGGGCAGCGGCGGCAGGTCCGGCAGCTGGTCGATGGGTACGTCGACGGTCCAGTTCACTCATACATGGTAACTGGCTCAGACCAGCCGTTTTACCCGCGGGCAAGCGCGACAAACATAGGGAAACACCCGATTCATTTTCGCAGATACACAGCTAACGTCCAGCTTGGTGTTATCGACGACACCTGAAAAGACGGGAGCAATCTGATGCCGAAGGACACGATTGGCAGGACACGAGCACTCGCCGCAGTCGCCGTAGCGGTAGTAGGTGCGGGGGGGTTCGCCGTAGCTCCTGCTCACGCTGCCCCAGGCAACTGCGAGCAGTGGGGTTTCTCCGGCTTGACCAACATCAAGCTGAGCACGGGCCCCATGCTCACGTTCGAAGCCTTACAGTCGCCCACCGTAGACGGTAACTTTGCCACCGACGCCAGACAGGACCAGGGCAAGATCAGCGGCGGCATCGAACCCAATGGCTTTTTCCTTCTCAGCTACAAAAGTGACACGTTCCCCGACGATCCCCCGCTCATTCTCCGCGGCGACGTCACACCGGACGGGCGAGCGGGAGGCAACTTCACCGCCAAACAAAATGGGACCTGGGAGCTGGCAACACCGCTCAAATGCATGACGCCCACCGCCGGCCAAGGTCAAGGTGGCAACTCGCGCGAGGTCACCGGCGACGTCGACGCGTACGACTCCCCCGGCGGGGCCGGCACCGTTATCGGGATGCTGCACGGCGGTGAGCGGGTCAGCCTCGGCTCCGGATGCCGCGACGACAACTGGTGCAACGTCGCTTTCGCCGGCGGGCCCGGCGGCACCGCGTGGGTGTGGGGCGACTTCCTGAAGTAAGTGTCGGGGAGCGCCGCAAACCCGTCGTTCGAACACTGGCCGGGATCGGCAAATGTAGGGAAACACCCTATTTCTCCGCAGGGTCGCCGGAGCTAACGTTTGCTGACGGGGGTCACTGACCTGCAGATCTCGTGAAATGGAGTAGCGCATGTCGAACGGCACATTCTTCAAGACATCACCGTTGTTTGCGGCGGCAGTGGTGGCGGCGGTCGCAGGCTTGATCAGCCCGGCTGCACCCGCACAAGCCGCCGACTGCGACCAATGGGGATTCCCCGGTCCGGTGACCATCAGGCGAGACACCGGCGAGACGGTGAACTTCACCGCCAACGGCGCCAGCGCAGGCGCGCCCGCTACCTGGGATCACAACCAAGGCAGCGTCGAACACGGCAACATCTCGGGCAATATCGGACCCGACGGCGGTGTCTCGCTCACGTACTTCGATAACAGTGGAACCGCCATCCCACTCAACGGCCAGGTAGGTCCTGACGGTAAGGCGACGGGTATGTCGCCGCCCGATAACAGCGTCGCGTGGCACACCGTCGCACCGCTCACCTGTGTCGCACAGGGGCCCAAAGAGGGACCGTCCATCGCGCTCGATCCCATCATCGGCGGATTGGTCATTCACGTCACCGACCACAGCGGAACGACGTCGCAATGCCAGTACGGTTCCGACTTCGTCAGCCGCTCGTTCAAGCTGCCCGCGAATTCGACGGTCGACCTGAAGATCGTCCCGGCTGTTCCGCTGTTCATCGACCATTCGGTCGACATCACCTGCGACAACGGCGCCGTAACCCACACCAGCGCGTTCTTCTAAACACCGCCAGTCATCAGCTGATACCGCCGCAGGTTGTGCTTCGCGTCGACGAGGGCGTCGTGCGCGTCGCGCGGCCGCGGCGGCATCCGCGGACATCCGCGCTCTTCCCAGAACTGGCGTAGCTCACGGGTGAAGCGCGGAATGGCGGGCGGCAGCGCGGTCATCGGGCCCCACAGCTGGCACAGCACCACGTGGTCGTAGGCGCCGACCCAGGCCCACAGTTCGATCGGCTCGTCTCCGTCGACGCCGAAGAAATCCTCCAGTTCGGACCGAATCTGCTTTCGCGAACGGTAGAGCTGAGAAGACGGTGACGGCAATTTGGGCAGCACATGTTGGCGCACCCAGCGTCCCGCCCGTTCAGGGTTGAATTCGCTTGAGATGCCGTAATATTCGCGGCCGTCCTCGGCGGCGACGCCGATCGAGATGAGCTCGATCGTGCGTCCGTCGTCGATGAACTCGGTGTCGTAGAAGTACTTCACGCCGCCCCTACGCAGACGCTTTCTCGGTAACCGTCTGGAGATCCGGCGGCGGTGCCGGCGCGGGATGGATCTCGCGGTCGAGTTGCTGGTTGACCTCGGTGTCGTCGGGGAACCTGGGCTCGCCCGCGATGACATGCTGCAACCAAAGCTTGGCCTGCACCACCGGCCTGCGCAGTACGCGTTCACGGACCAGTGCCCGGTGCATCTTGCGGGGCTTGTCGGTGTACCGCCAGCGTGCCCACGGTGCATGCGGGCGGGACAGCCGGAATGCCCCGACGAGCAGCAGCGGGGTGATGAACATGCCGATCAAGCCGGTCCACAACTTGCCCTTGAGCAGCACCACCACCGCCAGCGCCAGCGTGATCAGGGCCAAGGCGATGACCGTCGCGCGCGCCGCCAGGGTGTGGTCTTCCCGCCAGATGCCGATGTCGAAGAACGACAGCGGGTTGAAGCCGAGGACCAACAGCCCGGCCACCGCGACCGCCGTGAACACCGCGTCCACCGACGTTCGGCCGTCCTCGGCCCAGTACACGTCCTCCAGGTGCAGGATGAGCGCGAACTCGTCAAGCACCAGCGCCGCACCGATCCCGAAAAAGGTTGCTGCGATGGTGAATTCGGGGACCCCGCCGTCGACAGCCAGGGTGACCATCGAGACGCCGGAGATCATCACCAGGATCACACCGATGACCACATGGTGGATGTGCAGACCCCCGCCCGCCGAGATGTTGCGCGGCTGCCACCACTTGCGCGGTTTGTCGCTGTCGGCGTGGCTGCGGATGTAGCGCACGATCGTGCGGGTGACGAAGAAAGTGAGGATGAAGGCGACGAGGCAGAAGACGAGCGGCATCCGCCCGTTGGGTATCTCCGGACTCAGGTCCAGCCTCAGGTGCACGCAGAAAACTTACGCTGCCCGGGCCGCGACGTGCCGGGGATATGGTCCGGCGCGCCGCCGTCGGCCGATACTCTGGGCTGCAACATGAGTAGGTTGGGGCCGCGCACGCGAGGAGCGGAGAAGCCACCGCCCGGCGGGGCTAATCGGTGGCCATCCGTCGCGTGGCGGCTGTTTCAGCTGCTGACGCTGGCCGCGGTGGTCTGGGCAGGCTGGAGGCTGCTCGGCCATGTCACGTACCGCATCGACATCGACGTCTACCGCATGGGCGGCCGGGCCTGGCTGGACGGCCAACCGCTCTATGCCGACGGCGCGATGTTCGAGACCCAGGTGGGGCTGGAGTTGCCGTTCACCTATCCCCCGCTTGCCGCAATCGCCTTCGCCCCGTTCGCCCTGCTCCCGCTGTCGGTGGCCGGCGCCGCCATCACGGTGACCACATTCGTGTTGTTGATCGTTTCCACGGTGACGGTGCTGACGCGTCTCGACGTCTGGCCGCAGTCGTCAATGACCGCCGAGCCCCCCTGGCTGCGGCGGTGCTGGCTGGCTGCCGCTCTCGTAGCGCCCGCGGTGGTCTACCTGGAGCCGATCCGGGCGAACTTCGACTTCGGCCAGATCAACGTCGTGTTGATGACGTTGGTGATCGCCGACTGTGTGCCCCGCAAGACGCCGTGGCCGCGCGGCGTCCTGCTCGGTGTGGCCATCGCCCTCAAGCTCACTCCCGCGGTGTTCCTGCTGTACTTCGTGCTGCGCCGCGACACCCGCGCTCTGATCGTCTCCGTGGCCTCTCGGTGGGCGCCGTATCTTTTCAGAAACAAGTTCGCCTGGCGCGACTCCTGGGAGTACTGGACCGATACGGTGCGCAACACCGACCGGATCGGCACCGCGACGCTGAACACGAACCAGAACATCGCGGGTGCGCTGGCCCGCCTCGGCCTCGGTGAGGGCGAACGATTCGTGCTGTGGACGCTGGCCTGCTTCGCGGTGCTCGGGGTGACGATCTGGGCGGCGCGACGCGTGTTGCGCGCTGACCAGCCCGTGCTGGCGCTCATCTGTGTGGCGATGTTCGGCCTGGTGGTGTCGCCGGTGTCGTGGTCGCACCACTGGGTGTGGGCGCTGCCGACGGTGATCGTCTGCGGTGTGGTGGCCTACCGGCATCGGCATGCGCTCCTCGGCGCGGTCACCGCCGCCGGAGTGGCCCTGATGGTGTGGACGCCCATCACCCTGATGCCGGAACACCACGAGACGACGGCGTCGCTGTGGCGCCAACTGGTCGGTGGATCTTACGTGTGGTGGGCGCTGGCCGTCATCGTGGTCGCAGGGACGGTGTCCACCAGCCAGACCGACTCACAACCGGCGGCCCTCAGCGCCTCACCTGTGCCCGCAACTAGCTAGGCAACGAGCTCTGCGGAGGGTTGTTTACCCTCCTTGATGTCGGCGGCGTACAGGTCGACGTACTCCTGACCCGACAAACGCATCAGTTCGTACATCACCTCGTCCACGACCGCCCGTTCGATGAACCGGTTGCCCTCAAGGCCCTCGAATCGGCTGAAGTCCATCGGCTTGCCGAACCGCACCGTCACCCGGCCGAACCGCCACATCTTGCTGCCGGGCGGGTTGACCTCATCGGTGCCGATCATCGCGACGGGGATGACCTTGACACCGGTGCGCAGCGCCACCCTGGCCATGCCCGTCTTGCCCTTGTACAGCCTGCCGTCGGGCGAGCGCGTGCCCTCGGGGTACATGCCGAGCAGCTTGCCCTCGTCCAGCAACCGCGACGCGGTTTCCAGCGCGGCCTGAGCCGAGTCGGCGTCCGTGCGGTCGATCGGCACCTGGCCGGCGACTGTGTAGAACCAGCGTTGGAACCACCCCTTGAGCCCGGTACCCGTGAAGTACTCGGATTTGGCGAGGAAGGTGATCCTGCGCTTGACCACGAGTGGTAGGTAGAAGCTGTCCGCGACCGCCAGGTGATTACTCGCCAGAATGACTGCGCCGGAGTCCGGAACGTATTCCAGCCCTTCGACTTTGGGTCGGCCGAGCAAAGTCAGCAAG